>Ga0105246_10000849_pt1 | contig 17465 bp, 10 predicted proteins | sample KBSM64metaG_FD_99694 | JGI IMG/M metagenome (GOLD analysis project Ga0105246, IMG submission 99694) | Miscanthus rhizosphere microbial communities from Kellogg Biological Station, Michigan, USA - KBS M6-4 metaG | ecosystem: Host-associated > Plants > Roots > Rhizosphere > Soil | place...
CCAGTTCGGCACGGCCGAAAACGCCGTCAGCCCATGAATAGCAATCGGAAAGCACCATACTAAAACCCGAAAAGTAATAGCAAGGAAGATCGTCAGAGGCCGGGAAAGTTCAAAAAAATCCCCGGCAGGTATGCCAGGGATTTGTGTATAAGAGACAGGCTTAAATACAGAGGCTTTACCGCCTCATGCATTGATGTGTATGCTCCGCGGCGGCTGCCCTCTTGATGCTGTTGAAGTTATCAGAAGTTTTGATCAGTCTATAAAAGCACATTACGGTATTAGGGGCTGACGCGGCTCTGTCTCATTAGGGTAGCATCAGATAATATGATCCTACCCACCAATAGTGGACACGCAGCTAAGTATAGGAGAACGGTTTTTCGCGGGCCATGGCCTTAAGCACCTGCTTTACCATTTTGGTGGGGGTACGCTGATGGCGGTTTGAGTGGGGCGTGGGATAACCTTCGGCTGACGAGCTTCAGAATAACGTAAGCTCGCGGGGAACTCGCATTGACAGAGCGATTTTGGCTAATTTCGGCGAGTGAATCGTATCTGTTTTCAGAACAGGTATTGTGTCAGGTGTCGAAGCACTGGCTGCGGTAATCGCGGAGATGTGATGTAGGTTCTGACTCGGCTGAAGCCCCGTGGAGTATGGCTTTGCCGCGATCCCAGTGTCAGGTGCGCAACAACAGGTATGACGCCGGTTTCGGCGGGTTAGCTGCCTCCGGTTCGCATTTCCCGACAGCGGGGTTTTCAGTATCCCGACCAGTTACTCGCTGTACCGGTAAGTTGGGATGCAAAATGGCATCTGAATCGATCACGGTTTGGCATGCCTCCGATCACTAATTGGCATCCTGTCGATCACTCCGGGAATTAACGCTTTCTCACACGGTCTCCCTTGCTGATTTTTATCCCAGCAGCGGAGAAACCTATGCCCAGAAAGAAAAAAGCTAAATAAGCGTTCCGAATAGTAGATCACCTGAAGGGAACTCAGCCCGGATTGTGCGATCTGATCAATCGTCAAACCAATACAAATCACCCACCGGACTGAGCGATGACGATCATAGCACCCATCCCCCGAACTCAACGACGCCTTATCCAGAAAACTATCCAGAAAACCCGGGATAAAGATCATGCCCGCAGGCTTACAGCCCTGCTGATGCTGCACCGGGGCGACCGCGTCACTGACGTCGCCAGGACGCTCTGCTGCGCCTGTTCATCCGTTGGTCGCTGGATTAACTGGTTTACCCTTTATGGCATCGATGGCCTGAAATCGCTTTCTCCCGGACGTGGACGCCGCTGGCCTTTTGAACATATCTGCACGCCGTTACGCGAGCTGGTAAAGTACACGCCAGGCGACTTTGGGTATCAGCGTTCACGGTGGAGCACAGAGCTGATGGCAATAAAAATCAGAGAGATAACCGGTTGCTGCCTGCATGCTTCAACTGTCCGCCGCTGGTTACCTGCCGCCGGTCTGGTGTGGCGCAGAACCGCGCCCACACTGCATATACGTGATCCGCACAAAGATGAAAAAATGGCGGCCATCCACAAAGCGCTGGACGAATGCAGCGTAAAGCATCCGGTATTTTACGAAGACGAGGTGGATATCCATCTCAATCCCAAAATCGGTGCAGACTGGCAGAGACGGGGCCAGCAGAAACGCGTTGTCACGCCGGGGCAGAACGAAAAATATTATCTGGCGGGAGCACTCCACAGCGGCACCGGGCGGGTCAGTTATGTGGGTGGCTGCAGTAAAAGTTCGGTGCTGTTCATCACCCTGCTAAAACACATGAAAGCGACTTACAGGAGGGCAAAAACCATCACGTTAATCGTTGATAACTACATTATTCACAAGAGCGGAGAAACGCTGCGCTGGCTGAAGCACAACCCGAAGTTCAGGGTAATTTATCAGCCTGTTTACTCACCATGGGTTAACCACATTGAGAGAGTGTGGCAGGCGCTGCACGAAACCATCACCCGGAATCATCAGTGCCGGTCAATGTGGAGGCTGTTGAAAAAGGTACGCCATTTTATGAAAACTGTCAGTCCATTTCCGGGGGGCAACCATGGACTGGCAAAAGTGTAGCGATATTAGGATCACTTATTTAGGTGTTTTTTTGATGTAGATCAACTTTAGTCTGGATTTAATTTTTTATCGTTGCACGTGAGGACATGCCATAATTGCCTGTTTTCGAGGCATTCTGATTACCCCTGCCAGCAACTCAGGTGAAGTATAACCGTAACAGCTTCCGTCCGCCGGATTTTCGCAAATCGAGGGCTATTAGGTTCTCATCTTGGTATCGTCGCAGTTTCAACCAGGAACAATAAAACGATATTTACCAGCGAGGGTTTAAAAAAGCGTTACCCACGAACCTGTTTTTTGGCGAAATCGATCTGGAAGCTCTGACACCGAACGTCTTGTATCCACCATGTGAAGAATGGGCAGGACAGGATGTCTGCCAAAACATGCGTGGGCCTGCCCAGCGCATAATTTCTTTCAGTTCTTCCCGTTTGGCGGCTTGATAGCAGTGAACAGGGCAGTTCCTGCTGGCGGGTTTATCGTCTCCAAACACACACTTGTCCAGACGCCTATTCGCATAACCATTGAGTCCCTGATAATGCTCTCTCTCTGCTATCGCTTTCAGGCAATATCGCTGATACATCATGATTATTCTATGAATCGTTAGCTTTTCACGGGCAACACGTTTCATATGGACACTTTGTTCCTGCCTGGTTGAAAGCACTTACTTATTGATGAGCAGTCAATTAAAAAGATTTAAAAGTACGAATCAGCGGTTAGCAGCAATGGAATAGTGACCCACCCTGGCGGTGGCACACCTATCAATAAGAAATCTCTCCTGCTTGCCTGGCATCCTCTCTTACTCACCAATAAAACGATTATACAAACATCATGTGATGCAAAATTACGTGTCACCTAAGTAAAGGGCAGGTGGTGACACTTAGTCGAAAAATTAGAGCTAAGTGATCATGTTAGCAAATCAATTAAGGGCGCTAGATGTGCACAGGTGTTAAAGCGTAATGATGTGAAGGGTGGAATCACGCTGGCCAACTTACGGGGCCAGCGTGCGGCTATACGAACCTCTTGTTACTCACGCGGAACGCTGTCGAGCGTTATATCTCCTTCCGATGCCCGCGAATGTATTTTTTCTGCATTGTAGCGTGACGGCCAGATTATCCAGGGGGGAACCTTCAGGTGGTCGGCAATAATCGCTTCTGCGCGGGGCCATCGACGATCAAAGGCGTTAGCCAGTGAGTTGGATGACAGCCCGTGCTGTCGGGAGAGTGCGCATAGTGAGGTGCCTGACTTTTTGATGGCCGCGATAATGTCCGCACGATGCCAGTCCCTGGGTGGGTCTGGAGGCGGTGTCCCGAACGGGAAACCCGTCTCAGGTGGCTTACTATCATCACGTCCGGCACCAAACACCTGTTCAGACGCGCGCACATTACCGGAGTCGCTGTATGAAAAGAATCCAGATACAGGAAGGAATAAAGCCTCTTTGCCTGATTGTTCCCCTGCTGTTATCGGCATGCCACACCGCTCCTTTCAGGCCGGGGTCAAATGACGTGACGGCTGCCGGTCATGTGCCGGCAGGCTATATCGACCCGACCAAATCGCTGTTCCCGCTGGGCAATTATCCGCAGTCCGTCGATAAATGGCTCCCTCCTGGCCCGGACAGTCACGTTCCTGTTATGGATACCGCTGCACAGCAACGTCACTTTTCTGACCTGAAATCCCGCTATTTTGGTATGGGGGCGGGCGAAAAATCCCCCTGGAACCCTGCCTACATCGCTTCTGTCCTGGGCCAGGGAGCAGAAGCTGCCCGTGATGCCGGCATCAGTAAGTATCTGGGGGAGCAAAGTGTTTCCTGGGGCGAGAACTTCAGGGTCCACCCGGAAAGCTGGAAACAGCAGGTAAGGGATAATGTGACGACCAGCGTCGACAGTGTTTATCACCCCCTGGAGCGGGGGATTGCCGTCAGGGAAACGCTGGTCAGGGGGCTTCCGACCGACGACCCGGCTTATGACGATCCGCGTCAGGCCGGGCAGGGCTACCCCTTTGACAATTTACAGATGTCCTCTGTGCGTCCCGGTACCCCCGTCTACGTGCTGGCGGCCAGCCGCGACATGCGCTGGAAATACGTTTTGTCCCCCACTGTCACCGGGTGGGTGCACGGCGAAGATATTGCAGGAGTGGACCAGCAGTTTGTTACTGAATGGCTGACGCTGGCCGGTAAAAACCTCGGTACATTTATTAAGGAACCGGTTTCCGTTCATGAAGGGGGACAGTATTATTTTACGGCACGCCCCGGAACCATTCTGCCATTCAGGAATAGGCAGACCGGTTTTTTTGAGGTTACTGTGCCCGTGCGTAAAAGCGATGGCCGCGCACAAATTCGCCAGGTCAGACTCCGTGAAGATGAGTTTGTCGCAATGCCATGGAAAATGACGCCCGGTAATATGGCTGTACTGATGAAGTCGATGAGTGGCAGGCCCTATGGCTGGGGTAATTATAACTTCTATAATGACTGCTCTGCTGAAATGCGCAGCCTCATGATGCCCTTTGGGATATTTCTTCCCAGAAACTCTGCGGCACAGATACAGTCCGTCACCCGGATTGTCGACCTCAGCCAGGAGGATACCCGCGCACGGCTTCGTTATCTAACGGAGCATGGCAGACCGTTCGCCACGCTTGTATATATTCCGGGGCATATCATGCTGTATACCGGTAATGTAGTAATTAACGGACAGAATATACCGATGACATACCAGAATATATGGGGGTTGCGCCCGGCAGATTCCGACAGCCGGTATATTATTGGCAGAGCCGTCTTTTTACCTCTTCTGGCCTCTTATCCGGAGAACCCGGATCTCGTATCACTGGCTGGCAAGTCACAATTTAAACTGGGTTTTATTGAATAGCAGGTCTGATATGTGCCACAAAATATTCTGAACGTCCCGAGTTAAATAGGCTTTTGACGTAACAGAGGTTTTCAGCGCTTTTTCTTGCGCGGCATCAAGTGATCTTCTGTTTGCAGTTAATCTGGGTTTGAGTAAATGGAGTGCAGGTCGAGGATGATAAATTCAGGTTCATTTGCAGGTATTGTGGGTCTGAGACCAGCGCTGGTTACAGCTAATGTGGGCTGAAAACCGGGGGTAAATGCAGGTCGACTCGATTTCAAATGCAGGTCACTACAATTACCGGCAGGACTATTCTGACTGGCATTGAGGTGGTGCACATGATCCGTAAAGGGCAGTGCCAGCATCCAAAAGGGGACGGTAAGTCCCCAGCCGAACATTTTAAACAGCAGATTCGCCCAACCGGCCTCTGTTCATGCGACAGAGCCAACCAGAGACCCCGTGTTGGTGATTTATACAAAGAATTGGGCAGCACGCGGCAAAAATTATACCGTCATATTTCGCCATCAGGAGAGATGTGGCCAAGTGGAAAGAAACTGCTCAATTGCCTTTCATTCACTCTTTGGTTCCTTCTGGTAAACCGGATCGATCCTGCGCGGAAACTGCAGGGCCAGACTGGAGTGCATCAGGATCCCGCAGTTGATGTCGGAGTCCATGCCTGTCTTGATTAGCCCGGCCGTATGGCTGCCCGCAAACCCCACGGCTTCAGGATTATCCCGGTGATAACCGAATGTCGTCGTATCCTGAAGGAGCAGAATCGTCTCTTTTTCCAGTACATGTATGCGCTGGCAGGTCGCTTCAGCATGCCCCAGAAGCAGGATTGCTCATCAATTCTGTCACTGGAAAGGAGGCGATAAGCCGCCTTTGTCGCCGCCCGATCCTGGCAGGCAAAGGGAAGGCTGTTTCCCATGCCACGCCAGAGTTTTTGCATGAGAGACCTGAAGCGAGTGGCATGGCGACGGGCGCTGAAAGCAGAAGTATTGATTTCCTCATCAAGCCATGAGAGCGAAGCCTGTTCCTGATTAGCCATATGCATCTGTCCGTGAAAATAAGGTTAATTAACTATCTTAATGATTACCTTAATATAATTGTGGGTAGTTACAAGCTAAATGTGACGCTTACCGACAGAACCTTTTAAGTTGATCTGATTTGTCTGCGAACCCGCGAAGGGATGCCATTGCGCGGGCTAAGGGGAAACTACGCGGTAAACAACATAAATCTCTGATAAAAAAAAAGAGCTGTGCTTTATGCATGAGGCCGGACAGCAATCAATCAGCGATCTGGCGGAGCTGTTTTCAATAACCCGGCCAACTGTCTACCGTACACTGTCTCGCAGAAATGAAAGCAAGTAAGGCTTTTAGAACAACGATATCGGCAGGGCCGTACGGATATCTCATTCCGTTTACGGATTGCTGTAGTTAATACATCCGATCAGGGTCACTTTTGATATGTATCAATCTGTCACTCACCATGCACATAGTATTTTTTAATTTATAAAATTAAATTTAGCTACCTAAGAAAACAACGGCACCTGGCCAGAAAGCGATTTCAGATATCTGTGCCTGTCTCCCGGTGCTGTTGGCTCAAATACAGAGGTAATTGACATGTCTGAACATCTTGTCCCGGGTTATTGTGCGCTCTGTCGTTCGCGTTGTGGAACCTTAAATGAAATCATTGACGGGCGACTGGTATCTGTTCACCCGGATGAGGATCACCCCACCGGGGGAGCGGTTTGCCTGAAAGGTAAAGCGGCCCCGGAACTCATTTATAGCGAAGCCCGGGTTCTGTGGCCACTGCGCCGGACACAGCCGAAAGGGGCAGAAGATCCCGGCTGGAAACGTATCACCTGGGATGAGGCGCTGGCAGAGATTGCTGACAGGCTGACGCAGTTTAAAACGGAGAGTGGTGCAGAGTCAGTAGCGTTTGGGGTAACCACTCCCAGCGGGACGCCAATTATCGACAGTGTGGAATGGATTGAACGTTTTGTGCGCCACTATGGCAGCCCCAATACCTGCTACAGCACTGAAGTATGTAACTGGCATAAAGATACCGCTCACACTTTCACCTTTGGCTGCATAACGCCGGCTGCCGACTACAGCAACGCAGAACTGATTATGTTGTGGGGTAACAATCCGGCTGCCACATGGCTGGCACAGGCCAGCGCCATTGGTGAAGGGCGTAAGAAAGGTGCCAGAATGCTGGTTATCGACCCCCGCCACACAGAATTTGCCCGCGACGCTGATGTCTGGCTTAACATTAACCCGGGTACTGACGCCGTGCTTGCCATGGGGTTTATACGTCAGTTGCTGGAACAGGGGTACAACGACACGTTTGTCAGGACCTGGACCGATGCCCCCCTACTGGTTAATGAAGACTCGGGACTGCTGCTGCGTGAGCAGGACATTACGTCAGACGCTGTAACCAACCATTATCTGCTCTGGGATGGTATGGATAACACTGTGCGTCCCTGCACAGATGCAGTGGCAGGTGATGAGATTTTTTATCAGCGCGCCTCGTTGACAGGCCGCTATTCGTTGCCCCTGGCTGATGGTAAAACGGCCGTGTGCACCCCGGCACTGGAAGTTTTGCGCCAGGCGGTTGCCGGGTATACACCTGAACACGTGGCGACCGTGACCGGGGTTTCCACAGAAAAACAACAGGCTGCTCTGGCGTTAATTCGCGGTTCATCACGCATTGCGTACCACGCTTGGGTGGGGATTGCCCAGAGCCAGAATGCCACCCAGACCGAACGAGCCATTGCCATCCTGTATGCCCTTACCGGGGCGTTCGATACCCGCGGCAGTAACCGGGTTTACGCGAAACCTCCGTTCAATGCCGTTAATCAGTTATCGCTATTGCCTGAATCGCAGCGACAAAAAGCGCTGGGACTCAGTGAACGCCCACTGGGACCGCCGGCCAGCGGCTATGTCACGACGGCAGATTTACACCGTGCCATCCTGGAACATAAACCTTACAAAGTAAGGGGGCTGGTCTGCTTTGGTTCAAACATGCTGTCTGCCCATGGCAATGTGGATACCGCTATCGCCGCACTGAAGCAGCTTGAGTTTCATGTTCACTGTGACCATTTTGTTACCCCCACATCACGCTTTGCCGATATCCTGCTGCCCGCCAGTACCCTGTGGGAGCACGAAGCGCTGAAAATCGGTTTTGAAATCTCTGAACGTGCCGATGCTCACGTTCAGCTGCGTCCGCAACTGGTCACTCCTCAGGGGGAGTCCCTGGCCGATTACGAGATAGTGTTTCGTCTGGCCTGTAAAATGGGGATGGGGGACGATTTCTTCCACGGCGATACGGATGCCGGGTTTAATCATATCCTTAAGCCTTCCGGCCTCACGCTGGAAATGCTCCGTGCACAGCCCGGCGGGATCACCACTCAGGTCGCCAATCATGAGAAAAAATATGCCCAGCGCGATGGCCCGGACGGTAATCCACGCGGCTTTGCCACCGAAACCGGCAAGGTAGAGATTTACAGCGAGCGACTGCTGCGGCATGGATATTCTCCGGTACCGCAGTATATTGAGGAAGCGCCGGAACAGGACGACTTCCCGCTGCGCCTGACTACCATGAAGAACGCGCTGTTTTGTCACAGCCAGCACCGCAGCCTGGTCAGCCTGCGCCGGAAATCACCGGACCCAACAGCCATCGTCAGCCGGGCAGTTGCCGGCAATGCTGGTATCGATAATAAAGACTGGATTGAAATCATTACCCCGGCTGGCCGGGGCCGTTTCAGGGCCAGAATTGATGATGCCATTCATGACGACGTGGTGATTGCTGAATACGGTTGGTGGCAGGGGTGTCCTGACCTGAATAAGCCGGAGCTTCCGGTTAATGGGGAAAATGGCAGCAATTATAATATGCTGATTAACTATGCTGCGGTTGACGGTATCAGTGGCTCCGTCCCCCTCAGGGCAATGCGGTGTGTGGTACGTAAAGTGGCCGATGCGCTGGCCTGGAAGGGGGAACGCCGGTTTATTGTCAGTGACATCGTTCAGGAAACGCCGGATGTACGCAGCGTTAGTTTTATTCCGGTGGACGGGGCACTGCTACCGGACTGGCAGGCTGGTCAGGCGGTACTCCTGCGGGTCTTCCCGGAGGACAAACCTGAGGGGATCTGTCGGGCATACACGCTGAGTAACGCACCAGGCCATGGGGCACATTTCACCGTGTCAGTAAGGTTACAGGTAGAGGGGAGAATGTCATCATTTATTCACCAGCAGCTACAGGTTGGTGATGAAGTGGCCCTGACGGCCCCAGATGGCAGTTTCGTGATCCCGACCCGGGGCATTGCTCCGGTGGTAATGATCGCCGGGGGGATCGGCATCACGCCGTTCATCAGTTATCTGAACTCACTGGATCCGAGGCTGGAAGGTCCAGATCTGTGGTTGTACTACGGCAACCGCAACAGCCAGAGCCACGCTTTTCGTAAACAACTTGAGATGTTGTCACAGCGACTTCCGAGGCTTAACGTAGTTAATGTCTACGACAATCCGCGACCTGGTGACGTACAGGGGAAGCATTACCAGCATACAGGCATTATCACAGCCGCGCTTTTTGATGAAAAGCTGGTCCGCAACCGCGCCCGTTTTTATCTCTGCGGCCCGGGTCCGATGATCGGTTCTCTTGAGGAAGGATTACGGGAACGGGGCGTATTTCCCTTTGATATCTTTAAAGAACGGTTTGCTCCTCCGGTGCCACGTATTACCTCACTTAAAGCCAGCTATAAGGTGGACTTTGCGCGTTCAGGGGTGACGGTACAATGGACGCCGGCAGCAGGTACTTTGCTGGAGCTGGGAGAGAAACACCAGATCCGTATGGCCGGAGGGTGTCGTGCCGGACAGTGCGAATGCTGTGCAGTGAAAGTAACGGAAGGCGCTGTTGGTTCACTCGACGAACAAACGGTCTCCCGCGACGGCTTCTGCCTTGCCTGCCAGTCTGTACCGGTGAGTGATATAGTTATCGACGCGTGAGGTATTTTACGGTGTGCGGGGGAGCCTTCACACCGCTCTGACAGCAGTAAGTGATGCAATGTGAGTTGATATTCAGTTATAGCGTTGCGAACTGTAATACAGAAAAGTGTCAGACGTGACAAAATTTTGGACGGTTCCCGCTTACTACCCCTATCCAAAGTTAAAATGTCACTTTAGTAATGGTTTACGCAGTGTATTATTACCATAAAGCTATATCTTGCATATGTACAGTAACCAAGCCGATTAATCTGCAAAAAGGAATGATATGAAGGTTTCTACTTTTGTTGCCTCTCTGGTTCTAGCCGGCTTCTGTTTTACTGTAAACGCCGCCACTCCTGGCAATATTGCGGTGTACGCTACAGAACAATCTCAAGGTTCCATGTCTGTTGGGGGCAAAGACGCCTACACAAAAACCTTCGAAGTAACTCTGGCAAAATTATCCAGTGATAGTATCGATTTATCAAAGTATTGCCTTAAAGCTTACGCTCCGGGCAATAAGGAATTCAAGCTCAACATGGTTGATGAAAAACTGAGCACTGGCACGTTGAAAGAAGGCAAACCTGTTAAAGGGATGGCTGTATTTGCTTCCGAATCAGACGCAGTTTTCAAAGCGGCCCTTGTCAAAATCTCTGACGATTGCAAATAATCTGAAAAAGCAACCTGTTGGGCTGCTTCTCCGGTTTAGCTTTTGAACTGAGGTTTGATTAAATTTTAATCACCATATTCCGGGGCAAAAATGGGGCTCTGTCGCGTTAACGTAGTGAAGATGATTAAATAAGCGCTGCCTGTTTTTTCAGGCAGCCAGCAGATAAAATTGTTTTGCAGACGACAATCCTTCGCCAGCTTGATGATGAAGCTGTCCTTTCCGGAGCATGTTTACCAGCTCAATGCCTGCCAGCATACACAGAAGGAAAAGATCGACGGGGTGGTTGATCTGTACTGGCAGAGGGCTGTTGGGTACAGGAAACAGGGACTGGCGGAAACGGTAATGACATGTTACAACACGCTCATCGGCTCCCGCTTACGTGCCCGGGGTTTTGCCGCATAGCAGACGGAGGTGGCTATATGTGTGTCAGTATAGAATCTTCTGCTCTCAGTGGGCCTCGCTCTGCCTGAATTGCTGGTTGGTAAAGAAAACTACAGTCAACTCTGTCTATGCACAAACGCCTTCTGCCTGCCCTTTGTGCATGCGGTACCCATATGGGAAGTTGCAATCGTGAAAATTTGTGGGGTAGTTTCAGCAGGTTGACGCATATCATCTATAGAGTCAGACTAAATAGCTGCGCGGAATAGTAGATTATTTTGAGGGAACTCAGCCCGGATTGTGCGATCTGATCAATCGCCAAACCAACCCTACCACCAACCGGACTGAGCGATGCCGATCATAGCACCAATACCCCGCGACGAACGACGCCTCATGCAGAAAGCGATCCATAAAACGCATGACAAGACCATGCCCGCAGGCTGACCGCAATGCTGATGCTGCATCATGGTGACCGTGTCGGTGACGTGCCCAGAACCCTCTACTATTTCCATCCGGGTGGTTGAACGGAGCCCATTTTTACTTCTGCCACACAATTCTTCGCAATTAGCGAGTAAAATGATAGCTAATCGTGACCTGGTTGCTTAACACGGTAAGCGGCTTAAGAAAAGGGCCCTTAAGTGGGGCATAATACTCGAAGCGGAAAGGACCAGCCGCAGGTATACCTGCGGGCAGAACAATTTCACCCTGTTGTGTGGGCAAGTTCACGCAACGATTCTCGCTGCAAAATCTTATCCGAAATCCCAGTGGTGCCTGAGCATCCGTTTTAATCTTCCATACTAGCCGTTTTGCCTGAGCATGCCTGGGTAATAAACTCATGCTTTGAATCGGGCGGCTTTTCAACCACTGCTTACCATGCGTAATTTCACCGCCGAAGCTTTCACTGCTCCATGAGCCGGTTCCCGCACAGGCTAACGGTGCGGCGATCATGAGAAGCAACGCGCCATTCGACCATATCAGGATTTTACGTTTCATATTTGCTGCCAATCATCCAGGTCATGCGCACATTGCGCTGGGAATTGATCTCCTGACTAGAAAGCACAGCCAGTTGTGGGAACATACGGCGCAGATAACGTGAAAGCATCAGACGCAGTGGTGGCGTAACCAGTAGAACTGGCGGCGCGCCCAGACCTTCCTGATGCATCAGTGCCTGTTCCGTTTGTTTCATCAGATTTTCTGCTATACCCGGCTCGATGGCGCTGCCACTCTGGGTGGCTTGTACCAGTAATTGTTCCAGTGACAGGTCCAGTCCAATAACCTGAATATCGTCATCTCCGGGGAACCACTGTTGGGTTATAGCGCGTGCCAGACGTGCACGTACGCGAGCAGTAAGGTCATCTGCGTCGGAAGTAGCGGATGCGAATTCTGCCAGTGTATCAATAATGGTACGCATATCGCGGATCGGCACGCGTTCAGCCAGTAGATTTTGTAATACTTTATGCAAAATGGTCAGGCTGATAACCGCTGGGATCAAATCATCCACCAGTTTTGGTGCGTGCTTGCTCAGCTGATCAAGCAGCTGCTGCGCTTCCTGGCGTCCAAACAGTTCTTCAGTATGTGTCGAAATTAATTGATTAAGGTGAGTTGCCACTACCGAGCTAGGATCCACTACCGTGTAACCCAGCGTCTGGGCCAGCTCACGGTGAACCTCATCTATCCACATAGCCGGCAGTCCAAAGGTCGGCTCAGTACAGGCAGTACCAGGAATGTTTCCTTCCGCACAGCCCGGATCGATTGCCATCCAGCGATCGGGCTGGATTTCACCGTGACCAATCTCTACACCTTTAAGTAGAATGCGATAACGCGTTGGAGGCAAATCGAGGTTGTCACGGATATGAACAGCTGGAGGGAGAAAACCCATCTGCTGCGCAAACTTTTTACGGATGCCGCGCACGCGCGTAAGCAGTTGTCCGTTCTGGGCTTGGTCCACCATTGGGATGAGACGGTAGCCCACTTCGAGTCCCAGTTCGTCTTCCATTTGCACATCAGCCCATGTGGCTTCATTTACCTGGGATGCTTCGATTTCGTCCACTTGGGGGCCATGTTGCATAGAACCCGGAACGCCCTTTTTTTTCCTTTCACCTTGCTGTCCACGCAACCACCAGGCGGTCGTTAGCAGTACGACCGTAAAAAGCAGAAAGACAAAGTTTGGCATACCAGGGATAATACCGAGCATGCCTATGACCACTGCAGCGAGCAGCAACACGCGTGGTGAGGTAAAAAGCTGGCCCACCATCTGCTCGCCAACATCCTGCTCATTAGCCACTCGTGTGACCACCACACCGGCAGCGGTGGAAATTACCAGACCTGGAATTTGTGCAACCAAACCATCACCAATTGTTAGCAGTGTGTATGTCTCGCCCGCCATCCCCGCGGACATGTCATGCTGCGTCACCCCTATGATTAGTCCACCGATGATATTGATTGCCATAATCATTAAACCCGCGATGGCATCACCACGCACAAACTTACTGGCACCATCCATCGAACCATAGAAGTCTGCTTCCTGCGTAACTTCTTTGCGACGACGCTTGGCTTCGTCTTCTCCAATCAGGCCAGCATTGAGATCTGCATCAATTGCCATCTGCTTGCCTGGCATACCGTCAAGGCTAAAGCGTGCGCCAACTTCTGCGATACGTCCTGCACCTTTAGTGATCACCATAAAATTAATGATAATCAAAATAACGAACACGATAATTCCGATAGCAAAGTTTCCGCCTACAAGAAAATGGCCAAACGCTTCCACTACCTGACCTGCCGCCCCTGCGCCGGTATGTCCCTGCATCAATATCACACGCGTTGACGCCACGTTAAGCGCAAGGCGGAGCAGTGTAGAGAACAACAGCACAGTAGGGAATGCGGAAAACTCAAGTGTGTTCTGAGTGAACATAGCCACTAGCAATATCATGATCGACAGAACTATATTGAAAGTAAACAGCAGATCCAGGATAAAAGGAGGCAACGGCAGGATCATCATCGCCAAAATGGTGATGATCAACACCGGTCCCGCTAGTATTTGCCATTGCGTTTCTTTCATACTTGGTAAACGTAATTTTGTGGCGATATTTGCCATCACTCTTTACTCTCTTGTGCGAAATCCAGTGCTGCCGGAACCGGGAGGTCCTTCGGCTGCTGTGGGCATTGGCCAAAGCCTTTTCGCCAGCGACGCAGGCTATAAACCCAGGCCAGTACTTCAGCCACGGCGTTATACAATTCGGATGGAACCGGTTGTCCCGGTTCACAGTAGCGATAAAGGGCGCGAGCCAGTGGAGGCGCATCCAGCATCGGTACACGGTGTTCGTCTGCCAGTTCACGGATGCGCAGTGCAAGCAAACCGCTTCCGCTGGCTACCACAATAGGGGCACCCATACTGCGGGCCTGGTACCTTATCGCAACGGAGTAGTGTGTGGGGTTATTCACTATCACGTCTGCATTGGGTACATGGTGCATCATGCGGGCTTGTGCCATCTGGCGTTGTACTTGCCTGACGCGTCCTTTGAGCTGTGGGTCTCCCTCCTGGTTTTTGAACTCGTCTTTAACTTCCTGGCGACTCATACGCAGCTTTTTGAAGTGGCTCCAAAGCTGATAGACGACATCGAAAGCCACCATAGGGATCAGTGCCAGGATGATCACCAACATGCAGCCGAGCAGCAGGTGACTGATATCGTTTAAAGCCATGCCTAGCGGTTCAAACATCAAACCCATGAATTTTAATTTATTTAGCCAGATAAACAGTCCACCACCGATGCCTGCCAGCAATACTTTAAGAATCGATTTTGTCATTTCAGACAGCATCTGCGCCGAGAGTAGGCGCTTGATGCCGGTGACAGGATTAAGTTTCTTCGCGCTGAACTTAATTGCTTTTCCTGTCAGGTTCAGGCCGCCAATAATTGACGGAGCAACCAGTGCGGTGATAAATAGCCCACCGACAAACGGTAGCATTGCAAGAAAAGCAGTACCGAACAGCCCACCAGCCAGGTGCAGCATATGCTGAGGGTCGCTCACCAGCAGCCGGTCAAACATCAGGCTATTACGCAACATGTGCATGAGTTTGCGTGCAAGATAATCCCCACCGCATACCATCAGTCCCCAACCGACCAATAGCATGACGAGGGTAGTTAACTCGCGTGACCGTGGAATTTGTCCATCTTCCCTTGCCTTCTGTTTGCGGTGGGGGGTGGGGTCTTCCGTTTTGTCGTTCTGGCTTTCTTCTGACATGGTTCTGCCTGGCACGGTTAAAAGCTGAAAGAATCCAGCCGCCCATCTTCCTGATGCCTTTAGGTCGCAATGCTTTATGCGCAGGATAAGAAAGATGATTAATAGTCATTTCACGCTTGTAAGCACCCACAGATAATATCTGTGCGAAGGTGAATCAGTTTTATTTAATAGTTGGCGTAGTGATAAATAAGTCAGATTAACTCACCAATAAGCGAGCACTATTGCTCGCAATCCTGACGATTAAATAATTTCCATCCTTAAACAGGCGTATTCATGATTTCCTGATAAGCACTGATCATCTTATTTCTTGCCTGCACGCCGAAGCTAAATGAAATGGAGGATTTCTGCATGGAAAGCATGACATCATTAAGGCCAATCTCGCTGGAGCCGGACATCCATTGCTGAGTGTTTTTTTTTGCATCAAGCTGCATTTTATTAATTTCATTGACACTGTTAAACAGTGCATCAGAAAAAGAAAACCCCTTCTCCGACTTGTCGAGTCTGGCTATAGGGGTGCCAGAAATCAGTTGTGCCTGACTTTGGATTTGGTCAAGAACGCCACGCATGAGTGTTGCAGACATTTTATACGTCCTGGTTGAGTAAATTAAATCTTCATTTAAGCGTGAATGGTGAATTACACTTATTCTTAAGTTTCGGCAGCTTAACATGTGTGTAAATTTTTAATAAAACCTGATAAGCGAACAGAACCTTTGGCTTATCAGAGATTAAAATAAGACGAATTAAGAAGATAATGACTCTCTGAAAACTGTCCCTCGAATTTAGATTCGTTGCTATCGGTATACGCTTTGGCGTTAGCCAGCATGCATTATCAATGCGTGATATTTCTTACAGGATTACGGCATGAGTGCCACATTAAATGGTTTAACGAATAACCCGGCTGAACAAATTAAATCGGTAGTGTCAAGGTTGCGCGGTAGCCCAATGTTAATGTTAGTGGTCTGTGCGGCCGCTGCATTGTCGGTGATTATTGCGCTGATATTTTGGGCAAAAGAACCAGAATATAAGGTGTTATTTAGCAATGTAAGTGATGGTGATGGGGGAACCATTGTTGCGCAGCTTTCACAACTTAACATTCCGTATCGGATCGATGACGCTGGAGGTGTGATCAGAGTGCCCGAAGCCCAGGTACATGAAGTGCGTATGAAGCTGGCGCAGCAGGGCTTGCCTAAAGGGGCGGGGGTGGGTTTTGAGTTGATGGATCAGGAAAAATTCGGCACCAGTCAGTTCAGCGAGCAGGTGAATTACCAGCGTGCCTTAGAAGGGGAACTGGCGCGTACCATTGAAAATCTTGGGCCGATCCAGCTTGCCCGCGTGCATCTTGCGATACCAAAACCATCAATGTTTGTACGTGAACAAAAGCTGCCAACCGCGTCGGTGACTCTTAGTTTGAATAAGGGCAGGGCGATCGATGAAGGTCAGGTTTTAGCCATTACCCATTTGATCTCCAGTGCGGTCACCGGACTTACGGCGGAGAATGTGACCATCGTAGATCAGCGCGGCAATCTGCTGACACAAAGCGGAGTGGGTGGGTTGCAAACTTCGCAGCTGAAATATACCAGCAGCCTTGAAAAAGATTATCAGCAGCGTATTCAACGCATTCTGGCTCCATTAGTGGGTGATAGTAATGTGCGTGCACAAGTCACCGCGCAACTGGATTTTACCCAACAAGAGCAGACACAGGAGCAGTACCAGCCCAACGCTGATCCGCAAAAAAAGGCAATTCGTAGCCGTCAGGCCAGCCTTGCCGAGCAGGGGAATAGCCGAACTACGGGCGGTGTGCCTGGTGCGCTGAGTAACTCACCACCGACGCCTGCATCTGCGCCAATCACCCAGCCTTTGAATAAAGCCGCAGCAGAGACAACAAAAGGTTCCAATACCAATACTAAGAGTGCCGCGACGGCGTCAGATAATGCCAGCAGCGTTAGTGCACTGCCTTATAACAACCGCAGTGATGAGACCACTAACTTTGAGCTTGATCGAACTCTGACGCACATCAAATCCAATATGGGCCGTATCGAGCGTCTCTCCGTGGCAGTCGTCATTAACTACCTGCCACAGGGTGAAGACGGCAAGGTCCAGCCGTTGAATGCGGAAGAATTGACGCGCATCAGCGCATTGGTAAAAGAGGCCATTGGCTACAGCGAGTCGCGTGGTGACAGTGTCAACATTATGAATTCGCCGTTTAACGGCATGATTGAAGACCCGGCGCAACCCATATGGCAGCAGGAGCGTTTCCAGTCGCTAGCGATGACACTGGCACG
>Ga0105246_10000853_pt1 | contig 17428 bp, 16 predicted proteins | sample KBSM64metaG_FD_99694 | JGI IMG/M metagenome (GOLD analysis project Ga0105246, IMG submission 99694) | Miscanthus rhizosphere microbial communities from Kellogg Biological Station, Michigan, USA - KBS M6-4 metaG | ecosystem: Host-associated > Plants > Roots > Rhizosphere > Soil | place...
GGGCGGCGGTACCACGCACTCGCCGACCACCTCGCAGACCAAGGACGACACGGCCACCGAGTCCCCGACCGACGAGCCGACCGACCAGCCGACGGACACGTCCACGGACAACGGCTCCGGCACGAGCACCGGGTCCGGGAGCTACACGCCGTCGTACACACCGTCGTACACGCCGTCCAGGACCCCCAGCAGCCAGCCGACCAAGGAGCCGTCGGACCCGGCGACGACAGAGGATCCGACGGACGACCCGACCCCGTCGACCCCGGCAACCGGCGACACGACGGATCCGGGGACGGTCGCCGGCGGTGACAACGGCGGCACCGCAGGGGACACGACGGGCGCCGGCGGCTGATCCGTCGCCGGGCCTCGCCCGGGGTGAACTCTTCCCGTGACGTGGGTCACCGGGATAACGTGCCGTTGTTCCGGCCCCCTGCAAGGCTGTGACCAGGAGATGTTCCCGACTTTCGCGATTTACTTGGAAATCCAAGCAAAATCGCAGGTCAGGAGGGGTTTCACAGACATGTGGAGCACTGGGTAACGTGCTTTTTGCAGGGCGCTCGCCGGGGCACCTGTCACGCCTGTCCCCGACCGGGCCGCACCCACCCTGTGCGTCCGTGGGGGTGCAGGCGAGCCGCACTGGCACCCGGCGAACCCGGGTAGCCGGACCGACGGAGGAGCACACGTGACCGTGGAGAGCACTGCCCCGCGCAAGCCGCGACGCAGCGCCGGAACCAAGAGCACGGCCGGCAAGACGACCACCGCAAGGAAATCGCCGAGCACGGACCCCGAGCTGGTACAGTTGCTGACGCCCGAGGGCGAGCGCGTGAAGAACGCCGAGTACGACGAGTACGTCGCCGGCATCACCCCCGATGAGCTCCGTGGTCTGTACCGCGACATGGTGCTCACCCGCCGCTTCGACGCCGAGGCCACCTCCCTGCAGCGCCAGGGCGAGCTGGGCCTGTGGGCCTCGCTGCTGGGCCAGGAGGCCGCCCAGATCGGCTCGGGCCGGGCCACCCGGGAGGACGACTACGTCTTCCCGACCTACCGCGAGCACGGCGTCGCCTGGTGCCGCGGGGTCGACCCGACCAACCTGCTGGGCATGTTCCGCGGCGTGAACAACGGCGGCTGGGACCCCAACAGCAACAACTTCCACCTGTACACGATCGTCATCGGCTCCCAGACGCTGCACGCCACCGGCTATGCGATGGGCATCGCCAAGGACGGGGCGGACAGCGCGGTCATCGCCTACTTCGGTGACGGCGCCTCCAGCCAGGGCGACGTGGCGGAGTCCTTCACCTTCTCCGCGGTCTACAACGCCCCCGTGGTGTTCTTCTGCCAGAACAACCAGTGGGCGATCTCCGAGCCGACCGAGAAGCAGACCCGCGTCCCGCTCTACCAGCGTGCGCAGGGCTACGGCTTCCCCGGCGTCCGGGTCGACGGCAACGACGTACTGGCCTGCCTCGCGGTGACGAAGTGGGCCCTGGAGCGCGCCCGCCGCGGTGAGGGCCCCACCCTCGTCGAGGCGTACACGTACCGCATGGGCGCCCACACCACCTCCGACGACCCGACGAAGTACCGGGCCGACGAGGAGCGCGAGGCCTGGGAGGCGAAGGACCCGATCCTGCGCCTTCGCCGGTACCTGGAGGCTTCAAACCACGCGGACGAGGGATTCTTCGCGGAACTCGAGGCCGAGAGCGAGGCGTTGGGCAAACGAGTGCGTGAGGCGGTCCGCGCCATGCCGGACCCGGACCACTTCGCCATCTTCGAGAACGTGTACGCGGACGGGCATGCGCTCGTCGACGAGGAGCGAGCCCAGTTCGCCGCCTACCAGGCGTCGTTCGCGGATGAAGGGGGCAAGTGAGATGGCCGAGACGCTGACATCCAAGAACATGGCTCTCGCCAAGGCGATCAACGAGTCGCTGCGCCGCGCCCTGGAATCCGACCCCAAGGTCCTGATCATGGGCGAGGACGTCGGCAAGCTCGGCGGTGTCTTCCGTGTCACGGACGGCCTGCAGAAGGACTTCGGCGAGAGCCGGGTCATCGACACCCCGCTCGCCGAGTCCGGCATCGTGGGCACCGCCATCGGACTCGCGCTCCGCGGCTACCGCCCCGTCGTGGAGATCCAGTTCGACGGCTTCGTCTTCCCCGCGTACGACCAGATCGTCACGCAGCTCGCGAAGATGCACGCGCGCTCGCTGGGCAAGGTCAAGCTCCCTGTCGTCGTCCGCATCCCCTACGGCGGCGGCATCGGCGCGGTGGAGCACCACTCCGAGTCCCCCGAGGCGCTCTTCGCGCACGTGGCGGGCCTGAAGGTGGTCAGCCCCGCCAACGCGTCGGACGCCTACTGGATGATGCAGCAGGCCATCCAGAGCGACGACCCGGTGATCTTCTTCGAGCCCAAGCGGCGCTACTGGGACAAGGCCGAGGTCAACACCGAAGCCATCCCCGGCCCGCTGCACAAGGCCCAGGTGGTCCGTGAGGGCACGGACCTGACCCTCGTCGCCTACGGTCCGATGGTGAAGCTCTGCCAGGAGGCCGCCGCCGCGGCCGCCGAGGAGGGCAAGTCCCTCGAGGTCCTGGACCTGCGCTCGATGTCCCCGCTGGACTTCGACTCGATCCAGGCTTCGGTGGAGAAGACGCGCCGCCTGGTCGTCGTCCACGAGGCGCCGGTGTTCCTCGGCTCGGGCGCGGAGATCGCCGCCCGCATCACGGAGCGCTGCTTCTACCACCTGGAGGCACCGGTCCTCAGGGTCGGCGGCTACCACGCCCCGTACCCGCCGGCCCGCCTGGAGGAGGAGTACCTGCCGGGCCTGGACCGGGTGCTCGACGCCGTCGACCGCGCCCTGGCGTACTGAGGAGAGGGTCGTGACGACGATGACGGAAGCGTCCGTACGCGAGTTCAAGATGCCGGACGTCGGCGAGGGACTCACCGAGGCCGAGATCCTCAAGTGGTACGTCCAGCCCGGCGACCAGGTCACCGACGGCCAGGTGGTGTGCGAGGTCGAGACCGCGAAGGCGGCGGTGGAGCTGCCCATCCCGTACGACGGGGTGGTCCGCGACCTGCACTTCCCCGAGGGCTCCACGGTGGACGTGGGCACGCCGATCATCGCGGTGGACGTGTCGGGCGGGGCCGCTGCTCCCGCCCCGGCCCAGACCGCTGCTCCTGCTGCACCCGTCGAGGAGAAGAAGCCGGAGGGGTCCGGCCGCCAGCCGGTGCTGGTCGGCTACGGCGTCGCCGAGTCCTCCACCAAGCGCCGCCCGCGCAAGGGCCCCGAGGTCGTGATCTCCGAGGCCTCGACGGCGGTCCAGAAGGAGCTCAACGGGCACGGGCCGGCAGCCGTGGCCGGTGCGGCGGGCACGGCCGACAAGCCGCGTCCACTCGCCAAGCCGCCGGTGCGCAAGCTGGCCAAGGACCTGGGCGTCGACCTCACGACCGTGGTCCCGTCCGGACCGGACGGCATCATCACCCGCGAGGACGTCCACGCGGCGGTGGCACCCCCGGCGGCAGCCCCCGCGCCCGCGGCCGCCCCGGCCGTCTCCGCGCCCGCGGCGCCGGTTCCGGCGTACGACACGGCCCGTGAGACCCGTGTCCCGGTCAAGGGCGTGCGCAAGGCGACGGCGGCGGCGATGGTGGGCTCGGCGTTCACGGCGCCGCACGTCACGGAGTTCGTGACGATCGACGTGACCCGCACGATGAAGCTGGTCGAGGAGCTCAAGCAGGACAAGGACCTGCAGGGGCTGCGCGTCAACCCGCTGCTCCTGATCGCCAAGGCCCTCCTGGTCGCCATCAAGCGCAACCCGGAGATCAACGCGTCCTGGGACGAGGCGAACCAGGAGATCGTGCTCAAGCACTACGTCAACCTGGGCATCGCCGCGGCCACCCCGCGCGGCCTGATCGTCCCGAACATCAAGGACGCCCACGACAAGACGCTCCCGCAGCTGGCCGAGGCCCTCGGCGAGCTGGTGTCGACGGCGAGGGAGGGCAAGACCTCCCCGGCGGCCATGCAGGGCGGCACGGTGACCATCACCAACGTCGGCGTCTTCGGCGTCGACACGGGAACGCCCATCCTCAACCCCGGCGAGTCCGCGATCCTCGCGATCGGCGCGATCAAGCTCCAGCCATGGGTCCACAAGGGCAAGGTGAAGCCGCGCCAGGTCACGACGCTGGCCCTGAGCTTCGATCACCGCCTGGTGGACGGGGAGTTGGGCTCGAGGGTGCTGGCCGACGTGGCGGCGATTCTGGAGCAGCCGAAGAAGCTGATCACCTGGGCCTGAGCGCTCCGCCGGCGGTGCCGATGTGCGGCGCCGTGCCCCTTCGGGGCGCTGCCGAAGCGCGACGGACTTCGCCTGCCCTGCTCGGCAGGCACAGCCGTCAGGAGCCGCGCACCCGCCCCGGGTGCGCGGCTCCTTCGGTCACAGCGGTCGACGGCACAACAGCGTGACGATCCTTGCTTTCCTGCCCTCCTCGGGCTCCTGCACCGTCCGCGCGGTGACGACCAGCCCGGCCCGCCCCAGGAGTTCCACGAGCAGGTCCGGCGGGAGCCGATGGGACTCGTACGAGACGGGATGGCCGCCGTAGGCCGGAGCCGGCCGGACCCGCTCGCCGGCTCCCACATAACCGGCCAGCATGAGCAGGCCGCCGGGCCTGAGGGTCCGGTGGAACTCGCCGTAGACGAGCGGGAGCAGTTCCGGCGGGGTGTGGTGGGTGGAGTAGTAGGCGAGGATGCCGGCGAGAGAGGCGTCCTCGATGTCCAGTGCCGTCATCGAGCCCACGGTGAAAGGCAGGCCGGGATGGCTCTGGCGGGCGAGTTCGATCATCCGCGGGGACAGGTCGACGCCGAAGGCGGACAGCCCCAGTCCGGCGAGGTGCGCCGTCACGAGACCCGGACCGCAACCCAGGTCCGCGACGGGGCCGCCCCCGCTCTCCCGCACGGATTCCGCGAACGCGGTCAGCAACGCGCGTGACAGCGGGTCCAGTTCGGCGGGTCTCTTGACCTGCTTCAGGTAGTCGGCGGCGACGGTGTCGTACGAGTCCCGGACCGCGGTGAGGTAGGAGGGCTCGGTCACCCCGGTGACCCTAGACGAGGCGAAGGGCCCCTCGCCGTCGGCGAAGGACCCTTCACTGCAAGCAGCCTGCTGCGCGACCGAGCCGGCGTCAGCCGATCTTCGCGTATCCGTAGTTGATGAGCTTCTTCACGTCCGACGTGCGGTCGGCCTCGGAGGGGGCGGTCATGACGGCGCCGACGACCGACTTGCCGTTCAGCGTGGCGGCGAAGACGAGGCAGTAGTGGGCGTCGGGGCCCGAGCCGGTCTTGATGCCGAGCGTGCCGTTCCAGCCGAGCAGCGTGTTGGTGTTCGTCCACGTGCTCATCGTGCGCGTGGACCCGGAGCTCGTGACCGTCTTCGCCGTGTACGCCTTGGTCTTCACGACGGTCTTGAACGCGGTGCTCTTCATCACGCTGCGGGCGACCTTCGTCAGGTCGCGCGGCGTCGAGTAGTTGTTGCCGTTGCTGAGGCCGTCGAACGAGTCGAAGTGCGTGTTCGTCATGCCGAGGCTCTGGGCCATCGTGTTCATCTTGCCGATGAAGTTCTTGGTGCGGGCGGCGGGCGTCGTGCCGGAACCGAACTTGTCGGCCAGCGCGAACGCGGCGTCGCAGCCGGACGGCAGCAGCATCCCGTACAGCAGCTGACGGACGGTGACCTTGTCACCGACGATCAGGTGCGCCGACGAGGGGTAGCCCTTGGCGACCATGTAGTCGCTGACGGCCTTCTTGATCGTGACCTTGGTGTCCAGGTTCAGGTTCGGCTGCGAGAGCACGACCTTCGCGGTCATGACCTTCGTCGTGGAGGCCGTGAGCCGCTTCGTGTCCGCGGCCTTGGTGAAGAGGGTCTTGCCGGTGGCGCTGTTCATCACGTACCCGCCCTTGGCGGTGATGGTGGGCGTCGTGACAGCCTGCGCCGGTGCCGCGGTGAGAGCTCCGGTGGCGAGCACTGCGCCGGCCGTGACGGCGACGGCTGCGGCTCTGCGGACACGGAAGCCCTTGATGGCGGTTTTCAACTCGAATACCCCGATTGCGTCGAATGCCCCTGAGATGCGGCCGAGTTGGAGGGGAGAGAAAGGAGGGCCGCACGTGTGTGACACGTAAGTAGCACAGAAGGTTGTGTGCTTGATGAGGCGGGGTGTCCCTTGGGCGCCGCGCGTCCGGATGCTGGACGGACGTCCTCATGCGTACGTGTTGTATCTATGCTGTTCGCATGAGCAGCCCGGGGACCCTGACCGCCAAGCAACCGCCCGCCGCCGACCGCGTCTACACCCACGTCAAGCAGGGCGTCCTGGAGCGCCGCTACGAGGGCGGGACCCTCCTCACCGAGGGCGAACTCGCCGAGGCCGTAGGGGTGTCCCGCACGCCGGTGCGCGAGGCGCTGCTGCGGCTGGAGGTGGAAGGGCTGATCAAGCTCTACCCGAAGAAGGGCGCCCTGGTCCTGCCCGTGTCCGCTCAGGAGATCGCGGACGTGGTGGAGACCCGGCTGCTGGTCGAGGAGCATGCTGCGCGCAAGGCCGTGCCCGCTCCCGCCGGGCTCGTGGAGCGGCTGGAGGAACTGCTGGCGAAGCAGAAGGCGCAGGCCGCCGCGGGTGACCTCGCCGGGGCCGCCGTCACCGACCGCTGCTTCCACGCCGAGATCGTCCGCAGCGGGGGCAACGAGATCCTGTCCCGGCTCTACGACCAACTCCGTGACCGCCAGCTGCGGATGGGCGTCGCCGTACTGCACTCCCACCCGGACCGGATCGCCAAGACCCTCGCCGAGCACGAGGAGATCCTTCAGGCGCTGCGCTCGGGGGACGCGGAGGAGGCGGTCGGTGTCGTGCACCGGCACGTCAGCTGGTTCTCGCACCTGGCGCGCGGTGAGGTCCGATGAGGTCGTCGTCCGCCAAGACCCCGCTGCCGGGTGACCCTCCCCCAGAGGGGGCACCCCCAGGCGGCCGGCGCGCGATGGCCGTCTGGGGCATCGGTGTATCCGTCTACTTCGTCGCCGTCATCTTCCGTACGTCCCTCGGGGTGGCCGGCCTCGACGCCGCCGACCGCTTCCACGTGAACGCCTCGGCGCTGTCGACCTTCTCGATCCTGCAGCTGCTCGTCTACGCCGGCATGCAGATACCCGTCGGCCTGCTGGTGGACCGGCTCGGCACCAAGAAGGTGCTGACCATCGGGGTCGTGCTCTTCACGGCGGGCCAGCTCGGGTTCGCGTTCTCGCCCTCGTACGGCATGGCCCTCGCCTCCCGTGCGCTGCTCGGCTGCGGTGACGCGATGACGTTCATCAGCGTGCTGCGGCTGGGCACCCGCTGGTTCCCGGCGCGGCGCGGGCCGCTCGTTGCGCAGCTCGCGGGGCTGGCCGGCATGGCGGGCAACCTGGTCTCCACGCTGGTGCTGGCCCGGCTGCTGCACGGCGTCGGCTGGACGGCCGCCTTCGCGGGCAGTGCGCTGGCCGGAGTCGTGGTCCTCGTGCTGCTCGTGCTGTTCCTGAAGGACCACCCCGAGGGGTACGAGCCGGAGCCGTTCCCGCACCAGGGCGCGGCGTACGTGCGGCGGCAGATCGCGGCCTCCTGGCGGGAGCCGGGGACGCGGCTCGGGCTGTGGGTGCACTTCACGACCCAGTTCCCGGCGATGGTGTTCCTGCTGCTGTGGGGGCTGCCCTTCCTGGTCCAGGCGCAGGGCCTGTCGCGGGCCACGGCCGGTGAACTCCTCACCCTGGTCGTCCTGTCGAACATGGTCGTGGGGCTCGTCTACGGCCAGATCATCGCCCGGCACCACGCGGCGCGGCTGCCGCTGGCACTCGGCACCGTGGCGGCGACGGCGGTGGTGTGGGCGGCGACGCTGGCCTACCCGGCGGACCGGGCGCCGATGTGGCTGCTGATCGTGCTGTGCACGGTGCTCGGCTCGTGCGGTCCGGCGTCGATGATCGGCTTCGACTTCGCGCGGCCGGCCAACCCGGCGGAGCGGCAGGGGACGGCTTCCGGGATCACCAACATGGGCGGCTTCGTCGCCTCGATGACGACGCTGTTCGCGATCGGGGTGCTGCTGGACGCCACCGGTGACAACTACACCGTCGCGTTCTCCGCGGTGTTCGTGCTCCAGGCCGTCGGGGTCGGCCAGATCCTGCGGCTGCGGGGGCGGGTCGCCCGGCGGGAGCGGGAGCGGCTGGTGGCGAGCCGGGTGGAGACGGTGCACGTACCCGCGTGAGACGGGCGGTTCACCGCAACGGACGTTCACAGCCCAGGTGTTGCTCTGTCATGGGCGTGTGACAGCGGTGTCCTGAAGCCAGGACGGACGTGACCCGAGGGACCGGCGGCCCCTCATAGTCGTCGAGTGCATCGAACGCCTCGAACGCAGTCCTCGCTCCCGAAGGGAACCTCCTGATGAACCGCCACCTGCGCAAGACCGCCCTCGTCACCGCCGCGATCACGGCCGGCTTGCTGATGACGGCTTGTCAGAACGGTTCCACGAGCACGGGCAGCTCCCCGCACGCCTCGGCGTCCACGACGGCCAAGTCGCAGGGGACGTCGAAGACCTCCGGTACGTCCCGGCACTCCGGCTCCTCGGGCACCTCCGCCCGCAACGCGTCGAAGTCCCAGCAGGGCGTGAACGCGACGATCACCGGGGGAACGGTCAGCTACCTCGCCCCGGGCAAGTACATCGTGTCCGCGCCCGGAAAGACCGACCAGGCCTTCTTCGTCGCGGACGACACCCAGGTCAACGGCGCCGGCACGATCTGCGGCGGCTCGCACTGCACCCTGGACCAGCTGGAGACGGCCACCAGGAAGGCAGCCGTCCCCGCCGACGTGACGATCAGGAAGGGCGTCGCCACCGTCGTACGCGAGCGTGCCGCCACCGGGACCGGCTCCGGCACCGGTACGAAGGGCGTCAACGGCACCTGGCTCGGCCAGGTCTCCTACCTCGCGCCGGGCAAGTTCACGGTCTCCGGCCCGAAGGGCACCGAGCAGGCCTTCTTCGTCGCCGACGACACCGTCGTGAAGGGTTACGGCACGATCTGCGGCAGCTCCGCGGCCCCGTCCACCTGCACGCTCGACCAGCTCGAGGCCGCAGCGAAGAAGGGTCTCGACGCCAAGGTCGTCATCGCGAACGGCATCGCGACCTCGGTCACCGAGGACCACTGAGGACGGTTGACCCCGAGTCCTACTGCGTCACCGTGAAGTTCCGCAGGATCGCCCCCGTCAGCTCCGGGTCCCCCTCTGCCTTCACGCGGTCCGCCACCGCCTCCGGGGTCACCCGGCCGCAGGCCAGGCGGACGTACGTCTCCCAGTCGAGGGTGAGGGTGGCGGCGGGGCCGAGGGCGGGGGCGGTTTCGAGGGTGCCGCGGCCCTGGATGTCGACGCGGATGGTGCGCAGGAACTCGACCGGGCCGTGCACGTCGAAGACGACCGCAGAACTGCGGGGCGCGTCCGCCTTGTCGGCCACGACCCCGGGCAGCTCGCCGAGGAGCACGTCACGGGCGATGTGCGCGCCGGGGGAGTCGAGGTTGCCGGGGCGGCCGAGGGCGGCCCGGAGGTCCTGTTCGTGCACCCACACGTTGAAGGCGTGGGAACGCATGGACTCTTCGAGGGTGATCTCGGTGCTGAGGGGGCCGCGCACCTTGGTGCCCGGGTCGCGCGACTCGTTCCGCAGCTGCCGGTTGCGGCGGATGATCACGTACTCCAGCTCGGACGTCATCTCCGGCGCCGTGTGGTGACGGCGGACGTCGACCTGCATCTCCATGTAGCGCTGGCTGTCATTGGTGACGTGGAAGAGGTCGCGCGGCAGCGTGTGGATGGGGCGCGGGTCGCCGAGCATCTCGCAGTCCAGGCCGATGACATGGGAGACGACGTCACGGACCGACCACCCCGGGCACGGCGTCCGCCGGTTCCACTCTCCCTCCACAAGCGGCCCCACCAGCTCGGATATCGCTTCGATCGAATGGGTCCAGGCGTCGGCGTAGGGCTGGAGGGTGGGATGCAGACTCACGGAACGGGACCCCTCGGCGGTCGGTACACGGGCGGTTGGTGGCAGCGTTGCCAGCGGGAGGTGGCTGCACTCGGCGGGTGTCTTGAAACGCTAAGTTACGCTGCTGTGAGGCACCCCGGCAGTGCTTTCGTGTGACGATCGTAGGCCCGTGTGGACGGCTCGAATGCCAGGACGGTGGTAGTGTGCGCGCTTCTCTCATCCAGATCGCCGTAGACGAGGGCGAATCGGTCGAATCGCGTCGGCGGCGGGTGGCCTCGATGGTACGGGAGCAGGCCGGGGCCGATCTGGTCGTGCTGCCGGAGCTGTGGACGACCGGCGCCTTCGCCTACGAGGAGTTCGCCACCGAGGCCGAGCCGCTCGAAGGGCCGACGTACGAGGCGATGGCGAAGGCCGCGAGCGACGCGGGTGTGTGGCTGCACGCGGGGTCGATTCCGGAGCGAGACCCTGAGGGACCGCTCTACAACACGTCTCTCGTCTTCTCCCCCTCCGGTGATCTGGCCGCCGCCTACCGCAAGATCCACCGCTTCGGCTTCGACAAGGGCGAGGCCGTGCTGATGGGCGCGGGCCGGGAACTGGTGACGGTCCGGCTGCCCGAGACGACCGTGGGCGTCGCCACCTGCTACGACCTCCGTTTCCCCGAACTCTTCCGCGGTCTCGTCGACGCCGGCGCCGAGACCCTGGTCGTCCCGGCGGGCTGGCCGGAGCGCCGCCGGGCGCACTGGACGCTGCTGGCCCAGGCGCGGGCGGTCGAGAACCAGGCGTTCGTGCTTGCCTGTGGAACGGCCGGGACACATGCGGGAGTTCCGCAGGCGGGTCACTCGATCGTGGTGGATCCGTGGGGCGAGGTCCTCGCGGAGGCCGGGGCGGACGAGGAGATCCTCACCGTGGAGTTCGATCCGGCGAAGGTCGCGACGACCCGTGAGCAGTTCCCGGCACTGAAGGACCGGGTCCTCTAGCCCCAGACGGCTGCGGGGGTTCAGTCGTCCTCCCGTTCCTTCTCCGCCAGGTGGATCACGCACACCGTCACCGCGATCAGCAGTGCGGGATCCGCGTCCTCCCGTACGACGTCGACGCCGTAGGTCTCCCGGATGTGCAGCCAGCGGCGGGAGATCACGGCGAGGAGCTCACCGTCGTACTCGACGGCGAACTCGCGGTCGAGGATCTTGCCGCTGACGTCCAGTTCCGTGCCGTCGATCATGGAGACGCGGTAGTGGTGGCGCAGCAGGGACAGGCGTTTGCGTTTGATGCGGGCCAGGGCTTCGCCGTCCCGTTCGATCACCATGGTGTCGCGCAGGGCGAGCATCTTCTGGTGGATGTCGATCAGGACGCGCCCCTGGGTGTCCTTCAGCTCGAAGGTGTCCCTGAGGCGCATGGCCTTGCCGTCGACGAGGAACACCTTGTTGCCGTGCTCGTCCTCGATCCAGTAGTCGTCACCGATGCCGAGGAGCCGGTCGCGTACGAGGAATCTCATACCCTCACCGCTTCCCCGGCGGCCGGTCCGAAACGCCGCCGGTAGGCCGACGGGCTGAGTCCCGTCTCGCGCCGCACCAGCGCGCGCAGGTTGGCCGCGGTCCCGAGGCCGCTCCTGGCGGCCACCACGTCCAGCCGCTCCTCCCCCCGCTCGATCAGCCGGCAGGCGAGCGCCACCCGCTCCCCCGTCAGCCAGGCCAGCGGAGTCGTACCGAGTTCGGCCCGGAAGCGGCGGTGGAGCGTAGCGGGGGAGACCGCCGCGCGGGCCGCCAGGTCCGCCACCGTCAGCGGCTCCCCCAGCCGCTCCTGCGCCCACGCCAGCAGCGGGCCGAGCGACTCGTCGGGTACCTCCGGCACCGGCCGCTCCACGAACTGCCGCTGCCCGCCGTCCCGGTGGGCGGCGAACACCAGCCGCCGTGACACGGCGTTGGCGATCTCGGCGCCGTGGTCTTTGCGGACGACGTACAGGCCGAGGTCGAGTGCGGCCGCGCTGCCGGCCGCGGTCAGGATGTCGCCCTCGTCTACGAAGAGGACGTCCGGCTCCAGGCGGACCTGCGGGTGCAGCTTCCGGAAGACGTCGGCCCACATCCAGTGGGTGGTGGCCCGGCGGCCGTCCAGCAATCCGGCCTCGGCGAGGGCGAAGCTGCCGGTGCACAGGCTCATGACGCGGGCGCCACGCGCGTGCGTGCGGCGGATCGCGTCGTGTACGGCGGCCCCCCGCGGTACGACGTTGTCGGGGCGGCCGGGTACGACGAGGGTGTCCGCGTCGTCCACGGCGTCCAGGCCGGGCACCCCGGTCAGCGTGAAGAAGCCGTGGTTCATGCGCACCTCGGGGGTGGGCGTGCACAGCGTCACCTCGTAGAGCGGGCCGGGGAGCCCGAGTTCGGGCCGCGGCAGCCCGAAGAGCTCGGTGGCGACGCCGACCTCGAAGGGGTTGGTGCCCGCGTCGACGATCACGGCGACCCGATGAGGACGACGGTGCGAGGATCCTTGCGGCATATGCGATTTCTAGCACTCGTGCGACCGCCGGGCCACCGCCGACGATGACCTGCATGAGCAGCGAACCCATCTCCCTGGACCAGGCGCTCGCCTCCTTCACCGAGCAGTGGAGCCCGCGCATCGTCACGACCGTCAACGACTACGACGTGCGCGTTGCGAAGGTCGAGGGCGAACACGTGTGGCACGTCCACGACCACACCGACGAGTTCTTCCTGGTCCTGGACGGCGAACTCCACATCTCCCTGCGCGAGCCGGCCGGAGAGCGCACGGTGACGCTCCCCAAGGGCTCGGTCTTCACCGTTCCGCGCGGCACCGAACACAAGCCGCACGCGCGCGTGCCCGCCGAGATCCTGGTCCTCGAACCCACCGGCACTCTCTCGGTGGGCGACCGGCACGACGAGGTCCCCGCGCATGTGGACGCGACGACCGGCCACGCCCTGAGCTGACCGGAGCCCGGAATCGACCGGGCCGACGGGTGTCCAAAAGTGGAACTTCCCGTGCCCGCAAGGAAGTTGACCAACCAATGTGAGGAGCTCCGAGTCGGACGTTGCGTAAGCCGCACGGCTGCGCACGTCCTCCCGGAGGTTTCCCATGCTCGCTCGTACCGTCCGCCGCCGCCTGGCACGCGCCGTCCCGGCGGTGATGCCGGCCCTCGGCGCGGCCCTGGCCGTACCGCTCATACTGGCCGGCACCGCCTCCGCCGCGACGACGCCGGCCACCGCCGCGGTCAACCAGTCCGACTGGCAGCTCACCTACAAGGCCGCCCCCGGCCAGACCAACAAGGCCACCGTCACCGCCTCGCTCACCGCGGACCGCACGGGCATCACGTACGTCATCGACGACGTGGTCCCGATCAGCGCGGGCCACGACTGCGCGTACCCCTCGGCCGCGGACCACACGAAGGTCTCCTGCACGGTCACGTTCGTGGACAGCCAGGACCCGTACCCGGGGCTGGTCATCGATCTCGGCGACCGGGGCGACACGCTCGCGTACGACAACGCCACCGACCAGATCTACACGTACGCCGGGATCTCGCTGGGCGCCGGCAACGACAGGGCGACCGACTCCGGCCGCCTGGACGGCGCCTACGTCTCGGGCGATGCGGGCAACGACACCATCACCGTGGGCGCGGAGGGCCTGGCCTGGGGCGGCGACGGCAACGACACCATCACGGCGAGCGGCGGCGACAACATCGTGCAGGGCGGCAAGGGCGACGACACGCTGCACGGCGGCAACGGGGCCCAGTACCTGTCCGGCGACGACGGCAACGACACGATCACCGGCGGAGCCGGCGCCGACACCCTGTACGGCGGCAAGGGCAACGACGTCCTGTACGGCAACAGCGGCAACGACAAGCTGTACGGCAACAGCGGGAACGACAGGCTGTACGGCGGCCCGGGCAGCGACACGCTCTCCGGCGGCCCCGGCACGGATGTGATCCGCCAGGGCTGACGGCCGACGGGGACGTGTCCGTCCGCCTCGCGGTGGAGGGGACGGACCGCCTTCCGTCGATCCTTGCGGGCATGGACGATCAGACGCCGTAACCGTCGCTGTAGCCGTCGCGCCGGTGGTGGTGGGTCCCCTCCTCGTCGATGACGGGCGTGGTGGGTGGCACCACCACACGGCGGCGGCGGGCGATGCTGCTGAAGGTGCTGACGCCGATCAGTCCGACGATCATGAGGATGATGCCGACCAGGTCGAGGTTGACCCCCTGCATGTGCCAGTCGGTCGCGAACGTGAGGATGGCTCCCACGGCGATGAGGATGATGCATCCGCCGAGGCCCATGAGTTGTCGCCTCCCTGTGCGGTCCGGAGCTGCCGGTGTTCCGGCCGACTCCGGGTACCCGCAGGCCCGTTGCCCATGCGGAGGCCGTCGCTCACGTCGCAGCGACTCGCGTCACGTCACGTCGACGTAGTCCTCCCGGCCGGAACTCACCAGGTGGGTGCTGGTCGGGTAGAGCAGCACCGCGACCCAGGTGCCGTCCTTCGAGGCCGTGAAGCCCTTGCTGAAGGTGCCGTCGGAGTGGGTGTAGGTGTTCCCCATGTCGTACCAGCTGCTGGAACCCTTGGGCCGGAAGAGGATCTTCACCTTCTGGCTGCCGTAGACCCTCCAGGCGCCCGAGGTGTAGTGCTGCAGCTTGCCCTTGTAGGTGATCGTGCGGCCCTTGCGGACGGGTTCCGGCGAGGCGTTGCCGTCGATGATGCGGGTCGGCGTGCGCTGCGCGTGGACGACGGAGCTGTACGACTCCTGGAAGTCGCGGCTGCCCTTGAAGTGCGCCCGGTAGTAGCCCTTGTAGGGCGCGTCGAACGTGCCCTTGAAGGGCATGCCGGTCTCGGATTCGCCGCCGCTCGCCGTGACCGTCTTCATGGTCTGCCAGCCGGTCTTCCCGTCGGCCGAGTACTGGAGCTCGACCCCCGCGCTCGAGGGCATCTGCCTGCCTGTGATCAGCATGCCCTTGGCGGTGAGTTCGGAGTATTTGTCCAAGGTCGCCGTGAAGTCGGTGAGGGACGTCTTGTTCGCGACGTACACGTTGACCGTCTGATACCCGCTGTACTTCAGGTACGTCCCGGTGCGCACCTGCACATCGACCCGTCCGGTCCTCGGCACGGTCAGGCCTGCGGAGAAGCGGCCGTCGGCGCCGGTGACGGGCGCCGAGCCGACGCCGTGTCCTCCGTCGCCGTCGTCCCACACCTCGTCGACGACGGCTCCGACCAGCGGCTTCCACGCCCCGCCGACGTACACCTCGGCCGTGCCGGAGACCGTGGCCGGCTGGCCGGCCTTCACGTACACGTCGGTGGCGTCCAGGGTCACGCGGGTCTGCGACTGCACGGCCCGGACCTCGACGCTCTCGTTGGCCCGGGACTGGTAGAAGGGATCAGCCAGCCGCAGCCAGGCGTTGACGGAGTCGATGGAGGGGTCGGTCACCTTGTAGGAGGCGGTGAAACGGCCGTCCGTCCCCGTCGTGGCCGTCGGCGCGGTCCCGTTGGAGATCTCCAGGTCCACCTCCTTGCCCGCGGCCGGAGTCGTCTCGCCGGTGCGCGGGTCGGTGACCGTGAAGCCGCCGGTGACCGTGACGTCCTGGTGCTCGTAGTCCGGGCTCTGCGGCGTGGCCTGCAGATCCGTCAGGTTCGCCTCCAGCTCGTACTGGTAGGTGCCCTCGGCCTTGGTGGTGTCCCCGTCGGCGTCGGTCAGGTCGACGACGACGCGGTAGGTGCCGAGGTCGGCCATGCGCAGCGGGGCGGTGGTGCGCCACAGGTTCGAGAAGCCGGTACTGGAGTCCGGCGTGAAGTCGCTGACCTCGGTGACCTCCTGGGCGTCGGCGGCGGAGCCCGGCGCGTACAGGTGCGCGGTGATCGAGGTGATGGCGGTGTCGGAGGAGGCCTGCACCCAGACCAGGCCGTCGGCCGGGTGGTCGCCGCTGCCGACGCCGTACAGCACGGGCGCCACCGCCGCATGCGCCGCCGGCACCGGGCCGAGCAGCAGGCCGGCCGCGACGGACGCGCAGGCCAGCACCAATCTTCTTCGCATGTGAAGTCCCCCCACGAGACCGAAAATCATCCAAGACTGTCCGAAAGACAGTGCAAGAGTGAGCGCATCCTACGCAGGGGGACCGGCGCCCGGGGAGCTACCCCTCCAAGAACGCCACCAGGGCGTTGGCCAGCAGATACGGGTCGTCCGCGCCGCACAGCTCGCGGGCGCTGTGCATCGACAGGATCGCGACGCCGATGTCGACGGTCTTGATGCCGTGCCGGGCCGCGGTGATCGGGCCGATCGTCGTGCCGCAGGGCATGGAGTTGTTGGAGACGAAGGACTGGAAGGGGACGTTCGCCCTCTCGCAGGCTGCGGCGAAGACCGCGCGGCCCGAACCGTCCGTGGCGTAGCGGTTGTTGACGTTGACCTTGAGGATGGGGCCGCCGTTGACCCGGGGGTGGTGCGTCGGGTCGTGCCGCTCCGCGTAGTTGGGGTGCACCGCGTGACCGGTGTCCGACGACAGGCACACCGTGCCCGCGAAGGCTCTCGCCCGGTCCTCGAACGAGCCCCCGCGCGCGAACACCGAACGCTCCAGCACGCTGCCGAGCAGCGGCCCGTCCGCGCCCGTGTCCGACTGCGAGCCGTTCTCCTCGTGGTCGAAGGCGGCCAGTACGGGGATGTAGGGAAGGTTCCCGGAAGAAACCGCCGTCAGCGCGGCCACCGCCGCGTGCACGGACAGCAGGTTGTCCATGCGCGGTCCCGCGAGCAGCTCCTTGTCGCGGCCCAGGTAGGCCGACGGCTCCACGGAGTGCGTCATCAGGTCCCAGCCGGTGACCTCGCCCGCCGGCAGCCCCGCACTCTCCTCCAGGAAGGCGATCAGGTCCCCGTCACGCACATCGCTGCCCAGACCCCAGATGGGCGTCAGATGGCGCTGCTTGTCGAGCTTGAGGCCCTCCGCCGACACCGAACGGTCCAGGTGGATGGCGAGCTGGGGAACCCTGAGGAGCGGCCGGTCGACGTTCACCAGCCGCGTCGAGCCGTCCCGCAGGGTCAGCCGGCCGGCCAGGCCCAGGTCGCGGTCGAGCCAGGAGTTGAGCAGCGGCCCGCCGTAGATCTCCACCGCCACCTGGCGCCAGCCGTGCGCCCCGGTGTCGGGCAGCGGCTTGACCCGCAGGTTCGGGGAGTCGGTGTGTGCGCCGACGATACGGAACGGCGTGTGGGGCGCCGCGCCCTCGGGGACGTACCAGGCCACGATCGCGCCGCCGCGCAGCACATACTTGCCGCCGGTTGTCCCGTCCCAGGCGTCCGTCTCCGCGACCTGCCTGAACCCTGCCTTCTCCAGCCGCTCCGCGGCGCTCGCCACCGCGTGGTACGGCGACGGGCTGGCCGTCAGGAAGGACATGAGGTCGTCGGTGTGGCCGCGGTCGAAGCGGGGGGGTTCGCTCATGGGGTTCACCTTAACGACGTA
>Ga0105246_10000855_pt1 | contig 17421 bp, 18 predicted proteins | sample KBSM64metaG_FD_99694 | JGI IMG/M metagenome (GOLD analysis project Ga0105246, IMG submission 99694) | Miscanthus rhizosphere microbial communities from Kellogg Biological Station, Michigan, USA - KBS M6-4 metaG | ecosystem: Host-associated > Plants > Roots > Rhizosphere > Soil | place...
ACCCCGATATCGGCCCGCTGCGCACGGTGGACCATGACCGCGGCGTTCCAGCGCATGTACGCACGGTACCGGCGCTCGAACTCCTCGTTCCCGGGAAACTCTGCTTCCTGGTCCACCGGGATCGTGTTCACATAATCAGTGGTCGTCACCATCGGCACACCCACCGACCGGGCACCGGCACGCTGCAACAACGAACGCATAATGTACTGGGCACGCTCCGTGCCCTGCTCCGCGATCAACGCATCAAGGGACTCAATCCACTCCGCGGTCTCTTCCGGATCACGATCAGGCAGCTGGGCAGTCAACCCGCTGAGGATGTGTGAGGTCTCTTCTCCTGCAGCCACGTCCAACCTTCCTTTAGGCGCATGCATCGGCGCCTCAGGTCTGGCAGGGTAACTGCCCGTCATGAACGCGTCGTGTGCGACATCTCGGTTTCAACAGCCCGGTCGGATGCGCCGGGCAGGTCTTGTGAGCGCATGGCTGCCCAGTAGAATTCCTCGGGGCGATCGCCCTGCAGCCAAAGCGCTCATGGCCACTCTAGCTTTGACAGCGCTGGGATGCGTAGCCGTGGGGCTTCAGGGGCGTTGTATGTCACATCTTGGTGCTCTCCGTGACGGATGCCACGTGATTGTCACAGCTTCGAAACACCCTAGGTAGTGCGGAATATGCGTCATCGCAGGGACAATGGCTTGAAGCACACGCCCAAAGGGTGTTGGCTGTTAGTAATGGAAGTCACTTCAAAAGGAGGAAACGTGAGCGAGGCCGACGCCGCCACATCGGTAAATGTGGCGGAAAGATTGGGTTTCAAAGACGGGGATCTGATTCAGGAACGCGGCTACGACGACGACGTCGATTTCGACTTGCGTGACGACATTGAAGATGTCACGGGCTCTGAGCTGTTGGATGAAGATGATCATGACGTCGTAGACGCTGTTATTTGCTGGTGGCGGGACGGCGATGGTGACCTGGTCGATGCTCTGATGGATTCGCTCACCACCTTGAAAGAGGGCGGCGTGGTGTGGGTTCTTACCCCCAAATCCGGCCGCGACAACTACGTCTCTCCGGCGGACATCCAGGACGCGGCGCCCACCTCGGGGCTGCACCTGACCACTTCTGCCCCGGTATCCAAGGACTGGAGCGCCACCCGCCTGGTGCCGAAGAAGAACAAGTGACGGAAGTCCAGCAAGCGCCGGCCCCCGTGCTCGTTCCCGGGATCGGAGAGGTAGCGCCTGACTTTGAACTGCTGAATCAATATGGCGAGCCGGTCCGTTTGTCGGATTTCAGGGGTCGCAACGTTGTGGTGGTGTTCTATCCGTTCGCTTTCTCCGGCATCTGCACGGGAGAACTGTGTGAGATTCGCGACAATATCGGCGCCTTCGAAGACTCGAACGCCACGGTCCTTGCGATCTCCGTAGACAGCAAATTTGCTTTGCGCGCGTACGCGGAGCAGGAACGCTACGAGTTCGATCTTTTGGCTGATTTCTGGCCACATGGAGCTGTGGCACAGGCTTACGGTGTCTTTGATCCCCGGAGCGGGATGGCTCTTAGGGGAACGTTCATCATTGATGCCGAAGGATTGATCCGTTACGTGGTGGTCAATCCGCGGGGACAGGCGAGGGACCTCGCTGGCTACCGCCAGGCGCTCTCTGAATTGAGTGTGCAGCAGGGGTGAACCAAGTGCGGCCCGGTGTTGGTATGACCGGCTTCGCCAGCATGGAGCCGGCTATCGCGGCCACCTTGGAGGCCGGGGAAGAGGCGGCGTTGAAGGAGGCCCTGGACATCCTGGGCGGCAAGCGGCTGGCCATGCTCACCGGGGCCGGACTGAGCACCGATTCGGGTATTCCGGACTACCGGGGACCTGGTTCAGCGCCACGGAGCCCCATGACCTATCAGGAATTCATCGGCAGTGCCGCCAATCGACGGCGGTATTGGGCCCGGAACCATATCGGCTGGTCCCACCTGCGGCATGCTGATCCAAATACCGGCCACGCCGCCGTCGCCCTCATGGAACGGCGAGGTCTGCTGACCGGCCTCATCACCCAAAACGTCGACAGACTCCATGAGGACGCCGGGAGCACTAATGTTGTGGATCTGCATGGGCGCTTCGATCAGGTGATTTGCCTTGAGAACGGACACATTTTTTCCAGAAAGCTCCTCGCCGCCATCCTTGAGGAGCTGAATCCGGGGTTCGTAGCAGCCGCGCTTGAGGCGGGTGTGGTGGAGATGGCACCCGACGCTGACGCCACCGTGGAAGATCCCGAACTTATCAAGTCATTCGTGGTGGCAGTCTGTCCTGTCTGCGGCGGCACGCTGAAGCCTGACTTCGTCTACTTTGGCGAAAATGTTCCTAAAACCCGCGTCGAACGGGCTTATGCCATGGTGGACGCAGGCGAAGCTCTCTTGGTTGCCGGCTCCTCGCTCACGGTGATGAGTGGGTTGAGGTTCGTGCGCCATGCGGCGAAGGCAAGCAAGCCGGTGGTCATCATCAACAGGGGAATCACGCGAGGTGACGAGTTTGCCGCGCTGAAACTTGAAGTGGGAGTGAGCGGCGCCCTGGATTATCTCGCGCGGAATTTGCCTGACCTTCCTGTAGCGGAGGACTCGATTGGTGTTTCGCCCGAATGATCATGTAGAGTCATTGTTCGTTGGTTGAAGCGCTAAGGCACTGATACTGAACTTTGGGTCTTTAGCTCAGCTGGTAGAGCGCCACGTTTACACCGTGGATGTCATCGGTTCGATCCCGGTAGGACCCACCAAGAAACCCCGTCATCCAGGACCGCAAGGTTCGAAGATGGCGGGGTTTTCCTTTTCCCGAAAAAGCCCGGACACAAAAAGCCCGGACAAAAAAGTCAGTGCCCACGCCTAATGTCTGGCTTATGGAACAGGTATACATCCGCACTACAGGGGGCGGCACGGCAACTACGGTGGTCCGGGGCGGCCGGGAATGGCAGATTGCCGAAGAGCCATTCCGATGGTTCGAGAGGGTGCCGTGGTGGGAGGGCTCCAAGCGCATGCCCCGGGGGCAGGGCCGCGTGGATGTTGAGGTCTTGCAAGTCCAGGTGCGGCTGGGAAGCAACGCCATGTCCAGCCTGGCAACCTGGGAACTCGTGCGGGACGGAAGCGGTGGCGGCTGGTACCTGCGTGGCGAGGAGCGGGCGGCTGCGTAGGATTCGCGCCGGGAAATGGATGAGCTCTCCACCACGACTATTGGGGGATGCCGCGGTGGAGAGCTCGAAAATGAATATACAGCGAACTTTTCGGTTTGGAAAGTAAAGCCCTCCTTAAGGCCTTGTGTGTCGACAAAGTCCCCATTCCTCCCGGCAGGACAGCTGGCAATCACACTATGATGGGTAGTGTTCAGCTGAATGAACAGCCGTTAGACGCGACGTCCGGTTTGATATGACGAAGGAGAATCATGGCCGATTCCCGCACTGCCCGGTCCGAAGGACTGGGCGCCTCATCGCCGGCGCCTGCGGTCACCCGCGCCGCGGCCGTTCTTGAAGCATTGGCAGAATCGCCGTCGGGCCGCCTCACCCTGAGTGATCTGTCCAGGGAGTTGGGAATCCCTAAATCGTCCACGTCCAATCTGCTGCTGGCACTGGAAGAAGCGCGGCTTATTACCAGGCAGGGCGCGGACTTTGGCTTGGGGCGAAAGCTCGTGGAGCTGGGCGCAGCCTACTTGAGCCGTTTGGACGAAGTGCAGGAGTTCTACAAGTACTGTGAACAGGCACCCACCCTGTCCGGAGAAACTGTCCGCATTGCCATGTTGGACGGGGACCATGTCATTTACCTTGCCCGCTATGAGGGTCATCCTGCAGTTCGACTGACCTCCAACATAGGCGACAAGATGCCGGTCTCCCTCTGCAGTGTAGGAAAGGCGCTCCTGGCGCAATTGCATGATCACGACATCGATGCCATGTTCCCGGATGGCATGGAACTTCCGGTCATGACGCCGAACTCACTGCGCACCGCCGAGGAACTGAAGGCGCAGATCGCCGCGATCCGCAAGCAGGGTTTTGCCTTTGAGGACGAAGAATCCACCGTAGGCGTGGTGTGCCTTGCCGTTCCGGTGCCCACCCACGGTGCACATGGTCCCAGCCTGGGGCTCTCAGTCACTGCACTGAAAGCGACGTATTCAGAGGAGCAGGGTGCGCTCATGGTCAAGGAACTCAAGGAACTGGCCCGTTCCCTGGGGAATCCGATGGGTTGATGCGGTGCTGCACGTCACAATCGTCGGGTTTTGAATAAATCTGATTTCAATCTTGGCACTGCGTTCAACAAGCTGTACTGTGTTCACCATAGTGATCTTGGCGGTGATGCCATCGCTATCTCGCCGGGCCAACGGGGGCCTGGGGTGATTTTGAGGGAGTGCTTGTGACAACTCGTACTAATGCAAAGCTCGCAGCTGAGGCTGACGATGCAGTGGTTGAGCCGGAACAGCTTCGCAGGGCGACGCTGGCCAGCTCCGTGGGTTCTGCCCTGGAGTACTACGATTTCTACATTTATGGCCTGGCCTCGGCCTTGATCTTCGGGCCTCTGTTCTTCAAGCCCTTGGGTGAGAGTGGGGCTTTGATCGCGTCCTTTGCCACCTACGGCGTGGGATTTGCGGCCAGGCCGTTCGGCGGTATTTTCTTCGGATTCATCGGAGACAGGTTTGGCCGCAAAATGGTCCTCCTGCTGACAATTGGCATGATGGGACTCGCAAGCTTTGCCATCGGCCTGCTGCCCACCTTCGAGCAGGCCGGAATGCTCGGCGCTGTACTCCTGGTGACGTTGCGCATCATCCAGGGCTTGGGTGCCGGAGCGGAACAGGCTGGAGCCACAACCCTGATATCAGAAGTGGCTCCGCCGAAGCGTCGCGGGTACTTCGCGTCGCTGCCATTCGTGGGCATTCAGCTCGGCACGCTCCTGGGCGCCGGAACTTTCGCACTGTTGCAGCTGGCGGATAAGGATGCTTTCGAGGCGTGGCTCTGGAGGGTGCCGTTCCTTGCCAGCTTTGTCCTGATCATTGTTGCCGTCTTCATTCGCCTGAGGTTGAAGGAAACCCCGGTATTCCAGGAATTGGAGAAGCACAAGAATGTGGTCAAGAACCCTGTCGGTCAACTTTGGAAGCACTCCAGAAGGAACGTGCTGGTTGGTATAGGACTCCGTATGGGAGAGAACGGCAACTCTTCCATCTATTCGGCTCTGCTGATCTCCTTCATGTCGGTCAAGGAAGGTGTCTTCCCTGGGGACAAGTTCATTGGCCCTGTGGGACTTCTGATTGCCGCTGGATTCGCAGCCGTCATGGTGGTGACTTTCGGAGCACTGTCTGACCGCTTTGGCCGCGTGCGGGTTTACCGCTATGGTGCCTTGTTCCAGGCGGTCTTTGCCATCCCCGCTTTCTATCTGGTGACTCTCGGAAACGTGACCCTCGTATGGGCAGTCATGGTGGTTGGTATCGCGCTGGGGGTCCAGTCCATGCTTGGCCCGCAGTGCCCGTTGCTACCTGAACTGTTTGGTTCCCAGTACCGCTTCACCGGAGTTGCGCTCAGCCGGGAAATCTCCGCAGTGCTGGCAGGCGGCCTTGTGCCCCTGCTCGGCGCCATCCTCCTGGCAGCCACGCATAACTCCTGGGTTGTTCTCGCGGTCTACTCGCTCGTGTTGGCGCTGATTTCCTTCATCACCACATTCTTTACGCCTGAAACAGCTGGGCGGGACCTTCTTTCCCTTGAGGACGCGAAGTAGCCCACTGGCAGCTGCCAAGCATTGGCGCAGAAAAACATCGGCGCAAGAAAGGCTCCGACCCCTTGGGGTCGGAGCCTTTTGCATCAGAGCTTACTGGGCCTAGTAGAAGTGGACCGGATCCACCAGGTGGGGAAGGTCGCCACCGTCCAGGAACGTGCGGAGGTTGCCGCAGAAGCGTTCCGCGATGAGGCGGTTTTCGGCGGAGCTCAGTGCAGACGTGTGCGGCGATACCAGCACCTTGGGGTGGTTCCACAGGGGGCTGTCCTGCGGGAGCGGCTCGACGGCAAAGACGTCCAGGCAGGCATAGCCAACCTGGCCGCTGTTGAGGGCCTCAAGAAGGGCGTCCTCGTCCACCACTGTGCCGCGGCCAACGTTGACGAACACGGTACCCGGCTTCATTGCGGAGAAGATGTCGGTGCTGAACAGCTTCTCTGTGTATGGAGTGCCGGGAAGGGTGTTCACTACAGCGTCAGCGTCGGCAACCAGACCCGCAAGGCCGTCATTGTTGGTGACCTTGTCGATGCCTTCTATGGCCTCTACGTTGCGTTTGGTGCCGCTGACCTTCATCCCCAGGGCACGGGCAATACGTGCGGTTTCCATGCCGATCTCGCCAAGCCCGGCAATGACCACCTTGGATCCGTTGACCAACTTGGTGGGTGTTCGCAACTCGGGCCAAACCTTGGCCGCTTGGTCCTGGGCCATTTCGGCGCTGCGTTTGAAGCCGTTAAGGATGCCAAAGGCGGAGAATTCCGCGAGCGGCAAAGCGTGGACTCCGGCCGACGTAGTGACGCGGAATTTTCGGAGCGTCTCAGTATCCAGCCCCGAAGCCTTAACGGCTCCGCCGGCCCCAGCGGCCATGGCGTGAATCCATTGAAGGTGGGGATTGCTCCGGGCAATCCGGGCAAGGCCGGCGGGGCTTTCGTTAGGGAAGCCGTACAGAACCTGGGCCCGGTTGAGCATGGCCCAGTAGCGTTCTTCCTGCTCTGGCGTCCGCTTGAAATCCGGGTCCCCGCTGTGGTCGGCAGGGAAGCGCTCGGGCGGAAGGAGATCTGGTTCGTACAGGACAGTTACGGAAGGATCCACGGCGCGAATACGCTCCACATGCTCAACTTCGAGCGGTACAGCGATCGCGATGGTAAGTTCATCAGTCGTCATAGTGTTCATCATACTGAATGGAGGCTAGGATATTGAACAGTTGATTTTGATTGGGGCAAACTTTTGATGGACACAAAGAAGTGAGGTTCTTCACGGCATGACCAGCAAACGTGTGGGTTTCGTAGGCTTGGGACTCATGGGAGCTCCCATGGCGGCCAACATCGCTGAAGCAGGATGGGTTGTCAAGGCGTGGAACCGTTCCGAGGCTGTTTTTGAAGGCCTTGCCGGAATCAGCCGGGTGGGGACCGTTGCCCAACTCCGGGACGAACCGGCGATCGTTTTCATGCTCCCCGATTTGCCCTTCATTGAATCTGCAGCAGAAGGCTTGCTCGATGCGTGGCGGTCGGAACCGCCCCAGCCGGGGACCGCCGTCGTGATTATGAGCAGCGTTTCGCCAACGGATGTCCGGCAGTTCGGCGAAAGAGTCCATCAGGCCAGCAGTGGAAATGCTGTGGTGGTTGATGCGCCAGTAAGCGGCGGCACTATAGGCGCCGAAAACGGAACCTTGGCCATTATGGCAGGAGCGTCCGAAGCGGACTTTGAACGGCTTCAGCCACTCTTGGAAACCATGGGGACAACAGTCCGCCGGATGGGCCCACTGGGATCAGGCTCGCTCGCCAAGGCTTGTAATCAACTGATCGTCGGGACTACGACGGCGGCACTTGCCGAGGCTGCTGAACTTGCCGAGCGCTCCGGAATGGATGTTGCCGCCCTGTATGAGGTCCTCGCAGGGGGCTTGGCCGGAAGCCGGGTGCTGGAGATAGTCGGGCCACGCTTGGCGGCCAAGGACTATGCCCCCACCGGACCGGCCAAGTTCATGCACAAGGATTTGGCCTTCGTGATCCAAAGCGCCGAAAGTGTGGGCTCCCCGGTACCCATGGCCTCTGCGGCCATCGAGCTTTACGGCGAGCTTGAACGCCAAGGACTTGGCGATCAGGACCTCGCCGTCGTTCGCCAAGCGATAGCCAATCTTGCCATGTCCTCGGCTGCCAACTAAATGCCGGCCAAAGAAACCTGTCCAGACAAGAAGGAATGCTAAAGAAACATGAGTGGATTGTTTGATCTGAGTGGGCGCGTGGCGTTGGTGACGGGTTCGAGCCGGGGGATTGGTAACGCGTTGGCCCGGGGCCTGGCTGATGCTGGTGCGACGGTGGTATTGAACGGGATCAACCCCGAACGGTTGGAAGCGGCGTGTGAGGCTCTGGCGGCTGACTACCCTGCGGGGAGGGTCCACAGCCGGGCGTTTGATGTGACGGACGCGGCTTCGGCTGCCGAAGGAGTGGCGTGGATCGAGGCCAACGTTGGCCCGCTGGACATCCTGGTCAATAATGCCGGGATCCAGCACCGGGTTCCCATGCTTGACCTGGATGTCAGGGACTGGGACCGGGTGATCAACACGGATTTGACCAGCGCCTTCTTGGTGGGCCGGGAAGCGGCCCGGCATATGATTCCCAGGGGCCGGGGGAAGATCATTAACATCTGCTCGGTCCAGACGGACCTTGCCCGCCCTACGATTGCCCCGTATGTGGCGGCGAAGGGCGGGCTGCGTAACCTGACCCGCGCGATGACTGCTGAATGGGCCGCTTCGGGGTTGCAGATCAACGGCATCGCTCCGGGGTACATCCATACGGAAATGACGCAGAACCTGGTTGATGACGAAGCGTTTAATTCCTGGATCCTCGGCAGGACGCCTGCCCACCGATGGGGCACGGTCGCTGACCTGGCCGGGCCTGTTGTGTGGCTTGCGTCCCAGGGGTCCAATTTTGTCAATGGCCAGACGATCTTCGTCGATGGCGGAATGACGGTGGTGGTCTGATGGGCATCACCCTCCCAGCCTCCGGCCCCGCGGTCGTCGCCCATGCCAAGGGGGACCTGCGGATCGAAGACGTCCCGCTGAGGACCCCGGCGCCGGATGAGTCGATCGTGGAGATCGCTTACGGGGGGATCTGCGGTTCGGACCTGCACTATTGGTTGCATGGTGCCGCGGGGGAATCGATCCTGAAGGCCCCGCTGGTCCTGGGCCATGAAATTGTCGGGGTCGTCCTCGAGCAGGCGCCCGATGGCAGCGGCCCTGTGGCCGGCACCCCGGTGGCCGTGCACCCGGCGACGCCGGGCCCGGGCGGGGCACGCTACCCGGAAGAGCGGCCCAACCTTTCTCCGGGCTGCACGTATTTGGGCAGTGCGGCACGGTTTCCGCACACCGACGGCGCCTTTAGCCGCTACGCCACCCTTCCCTCAAGGATGCTCCGTGCCCTTCCGGAAACCCTGGATCTGCGGACCGCGGCGCTGGTGGAACCGGCCAGCGTGGCCTGGCATGCGGTTGCCCGGGCTGGCGACGTGGCGGGAAAGACGGCCCTCGTGATCGGCAGCGGCCCGATCGGTGCCTTGACCGTCGCCGTCCTGAAGCGCGCCGGCGCGGCCCGGATTGTTGCCGTCGACATGCATGACAAACCGCTGGAAATCGCCCAAGCCGTCGGAGCCGATGCGGTCCTCAAGGGTGACGAAGCGGACGCCATCGCAGCAGTGGACGCCGACGTCGTCATTGAGTCCTCCGGCAGCCATCACGGTCTTGCCTCGGCGATCAAGGGAGCCACGCGCGGCGGGAAAGTGGTGATGGTGGGGCTGCTGCCCTCGGGCCCGCAGCCGGTCTTCATCTCCCTGGCCATCACCCGCGAACTGGAACTGTTGGGATCCTTCCGGTTCAACAACGAAATCGACGACGTCATCGCAGCGTTGGCCGACGGGTCCCTGTTCGTGGACCCCGTGATAACGCACGAATTCGACCTCGCACACGGCCTCGAGGCATTCGAAGTAGCCAGGAACTCAGCCGAGTCCGGCAAAGTCCTGCTGAACTTCCAGGATTAGTTTTTCGCCACCGGTACGAAGACGCGGGGCTGGTCGTTCCAGCTGGGGGCCAGCTCCGCGATCGTTTGGCGCATTATTTTTCCGGCCGCATCCCTGGCCTGCTGGCCGTCACCGGCGTCGATGGCGTGGGCGACGTCGATATGCCACTGCAGCGCCTGCTTCTGCGGGTGCTCCGGCATGAGTCCGTGCACCGTACGTCCCGTGAGGGTCTCTGTTACCTGGCCAATCAGGTTGGCAAACATTTCGTTTCCAGAGCCTGACAGCACCAGTGCATGGAACCGGATATCGAGGTCAAGGAAGCGAGGCATGTCTCCGGCGTCGCCGGCTTCCTTCATCGCCAGCGAAATATCCACGAGTTCCCGGCGCAGGGTTTCCGGAGCGTTTCCAGCTGCGAGTTCCGCAGCAACAGGCTCGACGGCGGAACGCAGCTCCGCGAGCGACCTCAGTTGGGCGCCGCGGCCCTCGCCAGCCAAGCGCCAGCGAATGACCAACGGATCAAAGGGATTCCAACGATGTGCCGGGAGGACGCGGATTCCGACACGCTTGATGGTCTCCACCAAGCCCAGCGACTGCAGGACGCGGACGGCCTCCCGGACCACCGAGCGCGAAACGTTGAGCTCGTCTTCCAAATGTTCGGCCAGCATGACGTGGCCGGTGGGAAGGGCGCCGCCCACAATCCGGGTTCCCAGATGCTCTACGGCGCGGTGGTGGAGGCTGGTTGACATAGACGTAAGCATAGTGGGGCGAAGACATTCCGCGTGTAGCATCTCATGCCTTTCGGCACCCGTCGGAGTCCGCGGAAGTCCCGCACATCATAGACTGTTTATGACGCGGCGCCGTTCCAAAACGTGGGCGCCGCTTTCCTGCTCATGGCTTAAATACGTATGGTTTATTACAGCCCCTGGTTTTGAAATCGCTTCCTGCGTGCCCGCAGGACTGTTTGTACACGTTGTACACGATCGAATTGGAGTTTTGATGTCAGCACACATCGGTGTCACCGGCCTTGCGGTGATGGGCGCCAACCTGGCCCGCAACCTTGCCCGCAACGGCTTCACCGTGGCTCTCCACAACCGCTCCGTGGAAAAGACCGACGCCCTCCTGGAAAAGCACGGCACGGACGGCGACTTCATCCGCACGGAAACGCTGCAGGAACTCGTCGATTCCCTCGAAAAGCCGCGCCGTGTCCTGATCATGGTCAAGGCAGGTGCTCCCGTTGACAACGTGATCGAGCAGCTCGAACCGCTGCTCGAGGCCGGGGACATCATCATCGATGCCGGTAACTCGCACTATGAGGACACCCGCCGGCGGGAAGCCGCGCTGGCCAAGAAGGACCTGCACTTCGTTGGCGTCGGCGTTTCCGGTGGCGAAGAAGGTGCCCTGAACGGTCCTTCGATCATGCCCGGCGGCTCCAGGGAGTCCTATGACGCCCTCGGCCCGCTGCTGGAGAAGATTGCGGCAAAGGTCGACGGCGAACCGTGCTGCGCGTGGATCGGCACCGACGGCGCCGGCCACTTCGTCAAGATGGTCCACAACGGCATCGAATACGCCGACATGCAGGTCATCGGTGAAGCATTTGATCTCCTCCGCTCCGGCGCCGGCATTGAGCCCGCCGAGCAGTCCAGGATTTTCGCTGAGTGGAACAAGGGCGATCTGTCCTCCTTCCTGATCGAAATCTCCGCCGAGGTCCTGGGCCACGTTGACGCCAAGACCGGCAAGCCGTTCGTTGACGTCGTCGTGGATGCCGCAGGCCAGAAGGGAACCGGACGCTGGACGGTCATCTCCGCCCTGGAACTCGGCTCCCCGGTTTCCGGCATCGCCGAGTCCGTTTTCGCCCGCGCACTGTCCTCACAGGCCGAGCAGCGCAAGCTTGGCCAGGAACTGCTGGCCGGCGAAGAGGCTTCCGTGGAGATCCCCGAGACGTTCGTTGAGGACGTCCGCCAGGCACTGTATGCCTCCAAGCTGGTTTCCTACGCCCAGGGCCTGGACATGCTGACCTCCGCTGCCAAGGAGTACGGCTGGGACCTCAAGCTGGACGAGATCGCCTCGCTGTGGCGTGCAGGTTGCATCATTCGCGCCGAACTGCTCAAGGACATCACCAAGGCCTACGCTGCCGAGGAGAAGCCTGCCAACCTGCTGTTCGCGCCGGCTTTCACCAAGGCCATCGCCGAGGCTCTCCCGGCCTGGCGCCGCGTTGTGGCCACCGCTGTCCAGTTGGGCATCCCGGTACCGGTCTTCTCCTCCTCGCTGGCGTACTACGACGGCCTGCGCCGCAAGCGCGTTGCCGCTGCGCTGATCCAGGGCCAGCGCGACCTCTTCGGTGCGCACACCTACGGCCGCGTTGATGCCGAAGGTACGTTCCACACGCTGTGGGGCGAAGACAAGTCCGAAATCTCGGCCGTCGACACCCACTAAGTTCCACCGCAAGGCCGGTTCTTCCCCGATACGCTGGGAGGAGCCGGCCTTTGCCGTGCCGGAACGGGTACTGGGCCATCGCGCGGGTGCCACGAGCCAAGGAGCCAGTGCCATGACCGAACGCATCGCTTTCGTCACGGGGGCGTCTACCGGCATTGGTTTCGAGACGGCGCGTGCCCTGAGGTCCGAAGGGTTCATTGTCTACGCCGGCGCGCGTCGGGTGGAGAAGATGCATCCGCTTAAGGCACAGGGAATCACCGTCATGCACCTGGATGTCACCATCGAGGACTCCATGGCCTCAGCTGTGGCGCTTGTTGAAGCCGCACACGGGCACATAGATGTCCTGGTGAACAACGCAGGGTACGGCTCCTACGGCTCCCTGGAAGAGGTTCCCTTGGCCGAAGGCAGGCGCCAGTTCGAGGTGAACGTGATGGGTCTGGCAAGGATGACTCAACTCGTTATTCCCAGGATGCGGCAAGCCGGTTCCGGTCGGATCATCAACGTCTCGTCCATCGGCGGAAGAATTTATGAGCCCCTGGGCGCTTGGTACCACGGGACAAAATTCGCGGTGGAGGGGATGAGCGATTCCTTGCGGCTTGAGTTGAAACCGCACGGCATCGACGTCGTCCTTATTGAACCTGCCGGAACAGACACCGAATGGGGCACCATTGCCGGGGAAGGCCTGTTATCGGCGTCCGGTAGAGGTCCATACAAGGGGCAGGCCCACGTCATGGCAGCAGCCTTGGCGTCAACATCCGGACAGCTGATATCTACGCCTCCGAGGGTAGTGGCCAGAGCAATAGTTCGCGCGTCAACGGCAAAACGCCCCAAGACCCGCTACCCGGTGGGTAGGGGAGCCTGGAGCGTCCTGGCCTTACGGAGGGTTCTTCCTGACCGCGTCTTTGACGCCGTTCTCTGGAACTCCTACAAGAGGTTTACCGGCTAACTCAGCTAGATCCGGTATTCGATGTAGTACTCAGCCGGGTCAACCGCCGGTTTGGTTTCGGATTTCGCGTCGCGGTGCCGCCATGTGGCCGGAATGCCCGTGATGATCGACTCCGGGGGAGCGTTCTTCACCACTACGGCGTTCGCGCCAATCGCGCTGTCTGCGCCGATCGTAATGGGACCCAGGACCTTGGCGCCTGCGCCGATGGTCACACGATCCCCGATGGTGGGATGGCGCTTGACCTTGGCAAGGGACCGGCCGCCGAGCGTCACACCGTGGTAGATCATCACGTCCTCGCCGATTTCAGCAGTTTCACCGATAACGACGCCCATGCCATGGTCGATGAAGAAACGCCGGCCGATGGTTGCGCCGGGATGGATCTCGATGCCCGTCAGGAATCTCGCCAACTGGGAGATCAGGCGGGCAGGGAAGCGAAGTGCCGGGTTTTGCCAGAGCTTGTGGGTCACGCGGTGAGCCCAGATGGCGTGCAGGCCGGAGTAGGCGAAAAAGTTCTCAAAAGAACCTCGAGCCGCCGGGTCATGTGACCGGGCGGCATCGAGGTCTTCCTTAAGCCTTGCGAAGAAGCTCACAAAGACCTTTCTACAGGAAATGAATGCTTGCGGGCGAAGTGTTAGCCGCGGATATCGTCAAAGAGCACAGTGGAGATGTAACGTTCTCCGAAGTCCGGCACGATCACGACGATCAGCTTGCCCTTGTTCTCGGGACGCTTGGCCACTTCCAGCGCGCCCCATACTGCGGCGCCGCCGGAGATGCCGGCGAGGACGCCTTCCTTGGAACCCAGGGCGCGGGCGGTGGCAACCGAGTCTTCAAGCGTGGCGTCGAGAACTTCGTCGTAGACGTTGGTGTCAAGGACTTCCGGGATGAAGTTGGCGCCCAGGCCCTGGATCTTGTGGGGACCGGGGCTGCCGCCATTAAGGATGGGGGAGTCCTTGGGCTCAACGGCAATGATCTGGACTTCGGGCTTGCGCTCCTTAAGGACCTGCCCGACGCCGGTCACGGTACCGCCGGTACCGATGCCGCCAACAAAGATGTCTACTTCGCCATCTGTGTCCGCCCAGATTTCCTCGGCAGTGGTGTTGCGGTGGATCTCCGGGTTGGCCGGGTTGGCGAACTGCTGCGCCCAGATGGCGTTCTCGGTGTTGGCAACAATTTCCTGGGCCTTTTCAACAGCGCCCCGCATGCCTTCGGAACCCGGAGTCAGCACGATCTCTGCACCATAGGCGCGAAGCATGACACGACGTTCGGTGGACATGGTCTCAGGCATGGTCAGGATGACCTTGTACCCGCGTGCGGCACCGACAAGGGCAAGCGCGATTCCGGTGTTACCGGAGGTGCCTTCCACAATTGTTCCACCCGGCTTCAAGGCACCGGACTTTTCGGCGGCGTCAATGATGGCCACACCGATGCGGTCCTTCACGCTGTTGGCCGGGTTGTAGAACTCAAGCTTGACCGCAACGGTGGCCTCAAGGCCCTCGGTCAGCCGGTTCAAACGGACCAGCGGAGTGCGGCCGACCAGCTGGGTGACGTCGTCGTAGATCCTTGCCATGAAGATTATGCCTATCTCTGAAGAGGGAATGCTGAGGTCAGCCTAACCAGCCGCATGGAAACCCTGCTAAGCAGTTAGCCATGCAGAGTAATATTTCCGCGCTTTGGCCAGTTTTGGATTGATGATGACCTGGCAATAACCCTGGTAGGGGAATTTGGCGTAATAGTTCTGATGGACTTCCTCTGCCTCATGGAACTCAGGTAGCCGGCTCACTTCCGTCACGATCGGATCGGCCCAGAGTGCTTGGGCACGCTCGATGGCTTCTTCGAAGAGGATCTTTTCCTCCGTCGTGGTGTAGAACATTGACGAGCGGTATTGGGTGCCTGTGTCGTAGCCTTGCCGGTTCAACGTGGTGGGGTCGTGCAACGCGAAGAACATGTCCAGAATGACTTCCTCCGGCACCACGGTTTCATCGAATGTCACCGCAACCACCTCTGCATGACCGGTCGTTCCCGAGCAGACGTCGTAATAGTCAGGGTTGCGGACATGGCCTCCCGTGTAGCCGGAGACCACGGAACTGACACCGCGGGTTTTCTGGTACACGGCATCAAGGCACCAGAAGCATCCACCACCAAGTACAAAAGTTTTCATGATCTCTTCAATGGATTGGAGGGCCTGATGATTCCCGCAATACCTTACGGGACAATAACGCCGCTGGGCAGGTACGGCAGCAACCAAAACTGCCCCATCGGGTCCAGTAGGTAAGAATAAGAGTATGGAAGCAGTAGACACCGCCATTTCTGATGCGGATTCCAGCGACGACGCCGGGACAGTGGAAGCAAGCGGGGACCCGACCCTTGGCCAGGTGTTGCTTGCTGTTGAGGAACTCTGGCCGGAGTCCTTGGCTGAGGATTGGGATGAGGTAGGCCTCGTGGTGGGCCGCCCCAACACGCCGATCACCAGAATCCTTTTTGCCGTGGATCCCACCCTGGCTGTCATCGACGAGGCCATTGAATGGGGTGCCGGGCTCCTGATTACGCATCATCCGTTGCTGCTCAAAGGCGTGAACTCCGTCGCGGCCACCTCCGCGAAGGGCTTGGCCGTGCACCGGCTTATCGAAGCAGGCACCGGACTCCTGACCGTCCACACCAACGGTGACTCCGCCGTCGGGGGCGTATCGGACGTGTTGGCGGACGCCTTTGGCCTGGAAAACGTTGCTCCACTTACCCCTGCCGCCAATGGCTTGCCCGAGGAAGGCATTGGCCGGGTTGGTGATCTTCCTGAGCTCATGACCCTGGGTGATTTCGCTGCCCGCGTCTTTGGGATGCTCCCCGCGGTGGCCGGAGGGGTTCGCGTGGCCGGCGACAAGGACGGTCTGCTGCGGCGCGTCGCCGTCTGTGGTGGCGCTGGGGACAGCTTGTTCGACGCCGTCAGGGCCAGCAACGCAGATGTGTATGTGACAGCGGACATGCGGCACCATCCGGCGTCGGAGGCGCGGGAAGGTGCCGTCAACGGCCGTCCGTACCTCATTGACGTCTCGCACTTTGCCAGCGAATGGCTATGGCTGCCCGTAGCCGCGGAAGCGCTCGGCAATGTACTGGGTGATCAGGGCTACGACGTCGAGATCCGCGTGAGCAGCACCAACAGCGATCCCTGGGACTTCATACTCACTCCCGGCGGGGACTAGAGTCTAGAAGATACGGACGATCCCAATGAACATGGGCCGTCCAGCCGGAACTGATCCCCAGGCCCGGAAGCGATACAAGCGGAGGTAAGCGTGGCGAAAGCAGCACCGGCAGAACAACTGAAATTGCTTGAACTGCAGGGACTGGATGCCAAGCTCAAATCGTTGGCCGGCCGCCGGAAGGTGCTGGAAACGGATCCGCGGATAGCTGACCTGCAGGATGCACTGAACGTAGCCAATGGTGAACTTGGCGCTGCCAAGATGGCAGTGCACGACGCCGAAGCTGAACTGCGTCGTTCCGAAGCGGACGTGGAGCAGGTCGCCTCCCGTATCGAACGTGACGAAGCCAGGCTCAACAGCGGAACCGGTCTCTCCAAGGACCTGGTGGCGCTTCAGAGTGACATCGCATCCCTTAACAAGCGCCGCTCCGACCTGGAGGACGTTGAGCTTGAAATCCTGGAGCGTTTGGACACCCTGCGGGAACGCCAGGCCGCGCAACAGGCAATCGTGGATGACATCCAGGGTTCATTTGCCGGCATTCGCGCCGAATTGGATGAAGCGATTGCTGAGATCGCGGCCGTGGAAACCGTGGTCCGCGGGCAACGTGCCGCTTTCGCGGAGGCTCTGGACGCCGGAATGCTTGCAGTCTATGAGAAGACGATTGCCAGGCGCGGTGTCGGCGCCGCCAGGCTCTTCCACGGTAAATCTGAAGGTTCAGGGATGATGCTCAGCCCCGGCGACCTCGCAGAAGTCAAGGCCGCGGCTGACGACGACATCGTTTTTTGCCCGGACTCCGGATGCATCCTGGTCCGTTCGGCCGAGTGGAACTGACCTAGCTGCCCAGAATGATGTTAAGTGCGTGTGGCTTGCGGGCCGCGCCGGGGACGAGTTCCGCCCGCCAGATCTCCTTGGCCGCTTTTAGCAGTTGATCAGGTGATGCGGGCGCCTTCCCGCGCCTGGTCACCAGATGCCTGGCAAACTCACCCCGCGTGTGTTTGGCGAAGTGGCTGACCACCGTGCGTTTGCCGTTTGCCTCGTTGAAAACATTCACCGTAACGGTTTGTGCCGCTGGTGGCGCCCACGCCGCTGCATAGGTGCTGGAACGGCAATCAACCAGCAATTCTC
>Ga0105246_10000856_pt1 | contig 17401 bp, 15 predicted proteins | sample KBSM64metaG_FD_99694 | JGI IMG/M metagenome (GOLD analysis project Ga0105246, IMG submission 99694) | Miscanthus rhizosphere microbial communities from Kellogg Biological Station, Michigan, USA - KBS M6-4 metaG | ecosystem: Host-associated > Plants > Roots > Rhizosphere > Soil | place...
CAAAACGCGGGTCGCGGTTGGCGACAATGGAGTTCCGATTCGGGTCATCTCAGGTCCTCAGGGGAGCGGATCATGGGGAGAAAGGCCGGCATTTTACATGAACTGTAAAAATTGGCCTCAGTTAGCAACGGCGCGCCGGCGGATGCGCCAGGCCATGACCAGCCACACCACGGTGACCCCGGCGAATTTCGACACCAGCGCCGTGCCCGCCACCGCCGGCGTCAGCGCGCCGATCAGGCCGAAGAAGATAAAGGTATCCAGGGGAATGCTCAGCGCCGAACTGATCCACAGGCGATCGTGCAATGGGCGCCGGGTGATGCTGAACACCAGCCAGTCGATGCACTCGGACACCGCGAACGCCGTGGCGCTGGCCAGGGCGATGGACGGGTCCGACGTGATATACGACAACACCAGCGCCGCCAGCATGGCGATGATCGCACCGTGGCCGAAGCGGGTTTGCACCATGTCGCGCAGAATGAATACCAGGCCACCCCAGGCGGACCAGATCACGTCCAGGTGCGGGGCGGTGGAAAAGGCGAAGTTGATCAGCACGACGCTGCTGATGTAGGCGATCAGGAAGAGCATGGGGATGGACCTGTGGGTAATGCCGCACAGAGTACACAAATACAGGGAGGTAGTCTGGGAGGGCCTCATCGGGGGCAAGCCCCCTCCCACATTTTTGAACTGTGAACACATTCAAGTGTGGGAGGGGGCTTGCCCCCGATGGCGGTCTATCAGGCGCCGGATTTACCAGAAACCATAAACACTAACCCACTCGCCACCGCCCGCTCATGACACAACCCCAACACCAGCCGGCGTTCGGCATTGTCCATGCGGCTCCAACGCGTAATCTCATCCACGTTGCGCTGGCAGCCGGTGCAGATATCGTCCTCGTCCAACGCGCAAATACTCACACAAGGCGAAGCGACAGGCCGTTCAATCGTACTCATTGTTCCTGCTCGACCAGATCACGCGCATACCGCTGCGAGTTATGCACATAGTGCGCGGCACTGGCTTCGAGCATGCGTTTCTGCGCCTCGGTCAGCTCACGTACCACCTTGCCGGGCGACCCCATCACCAGCGAGCCATCGGGAATTTCCTTGCCTTCGCCGATCAGCGAATTGGCGCCGATGATGCAGTGCTTGCCAATCTTCGCGCCATTGAGGATCACTGCGTTGATGCCGATCAGGCTGTAATCATCGACGGTGCAGCCGTGCAGCATGGCGTTATGGCCGATGGTCACGCCCGTGCCGAGGGTCAGCGGGTAGCCCATGTCGGTGTGCATCACGCTGCCGTCCTGCACGTTGCTGTTCTTGCCGATCAGGATCAGTTCGTTGTCGCCACGCAATACCGCGTTGAACCAGACGTTGGCGCCCTCCTCCAGCTTGACCTTGCCCACCAGCGTGGCATTGGGGGCTACCCAACTGTTGGGATGCGTCTCGACGCGGGCATCGCCCAGGCGGTATTTCATGGTTGTTCCTCACGGCTCGCCATTCAAACGATGGCTCAGATATTGATGAAGCTCTTGGGTGGCTGATGCAGGCTGATCTTGGCGTCGTCGTAGAGCAGGTTGATCAGCTCCACGATCATGATTGCCGTCAGGCCCCAGATCTTGTATTCGCCGAACCTGTAGCTTGGCACATACCAACTGCGACCCTGATAGTCGATGCGGTGGGTGTGCTCGCGTGGGTCCTGGCGGAAAAAGTCCAGGGGCACGCTGAAGACAGCGGCAATTTCGGCGTCGTTGGCCAGGTACTCGACGTAATCAGGGACCACGCCCACATAGGGCGTTACACGGATGCCGTGCAGGGAGATCAGCGGGCTCAACGGGCCAATGACCTCGACCAGCCCCGGCGGCAGGCCGATTTCTTCTTCGGCTTCGCGCAGGGCGGTAAAGATCAGGTCCGGGTCTTCGGGGTCACGGCGCCCGCCGGGGAAGGCCACTTCGCCGCCATGGGTCGACAGGCCACTGGCGCGCAGGGTCAGGATCAGCTCGGGTTCGTCACTGCGGGTAATCGGCACCAGCACCGCGGCCTCGGGGAAACGCCCGTCGGTCTCCAGGGTATGGGGGGTGTGGTTGCTTACCCGGCGAAGTAGCTCGTCCAGCATGAGTCATCTCGGTCTGTTGGCTACCTTGCATCATGCACCAAAGCGCGCAGGCGCCCAACCCCAAAACCACCGGGGTGTCGCGAAACGACAACTTGCAGGAACGCCCGGCACCAAGCCAAGATGTGCCCACTCTCCAGGAACCCCAGCATGAATTTCTGCAGCCAGTGCGGCAAACCGGTCACCCAACGCATTCCCGAAGGCGACGCGCGCCTGCGCTATGTGTGCGATCACTGCTCGACCATTCATTACCAGAATCCCAATATCGTCGCCGGTACCGTGCCGGTATGGGGCGACAAAGTGCTGCTGTGCCGTCGCGCCATCGAGCCGCGCCTGGGTTACTGGACCCTGCCCGCAGGCTTCATGGAAAACGGCGAAACCGTGGAACAGGCCGCCATGCGCGAGACCCTGGAAGAAGCCTGCGCCCGCGTGCGCGACCTGAGCCTCTATACCTTGATCAACGTGCCGCACATCAACCAGGTGCATATTTTCTATCGCGCCGAGCTGGCCGACCTGGACTTTGCCGCAGGCATCGAAAGCCTGGAAGTGAAGCTGTTCGCCGAGGCCGATATCCCTTGGTCCGAGCTGGCTTTCCGCACGGTCGGGCGTACCTTAGAATGCTTCTTCGCTGACCGTGCGCAACAGCTGTTCCCGGTGCGCAGCGAGTCCGTGCCGCCCCAGTCCAAGCCCGCCCAATAACAAGCCGGCCACTCGTCGCCAAAGGGAAATCGTTTCAATGCGTTGGTTGCTTGCTCTGATCTGCCTGTCATTCGCTGCCCTGTCCTCGGCCTCCACGGTGCAAACCCTCGGCGGCAAACCGGTCGAAAAGGTCCTGGTGCTCAAATCCGCCCACCAGTTGCAGCTGATCAACGACGGCAAGCCGCTCAAGACCTATCGCATATCCCTGGGTAAAAACCCGAAAGGCCACAAACTGATCGAGGGCGACCGTCGCACGCCTGAGGGCTTCTACTGGATCGACTGGCGCAAGACCAGCGAACGCTTCAACCTGGCCATGCACATCTCCTACCCCAATATCAGCGACGCCGCCCGCGCGCGCCGCGAAGGGGTGAAACCGGGCAGCATGATCATGATCCACGGCACGCCCGACACCGAAGACTACCCGGAACAGTGGTTCCACACCCTGGACTGGACCGACGGCTGCATCGGCATGCGTAATGTGGACATGCGCGAAGTCTGGAGCCTGGTCAAGGACGGCACCCTGATCGAGATTCGGCCCTGATCCGCCACCGCCCGTAAAATAATTCGAAGATATTTTTCCTGCCCCGGGCAGCGTGCGCCGGTGAATACCAATTCATCCCGCGCGCCGTGCGTTTGCGCGCGCAACAAAGACCTCTCTAATACCACTTGATACCACGCACCGTTAACAGGCCGTGAAACCGAGGCGCGCACCGTTTTGGTGGCATTGACATGGTATTTAAGTGGTATTAATTTCCGGCCATTACCGGGCGACAACACTCCAATAACGCATCGGAAACCTGACAGATGAATCCCATCCTGGCCCTGCGCCCCGACGACAAGCAATCCACGCCGCTGTACCTGCAACTGGCCCGCAGCCTTGAAACGGCGATCCATGCCGGCCAGTGGAAATCCGAGCAGGCCCTGCCCTCCGAACGAGCCCTCAGCGAGCAGTTGAGCATCTCGCGGGTGACCGCCCGCAAAGCGCTGGAAGTGTTGCTTGCCCAGGGCCTGATCCGCCGCAGCCAGGGTTCCGGCACCTTTATCACGCCGCGCCTGGAGCAACCGTTGTCGCGCCTATCGGGGTTCAGCGAAATGTTGCGGCTCAAGGGCTTCGTACCCACGTCCCAATGGCTGGAACGCGACATTACCCCGCCAACCCACGAAGAGCTGATCCGCCTGTGCCTGTCGCCTACCGATAAAGTGGCGCGCCTCAAGCGTCTGCGCAAAGCCGATGACACGGTGATGGCCATTGAAATGACCACCCTGCCCGCCTCGGTGCTGCCCCAGCCGCAAGCCATCGGCAACTCGCTGTACGAATACCTGGAAGGCGTCGGCAAGCCCGTCGTGCGCGCCCTGCAGCATATCCAGGCAATCAATGCGTCGGACGAGTTCGCCAGGCTGGTGGGCCTCGCCCCCGGCACCGCCATGCTGCTGATGACCCGCGTGGGCTACACCGCCGACAACACGCCGATTGAAATCACAGACACCTACTGCCGCAACGACTACTACGACTTTGTCGTAGAGCTGCGTCGTCATGACTACTCCGCCGAACTGCGAATCTAGAGAACTGCCCATGTCAGAAGACAATATCCTCACGCCCAGCGGCTGGATGCGCGGCCGCCTGGTGCACGAGCACGGCAAGGTGGTTGCCATTGAAGGCACACCGTGCGATCCGGCCGACAACGAACTGCCCTACCTGCTGCCGGGCTTTATCGACCTGCATGTGCATGGCGGCGGCGGTGCGGACATCATGGAAGGTGCGCACACCTTCGAGACCATCACCCGTACCCATGTGCGGTTTGGGACCACCTCGCTATTGGCCACCACCATGACGGCGCCGATGGAAGAAATCACCCGCGTGCTCGGTGAACTCGGCAGGTTTTGCGAACAGCGTCCGACGGGCAGCGCCCGGGTCCTGGGCGTGCACCTGGAGGGCCCTTACATCAATCCGGGCAAACTCGGCGCCCAACCCAACTTCGCCCACACCGCCTTGATGGCCGAAGTCGAAGCCTACCTGCGCCTGGCACCGATCCGGGTGATCACCATCGCCCCGGAAATCGCCGGCCACGACGGCCTGATCCGCGCCCTCAGCGAGCGCGGCGTGCGCATGCAGATCGGCCATACCCTGGGCAGCTATGAAGAAGGCGTCGCCGCCCTCGCCGCCGGCGCCACCAGCTTCACCCATTTGTACAACGCCATGAGCCCGCTGCATCACCGCGAGCCGGGCATCGTCGGCGCCGCGCTGGCCCATGCCCAATACGCCGAATTGATTCCGGATTTGCTTCACGTGCACCCCGGCGCCATGCGCGTGGCGCTGCGTTCGATCCCGTGCCTGTATTGCGTCACCGACTCCACTGCCGCCGCCGGCATGCCCGATGGCGAATACAAGCTGGGCAGCCACACCGTGACCAAATGCCTGGGCGGCGTACGCCTGGCCGACGGCACCCTGGCCGGCAGCACCCTGACCATGGACCAGGCGCTGCGCAACCTGGTGAAAATCGGCCTGCCCATCAGCGAAGCCTCACAACGCCTGTCGCAATTTCCTGCGGACTACCTGGGCCTGGAAGAGCGCGGCCGCCTGCAACCCGGCAGCTTTGCCGACTGCGTGCGCCTGGACCGCTCCCTGACACTCACCGACGTAATGGTCGAAGGAGAAGCCATTGACTTCAAAAATGCTTGAAGAGGCCCTGGCCTCCTGCGACGCCGTCGCCGCACAACTGCAACGCCTGGACCCGCTGCTGGCGGAAGTCGCCGGTCGCCTGCGTCGCCAGCCGCCGCAAGTGGCGATGACCATTGCCCGTGGCAGCTCGGACCATGCCGCCAGCTACTTCGCCTACCTGGCCATGCAGCATGTGGGCATTCCAGTGGCGTCGTTGCCGATGTCGGTGGTGACCCTGTTGCAGGCGCCAATGAAAGTCAGCGGCCAAGTGGCGTTCGGGTTCTCCCAGTCGGGGCAGAGCCCGGATTTGGTCAACAGCCTGCGCCTGTTGCGCAAACGCGGGGCCTTGAGCATTTCGCTGGTGAATGCCGAAGACTCGCCGCTGGAAGCCGCGTGTGAGTTTCATGTGCCGCTGTGCGCCGGGCCGGAACTCAGCGTGGCCGCGACCAAGAGTTTTATCGCCACCCTCAGCGCCAGCGCGCAGTTGATCGGCCACTGGAACCAGGAAGCCGATCTGCTGCAAGCCTGCCAGGCCTTGCCCGACGGCCTGCGCGACGCCGCCAGGCAGGATTGGCGCCTGGCCGTCGATGCCCTCAAAGGCAGCCAGCGCTTGATGGTAATCGGCCGTGGCGCCGGTTTCGCCATCGCCCAGGAAGCCGCGCTAAAACTCAAGGAGACCTCGGCGATCCAGGCCGAGGCCTTCAGCAGCGCCGAAGTGCGCCACGGGCCGATGGCCTTGATCGACGAACACTACCCGCTGCTGGTGTTCGCCCCACGCGGCGCCGAGCAGGCCGGCTTGCTGAGCCTGGCCGCCGATATGCGCCAACGCGGTGCCAGCGTGCTGCTGGCCGCGCCCGACGATATCGCCGAACGCGATCTGACCCTGAGCCGCGCCGAACACCCGAGCCTGGACCCGATCCTGGCGATCCAGAGTTTCTACGTAATGGCCGCAGGCCTGGCTGAGGCACGGGGCATGGACCCGGACCAGCCGCGCCACCTTAGCAAAGTCACCCGCACCCACTGAAGCGGCGTTTTCCTGATGAGTACCGTGCCCATGTCCAACAATAATAATCGACTGACCCTCAGCGCCCCCTTGAGTGGGCCGGTGCTGGCCCTGGACAGCGTTCCCGACGAAGTGTTCGCCAGCGGCGCCATGGGCGACGGTATTGCCATCGACCCGTTGAACGACTGTCTGCACGCGCCCTGTGACGGCGTGATCATCCATGTCGCCCGCACCGGTCATGCATTGACCATCCGCGCCGACAACGGTGCTGAAGTGCTGATGCACGTGGGCATCGACACCGTGGAGCTCAATGGCGAAGGCTTTGCCTTGCTGGTGAAGGATGGCGCACGGGTGAGCGAGGGTCAGCCGTTGGTGCAGTTTGATCTGGACCGCATAGCGCGCCAGTGCAAAAGCCTGGTGAGCCTGATCATCCTGACCAACAGTGAGCGCTTCGAGCTGCAACCGATTGCGAGCAAGACCGTGAAGGTCGGTGAAGCGCTGGTGCGCATTGCCCTGCGTACATCCGCGCCGGTTCAAACTGCTGTGGATAACTCGGTCGCGCAAGTGAGCGCCACGGTGCGCATCACCCACCGTGGCGGCTTGCATGCGCGTCCTGCCGCGCTGATCCGCAAGACTGCCCAGGGCTTCAGCAGCCAATCGCAGCTGCACTTCGGTGATAAGACCGCGGCTTGCGACAGCCTGATCGGCCTGATGGGGCTGGGTATTGGCGAAGGTGACGAGGTACGGGTGACCTGCCGTGGCAAGGATGGCGAGGCGGCGTTACAGGCATTGGTCGCCGCGCTGTCCGTGGCGATCCACGAGGAGCATCACGCGCCGGTCGTTGCCACACCACGCCAGGCGAATACCGAAGCCAATGTGCTGCAAGGCGTATGCGCGGCACCCGGCCTGGTATGTGGGCCATTGTTCCGCCTCACGGGCATCGAACTGCCGCAAGACAGCGGCAATCATAGCGTCGACGAACAACTGCAACGCCTGGATGCCGCCCTTGAGCAAGTGCGCGGCGAAATCCGCAATACGCTGGACCAGGCGCGCCAACGCAAGAACGTCGAAGAGGAAGAGATCTTTGCCGCCCACCTCGCCCTGCTGGAAGACCCGGCATTACTCGACGCAGCCACCGCTGCCATCGAACAGGGGAGCGCCGCCACCCATGCCTGGCGCGATGCGATCCAGGCCCAGTGCGCCGTGCTGCTGGCGTTGGGCAAACCACTGTTTGCCGAGCGCGCCAATGACCTGCGAGACCTTCAACAACGGGTGCTGCGTGCGTTGCTGGGTGAAGCCTGGCATTTCGAATTGCCGGCGGGGGCGATTGTCAGTGCCCATGAGCTGACACCTTCGGACTTGCTGCAACTGAGCGCGCAACAGGCCGCTGGCATCTGCATGGCCGAAGGCGGTGCGACCTCCCATGTGGCGATTTTGGCCCGGGGCAAAGGCCTGCCGTGTCTCGTCGCCCTGGGCAATGAAGTGCTCAACGTACCCCAAGGCCAACGGGTGGTGCTCGATGCCGCCAACGGCCGCCTGGAACTGGCCCCCAGCGAAGCGCGCCACGCCGAAGTTCACCAGATTCGCGAAACACAGAAATTGCGACGCCAGCAGCAACAGGCCCGAGCCCGGCAACCGGCACTCACCACCGACGGCGTGACGGTTGAAGTCGCGGCGAATGTCGCCTCCAGCGCCGAAGCCCAAGTGGCGTTTGACAACGGCGCCGATGGCGTCGGCCTGCTGCGCACTGAATTCCTCTTCGTCGACCGCCGCACCGCGCCGGATGAACAGGAACAGCGCCAGGCCTATCAGGCCGTGCTGGATGCCATGGGCGACAAATCCGTGATCATCCGCACCATCGACGTGGGCGGCGACAAGCAGCTCGACTACCTGCCGCTGCCCGTCGAGGCCAACCCGGTGTTGGGCCTGCGCGGTATCCGCATGGCCCAGGTGCGCCCGGAACTGCTCGATCAGCAACTGCGCGCCCTGTTGCAAGTCTCGCCGCTGGCGCGCTGCCGCATCCTGTTGCCGATGGTCAGCGAAGTGGATGAACTGCTGCACATCCGCCAGCGCCTTGATGAACTGTGCGCCGAGTTGGGTTTGAGCCAGCGCCCTGAACTGGGGGTGATGATCGAAGTGCCCGCCGCTGCGCTGATGGCTGAGCAACTGGCCGAACATTCGGACTTTCTATCCATCGGCACCAATGATTTGTCCCAGTACACCCTGGCCATGGACCGCGACCACGCAGGCTTGGCCGCGCGCGTCGATGCGCTGCACCCGGCCTTGCTGCGGCTGATCGCGCAAACCTGCGCCGGTGCGGCGAAACACAACCGTTGGGTCGGTGTATGCGGTGCCCTCGCCTCCGACCCGCTGGCCACGCCGGTACTGGTCGGCCTGGGCGTTACCGAGTTGTCGGTAAGCCCGCCGCAGATCGGAGAAATCAAGGACCGCGTCCGCCATTTGGACGCGGCGCAATGCCGGCAACTGAGCCTTGAGCTGCTCGACCTGAGCAGTGCCAAGGCCGTTCGCCACGCCTGTCAACACCACTGGCCGCTGAGCTGAAAACAACAAGAATAGGGAGACACGCCATGTACCAACACTTTATCGAAGGCCTGCAACGCCTGGGCCGCGCCCTGATGCTGCCGATTGCGATCCTGCCAATCGCCGGCCTGCTGCTGCGCCTGGGCGACACGGACTTGCTCAACATCGCGGTGATGCATGATGCCGGGCAGGCGATCTTCGCCAACCTGGCGCTGATCTTCGCCATCGGCATCGCCGTCGGTTTTGCCCGCGACAACAACGGCACGGCCGGCCTGGCGGGGGCGATTGGCTATCTGGTGATGATCTCCACGCTCAAGGTGATGGACACCTCCATCAACATGGGCATGCTCGCCGGTATTGCCAGTGGCCTGATGGCGGGCGCGTTGTATAACCGCTTCAAGGACATCAAGTTGCCGGAGTACCTGGCGTTCTTTGGCGGGCGACGGTTTGTGCCGATTGTCACCGGCTTCTCGGCGGTGGGCCTGGGCGTGATCTTCGGCCTGATCTGGCCACCGATCCAGCACGGCATCAACAGCTTCGGCGTGTTGCTGATGGAGAGCGGCAGCCTGGGCGCCTTCGTGTTTGGCGTGTTCAACCGCCTGCTGATCGTCACCGGGCTGCACCACATCCTCAACAATATGGCGTGGTTCGTGTTCGGCACCTTCACCGACCCGGCAACCGGCGCGGTGGTGACCGGCGACCTGACCCGCTACTTTGCCGGCGACCCGAAAGGCGGCCAGTTCATGACCGGCATGTTCCCGGTGATGCTGTTCGGCCTGCCCGCCGCGTGCCTGGCGATGTACCGCAACGCGCTGCCGGAGCGCCGTAAAGTGATGGGCGGGATTTTCCTGTCGATGGCGCTGACCTCGTTCCTGACCGGGGTGACGGAACCGATTGAATTTGCCTTCATGTTCCTGGCGCCGTTCCTCTACTTGCTGCATGCACTGCTCACCGGCCTGTCGATGGCCGTGACCAACCTGCTCAATATCCACCTCGGCTTTACCTTCTCCGGTGGTTTTATCGACATGGTGCTGGGCTGGGGCAAGTCCACCAACGGCTGGCTAGTGGTCCCGGTGGGCCTGGCCTACTCGGTGATCTACTACACGGTGTTCAACTACTGCATTCGCCGCTTCAACCTGAAGACGCCGGGTCGGGAAGACATCCAGGTGGTGCAGGCCGAAGCGATGAGTGATAACCAGCGTGCGACGGCATATATCCAGGCGCTGGGTGGTGCAGAGAATTTGCTGAGTGTGGGTGCATGCACCACGCGGCTGCGGTTGGACATGGTTGATCGCAACAAGGCGGTGGATGCGCAGTTGAAAGCGCTGGGCGCCATGGCGGTAGTGCGGCCGGGGAATGGGGGCAGTTTGCAGGTGGTGGTTGGGCCGATGGCCGATAGCATTGCTGATGAAATTCGCTTGGCGATGCCGGGGTTTGTTGCAGCAGCGTCTGTAGCGGTTGCGCCTGTGGATAAGCCGGTTGCAGTGAATGTGCAAGAAGCCGAGCAATGGCTGAATGCGCTGGGTGGCCGAGAGAATGTGCGCCAGCTGGAAGCGGTGGCGATGACCCGGTTGCGGGTGGAGTTGGGGGATGATTCAGGGTTGTCTGAGGCTCAACTTACTGCGCTCGGTTGCCAGGGTGTGAGTCAGCTTGAGAGCGGTGTTTGGCACCTGTTGATTGGTGACAAGGCCTCTGGGCTGGGTGAGGCGTTGGAACGGTTGGTCAGTGGCCGTGAGGTCGGCGCCAGGGTTTAGAGAGGTAGTGACTCTTCTGGCCTCATCGGGGGCAAGCCCCCTCCCACATTTGAAATGTGTTCGCCATTCAAAATGTGGGAGGGGGCTTGCTCCCGATTGGCCCTCACAGGCGCCTGATTACTTCTGCTCAGGCACCTCAACTAAATCCAGCACCCGATCCACCATCAACTGAATGCCCTCCACCATCCGATGAATCCCCAGCACTGCATCACGCTGGGGGCCGTCGACATCAAAAGCCAGATGACCCGCCAGTGCCTGTACGGATGCCAGGTCTTGAGAGGCGTTGGCGAGCAGGGTTTCGCTGTTCAGGTGGGTCAGGACGGTGAATATTTGGTCGGTGGGCGGAGAATCAGATGGGGGGTTTGGGCTGTCTTTGATCATGGTAAAACTCCTAACAAAAAGTGGGAGCTACCGACATCACTTGCAGATGATGGGTGGCAGCTGTGTACGGGTCTGCAAGACCGAGTTGTTAGGAACCCCGGCAGACCCGAGGGTCTCCCGCACACAGCCACCATGACTCGAACCACTTTACGAAAGCGGCACGATTATAGGCGTGCTGTTGAGCACTAACAAATTATCGGCGGGCTTGCAGTCCCGGTCGCTGAATTGGCAGCGACTCGAGAAGGTTAGTTGTGCGAGTTCCGAGGGACAACCTGAAAGGTTTGTCGGAAAGGTCTGAGGCGCCTGGGCGGACGCCATCGGGGGCAAGCCCCCTCCCACAGTTGACCGAGTTTCATCGTTGGAATGCAGTTGAATGTGGGAGGGGGCTTGCCCCCGATGAGGCCCTTGCAGCCAACAAAAAACCCACCGGCCAAACTGGCCCGGCGGGTTTCTTGTTTATGCAGCCAGCCGATCAAGAATCCGCCAGGCTTTAGCCACCGAACACCAGGCTTACCGACTGGGCCCCCGCATTCTTGACGGTGAAATCCTTTGCCTGCGCGGCGGTCCTCAACGTGTAGGTGTAATTGGACGAAGCGGTCCACTGTGCTTTGGGCGACTTCTGATTCGTGATAGCAGGCACGCTGCCAATATCGGTAAACGTACCGTTGCCTTTATCATCCAACATGCCGTTGCTTGCGCTGCCTTCGCCAAAGTTGTTGCTCTCGGAAAGAATGTTGGCGTTTTGCGCCAGTGTAAAACCGAGATGAAACTTGTTGATGTAGTTGTTATAGACATGGAAGTAGCCATAACGCATCAACCCCGGTGCGCGCACTTCCATATTCTCGAAACGATTATGGCAAATAGTCAGCCGTGGGAAGCCATTGAAGGCTGTGTTGTTGTCATCGCTCGGATGGCCCAGGATCAGGCCATACTTGTGATTGCCGAAAAAACAGTTACTGATGGTCGCGTAGTCGGCCTTGTCGCCGATGTATAACAGCTTGTCGAGGCTGCCATCATTGGCGGACCAGTCATGGCCGACAAAGGAGCAGTGATCGATCCAGTACTTGCTGCCGTAGTTGAGGTACAGCTGGATATCATCATTGGCCTTGATACCCGCCGAGTGCTGGAAAACGATGTTCTGAAAAATGATGTTTTGCGACTCAGGTGTCGCACGCAAGTGAATGTTGTTGAGCGTGCGGTTCTGGAACGAACCGACCAGGGTTTTATTTGAACCCATGGAGACCTTGGTCAAACTGGACGCCGAGATATTGCTGTTGATCACCAGCACGCGGGGTGTGGCATCGGCAATATTGGTTTTGAGCTGATCCAGGTTGGTAATGCTGACAACCGGACCGGACCAGCCGCCAGTGACCTTAGCGGCTTTGGCGAAGCCGGTCATGCCGGTGAGTTTGCTTTCTGGATAAGACATAGGAGTTCCCTCTCTTTCAACATGGGACCCGATGATCGAGTCAAGGATGAAACATGACCGTCCTGGTCATGTGCACAGTGGGATGAGCGGCGGCGCAACCTACCGAACGTGGCAAGTTACCGCAGCTCCACACACTGTACATTTATACAGTGTCATGTGAAAGAAATGGCGTCAAGTGTGGATTGATCGTTGCCATGCTCGGCGCGAGAATGATCAGTTGGCGGGGGCTGCTGACACTTCGTGAAGGTCCGGCACTCGATCCACCATCAACTGAATGCCCTCCACCATCCGATGAATCCACAGCACTGCATCACGCTGGGGGCCGTCGACAATCGAGATAGTCGCAGGGAGGCTATTGAGACAGGTTCCGACGGGCAACCTGAAAGGTTTGTCGGAAAGGTGTGAGGCGCCTGGGCGGACGCCATCGGGGGCAAGCCCCCTCCCACAGTTGACCGAGTTTCATCGTTGGAATGCAGTTGAATGTGGGAGGGAGCTTGCCCCCGATGAGGCCTTGAAAGGCAACAAAAAACCCGCTGACCAAACTGGCCCAGCGGGTTTCTTGTTTATACAGCCAGCCGATCAAAAATCCGCCAACTGCCACACCTCATACGCCGGTGTCTCATACGGATGGCTCAGTTTCAACGCAGCCACAACCGCCACGATCAACGCATCCGCCACTACCAGCTCAACCTTCCACTCCTCAACCACTTCAACCTGGCCCACTTGCCCGATGAACGGCTGACTGCCGTCCAACGCGCGGAATTGGCCCTGGCCCAGCACTTGCCAGGCGCAGCTGTCGTAGTCGCCGATGCGCCCGCCGCCGGCTGCGAAGACGGCGGCTTTCACCGTCTCCACGTGGCTGTCGGGTACGAAGAAGGCGAGCTTGTACACCGCCTTAGTTCACCCACACACGGGCGTTGCGGAACATGCGCATCCAGGCGCCGTCTTCGTTCCACTCTTCCGGGCGCCACGAGTTCTGCACGGCGCGGAATACGCGCTCCGGGTGCGGCATCATGATGGTCACGCGACCGTCGCGGCTGGTGAGGCCGGTGATGCCGCGCGGCGAGCCGTTCGGGTTGGCCGGGTAGCTTTCGGTGACCTTGCCGTGGTTGTCGACGAAACGCAGGGCCACGGTGCCGGACAGGTCGGCTTCGAGCAGGGCTTCTTCGCTGGCGAACTCGGCATGGCCTTCACCGTGGGCGATGGCGATCGGCATACGCGAACCGGCCATGCCCTGCAGGAAGATCGAGTTGGATTCCTGCACCTGCACCATGGCGACACGGGCTTCGAACTGCTCGGAACGGTTACGCACAAAGTGCGGCCAGAACTCGCTGCCCGGGATCAGTTCGCTGAGGTTGGACATCATCTGGCAACCGTTGCACACGCCCAGGGTGAAGCTGTCGTTACGCTCGAAGAAACCCTGGAACGCATCACGGGCGCGGCTGTTGAACAGCGCCGACTTGGCCCAGCCTTCACCGGCACCCAGTACGTCGCCGTAGGAGAAACCACCGCAGGCCACCAGGCCTTTGAAGTCGTTGAGGTCGACGCGGCCGGCGAGGATGTCGCTCATGTGCACGTCGATCGCATTGAACCCGGCACGGTCGAACGCCGCCGCCATTTCCACCTGGCCGTTGACGCCCTGCTCACGCAGCACGGCAACCTGTGGGCGAATACCCTTCTTGATGTAGGGCGCGGCGATGTCCTGGTTGACGTCGAAGCTGAGCATGGTGCTCAGGCCCGGGTTGTCTTCTTCCAGGATCGCGTCAAATTCCTGCTCGGCGCAGTCGACGTTGTCGCGCAGGCGCTGGACCTGGTAGCTGGTCTCGGCCCACTGGCGCTGCAGCAAGCGGCGCTGACCGGTAAAGACCGTGTCGCCGTTGAACGAGATAGTGACTTCGCCATTGTTGATCGGCTGGCCAATCACCGCCACGCATTCGGCAAGACCGGCAGCGCTGAACTGTGCGAGCACGTCCGGGGTAGCGTCCTGGCGCACTTGAATCACCGCACCCAACTCTTCGTTGAACAGGATGCCGTTGATCTCGGCGGCATCCTCGGCAACGCTGTCGAGCACGATGTTCAGGCCGCAGTGACCGGCGAAGGCCATTTCTACGACGCTGGTCAGCAAACCACCGTCAGAACGGTCGTGGTAAGCCAGCAGGTGACCGTCGGCATTCAGGCCCTGGATCACCGCGAAGAAGGCCTTGAGGTCTTCGGCGTCGTCGACATCCGGCGCGTGTTTGCCGAGCTTGCCGTGAGTCTGCGCCAGGATCGAGGCGCCCATGCGGTTCTGGCCACGGCCCAGGTCGATCAGGATCAGATCGGTGGTGCCCTTGTCCATGCGCAGTTGCGGGGTCAGGGTCTGGCGGATGTCGGTGACCGGCGCGAAACCGGTAACGATCAACGACAGTGGCGAGGTGACGCTCTTGTCGGTGCCGTCTTCGTTCCAACGGGTGGCCATGGACATGGAGTCCTTGCCCACCGGAATGGTAATACCCAGTTCAGGGCACAGCTCCATGCCGACCGCTTTAACGGTGTCGTACAGGCGCGCATCTTCACCCGGGTGACCGGCAGCGGACATCCAGTTGGCCGACAGTTTGATGTCGGACAGCTTGCCGATACGCGAGGCCGCGATGTTGGTCAGGGTTTCACCAATGGCCATGCGGCCCGACGCCGGAGCGTCCAGCAGGGCCAGCGGCGTGCGCTCGCCCATGGCCATGGCTTCACCGGTGTACACGTCGAAGCTGGTGGCGGTGACGGCAACGTCGGCCACCGGAACCTGCCACGGGCCGACCATTTGGTCACGGGCCACGAGGCCGGTGATGGTGCGGTCGCCGATGGTAATCAGGAAGCTTTTGCTCGCCACGGCGGGGTGGTGCAGCACGCGCTCGATGCTGTCGGCCAGCTCAAGGGGGCTTGGGTCGAAATCATCGCCCAGCTCGGCTTCACGCACGGCCGAACGGTGCATGCGCGGGGCTTTGCCCAGCAGCACTTCGAGTGGCATGTCCACCGGGCTGTTGCCGAAGTGGCTGTCGGTGACCGTCAGCTGCGGCTCGGCCGTGGCTTCGCCGACCACGGCAAACGGGCAACGCTCGCGTTCGCAGATGGCCTGGAAGCGCGCAAAATCTTCAGGGCCGACGGCCAGCACGTAGCGTTCCTGGGATTCATTGCTCCAGATTTCGTGCGGGGCCATGCCCGGCTCGTCGTTTGGAATATTGCGCAGTTCGAAACGGCCACCACGCTCGCCATCGTTGACCAGTTCCGGGAAGGCGTTGGACAAACCGCCAGCACCGACGTCGTGGATGAAGCTGATCGGGTTCTTGTCGCCCAACTGCCAGCAACGGTCGATGACTTCCTGGCAGCGGCGTTCCATCTCGGGGTTTTCGCGCTGTACGGAAGCGAAGTCCAGGTCCGCCGAGCTGGTACCAGTGGCCATGGAGGACGCTGCGCCGCCGCCCAGGCCGATCAGCATGGCCGGGCCGCCGAGTACGATCAGCTTGGAACCGACCAGAATCTCGCCTTTCTTGACGTGTTCTTCACGGATGTTGCCCATGCCGCCGGCCAACATGATCGGCTTGTGGTAGCCGCGCACTTCATCGCCACGGGGGGTGGTGATGGACTGTTCGAAGGTACGGAAGTAACCGGTCAGCGCCGGGCGCCCGAACTCGTTGTTGAACGCGGCGCCGCCCAGCGGGCCTTCGATCATGATGTCCAGCGCGGTGACGATGCGCTCAGGCTTGCCGTACGGCACTTCCCACGGTTGTTCAAAGCCCGGGATCTGCAGGTTCGATACGGTGAAACCGGTGAGGCCCGCCTTGGGCTTGGCGCCACGGCCGGTGGCGCCTTCATCACGAATTTCGCCGCCCGAACCGGTGGCTGCGCCAGGGAACGGGGCAATCGCGGTCGGGTGGTTGTGGGTTTCAACCTTCATCAGGATGTGCACCGGCTCCTGCACCGCGCCGTACTGGCGGGTTTCCGGGTCCGGGAAGAAGCGGCCGGCGACGGAGCCGACGATCACCGAGGCGTTGTCCTTATAAGCCGACAGAACGCCTTCGCTGTGCATCACGTAGGTGTTCTTGATCATGCCGAACAGGCTTTTTTCCTGGCTCTGGCCGTCGATGTCCCAACTGGCGTTGAAGATCTTGTGACGGCAGTGCTCGGAGTTGGCCTGGGCGAACATCATCAGTTCGATGTCGTGGGGGTTGCGCTTCAAGCCGTTGAAGGCGTTGACCAGGTAGTCGATCTCGTCTTCGGCCAGGGCCAGGCCCAGTTCGGTGTTGGCCTTCTCGAGGGCGGCGCGGCCACCGCCAAGCACGTCAATCGCAGTGAGCGGCTTGGGCTCGGCGTGGCTGAACAGGCCGGCAGCCTGTTCCAGCTGGCTAACGATGATCTGGGTCATGCGGTCGTGCAGGCTGCTGGCGATCAGCTCGGCGTCGGCGTCGCTGAACTGGCCGGCCACGTAGAACGCGATACCACGCTCCAAGCGCTGGATTTTATCCAGGCCGCAGTTGCGGGCGATGTCGCTGGCCTTGCTCGACCACGGCGAGATGGTGCCGAACCGCGGCAGAACCAGGAACAAGCGGCCGGTCGGCTCTTGAACGGGAACGCTTGGGCCGTACTTCAGAAGGCGTGCGAGCACTTGCTGTTCGTCGGCGGTCAAGACGCCGGTTACGTCGGCGAAGTGAGCAAATTCAGCGTACAGGCCTGTAACAGCTGGAACCTTCTGGCTCAGTTGCTCAAGGAGTTTGCTGTGGCGAAAGGCAGAAAGGGCAGGAGCGCCGCGCAGGATCAACATCTTCGGGACAGCCTCGGGAAGGGGTGTGCTTTGAGGC
>Ga0105246_10000862_pt1 | contig 17335 bp, 11 predicted proteins | sample KBSM64metaG_FD_99694 | JGI IMG/M metagenome (GOLD analysis project Ga0105246, IMG submission 99694) | Miscanthus rhizosphere microbial communities from Kellogg Biological Station, Michigan, USA - KBS M6-4 metaG | ecosystem: Host-associated > Plants > Roots > Rhizosphere > Soil | place...
ATGACGTTGTTAAGGCAGATGAAATCGAATGTCCCGGCCTCTGCTGTACCATCGGCGCGCGTCAGATCGGTGGTCTTGAAGCAAAAGTTGGTGTTCGCGGTGATATTCCCGGTCGTGACGTTGCCGCTATTGTTCGGTGAACCGGATACCGCATAAATTTTATAAGTCACCGAGCCGCCAGCAGCGATCGTATCGGGCTCTATGAAAGATACACGGCACGCCTTGCGGCTTTTATCCTGCGCCCAGGTCGAGCAGCCATCTTCCTGGGTGGCGACCACCGTAGTGCCGTCGCTCTTGCGCAGTTCAATCTTTTGGCCGGTCGAGACGTCGCCGGTCTGGAAGGTTTGCGTGTACTGCTGCGGAACATTAGACACCGAACCGCGTGAGGGGTTGTAGATCGTAATTGTGGCAGGAAGTCCGCCACCGCCCCCGCCACTACCGGACCCTGACAATAGGATCGCTCGCGAAGGGGTCTCGCAGAACCAGACAAAGACCGATGCCGCCATGATCTTCAAAATCGTCGAAAGCCGAGCCAATCTGACGGCACGGCCCGTGACCGAATCTCTAATCTCTTGTTGAATCTTATTTAATTCGTCAGCCAAGGCCCCCTCGCTCACCGGAACAACAAATCTAAGCAGAATTGCCGTACCATCGATAGTGGCCACGAAGGGCTCCGCCGAGGATGGGTCCGCCGTGCCAATGGAGCCACTGGGGCGTGTCGCGAAATAGCGAGCGGAAAACGATGTGCAACCTTTACAGCGTCAACAAGGGCCGGCAGGCGATCCTCGACTTAGCGCGACTACTGCTTGGCTATTTTATTAACCCTGCGCCAGTGTTTGCTTTGCGAGTGGCTCGATCGATCCTTATTCTGTTCAGGCTGTAGGGATTGGGGGCCTCCATGTGTCGTACAAACGCCGCGCAGCGCGTCCCTGCGCATTTTGTGTCTCGAGGGCAGCGGTTGTGATTCACGCCTTCTTGAAGCGTGCTGCTGAAATTGCCCCATTCCGCCTCAAGTACGAGCTGTTCTATGGGCTGGCTAAGTCACTCGGAGTGACTGCATATCAGGTCGATGGTCAATCCGGTCAAATCTTCGGCCATCTGTACGACCAGACATTGATGAAGAACTATTTGCGCGATCGCTATTGGTCTAGCGATATCGCGGAAATGATCTCCGAGGAGTTTGGTGACGGTCCTGGCACGTTCTACGACATCGGCGCCAATATCGGGACTATCATCATACCGGTAGCCAAAAACCGTAAGTTGCGGTGCATAGGATTTGAGCCGGACCCTGGTAATTACGCCCTTTTGAGCGCCAATGTAGCCGTGAACGGTGCCTCCAACATAGAGCTGATGCGCATTGCGGTTGCCCATGAAAAAGGCCAAATGCACTTTCAGCGGGCCTCTTGGAATGCCGGTGACCATCACCTTTCCGCTGACGGCGACTTAGTTGTTGATGTCGTCGCACTCGACGACCTTCCGATGCCGGCCGAGCCATTCGTGGCAAAGATCGATGTTCAGGGGGCTGAACCTGCCATCTTTGAGGGTGGGGAAAGGACACTTGCCAGAGCAGATTTAATAATTTGCGAGTTCTCACCCTTTGCCATGCGGCGCATGGATCTCGAGCCGGAACGAATGTTGCGCTTCGCGCGATCGAATTTTGAATGGGGATGTGTGCTTCATGACCACGAAAAGCTCGGTCAGATGGAGCCCATAGAGTCGGTGATTGCAAAGTTGGAAGAGGTAGCCAAAGGCAGCAGGGAAATAGATCAAGTTGATTTGATTTTGAAAAAATGAGCCTAACGGTCAGAGATCAACAGGACGACGGTCAAGCACCATTCGTGTAGGGACGCGATTAACGGTGTGGGGAACGTACTATGAATATACAAATCAAGCACGGCTGCTTCTTAGGTGACTGCGACTGTCAGCAGCGGACCAGCCTCAAGTTGGAAGCGGAGGATAAAGTCCGCCCTGGGGTATCTTGGCGGTGGCTGTCACGGGGCCTTCTCACGATAGGCCCGTTGAGCATTCTGGTCGTATACTTGGTGCGGTAACCCAATTCGCCAAGACAAGTCTTCACGGCAGAAACATTTGCTGAACCAGAATTGTGAAGCAAAACGACTAGCCGAAGCCGTTTCTCTGCTTTCTGACACCCCCGGGCCGACAGCCAGATTTGTATGGATTAAGGCACATCCGCCTGATCAGGCAACGTGCGGCCCAGTGCATTGATTAAACTCGACATTCCCTTCCTTGGACCGGTGCTGGCGCGCACGGTGCCAGCATAAGAAGCTAAAACGAGCTGCCTTTACCGCTCAGAAAGCGGTAAGCAAGCTGCCAAAGCCGCGTTCCCAGTCGTTTGCATCCACAGCTGCAAACCACTGTCATCAGGGAGCTTTCACCGCTTCTCAGCTGGCTTTGCGCTACAACAAATTGCGTCGGTCAAGGACATCGAACACCTCGGGAACGAAGCGCGATTTTTAGACAACAACAAGCAGAACGGCGTCCTTCCCTACCAACAAAATACCAACATTCCGCGCGGGTAGCTCAGAGCAGGGGCGAACGCCTGCGAACAATAAGCCGCCATTATTGCTGTGTGTTTCGGCTGCCGCGCGCTTCAGCGAACGATGCTGAAAGTGCCGATGGTGCCCAGACGAGGACTCGAACTATCCCTCCGCATCCGGAAGCAAGGTTCGTTTTGTCCGTAACCCGACATCATGGGCTAATGGCCGAAAACAGGGGCGAGAACCATCGTGCTGCGGGGCGAGAGACCGTCAGCAACAGGGGGCACACGCAGGAGCGAGGCTGATGAAAGCGCCGCTACATTGAGATAAAGCCAGTTTAGTTCTCAAGGTGCCCAGTCCATCTGCTGTGAACTTCGAGGCAGGGGGCCGAGAGATGCAAACACGGGGCGAGTCTATTTGCCCGCTGCGTCCTTGGCGATCTCCCTGCCAAGCCATTCCGACAAGCGGCGGGCACCTGCGAAATTCAGATGATCGACATCCGACCAAAGGTTGGGGTCGTTCCTGATATCCTGAGGCATCTCAGAAAGTGGGCCGGACGAGCGATAGATCTTTGCGAATGCCGGCCCGGAGGAAGCTCGGAAGCTCGGCAAATACAGGAACCGAATCTCGACCCCCTTTTCGCGGGCAAGCGCTAAAATCTTAGCGAGATATAAAAGCGTCGCTCGATACTCGAACTGCTTGAAGACGGCCGGCAATTTGACGCCGATCCTTTCGGTCGACTGGGGATGGCTGCGCTGATATTCCAGTTCCGCCGCGGTGTGGCCGGTGGTACGCGGCACCACGGGATCTACTGGGTGATCGTATGACCCCAATTCAGCATACGTATCGTTCCATTGCGCGCCTCGATAATGGGACAGGTCGAAACCATGCCGCACATCGAACTGGCTCGGTGCCAGGCTCTGTACGAATAACGAGAGATTGCGCAGCGGCAAGCGCACTAGATCGTTGAAGAAGGAAGTATTGATCACCAGCGGTGCAGAGACGATGTCCGAAGCATCCGCCAGATAAGGGAACGCCGGATGCATGGCACGAGGCTCCGTTTCGGTAACTTCAATGACCAAAAGCCTAGGCTTGCGCGTCTCCAGCACCTCTCGGGCCAATAGCCAATGGGTATTGCGCCCCAGATGTTGGAGGGCGAAATTGACGCTGGCGCAATGCTGTCCTCCTGCGGCTCTGCAGGTGCGTTCGATTTCAGCATCGTTTACTCCGAACACCGTGTGTGAGGTGCCGATAAAAACGACGTCGATCGGGGTGGGATCGAAATGGATGCGTTCATAGATCCAGGTGGCCTTGACCACGGCCGGTTCCACCAAGTTCTGAAAGCGAATATAGCGGTCGTGCGGCAGAGCCGTTAACAACCCAAGCAGAGCCAGCGTCGTGCCAACCATGACGGCGATAAATTGCTGCGCAGAGAGACGAATGTTGATGTTCGGCATGATCAGAAGTTGAAGTAAAGGAAGTTAGTCGGTTGCGGCATGCAAGCCAGGCCCAAACACAGCATCACTCCGATCGCCACAGCCCAGCCGGCAGTGCTCCCAAATCCCAGGGTCCTGCCCAGCAGCCTACCGCGATTGGAGGGCCGGCTCAGCGTGGGAAGATGATCACGCATGATTTCCTGCGTGTTGGGCATCACCAGTGCGGCGAAGAGAAGGGCCGCGCACCAGGTCCAAGCCCTGAGCGTAGCGGCAGCATTCTGGTGAAATACATTCGCGCCTTCTGGTGTCAGATGCAGCATGCCCGCCAGGATGCGCAAGGCCGACGAAAGTGTATCGGCACGGAAGAAAACCCAGGCCACCACAACCGCCAGAAAGGTGACGAGCCAACTGGCAGTCACAGCGACCTTTCGAGGGATTACGAATCCACGGTCTGGCCGAAAGGCATGAAAGGCATGGTTGATAGCGAGATAAATGCCGTGCAGCGCGCCCCATACCATAAACCCCCAGCCCGCACCGTGCCAAAGCCCGCCCAAAAGCATGGTGATGAAGAGATTGACATAACGCCGAATAGCGCCTCTGCGGTTTCCGCCAAGTGGGATGTAGAGATAGTCCCGCAGGAAGCGCGACAACGTCATGTGCCAGCGCCGCCAGAAGTCGATTACATTGAGCGACTTGTAAGGCGAATCGAAATTCAGCGGCAGTGCGATGCCAAACATCAGCGATGCGCCGATCGCCATGTCACAATAACCAGAAAAGTCGAAATAAAGCTGGAATGTATAGGCCAATGCCCCGCTCCAGGCGTCTTGGGGCAAAAAATGCAGGCCTTTGGCCGCTGCGCCGAATATTGGGCCGGCGAAGGCAGAAACACCGTCGGCCAGAACTACTTTCTTGAACAGTCCAATAATGAAGATTACCAAGCCGTTGACCAGCCTTTCCGGATTCAAGCGGTAGATCTCAGCGCGCTTAAATTGCGGCATCATCTCCTTGTGATGCAGGATCGGCCCGGCGATCAGGTGCGGGAAGTAGGTGGCGAACAGAAGATAATGGACGAAATTTGGCTCCCGCGCTTCGCCGCGCCAGCTATCGACCAGGAATGCGATCTGGGTGAAGGTAAAGAATGAAATCCCCAACGGCAAAATGACATTTGGTACCGAGAGGTCCAGCCCCGCCGCCGCCAGATTGGCGACAAAAAAATTCGCGTATTTGAAATAACCCAGAAGCGCCAGATTAAATCCAACTGCCATCACCAGAAGGATTGGCCGCGGGCTAGCCGTATGAATGCCGCGTTTCGAAAGGTTAATACCCGCGAAGTAATTGATAACTACCGAACCGAGAAGAAGCATCACATAGCGCGGATCCCAATAGGCGTAGAATAAGAGAGATGCGGCAACTAGCCAAACCCCCGCCCATTCCTTGCGCCATTGGCCGATCAGAAAATAGCACGCCAGGGTGGCGGGCAAGAATGCAAAGGTAAAGGTGTAACTATTGAACAGCATGGCTCTTCTTCTCGAGGGCGCGGCACGTGCCGCCGACTAAAAACGTCAAAACGGCAGTAGTTCGAAGTCTGAAGTATCGACAGGAATTTGTAAATTTGGGGTGTCCTGGGTTGGGGAGGGAATCCAACGATAGGACAGTGCCTCGGTGATTTGGGGGCTGGCACAGAGAATTTGGTCATTTGCCGCAACAGTTCGCGATGCGACTTCGGTAGAGATTCTTGCAATTCAGCACGACTCCGTGTCGACCCATCCCAAGGGTATGTTGGTTAAAAACCTGGCTGGCAGTAAATAGGAAGGTCCGGTCACGGTTAGAGGACTGCGCCTTGGCGGAAGGGCTGCTTTGCGGCTATTTCGATGGAACGCGAATCGAACCGCTGCAAAGTATTGCCGCCGCAAAGCGGCTGCGCTTGAGGAGGCGATTGCGTGGCTGACCTGGCTGCGCTCTCTCCCCCGGCTCGGTATTGATGACGCAATTCCAGAAAATGCGTGGCTTACGCCCGATTTAGATCTTTAATCACATTGGCGGCCAGGGAAGCGAAATGACCCCCAGCGTATCGCCTCGATCCAATAAAATGTAAAAATGACCCATTGGGATGAATGGCGTCAGGATCGAAGTTTCCGTATTTAGGATATGGCAAAACCACAGCACCCGGCGTGTTGGCAACGCTGAAATTGGAAGCCGATTGCTCCGTACCCCACTCCAGCCAGCGATTGCCCAACAGATTTTCCCCAAACGCGTGGAACTTCTCAATTTCGCTGCGTGGAATACCTTGCTTGGCTAATCCGACGAACCCCGACGATCCACGTACATATTTGAACTTCTCGGCATCGGGATATTGATCAAATAGCCGCTCCGCTACGATACCAATGTAATCGCTTTCAAACTGCCTTGCTTCAGCAGCGATTTGTTCAATGGGCCTGATTAAATCACTTGGGCGAGTACTTCCGTCTTTGCTCGTTGACCCGTTGAGTGTGAAAGCAACATTGTTTTCGATCAAGTCTTTGACTTCAGAAATATCTCCGAAGGTTAAAGTATCTGCATCGAGCTGAATTACGTATTCCGTCTCCGATCTGTCTAACAGATGCAGCAATCGTTCCCACGTTCCGCCCCGCTGGCAAGCTCCCGTATGGATGTCTTCCAGTATTGTGAAAAGAATGCCTGGGAAATGGTGCGTCAGCATTTGGCGGCTCGCTATGGGCATATCTCTATCGACTATTGCCACAATCCTGCCCCTGCCGAGCGGGGCGTAAAATGACTTTACTGCAAGAATGTACATTTGCACATCGCTATTAGAAACCATACTTACGATGCTCCACGGCGCGTCAACGACCGGCATTGGCGGCGTGTCGAGTATTCCCTTCGTTTGGCTGTAGAAGTGCGCTTTGCGGCGCTGGACATTCCATTTGTAAAGCATTGTTGCCCCTCGAAACTGCGACTTCCCTAGACACGATAGAACAGCAAAACGAAGCTCAGGAAAGCGTGAAAACTGATGACGCGACCGCGATATCTTGAGTTATTTCGACTTAACTCTTCCTTGATTGAACTGGGAAGCAACGGCTTCACGGTACAACTCGCCTGAGTTCGAACTAGGTACTCAAACCCACATGGTGCGACATTATGGGCTTGTTCGCAAAATGCATCGGCAAGCACATGATAATCCGCTTTTCAAGAATTCATCAACTGTTCCGGGCGTCGCAATTTAAGCATTAGATAAGACTTCCAGCAGATTGGGATCTATGCGGATTTGCGGTCGAAAATCAATTCCCCTATAAAAGTGAACTAGAGCTTAACACGTCGAGCAGCCGCTCCGGCGCTCCGCATCCTGAGCCTTCGCCATACTTTTATTTGAGACTGGCAGTGGGCTGGTACTGTTCGGGGAGTTCGTTTTGGAATGCTGTTACTTGAAAATTAAGTTGATTCGGCACACAAGGTGTTCCGCGGTCCTGCCCTTCGCTTGAATCTCTTATGGCCCTTCGCAAAGCAATCCTTTGGTCAGTTGGAGGTCAAACTGCTTCCTATTTGATCCTTTTTGTGGGCTCAGTCCTTGTTGCACGATTGCTATCGCCGCGAGAAATGGGCGTCTTTGCCATTGCCATGGCAACAATTGGAATTCTCAACACATTGATGGGCTTCAATATCAGCGCATACATAGTTAGAGAGCCTGAGCTCAAAGACGAGACTATCAGTACCGCATTCACGCTAAATGCCATTATTGGCAGCGCGATTGCTGTCACGATTGTTTCCTGCGGCTTGTTCGAACGGTATGTTGCTAACTCGCCAGATGTAGCGCGGGTACTGTATCCACTCGCCCTGACGCCGTTAATAGGAATTTTTGAATTCCGTGCCGCGACGATGCTGCAACGGGAAATGAATTTCAGAATAATATCAATCATTCAAGCATGTAGAGGCCTCATCACAACTTCAATCGTGATTTTCTTAGCATACAATGGCTACAGCTTCATGAGTCTGGCATACGGCAACGTCATTGCAGCTTTGATCAACGTGGTTTGGACCAACAGCGTTGCTCCACATCACTCATCTTTCAGGCTCTCGCTTGCGGGCGCTTCGTCCATGCTAAAATTCGGCCTCAGGTTGATAACAGTCGGCTCATTCACAAGCTTATCTTCTCGGTTTTCCGACATCATACTCGGTCAATTACTCGGCTTGGCCTCACTCGGACTCTACTCGCGAGCATCGAGTATCTCGACACTAGTACTTGAGAATATATATGGCGCGGTTACTCGAGTAGTCTTCGTTCAGTTGTCAGACGATTATCGAAATGGAAGATCGGTACGTTATACCTTTGTTCGTAGTTTCCGCTTGATTTTATGTCTTCTTTGGCCGGTCCAAATTGGTCTGGCAATTATGTCGGGGCCCTTCATATATCACCTTTATGGCGAACGATGGTTACCCGCAGCTGTTCCACTTTCCATGCTAATGGTTGCCCAGTGCCTTATTTTGACCTTTGGAATGAATTGGGAGCTATTCGTTCTGAACGATGAAATCGCCCGCCAGACTCGATTAGAAGCGCTTAAGTCGGTCGCTGGATTGGTCTTCTTCGCCGTGGGTTGCCTGTTCAATATTGCAGCTGCCTCAGCGGGGCGGATTGTGGAAGCATTATTCGGAATAATTCTATATCGACCACACATGGAGCGGCTGGCGGAAGTAGAGCCGGGATACTTCACAAAAGTTTTCTTGCAAAGTGCATTGCTGACAGCCAGCGCAACCGCTCCAGCACTGGCTTTGATGATGGTGAACCGCTGGCGACCAGAAGTTCCAATTGCAAGTATGATATTCTCTATATTCGGGGGCGGGCTCCTATGGCTCGCCACTCTAGCGTTCATGAAACATCCAATGATGGATGAATTTGCCCTTATTGCTCGCAAGGTAGCGCCGAGAAATTGACGCATCCAAAGCGGTTCTGCGCTTTTTGAATAGGCCATAACAGGGAACCATTCGGTATATCAGGGGAAAGAGAGAAAATAACGGGAAAACCGCCGCCAGGCTGGGTGCGGGGAGCATGGGTCATCGGGGCTTGAGAAGTCCCTTCCGTTTTTCTCTGTTGTTGGCCAAATTGACGCGGCGACTGATTCCAGCTGCACTGCGTCCACACACCTTTCCCGGGACTTATGGCAAGTGCGCCATAAGTCCGCGAAAAACAGCGTATTTAGCCCGTGTCCCTGCTAGTCTGGCATCCATAACTCGGGGGTGGGCATGTTAGGACAGAACCGTGGTCAGCTCGAAAAGATCGAGCTTCGGATTCAGTGGATCAGCGAGGCCATTTTGCGAGATCACCGGTGTCAGTAATCTCTAGAGTTAGAAACTCCTACAAAGTACGGATGGCCATTGCCGCGGGGCGAGAGATATTCATCGACCCTCTGCGTTCTGTCCAGCGCCGGGCCGCGCTGCCCGCAAAGTTGAGAAGTACTTCACCGATTATGCTTCATTTCGGTTGTGGCGAGATAGCGGATCCACGCTTCATCAATGTTGATGCTCGAGTGTTTTTGCACGTTGACTATGTCACAAAGGCCCCAACGATGCCGGCGATCCCGAAGGGCACCGCCGACATGATTTATGCGTGTCACGTCTTCGAGCACATTCCGTTCCGGTCGCAGGAGGCTGTGCTTCGCCGATGGCGCGAACTGCTGAAGTCCGGGGGCGAGCTTCGGTTATCGGTCCCAGATTTTGAAAAGGTGACGGATCTTTACCGTAGCGGGAAGGTTGATTTTGATTGGATGCAAATGGTCTTGATGGGTGGCCAGGAATATCCTGGAAATTTCCACTTCGCGCTGTTCACCGCCGACCGCTTGCAATTTTTGATCGAGAGAGCCGGCTTCAATCGCGTCCGGCATTGGCGTCCTGCAGAGCAGGACAGTTGGCCGAGGGATTGGTCTTGGGAAGAGGACCTCAGCCTTAACCTTTGCGCAAACAAATGACAATGGCGCACTCACGCCGAAATCTGGCGCTATTTGAGGCGATAATTTGGAGCTGCCCTCTGGCATCGTGGCATTGATCCATGGTTGCCTCTCATCGCCCTGTTCTTCGGGAGTTCGCGCGGCAGCGTTCGTTTGCTAAGCCTTCGAGGCGAACAGGCCAGCATGGGCTCGCGGCCGGCTGCGAAACTTCAACCAGGCGAGGATCAAATATAGTCGCGTTTGCTTGAGGCGATGCATGAAACGAGGCGCATGCGAAGCTGGACCGGCCTTCCGTAACAGCTTCATATGCTCTTCGAGCGCGGCTTTATTGTTATAGGCTTGAAACCGTTTACTCGCCTCGCGCGAAGCTTTGGAAAGTTCATCGATGGCAGAATAAAATGTTGAATAGGCCGCGGCAATACCAGCAGCGGACCATGTTGAATAGGCGACGTGGCCTGCGCCCCATTCTGCAGCTTCCCTGCAGATAAAGGTTTTGGCGGGCGCCAATATCGGCAAACCAATGCTGATGGCCTCCCAGACCACGCCGGATGTTTGACGGGCGTAAGCCTTGGGGTCATATGTGCAGACCAGGCAGCTGGAGCGCTCCCATAATGCCTCATATTCTTCGCGCTTTGCCTTACCGGTGAGCACCACAACGTTTTCTCGTTGACCCGCTAGCTCCATCAACTGGCTGATGGCCGAGCACATATCAGGCTGCGTAAACGCCAAACCGCCAAAATCAACATGAATCAGGAAGCGGTGATCCGGATGCGCGATGCTGAGCCGTTCAGCCAGTTCAGGTAGCAACAAAAAGCCTTTTTCCCGCTTCGCCACACCGGCAAACAGCAATGTTGTCGGATCGCTTCTGTTTTGACGCTTTGACGGATCAAGGCAGATTGGCACGGGGTGAGACTTTATTGTCATGCCGGTGAGCTTGGAATACTCGCGCGCGAGTTGCACACCCCCTGCAAAGAATAGGATCGTCGCCTCCACCGCGGCGGCGCACTCAAAGCCAAATCGATAGAACATGCTCTTCTCGCTATCCGCGCCGCTCTCATTGGCCGCGGCGCCCTCGAGAATCTGCAAGTCGGGAGAAAACATTAGGTAAACGACAAACAATGGCGCCTTGGCCGCAACAAACGCGGCCGCCCAACGAACGATGCCAAAAAGCTGGTTTTGTGAGATCGTCGGCGCGATCACGATGTCATCCGGTCCCAAGCGCCTTTTCTTCTGGAGCCGCTTCAGGTCTTTCAATATCGAAAAGTTGAAATGAAGAAAATTAGAGACACCATAGGCCAGAACACTCCTTCGGTCTTCATAGATGTGGCTGGAAAACCAGGGGACTATTTCGATGCCGGCTGGACTCGGTTCGGCATAGCTCTTGTGTGCAAAAATGACTACATTCCGACTAGCCGAACGCGCTGCCGAAGCGATCGCAACGTCATACTCGAAATGATGACCTCCATTATCCCGAAGTGAGGGGTCAAGTATGTAAACCATCATGCATAAATTCTCCTACCCGAAGCCAAGCGCCTTTTCTTCACCCTAGCAGGAACTGGGAGAGCGCGCATCCGGGCGACAAAGCGGCAAATTATTCCGCAATTGCCAGGTGCCGTTGACAAATTTCGGCTCCCCCTGCCATCAATTTAATCGCCAGCGGAACATCACTGCAATCCATGTCCGAGCGACGACTGTAGGCGACCAGGGCAGTCTCGTGTCGCCTCCGTGATCGGAAGCGCTCGCCTTTTCTGCCTGCCCCTTCTTCTCCGTAATTGCCAGCCCTAACCCTAATCCGGTGTCACCTGCTGACAAAGTAGGTAAATCCGTAATGTTCATTCAAGAAACGGACCCTCCCAACACGCAAATGCGAACTTCTGTATTGTGCCACCAACTGCCGCCTGCCCGATATTTTTTACCAGCCTTATGGATCATACTGCATAGCTGGCGCTTCATCCAGTCGGCAGCCCAAGTGGGGATCAGCATCGATCGCGCGATAGTAGGGCTTGCCTGACTGCTTCCGCCGCAATCTGGCGGTTCGGGTGTCCAATACTGAATCCCTTAAGGTCATTGCCACGGCTGTAACCGGCCCCTCCGAACAATCGGTCCAATTTTTGTCCAATATCCGCGTTGGGATTCGCTTGGACGAGGATAGGCTGAATGGCCGAAATCGCCCGCATTTTTCGCGGTTTTTTAAACGTGGATAGCTGGCGTAGACTCGAAACTGGCCCCGACAAGCCGCAAAGAATGTCCGACCTCCTGTGGTTTTGTTGTCGCCTTGACTAGACGCGGTACAGCCACGAATGCCAACGAGCCGGATACCCATTCTGCTGGATCACGCTGATTAGCAAAGAGAAGCAACTCGACCCGATATCGCAAAGTTGAAGCTTGCCATCGCCAGAAGTCGACGGGAAATTGCCGACGAACTCCTGCAATAAATGGCGCGAGCGCCGCCATTTCGCTCAACGGAATACATAGTATTCCATTGAGTTTCTTGGAGCATCGGCCCCCACAATTGCAAGCAAAGCGACTGCCCCCAAGTCCAAACGCCCTAACTTGCGTGTTTCGAAGGAGAATTGTAATTATTAGCCGTCAATTGGCCCTTTTAAGGGTTCGCGCGAACGGAGATACCCAAGTGATTGCGTTGTCCGATACAGCACCTGAGTTGGAGCAATCGTCCCGTCAGAATTCAGCATGACACGCGAACACAAAATCCTTTTTATATCGAGCAATTTTCCACCCGTCATTGGCGGGTCTGCCGTCGTATATGACCAGCTCTGCAAAAATGCTGATGGGAAAATTGTGGCACTTGGCGCATCGCGTGACTACCGCACCGGGGCGGCTTGGGAGAACTTGGCGCAAGCCGATGCCTCGTGTGGATATACGATCTATCGCCTTCCCTATCTCAGACCACAAGCATTCGAGTCGGACGCTACAAATTGGCTCGAACGTTCTGTACGAGTTATTCTTCGCGATTTTCCAATCATGCTCCGAGTCCTCACAAAGATATTTACGCTTCTTGTGCGGCACCGGGTTAAGACTGTCTGCCTGGGGGATCTCATCTATGGCGGCTGGCTGGTGTTTCCCTTGCGGTATGTTTTTGGCCGCTCTGTTTTTCTTTATACGCATGGAGAAGAAATAGCTCAAGATATGGGAAATATCCTGGCGCGACGCCGGGGACTCTTCCTTCGCCATGCCAACGGCGTCATTGCGGTTAGTGAATTTTGCAAAGGCCAATTGATTTCAAGGTGCCAAGTTGTTCCGGATAAGATCTTTGTGGTCAACAATGGCGTTGATCTTGCGAGCTTTATGCGTGATGGACAGAATCGGGAAATCTGGCCGGAGGCCATTCGCAATCGCAAGATTATTTTGTCCGTCTCCCGGTTGGTGGAGCGGAAGGGCCAAGAGACACTTATTCGCGCGATGCCACAAATTCTGTCGGTTCATCCGGAGGCGCATTGCTTCATCGTCGGAGGCGGACCGCTCGAAGAGAAGCTGCGCTTGCTTGCGATCGAACTTGGTGTCGCGCACGCTTGTACTGTCGTTGGGCCAGCGCTTCAAACTGACGTGATTGAATATTTCCGAAATTGCGATGTGTTTGTGCTGCCGTGCCATGCAATGCCGGACGGCGATACCGAAGGCTTTGGATTGGTGTTCCTTGAGGCGGCCGCTTGTAGCAAGCCTGTCGTTGCGGGAATTGCCGGGGGAACCGTTGAAGCAGTCGAAGATGAAGACACTGGGTTGCTGGTGGATGGCACTAACGCTCCGGAAGTCGCAGATGCCGTCACCAGGCTGCTTTCTGACTCTCAATTCGCGACACGAGTGGCGGAATCGGGTTGGCGCCGGGCGCAAGCCAACAGCTGGAAGGTCGTCACCCAAAAGTTCCTGACGGTTTGTGACGCGGATGGGCCGGCGTATGCGCCGTATTCATACCGTTCCATTGTCCCGGCGTTCAAAATTGTTCATCGCCCACCCACAAGCACGACGATACCAAAACTTCTGGTTACCGTGGACGTCGAGGAAGAGTTTGGTTGGGATGAATTTGACCGGCGTAAGCATGTTATCAGGGGTGCGGACACCCTGCAGAAATTTCACGATGATTGCCGGTCGGTAGGTGTTATTCCGGTATATTTGATTACCTTTCCAATTTTAATGAATGAACATTACCGGCGCTTTCTCAAAAAAGCCGTCGCGCTTGGCGAGGCGGAAGTTGGAATTCATCTGCATTCTTGGACAACGCCCCCATATTTGGAATACGCGAATGCGTACTCTTCGTATCAATGCAACCTTCCTGAATACATAGAACGAAAAAAGCTCGAAACTTTGTGCCGTGCGTACCAGGAATGCTTTGAACGGCCGGTTTCGATTCATCGCGCTGGCCGCTGGGGTGGTGGAGAGCGAACCGCTGACATTTTGGAGCAATTGGGGATCGAAATCGATCTGAGCCCGTCCATGGGCTACAGCGACGTGAACTCTGGCGGACCGAATTTTACCAATCTCGACGGGTTGCCATTTTGGAGTGGACGGAGCGGGAAAGTTCTAACCATTCCAGCGTCTTCCGTGAACTATTTGCGGGGACCCGTTTGGCTCTCGTCCGCTATGTTCGGCCTGACCCGTAACCTTCAAATGCTTAAGTCGCGCTCGCGGAAAATGGGGAAGGCAGTGCGGTTTTCACCCGAGAACGCCGACGAGGATACCTTGACTGCGATTGCGCGCGAGCTGGGCTACCGGGGGGGGCTTGTCGCAGTATATTCGTTGCACAGCACATCGCTTTATCAGGGCGGCAACCCATATTCTATGGGCGAGCACAGGGCATCAGCATTTCGGCAGCGGTCGTTGGATTTTCTGGGCAACGCCATTAAAGCCGACCTGATTCGCCCCACCACTTGTGCCGAATTGCTCGACCTTGCTCGACGCGAACGAGCTGACTCCTGAGTTGTAATCTGTTTGCAAGAAAATGCGACGCTGTGATCCGACAAAGTAGTTGGAAGCAAGCCGGTTCCGCGGAACCCGTTGAGGCGGATGGCAACGACATCACAATCCGCTCAAACATTATAGCGCGGTCGCGAAGGAGGCTTGCGAAAACGAAACAACCTTGAATAGGGAACGACCAATTTCTGCATGGACTTCACGCAGCCCAACTCATTTTTCGGTATGGTCGCAAGCATCGAATAGACCTTTTCAAATTGTCTGCCCATTTGATTCGCGGTGAAGTTCTCCTTCACCCGTTCTACCGCTGCCTCGCCGAATCGCCTTCGAAGGCCTGGGTCATTCATCATCTGCGCAAGTGCGCTCGAAAATGCTTTCACATCGTCTGCGGGAGTTAGCAATCCAGTTTGCCCGTGTATGACAACCTCCGGGATTCCCCCTACGCGCGTCGACACTGCAGCTAAACCAAAATGTCCCGCCTCGGCCAGTGCGAGGCCAAACGCGTCACCTCGCGACGCAAGCGCGAAAACGTCGGCAGCTTTGTAAACTTGGACCACGTCGTCAATATGTCCGAGGAAATGTACACGATCGGCAACTCCAAGAGCCCCTGCCAGTTCGCGCAATCCATTTAACTCGGGCCCCCCACCTGCGACAAGGAGATGCGGCGGGATAGGTTCGGAAAGCAGTTCGCCAAAGGCACGGATCAAGACGTCGTGCCCCTTTCGCACGATCAAGGACCCGCTCGTTGCGATCACAAAAGCCTGTGCGGGAATGCCGAGTTTAACCCGCAAGTCTTGGGTCGCATCTCCAAGCCGGGTAAAATCGATGCCGTTGTAAATCACTTGCGTACGTTCCATTGGGACGCCGTCGTCGAGCGGGCCCTCGATCACTTGTTTAGAAACACCGACCACAAGCGCTGCCGCATGCAAGAGCAACGCATACCGACTTCTACGCAGATAATCTATGTGAAGATGTGCAAGCACGGGAATGCGCTCTGCGATGCCCGCGGGTACGAGCCATTGCGCCGGTGCCAAGCTGTTCGCGTGCAACACCCGGATATGGTGTTTTCGACAAAGAGCGCGGCATTTTCTGATCAGGCTAAAATAAAGTGAGGGGCTTGGCTTTGGAGAACCATAATCGAACATATGACGGAATTCGTCATGGTATGTCGGGTAGCCGGCACTGCGGCAGGCCTCAGCCATTGCAGCCCCATTGCACCATACCACCGGATACACCTGATCTTTATTAAGTGCGCTAAGCAAATCGAGAAGCAAAACTTCGCTTCCCCGAATCCATTCATCGCCAAAATGCGTGAACAATATTGGAAGAGGATTTGGCATTATTGCGCTGACGCTCGCAATTGAGGGCCTGTAAATTTGCACATTACCCCAAACCCGCCTGATCGTTATCTAAGCAGTGAAGTAGATCAGGTAGGAGTACTTCTCTCATGAGATGACCTCAACCATCGCGCGCGCCACGTTCAATTCTCGCGAACGGCAAATCCTGGTTCATGTCAGTGGCCTTGGCATCTCCATTGGTACGCCCCTTGCACACTGCGATGAACAGCTCGGTCTGAGCCGACCATTCCCAGTTTCCTGCCGTACGCAGACCCTCGCGGCCCATTTTCCGCCTGCGCGCTTCATCGCTGAGCAACTGGCAAATCACGGCTGCTATTTCCCGCGAATTTTGTCCATCTACAATAACGCCATTTTTGCCATCACGGATTACTTCAGAAGTGCCGCCTGCCCTTCCGCCGATAACGGGCTTTTCGCAAGCATTGGCCTCCAGGAAGACCAGTGGCAGCCCATCGGACTCTTCATGATCTTCCCGATTACAGAGCAGAACGACTTCGGCACTATTGTAATAGTCCCTGGTCTCGTGATGATGCACCGGACCAACAAACGTTACCAAGTCCATAATTCCAAGCTGTTCTGCGATGGACTGCAGCTCAGCGCGCTGTGGGCCGTCGCCCACGATCAGATAAATCACATCCGGAAATTGCCCAGCAACTTCGGATAAGGCCTCAAGCACCTTGTCCACGCCTTTGCGACTTACCAGACGCGTCACAGAAAGCAAAACCCTTCGCCCATAAAGGTTATGTCTTCGCATCAGAAAATCGGGGGGCGAAGTGGGATAGAAAGCTGCCAGATCTACCCCATTCTGAATGAGAACAGTATTTTCGCGAGGTACGCCATACCTCTCAGCCAGCAGGTCCTGGGCATATCTATTCGCCGCGACGACTTTATCGGCAAGGTTGAACCAACGGCTGCGACGCGGCACATCATCCTTGCTGCAATGCAAATCGTCGCCATGACAGTAGATCAGGGTCCGCAACCCAAGAAGCTTGCCCACCAGCGTCAGCCATCCCACCGTTTCATCGTCGGCAATGCAGATCGTGCGAACATTGTGCCTGACGACTAAGTGCAAAACCGCCGCGATCAGCTTCAGAGCGGTGCAGGCTTCGTGCAAACGGTACCGGCCGGAGCCGGGATATAGCCTCCTAACAAAAGGGCGGATGCATTTGACCCGGGTGATCGGATAG
>Ga0105246_10000863_pt1 | contig 17326 bp, 11 predicted proteins | sample KBSM64metaG_FD_99694 | JGI IMG/M metagenome (GOLD analysis project Ga0105246, IMG submission 99694) | Miscanthus rhizosphere microbial communities from Kellogg Biological Station, Michigan, USA - KBS M6-4 metaG | ecosystem: Host-associated > Plants > Roots > Rhizosphere > Soil | place...
GCACTTGAAAAAGCAACAGGCGATCATCCAGCGGTTCAAGCTTGGTGGGCAACGTTCCTTGAAAAATTCGCTATTCCAAATGCCGGATTGTTCGACTTCGTCATCCCGCTCGGTGAATTCCTGGTAGGTTTGGGACTCATCCTTGGATGCTTCACTACACTGGCTGCTCTGATGGCTATGGTGATGAACTTCGCGTTCCTCTTCTCGGGTACAGTAAGCACAAACGCTCAACTGGTAGTAATGGAAATCTTCATCGTCGTAGCTGGTGCGAATGCTGGTAAAATTGGTCTGGATCACTGGGTACTGCCTTACCTTCGCGGATTGTTCAAAAAGGACAGAACCATTCAGCCAACAGACACACCAACCGTTACACCCACTAAGAGAACAGCTTAAACGCTAAAATAATAAGAATTTCCGGCCCTGCTCCCTCCCCTTGGAGCAGGGCTTTTTATTGCATTATTTTCATTCGTTTGTCCAGAACCAGACCACCTATGCTGATCTGCTCTTATTCTCAGCCACTCTGCCGTCTTCAACCAGCCCAAGTCCAACTCTCTACACTTGCTCAACAGTAGAATCCCATATTATGATAGTTATAAAGTCTATCAGAGCAAAGGAGTATCCCTATGCCCACTCAACGCCGTCTCGAAACGGACGCCGACTTTCAGGAAGCTATGACCTTAAAACATAAAATCAGGGTATTCAAAGATAACCACCAGATTGACTCTGGCGGCATTATCATTCGTTTTGACGAGAAAACCATTGTTGTCCAGTCCAGTGTCAGTGAACTGGCCTACCACTCACGTACCGAATGTGAGTTGTTCGAGCTTCGCAAATAGTGTTAACAATCAGGCTTTGGGCAATAGCTCAGATATAACAATGCTATAACATTTCTTCTTAATACCAAAAAAAGGTTCCACGCAGTCAATAACAGACGCGAGGAACCTTTTTGCATATTGAAATTTTTACATTATCGTCCTGAACAAAATGGTTATCTTCAGCTCATTAATCCTTAATGACCTCAACAACCTAATTATTCCCGAAACATAACCGAACATTTAGATCTTTGACCTGCTCATCTGCTCCAGGTTATATGCCGTCACCAAACTGCCAGCAATTCAAACTTAATGTGCCGCAAGCATACGATTGAAATAAGCGCTTCGCTGTGCGAGACATATCTGCTGCGCCCATAGCGTAGAACAATGGTGCCATATGTTCCATGCCATAGGACGGAACTGCCGTCCGAGCATGAGGGGCTTTTTTTTCATACAGAAACAATTCTCTCGTATTCCATTGCTGCAGACGTTCCGCGAGCCAGTCATCGAACTCTACAGCCCAATCCTGCGGCTCGTCATCCTGTGCCAGCATTCTCAGATTATGCACCGTTCCACCACTACCGATCATAAGCACATTATCATGTCTAAGCTGCTCTAACATACGCCCAATATCATACTGCTCTTGAGGGGAACGAAGTGAATCCACCGATACGGCAATAACGGGAATGTTCGCCTCAGGGTACATATGCAGCAGCGGCACCCATACACCATGATCCAGACCGCGCCCTCGAACAGGTCGATGTGGCAAGTTGCTTCGCGAGAATAAAGCACAGATCTCATCCGCAATCTTGGTCTGCCCAGCCGCAGGGTACTGTATGTTATACATTGCTGATGGGTATCCGTAAAAATCATGCAGGGTCTGATGGGATTCATCCATCGTCACCGAAGGCTCGGGACAATCCCAGTGTGCGGTGAATACAACGATGGCCTTTGGAGCTGGCAGCTTGTCTCCAAGTTCGTTTAAAAATTGAGTGTAGTCACTGCTCTCCAACGCCAGAGTGGGAGAACCATGCGCAATGAATAGTGCGGGTAATGTCATTGCTGCCAACCTCCAGACACGGATAGGATGCTTACCTCTCTATTTTACCCCGAAGAAGTCGCTTTTCCAAGTTAATACCCGTTACTTTTGATTGATGACTTTTGAATGATGACGTTTGGCTTATGGCTTAGATCATCCAGTGTTGCCAGTTCTCTTCAATCTTCTGACGCTCCCCGAGCCATTCTCTCGTACGTGTGATCAGTTGTTCACGCTCTTTACCAGATGAGAAGGTATGATTGCCCTGGAAAATGATTTCCTTGTCGCAGCGCCCCTCTTGGCGCATCCAGAAGACTTTTTGATACAGAAACGCATAGTCTACAGGGATGACCTCGTCCGAAGTACCGTGCACAACCAGCACATCGCCGCTGAACTTCACCGCTTCCTGGAATGGCTGATGCTCTGCCAGAGAGTTGAAGAATTTGGGAGTGAATCTATAGCCGAGATAATCGGCAGCTCCTGCTTTTACACCGTCATCATACACATCTCTACCCGTAATCTTCACGATATCGTTGAACGGGTAACCGACAGCCGACCACATGACGAGATTTTTGACCCGTTTGTCACGTACAGCCGTTAACAGCGCAACAGCTCCGCCCAAGCTATGTCCAATCAAAGTCACACGTGTAGGGTCGACATCGGTGCAGTTCACAGCATAATCGAGCACAGAGCGGGTTTGCAGTACCATCGACTCCAGCCCTTCCGCTCCGTATTCACCGCTGCTCTCTCCGCAGCCGATGTAATCAAAACGCAGCACCAGATATCCGTCCTCCGCGAGTTCACGAGCTGTCTTCACAAACAATCGATCCACTCCGATTCGGCTTCCTACAAAGCCGTGGCAGATGACAGCCAGAGGCACACGTTGCTGACGTGTCTCCTCTTTGATATCTTTTACAACCGGATAGTGAATGGTTGCGGTTAACTCCTCTTCTCCGTGACGGATACTGATCTGACGTTCCATACGGATCTCCCCTTTCATGGTGACCTTGCTATATAAGTTGAACTAAAGTTTTTACACAGCCCACTCCGATGACAGAATAACCTTACAATCGCTGTTATCCCCAGATTTTTTGTTTCCCTTTTCCAAAGGGGAAAATCCGGTGATAAGCGTATGCTTCCGATGTAGCTTTCTTGCAGAAAGCTTTTAGGCGAACGCTTCGCTTTTTCAGGTTTTTTCTGTCCTCTCCGTTAGAGTGTAAAAGAAGAATTCAAATTATATAACAGTTCCTTGTTATATATTCAACTTTCACATATTAATTATGTTTAATCCGATAAGTTTAGTAAGTATTAAGAAGATATTAGTATATTATCATCCCCACACCCTGCAAGTCAACGCGAGAAATGATACAACTATTACATGCACAGTTGTTCTCTTTTTGACCCATTATCCCGCAAAAAAAAGAGACCGAGCTGTATTCAGCCGGCCTCGCATTATTTCTGTTCAGTTCCATAATCCACACCATGTGCTTCTTTGATCCCTGTATTCATTTATTGCATCTAACCTAGCGAAGGATCACTCGATCTGCCTTTCCTTATTATCGCCATTGGCTATGATGTTTCTTACGATCTTACTCATAGCTCCTGCGGAACATCGCATGAGTCTCAATTCGTCCATTCCACTCATGCTGCTGACCCGCACCCTCGTTGTCCCAGAAGCTTCTGCCTTGCCAATTATCATCGTTCAGTTCTTCGCCAAACTCCGTATCCTCCACAGCCTCTTCCATCGGCACCACCTCATCCTCCACACCGCGGGAATTGCTGTTGAGCAGCATCTTGCGTGTCAGATCTGATTGTTTATCCATGCTAACCACACTCCTATCCATCATTTCGGTTTGGAAATGCTACTATTGTGATGGATTAGACAGCTCTTTATTCATGGTTCACAGAATCGTTGCTTCTTCCAACCAAGCTATGTATATTCACATCTCCACAGGGGAAAATAAAGCCAAAACAACAGGCTCGCCTCTCCCGAAAGCCTGTTAACGAAAGGAATGAACTCATGGCACATCTACTCGGATGGATTCAGCATCATGGAAAACTGGTGCTCTTATGCACCTGTATTGTGCTAGCCTGTATCGGGCTATGGGTGAATCATAAGCAGTTATTTTATAAGGAATGACTTTGCGAAACGAGAGCCCTTCCCGTATACTAAAATATCGGCAGGGTCTTCATGGAATGGGAGATCAGAACGTGTGAGACAGGGGGAGCAATCAGTGGGAATTTCCTATAAAAAGCTGAAAGAACTACAAAATCGGCAAATCACAGAGATGAGCCGCATGACACCAGATAACGTACAATTTTATAACCAAATCAGCAGCATCGCAAGGCAAGCTCCGGCAGACGAGAGAACCCAGGAAGAATGGATTCTCGCTGCGGGAAGGGCCATCGTACAAGCACAGAAGGACAACAAATCAGCTCGTGATCTGTACGGCTCTGATCTGGAACAGGATATTTACACTCAACTCGGAAAAGGTGCTACAGAAACAGATGGAGGCAACACCAGTACAATACAGGCTGCTGATCCTGCTGAAACAACAGAACCTGTGAAACGAACCCCTAAATGGTACGTTATGATTGCCTGGGCGGCAATATCGGTTGTGCTATTCATCCAAGGTTGCACAGGACTATTCTTCGGCTTCACAGACGGCGATACCGAAGCTTTCGAACATATCAGCCTATTCTCTCTCATCATTGCTGCTGTTGGCGGGATCGCACTCGTAGAGATGCTGCGCCGATTAGCAGAACGCCCGGACGACCAGGGAACAGACAAACATGTCATGCCCAAAGTTAACATTCGTGGCATCATCATTTACATCGTCATCGTAGTGCTTGTTCTCTTTGTTGGTTACCCACTTCGAGATAAACTTCCTGTCTTCTACATGGCTCCATGGGTTAGCGCCGTGATCGGTATAGCTGGACTTGCTTTAATCCGACCTCTCTTTGGGCAGAAAAAGCAGGCATAACCGAAAAGGACATTTTCGAAAGTATTTGTTGCCTTCCATTTTGGAGTAGAACAATACATCCAGAAAGTAGTGCAATAGAAGCAGTTACTTAAATTTTAAGAAATACTACTTAAGATTAAGAGACCGTAAGGTCTCTTTTTTTATTGAGGTGTTCTTATTTCATTGTTATGCAGGTGGAGGTTTTGCTCCAGTTCGGGCTGATTGCGTAGTTTAAGACCTTTACCAGGTGTTTCTCCAAATTGGCGCTTAAACATGCGAATGAAATAATTCACTTCCATGCCTACATTCTCTGCCGCTTCCTTCACACTGGCTTGAGGATGTTCGTTCATCCACTCCAGTCCCTTTTGCAAACGCCAGGACTGCATATACTGATGCCCAGTCACACCATAATGCTGATGAAATAATCGATTCAAATGCTGAACAGAGTAACCTGCAGCTTCGGCCACATGTTTCAATAAGAGGTCATCTTGATAGTGTACCTGCATTAGGGTTATTGCCCGGTTGAGCCCTTTCAGCCCAGCATCCGAATTTTCTTGTACATGTGAACCTGCCACATCACTCTCTTTCTTAGCACTTTTCGCCCTCATAGATGGTTGTCTCCTATTCCCCTCCCCATCAGAGGAAACAGGAACGACTGGAGCTAACGACTGAGCCATGTCCAGAATAAGCTGGTAGAGCAAGGCAGACGTTTTCCACATCGACATCCTTCCCTGATCCAACGCCTTCCACAGTTCTATCATCTGTGCCCAGATCAGATCAAATCCGGCTAATGTGCAAGGTTCTCCGCGGGCGATGCCAGCTGTGTGGAGCACCGATGCTGCTAGTTCACCACCGATGCCAATGAACCCAAGCTCTCCGCCCGCTTTTGAATGGGGAATGTACTCATGAGCAACGCCCGGTTCCAATGCAAATAATTGCTCTGGACCCATAACGAATGTTCCCTTGCCAGAAATGTTGAACCGCCCCCCGCTACCCCGTGCCAAAAATAACTGATATACCGGAAAGCCCTCCGGGCGATGCAACCCTTTCTCTTCCTGTGTACCCAAACCGTACAAATATAGTGGCATGCGGGCATCCGGCTGCCCCGTCAATCGAAATGCTAACATTCCATCCTTCCTTTCGGCTGATCTGCTCCCACGTTCTTTGACTTCTATTATCCATCCTTTGATCCAAACCCGGCAATGACCTTAGGAACCCTTTTGAGAATTTCATTTATTGGAAAAATAAGGACATCGGTCATAGCCCTAGCAGAATGCTGCCAATGTGCCATTTACGGTGGGACAGAAAAACTCCCTTTCCGAAGGTGGAAAGGGAGTTGGGCATAAAGTTCATGCTGTTTGAAACAGCGAACTTCATACAAGGATATACCTATTAGACTTATGAACTTTGTGTACCAGAAGTAGATGACTCACTGCCAGTAGAAGCCGGATTGTTACTTCCACCAGAAGCAGGTGCTCCGGTATCCCCACCAGACGTCCCACCACCTGAACTACCCGCTGCTGGGGCAGGAGTGGCGGCTGGAATCTTCAGATCAGCTGGATCTGAAGAAACAGAAAGGTATTTCGTTGGTTGACTGGACACTGAGACCACAACAACTTGGTAATCTCCTTCTCCAAAAATGAGCCCATCTGAATCCCTAGTATCATTTCCAATCATTACTTTTTTACCTGTTTCACCAATACTTAAACTTGTTACAGGTGTTCCGCTAATACCTGATTTACTCGATTTTTTAACAATATAAACATCGTAATTTTTAATACCTGTTTCACTAGTTGGCTTGGTAAAATTGATACTAATTTCACTAGATATTGCCGTTGGTTTAAGATCTGATACCTTCCCAGCATCTATTGGTGTTGGTGCTTGTTTTTTTGCATTAATCGTAAAATTAGGAGATGTCGCTATATTTGATTCTCTTTTGCTATCAGACTCGGACAAGATGACTATTTTATATGACACTCCATCTTTAATTTGGTTGCCATTGCTGTCTTTCAAAGTGGAGGGCAGCTCTGTAGGGCTTGAAGCTACCTCAACTGCATTATTTTCTCTAACCGTCGCTTTAGCCGTATTAAGATCAAATGAAGTTGTAGCCGGTACAACCATTAACATGTAACGCTTGATACCTTGTTCCGGATTTGGTTTGCTAAAGTTCACAGTTATATCCGTTACATTACCTGCCGCTTGATCTGCATTTTTGACATCAATATTGCCAAACTTAACTGCTGACACAGCTGACGTTACTGATAAACTGATATCTGCGAAGGCTGAAGACAGTACATTCGGAGTGCTGTTACCGTTACTGAAGGCAAGAACAAATATACGATAACTCTGATCATTCGTAATATCTGCGCCATCTGAAGTTTTAACATTTTCCAGGTTAAAGGTATAATCTCCACTGCCACCAGCTTTATTCACAACCTTGTAGTAAGGATTCCGATTGGCTTCCTCCAGGTTGAACCTTCCTATATTGGCGGCTTTAACCGCAAAGACACGATAATGATTTATATTAGCCTCATTGGAAGGCCTATTAAAAGTCACTTGCAGATCTCTACCATTGCCATTATCCGCAACATCGGAAGCACTCACTCTGGTTGGTGCTGTAATCGCAAAATTCTGAGTCAGTGTAATTTGAGCCGAAGACGAGGACAATGCGTTTTGGCTCCAGTTCCCGTTGTTATTTACGGACAATACGAACACCCGGTAAGCAAGACCATTTACAATGAAATTCCCGTTGGTATCCCGTGTATCACGCTGTAGTGTCACTGTCAGGTTACCACCCGTTTTATTCACCTGTGTATAATAGTTCGAAGAATTTGCAGCATTCAGATTAAAGCTTCCTACGTTATTGGCAGGTACAACGAACACACGGTAGTGGGAAACATTGGATTCATTCGTTGCTTTGTTAAACGACACGCGCAGATCTGATCCATTCCCGTTGTCCGCAACATCTGTAACAGACAGATTCGTTGCCACACCTGCAATACTATTCGACGTCAGTCTCAAGACGCTTGAAGAAGAAGACAGAGCATGAGTGTAGTTGTTCTGCTGATTGCCTGCTGCCATGACATAGATGCGATAATCCTGCAGGTTCGTGATGTTATATCCACTGGTATCCCGCATATTGGATGGCAGTGTAACCGTAAGGTTGTTGCCTGTTTTATTGACAGTATAGTACAAGCTGGAAGACAAATTGCTTGCTGTAGTTAGGTTAAAGCTGCTGGATACCGTGTTGCGCACAACAAACACACGATAGTTTGCTACCTTTGACTCATCCGATACACGGTTAAAGCTCACCTGAATATCGCGTCCATCTCCATAATCCGCAATGTCTCTCACTTGTGTAATGACCGGAGCTGGAGTTGTGTTCGCGGACAATGTCAGGGAAGATGAAGCCGCAGACAGCTTGCTATCTGTTGCTGTATTGGCACTTACAGACATGATGTAAACAACATACGCAGTCCCGTTTTTGATCAACTCGCCTGACGTATCTCGCGATGATGAGGACAATTGGCTTTTGATCGTACTCGAATTCCCTTTATTAATGAACGTGGAATTTGTGCTGGATACCTTGTTCGCAGCAGCCTGGTTAAATGTCGATGCATCCTTCGCCTTTACAACAAATGCACGGTAATTCGTAATATTCGAAGTCGTGCTTGGCTGTGTAAAGTTGATCTCCATATCTCTTCCGTCGCCATAATCACTAATATCAGCAATCCGCAGCCCTGTCACAGCCTGAACAGAAGGTTTCACTTGGTTCAGCTTCAAAACTTGTGAGGACCAGCCTAAATAGTTTTTGTTGTTATTGTTGCTGTTACCTACAGTGAGTACATAAAGGCGGTATGTTTCATTGCTATTCAGCAGATCACCGTTCACGTCACGTGTCTGAGCATTAAGTGTAAGCTTCGGATTGGTGCCGTTTGGTGTAATCGAAGTATAGTTTCCCGGAGATACTGCCGAAGCAACCGACTCTTTAAAGCTGTTGGTATCCCTGCTTTTCACCAACATCACCCGGTATGCCGATACGGTTCTTTCTGAAATAGCACGGGTGAAGCTTACTGTGAGATCACGGCCATCTCCGTTAGTGCCAGATACCGATCCGTAGATATTCCAAGCAGAAAATTGTGTATCATCAATTGGCGTTTCAGGTGTAGACGTTGTTGTTTTAATATCCACGCGTTGATTACGTGAATTCCAGAATACTTTTTCCCCGAAAGCTTCACTCACAAAACGAATTGGAACCATCGTACTACCCTTAATCGTACTCGCAGGAACATCCATCACATTCAGTTGACCATTGATATATGCAGCCTTGGAACCAAGTGTCAATGAAACCTCCCGATCGTCACGGGTCGCTGTAATGGTTTTCGTTCTATTGTTGTACTTCACCTCCGCATCAATCCCTTCAAAGATCGACCGAAGCGGAACAAGGACACGTCCTGCCTTCATCACAGGGGCTTGAACTGATTGCACCTCTGTACCGTTAATATATATGCTAATCCTTGCTGCAGCGTCCATCACAGATGTTGGTAGTGCAGATACAAGCATGGCTGATACAGCCAGTGCTGACATCACCTTTTTCACTTGATTGCCTCCCGCTTTCCTCATATACCTATCCCCATTCTCCCATGATTAGTTCACTCTTATAAATTAGCTATGCAATTCAATAATTCCTGTATTTTCCTATGCACAACTAAGACGTTCCAATTTGTAAAAAAGTTTCCGGTTTCCCAAAATTATTTTCGCAGAAACATTGGTCTTGCATCTACCTTGTAAAGGTTAAAATTAACAGAATAATTTGTCACTATTCCGCAACCACTTTCTGTGCCAATTGCTTTAATCTATGGGTAAACGCTCACATAATGTATAATTAATGTTTCACAGGATGTAAATTCATTTTGAACAGGCCAACTTTAATTCGGCTTCAATTACTAAACCATAACTACAGGAGGTTTATATCCATGACATTATTTTCTTTTCAAAATAAAGGCGTGCGCACGCTGCTTACCGCAACGGCTATAGCGATGCTGCTACAAACGGCAGTTGCTCCAGTCGCCGGCATTGCTTCTGCTGCCCCTGCTACAAACACCAAGGTAACTTCAGCCGCTTCAAGCGCGATCTATAAATCCTTTCAAACCATGCTCTACAAAAAAAATGGCCTGCCCGCTGCAGACCGTTATCTGGAGTCTAAGATCAGCCAAGTCACTCCTTATCATGCAACGCTGATGGTACTTCAACTCGAGAATGCCCGCTTCAAGGCACTCGACGCCATAACAGATCGCATGCTTGTGCCCAATGTTCAGGATCAGATGCAGAAAATATACAAGTGGAATGACAGCTTCACTCAGTTGATGTCCCGCACCAAGGACAAGAATCTTCGCTCACTGCTGCAGCAGGCTAGAGATAGTGGTTATCGTCTTACTGCGATTGAGGGTTCTCTCTATCCAATCATGAATTATGCAGCATTCGATAAATACACCTCTTATGTGAATAAGGATATCAAACAGTACATCCGAATCATGGCTGTCGAAACGAATAACATTTCCACTGAGGATGGAGGGCTGATGATTGGATATCAGGAAATGTTGAATCGTGCCCTGAATCAGGAACAGTTCCTGAAAGATTTTCCTGACTCAAACCGGAAAAATCGGGTGCAGATGCTGATGAATGAATATACTCTGTATACCTTTTACGGGTTGGATAATACGCCTCTGTTCGATTATGACACCAACATAATGGATGCAAATGCCCAAAAAGGTTACAAAGCTGTCTTACAGCGCACCGCTTCCGAGGATAGTGATTTTGTAAAAAAACTGGATGCATTCATGAATGTCGTCGCTGAATCCAAGTTTGAAAAAACGGAAGCCGTCGACAAATGGCTGGAGCAGAACGTATCCAGGGATGAATATTTGAATCAGTAAATCGGTAGAGCAATGGAGGAACATGTGGGGAAGTGGGTAAGTATAGCTATCACTAGCAAACTAATTACCTAGATAAGCTTAATAGTGAGTAATGTAAGTTGGTTGCGATGGATATAGTGACTCAACCAGGCGATCAGGCGTGTGCATGCCGTGGAAAGTTGTTGATTAGGCAACATTTTTCCAACACAGTGCCTTGCGATGGTCGCTCATAAGGTTGCACGGGTGCAAAAATATTCTAACGATCTCCACGAACCTTATTTGGCCGATTTAAAGGTGTTCAGTAATCTAACGATCACCAGAGACGTTATTTCGTCTAAAATGAGCAAAAATCGATGATTTTTCACCCTAAATGGTGAAATAACGCTTCTCCTGATCGTTAGAATTTAAAAAGGACTGAAATGGACCAAATAGCGTCATCTGAGATCGTTAGCCGATCCGTGGCTAGAAACATCGGCGTGACCGAGGTTACTTGAGGCTCGGGGCGACACCTACCGCTGCACGATCGAGGCTACTTTGGGGCTTCGGGCGACACTTTCTGGTGTATGTTCGAGGTTACTTCGAGGCTCGGGATGACACTTTCCACGTATGACTGAGTTACTTTGGGGCTCCGAGCGACACTTTCTGCCGTATGACCGAGGTTACTTCGGGGCTTCGGGCAACACTTTCCGCTGCATGATTGAGGTTACTTCAAGGCTCGGAGCGACACTTTCTGGTGTATGTTCGAGGTTACTTCGAGGCTCGGGGTGACACTTTCCGCCGTATGACTGAGTTACTTCAGGCTCGTGGCGACACTTTCCGCTGCATGACTGAGTTACTTCGGGGCTCGGGGCGACACTTTCCGCTGCATGACCGAGATTTACTTGAGGTTCGTTGTAAAACTTGATGCGGTAACTCGTCGCTCCTAATAACACTCGCGATGCTTGGCAGCCTAGAAGATATCAAGCTCCCTGTACGAAGTTGCTGTTTCATAGCAAGATGATCCACAACATGACACCAAAAAGACGAAGTCAACTGCCCTCTTGGGCATGACTTCGTCTTTTTCATGCTTCTGAGACAGTATCGCCGCGACTAACCGCGTCCCCTGCCCCTTCAATCACCACTAAGATTCAATTCGTTTGACCATGTGGTAATACTCATGTCCACCGATGAGGATCACTTCATCTTGAACATAGCCTTGCCGTTCATAGAGCTGCATGGCGCGGCCATTGTCCTGCTCCACGATCAGGGCCACCTGCGTGTGCCCAAGCTCTCTTCCCTGCTGCTCAAATGCAGCCATCAGTGCACGGCCGATGCCCTGCCCTTGAAAAACCTCACTTACCGAAAGAGTATCGAGATAATACTCTCCCGGACGGGTTTCTTTTACCAAAGCATATTTCTCATCCGCATCGCGCCCAGGACGATCCAGAAGCGGCTGATCCAGTCGCTCCACATCATCACCTGCATAGGCTACCAGCATCCCGGCAATCTGGCCATCCTGCTCCATCACGGTAATATTCTGATAACTGATCCGGTTATTCTCCTGTGTTACAAACTCTCGCAGAATGTCCATCGCCCGCTCATGATTACTCTCACCCGCAAGCGCATAGGCAATATCCCCAATCGCCTGCACCAGCAGCGGGATGATCTGATCCACATCTTCCTTCCGTGCAGGCCGGATCTGAGGCACTGACTTCAGTTGCTCTGACCCTATAGTAGGTTTCACTTGTAAAAAGACACCTCTCTCTACATCTCTATCTTCGTTTCTATCTCTGTGTCATACATGTACCTGTATATCTTTGGGACTATCGATTTACTTTACTCGAATTGAATCCTTCACCCGATTCAGATTAGCATGTTGAACAGATTCAGGTTTTTGTTCAGCTCCGTATAGGTGATACCTTTACGGTTCATGCGTTCGATGAGCGGCTGGTAATCTTCTTTGTACATAAGCTCGATGCCAACCAGGGCAGGGCCGTTTTCCTTGTCATGCTTTTTCGTATATTCAAATCTGGCGATATCGTCATTCGGGCCGAGTACTTCCTCCAGAAACTCACGCAAAGCGCCTGCACGCTGCGGAAAATTCACCATGAAATAATATTTCAGACCTTCATAGATCAAGGAACGCTCTTTGATCTCCTGCATTCGGTCAATATCATTGTTACCACCACTGATGACACAAACCACCGTCTTACCCGCGATCTGTTCGCGGTATTGCTCAAGTGCAGCTACAGCCAGCGAGCCCGCAGGCTCAACAACGATGGCATTTTCGTTATATAACTCCAAAATCGTTGTGCAGGCTTTGCCTTCCGGTACCTTCACGATGTCATCCAGAATGTTGCTACAGATGTCATAAGTTAGATCACCAACCCGTTTTACTGCTGCGCCATCCACAAATTTATCGATATCATCCAGCGTAACCACTTGTTTGCGGAACATCGCTTCACTCATGGAAGCTGCTCCAAGCGGCTCAACACCAACAATGCGCGTCTCCGGGCTTACCGTTTTCATATACGTTCCTACCCCGGCTGCTAAACCGCCACCGCCAATGGTGACAAACATATAGTCTGCATTCTCATCAAGGCTTTCCATGATCTCCATCGCAACTGTACCGTTACCCGCAATAATCTTCGGCGAATCAAATGGATGGATGAAGGTCATACCCTGCTCGTCGCACGCACGCATGGCTTCAGCATACGCATCATCATACGTATCACCGATCAGGACAACCTCTACATTATCGCCGCCAAAGCGCCGTACCTGCTTCACTTTCTGATTTGGCGTTGTGCTTGGCATAAATATTTTACCGTGAATGCCAAGAGCATTACAGCTAAAAGCTACACCCTGTGCGTGGTTGCCTGCGCTGGCACAGACGATGCCTTTCTCCATTTCTGCAGGAGTCAGATTGCGTATCATGTTGTACGCTCCACGAATTTTGAACGAACGCACCACCTGAAGGTCTTCCCGTTTCAGATACACATTACAGTTATATTTGGCCGAAAGTACAGCATCACGCTGTAACGGCGTTCTCACAATCACTTCACGCAGCACATGATGCGCGCGCACGATATCTTCCATGCCCACACTGGCATGTCTGGAACCTTCATTTCCGGCTCCCGTTCCTGTTGTTTCTTGATTCTCTGGTTTCATCTGTCTCCACACTCCGCTTATAGGGTCTAACAATGTCGTACATTGCTTTTCTTTTTATTGTATCACTTTTGCTCTATCCTTGCGCCTTGACGAAGGGCATGGTTACTTTGGATGCTCTAATACAACTTATACCTTACAAACTGCTTACAAACTAATCCTCAATCCTCATCGCTAAAATTTAATCTCTTTCTCTCACTCCTCAATTCTTACTCCACAATTCTTAATTCTTACTTCTACTTTTTATCCCTTATCTCTTAGCATTCGCAAAATCTCACCTGTGATGACCTCAGGGTCTGTAAACATCACCATGTGCCCCGAATGTGCTGCCTCTACCCACCTTGCATTGGACAGCTTGTTTACCGTCTGACGATGTGCCGCAACAACTGCAGGTCTAATCTTACGTTCTCCCTTGCCTGGCAAGGTACCCGAAATAATGCTCACTTCCAGATCCTCCAGCTCGGGCGGCTGCTCTTTTAACAGCTCCATATCTCGCAAAAAATTCTTGCCCTCTGCAGCCACCGTACGAGCGGCTTGTACCGTAAAGTCCTCATGGCGGTGATCTGCTACAACGTCAGCAGGCTGACTAAGAAAATCCTTTATGCCAAGGAAACGATACAGCCCTACGCGAGCCAGAGCTGGAATAAGTGTGCCATTAACCGCGAAACCCACCTTCGCCATACGGGAAAAATATAACTCACAATGCTCATCCGACGGGTCAACAAGAATGATACCCTGCAGGCGCGACAGATTACTAGCCGCCGCTACACGTACAATTGGCCCTCCCCAGCTATGCCCCACCAGAATAATCGGCCCCGGCCCCATCGCCGCTAGCAGTTCATTCAGGTCTTCTGCAATCCTGGCGAGCGTGCGTGGAGAAGAATCAACATCACTTCGTCCCGCTCCGGCCCTGTCATACACAACGGTACGTGCATGCTCCGCAATCGTCGGTACAACCAGCCCCCATGCAGATCTGGATACGCCCATCCCCGACTCAAAAACGACCGTCAACTCTCCAGCGCCCTTCGACATGTAATGCAACTTGCGGCCATCCCGGGTCTGAATATATGCACTTGAACCCAACGTATGTAATCCAGCATCATGACTCATTGTTTCACCTTCCCTCCCCACTGGTCCACAGTATCCTGTCACTCATCACACTTCTAAATGAAAATGATTATCAATTACTAATTATACCTTTTTCCCTGTAAAAAAAGAACACCCAATCCATCATCGGATCGGGTGTCTCTCTCAGCCTTGCAGTAGCTGAACGTACAATATAAAGTTTATGCCCTCGCGCCCTTTTCCTCACGCATAGCCTGATCACTTCTTCACAGATCACCAGGTTATGGAGCATAATCGGGATGAAACTCTCTATCCGCGAATGCCGTGATCTTTGTTGTTCATCTGCTCCAGTAACTGATTCATCGACTCCTCGGTCATGGCGCCACCGCTAAAGGCCACAAGGGCACGCAGCGGCATATATTTCATCATCGCGTTCATCATATCCGCATGATCATGATCACCAGAATCGTCACCGCCGCCAAAACCGCTCGCTTCCTGGAACTGCTGCAAGGCACGTTCGAGCAGCTTTTTATTCTCCGGGTCGCGCTGAATATCGCCAAGCGTACTGTTACGTGTGTACGTAGGAATAAACGTAGCGGTGGATTCGACACTCACCCGAGTCTGCAAACGAATATCACGCGAAGAGCTGCCCACCTGAATCTCGAACTCGCCAGTCTCAACGTGCCAGTCTTTCATATCCACGTTGTAATACGCGAACGAACGCTTATTCAGGGTGAAATGGATCGTTTTCGACTCACCAGCTTCAAGTGCCACTTTCGCAAAACCTTTCAGCTCCCGATCCGGACGAATCACCGTACTCTCCACATCACTAACATACAGTTGTACGATCTCTTTCCCTGCACGCTCCCCGGTATTAGTGACACGTACCTGCACCTTCAGCTCGTCCAGATCCGTTAGCGTTGTACGGTCCACCTGCAAATCGCTATACTCAAACGTGGTATAACTTAAACCGTATCCAAACGGGAACAGCGGCTCCAATTCTTTTTTATCATAATAGCGGTAACCGACGAAGATCCCCTCGCGGTAATCCACTCGATCCGCTTCTCCAGGGAAGTTCAGATAGGACGGATTATGACTGAGCTTGGCTGGAAATGTCTCTGCCAGTTTACCAGACGGGTTCACCTCACCGTAGAGCAGATCGGCGATTGCGCCTCCTACAGCCTGTCCGCCAAGATAAGCTTCAAGCACAGCTTGAACCTGCGGCAGCCAAGGCATTTCCACTGGAGAACCGTTGCTCAACACCACCACAACACGGGAATGCACCTTGGCAACCTCTTCGATCAGTCGAATGTGGTTGTCCGGCAGACGCAGATGGGCACGGTCATACCCTTCGGACTCGTAACGATCCGGCAACCCCACAAATACCACAGCGGTATCTGCCGCTTGCGCAGCCTGAACGGCCTCCTGCAACAGCGTATCATCCACATCGTCCTCTTCAATCCGGTACCCTGGTGCATAGGAGATCGTTACTCCATCGCCTGCCACCTGAGTCATCTCGTACACAATATCATCCACCTTGGTCGGATTAATGTGGGAGCTTCCCCCTCCCTGAAAGCGAGGTTTACACGCAAAAGCACCTATGATGGCTACGCTATCTTCACGCTTTAGCGGAAGAAGCCCGGCTTCATTTTTCAACAAAACCATACTCTCGGATGCCACTTTACGTGCAAGCTGATGATGTTCGTCTTTATCGTACGAAGCACCTTCTTTCTTATGATCGGCCGCTTTGAAAATTAAGGTCAGCAAACGCTCCACCGCAATATCCAGCTTATCCATGGGCAACGTTCCGCTCTCTACAGCATCGATCACCTTACGTTCTCCAATACCGCCACTCGCTGGCATCTCCAGCTCCAGTCCAGCAGCAAGTGCATCTGCCCGCTCATTGACAGCGCCCCAGTCGGAAACAACCAGCCCATCATGGCCCCATTCATCCTTCAAAATGTCAGTTAATAGCCACTGATTTTCACCTGCATACGTGCCGTTCACTTTATTATAAGAACACATGACCGTCCACGGCTGTGCATCCTTCACCGCGCCTTCGAAGCTGGCCAGATAAATCTCGCGTAACGTCCGTTCGTCCACCACCGCATCAATCGACATACGACGCTCTTCCTGGTTATTCACTGCAAAGTGTTTGAGCGACGTACCTACGCCCTGGCTCTGCACCCCCTGAATATGAGCGGTAGCCATCTGAGTCGATAACAGCGGGTCTTCGGAAAAATACTCAAAGTTCCGTCCGCCCAATGGGGAACGTTTAATATTTACACCCGGCCCAAGCAGTACCGCCACATTCTCGGCCTGACATTCTTCACCCAAAGCCACGCCCACCTGGCGCGCCAGCTCGGTATCCCACGAACTCGCCAGCCCTGC
>Ga0105246_10000864_pt1 | contig 17325 bp, 13 predicted proteins | sample KBSM64metaG_FD_99694 | JGI IMG/M metagenome (GOLD analysis project Ga0105246, IMG submission 99694) | Miscanthus rhizosphere microbial communities from Kellogg Biological Station, Michigan, USA - KBS M6-4 metaG | ecosystem: Host-associated > Plants > Roots > Rhizosphere > Soil | place...
ATGATCGTCCAGGTGGAGGAACCACTAATTCGAGCGGCTGCGATAAAGTTCCGTTCCTTCAAGCTAACCACCATGTTTCGGCATATACGCGCATAATGCACCCACTGTACCATCATGAGCGCCAGCAGAATCTGCATCAGACCTGGACCGAAGATCCCGACGATGCCCAGCACCAGAACCAGCTGTGGAAATGCCAATATGCCTTCACATAAACGCATCAGTACATTGTCAATCCAGCCGCCCAGATAACCGGAGATCGACCCAACGATAAGCCCGATTACCAAAGACGACAGGAAGATCATCGTTGCAAATCCAATCGAAATCCGTGCTCCATAAAGAAGTCTGGAGAGATTGTCCCTGCCCAGATGATCTGTGCCGAGCCAGTGATCGGCAGATCGGTCCTTTAGCTTCTGCAACAGGTTAACTTTGACCGGATCATGCGGTGCGATCCATGGAGCCATTAATGCCAGAATGAAGAAAAGCAGTATAATCGCAGCGCAAATCCAAATTATTTTTTTCCCTCGAAATATCGTTCGCCATCGGTTCATCAATGCTCTGCCCGTCCTTTCGCCGAAATCCGCGGGTCCATATACAGCTGTACCAGATCAACGATCAGATTACACACGATGAACAGACATGCCGAAATAAAGACATAACATTGGATCACGGGAATATCTCGGTTGAAGATGGCTTCTACAAAATAACGCCCGAAACCCGGCCACGAAAAGACCTGTTCTACAATAATTGTTCCTGTTAACAGCCTGCCCATAGTCATGCCCATTCCTGTAATAAACGGGGTGATGGCAATCTTGAGTACATGTTTCAGCATAATAACCCGTTCACGAATGCCGCGGGTTCTGGCGTACTGCACATACGCCTCCTGCAATTGTTCCAGCACACTGGTACGCAACATGCGGGTGTATAGCGCAATCATCACCATAGAAAGCGTAAGCGTAGGCAGCACCAGATTCTCCCAAGAGCCGCGCCCTTCGACGGGAAGCCAGTCCAGTTTCACGGCAAAGAAGAAAATGAGCAGATACCCGAGCCAGAACTGCGGAATGGAAGCACCAAAATAAGAGATGGCCCGGCTGACCATGTCAATCCAGCTATTTTTGTATACCGCTGCCAAAATCCCCAGAGGGATACTCACCAGTGCAGAGAATAAAATGCTCCACAAGGCCAGTTCTGCTGTAGCTGGGAACTTATCTTTGACCTCATCGATCACTGGTTTATTCGTGAGATACGAGGTACCAAAGTCCAGCTGGGCTATTCTCTTCAACGTATCCACATACTGAGTAAGCAAAGGTCGATCCAGACCGAATTCATGCCGCTTCTCCGCCAGCAATTCGGGTGTTGGATAGATATGCGCTGCGGTTAGATACGCCTCGGCTGGATCAACTGGTGAAATATGAATCAGCCCAAAAGTCACAAGTGTAGCGATAAAAACGATAGGAATGATCGCGATCATTCGTTTACCTATATAGCCGATCACCAAACTTTCCTCCCCTTTTACCATGCCACACAAGCTCTTGTTGCCTGATGTGTTACGTGTTCATTACTACGTTTTTAACGTTCATCAACTATGATTATGGATTGCTTAACTGCATCCCCACAAACGGATTCTCATCCCGATTGGCCGGGAAGACAAATTTAGAAATTTTCTTCTGATATACGGCCGTTTTCTTCACATAAGAGATCGGTACAATCGCCGACTGCTCCTGCAAAGTCGTCAGGATGGATGTATACAGTTCCTGACGTTTCTTCTCGTCTGTAGAAGACAGTGCTGCATGCACCTGCTCGTCCAGTTCCTTTTTCATCGGCAAAGCAGTAAGTGTCTCGGAGATTCCGAATCCCGGGCTTGCTACGACGTTAATGAAGGAATGCGGATCGTATGGTGCCCCGTAATTGTACCAGAAGTAAAGATCGAAATCATTGGCTTTCAGACGTTTAATCTGTACCGTTAGTTCAAGTCCGGTAAGGTTTACTTTAACCCCCAGCTCGCTCCATTCAGCCTGAATGGTTTCGCCCATCGCTTTCTGAATCGGATCGGTTTTATCAAAAATCAATTCGAATTCCAGCTTCTGTCCATCCTTCTCACGCACGGTTCCGCCTGCTGGCAGCTTCCAGCCTGCTTCATCCAGCAATGCTTTGGATTGCTCCACGTTATATTCAATCGGTTTCAGATCCACATTGGTATATGGATAGTTTTTGGACAATGCGGTATCAGCAGGTTCTTCCAGACCCGACGTGACGCCTTCCACCATCGCTTTTTTGTTGAAGCCCTGTTGAAGTGCCTTCCGCACTCTCACATCAGACAACTTCGGATTCGAAGAGTTAAGTAGCAGGTCACGAGTACCTACAGGATCAGACAGTTCGCTTACATATTTATCGTTCTCACGAAGCTGCTGGAATGCATCCAGACTGATCATACCTTCACCGTAAATCAGATCCAGATCACCTTTTTCAAAAGCAAGCACACGTGTCTCTGCATCAGGGATAATTTTGACCGTAATCTGATCGAACGCAGGTGCCGTTCCCCAGTAATTCGGGTTACGCTTGAAGACAGCGTACTCATCCTGCTTATAATCAGCCAGCATCCACGGGCCCGTACCTACCGGTACTTTGATGCCTTTGGATGTATCCCCATCATCCGGGAATCCAGCCGCACCTAGGAAACGGAACGGACGAACAACAGACAAATCTTGAAGTACAGGATAATACGGCTCGGTAAGTGTCATGCGGAACGTATGGTCATCTACGACCTCTGTCTTGCCCAGCACGCCGATAATGCCCAGCCAGCTATGTGTTTTTTTATTTATCATAATGGAGTCAAAATTCTTTTTCACAATTTCAGCATTAAAAGGCGTTCCATCGGAGAATTTCACCCCTTGGCGCAACTTGAATGTATATACTTTGCCATCATCGGAGATGGTCCATGATTCGGCAAGGGCAGGTTCCAGTTTGCCATCCTTCTGGTAACTCACCAGCGGCTCATAGATCATGGATTGGGCAAACAATTGGGACGGATTGTACGTATGTGGATTCATCGTGCCGATATCCCGTGGCCATGACATCGTAATCGACTTCGCTGAAGCCGCCTGATCTCCTGAAGCTGAAGAAGATGCCGAACTGTTCTCTTTATTACTGCAACCCGCGATGATCAACACCAACAGCAGTGTAGTTATCATTATAAGGGTAGAGCGCTTACGTTGTTGCACTGACATAGATATAAACCCCTTTTCTCTCTTCTCTCATTCTTTACCTGACCATTACCATGATAATGATTCTCATATTCATTAAGAATATGAAGTAGCCTCCCTTTTGTCAACAAAAATCGACATAATATGTATGCCCATTAAATAACCAAAAAAGCCCTCCCCATAAGAGGAGAGGCTTTATTAGGTGAATATATGCATATTTACTGCATATATCTTCTTCACTTTGGACGATTCATCCAGATCGATAATGACCGCACCCATAGTGTACACAAAACCGTTACACGTTCCGGTTCTTGCGAGTCCTTATCTTAATAGCTTGTCTTCAGCCAGTTATCTTTGGACCAGGTTAGTTTGCCTGCACCTGCACCATTGGAACTTGTCAGCCGTGCATTCAGCGTAGACGGATCATCCGTCTGATAACTGTATGGCAGGGAAGTAAAGCTATTCCACGAGAACGGTTTGATTACGGCTGGAACAGGTGCCAGCGGGCTACCCGCTGTGTCACTGTTGCCACGGAAAGAGCTTCCATCCAGAGAGTAGATCGTATCTAGCACGCTGATTTTACCTGTATAGGTCGAATCCGCAGGGTTAGTTTGATTGTTGCGTACAGGATACTGCACATCCTTGATTACGGATTTTTCAACCAGTACAGCGCCGCTTTCAGTCGAGATGGCACCATTGCTGGTGATACCGAATTTGTAACCTTTGGAAGCGATGGCTGTTGCCATAGCAGTCGTAATACGCGCTTGGGCTGAACGTGCATCGGTCGCATCCATAATAATGTTATACGCATGAGCATTACCGCCGCGCAGACGAGGCATGCGATCCTGAATGTCTTTGTACAGGTTGTGATGCAGTGTAATGGACAGATTAGCGTTAGCTGACTCCAGACTGGTTGCACCGACGAGATGCCCTTTTTTCTGAGGGCCAGAGATGGCAATGATGTCTTCCTTGCCTAGCCCCACCGCACTGCTGCGCAGGTAGTTGTACATCGGATAGGAAGCTTTGCTCGCTTCCAACTCGTTAATCTGACGGGTGACCCAGCTGTTCGCGCTGCCGTCATCTCCTTTGAAGGTGGACCACGAGATGGTCACACCACGGGTTCCTTTTTTCGAATCGACAAGTCCGTCATAGGCTTTGTTAAACGTGCAGTGATCAATCCATACGCCGCTACTATCCTCAAGGGTAATGTAATCCCAATCGTTTTTGTCATAATCCCCTTTGGTGGATTCATCCCATTCCCACAGCTCATCGAACTCTAAGTTGCGAATAATCACATTGGAGCTTCGCTTCACCGTGATGGCAGCGTGTTTGATCTTGGAGCCGTTGGCTGAGAATAGGGTCAGTCCATTGAAGCCATCTACCGTAATTTTGCTGACTCCCGTCTGCTTCAATACAGGATGTGTCAGGGCATCGTTATGCTTGGCAAAAGGTGAAGTCTGCGCCGCGCTTGGAATCTCGTTCCATCCTAAATCGAGGTCGTTCATAATTTCAACGACTTTGACACCGGAGTTCTTCTTCAGAGCCAGCGCCAGGTCGGTGGCATTATACACTTTTTTATACGTGGACGTATTTGACTCATTGATGATTCCTCCGCCCGTATTGCCTTGGGAGAAACCGGTCAGATTGTAATCTGCATTGTCCGCTGCCTGCACACTCACAGGTCCGGATAATAGTGTGAACCCTAGCGTAAGAGCCAGAGCCGTGCTGCATAAACTTCGTACTGTTTTTTTCATCGAATTGATTCCTCCCGAAAGTATAATGATGAATTTGAATTTGCCTGTCTGCCCTATGCACCATGTTCATGTCGCAAGTGACATATTTACAATGTAAGTTTTGAAATCGATTACAACAATAATCCTGATTTCACCTTTACAGGAGAACGACTGAACGGACAGGATTTGTACCCAAAGCAACCTGGTATCGTATGTAGTTAACTTGTAAATCAGAGGATGTAGGAAAAATAACGGATGAATGACCCGATTACCGGGCGTGTGAAAAAATGAAAACAAAAAAGCAGGACTGCTTCTGCTGCAGACCTGCCCGATTTTACTTTTTGATGGAACGTGTCCAGAAACCGCCATGGAATTGTTTCGGCTCCACGGTAATGACAAAAGCTTTGGGATCGAGAGCCAGAATGGTCTGGTAGAGTAGTTTCTGGTTTTTACGTTTCGCCAAAATCTCCATGACCAGCCGATCTCCGTCTCGTCCGCTGCCGACCCATGAGGTTACACCGTACCCTCTATCGCGCAAAGCATTTGCCAGCCCTCCGTCCATCTGGTTGCAAATCACTTTTACGGTAATGTAACCAAGTGCAATCTTTTCCTCAATCCATGCACCGAGCAGTACCCCCAGCCCGTATCCCACGGCGTATACGATGAGAGCTTCTGGCTGTTTCAAATAGTTAAGCACCAGATTCAAGCCCAGCACGTAGATCACTATCTCACCCATACTGATCAGGGCAGCGATGTATTTCTGTCCTTTGAGTGTTAGGATCATGCGCAGGGTGTAGGCCGATACATATACAATCTGAATTAAAAAGATAAATATCAATATTTTAAGCAATGGCGATCCCTCTTTCCCAGCCTTTTACAGTAAGTAAAACAGGCTCTCTGTTACATGCTGCATGGCGAGTTTTTTCAAATATATAGATTGAACTATTCATTTTATACAATCATTACATACATCTCATCCCAATCCTCTATCTCCATCATTGGACGTTATGCCCTCTTCCTAAACGGCTTGATGTAAATTTTCTGGCATCGATCTGGTCCGTTTGTGCCGGAATTGCCATTATAAAACCGTTTGAACCGATGTTCAACCCGGCGAAGGTCCCAGGGGCGTAAAAGCCAAGGTGTGAATATGCTGTATTAACCACACTGGATGTAGGGTAAGCCCTTATCCTTATGGAGCATTCGACAGTCCGATTCGGGGGTAAGATACGAGCGGGATGCAGGTCTCATCGGGAACCGGAATACCTTACGTGTGCATTACCGGTTTAACATCAAAGGAGGAGTGTACCATGCAGATATGGCAGGAAATAGAGCGGGAAGGCATGGAAGAGCTTGTTTTTTGCCACGATTCCTCCAGCGGACTTAAAGCAATAATAGCGATTCATAATACTTCTCTGGGCCCGGCTTTGGGTGGATGTCGATGCTGGAACTATACATCTCAAGAAGAAGCAATCCAGGACGCGGTGAAGTTGGCCAAAGGCATGACTTACAAAAATGCCATGGCAGGCCTTCCTTATGGCGGGGGCAAAGCAGTCGTCTGGGACGTGACTGGCCCATCGGAGCGGACAGAAGCGATGAAGGAAAAACGGGAAGGCAGCGCGCTGGTGGACCCCGTGAAGAAAGGTACACTTAGCAAGACACTGGCGGGTACTGCGAAGGGGGATACGCTTGGCGCGGGGCTGGCAGACTCTGCGAAAAGTGATACGCTTGGCGCAGGGCTGGCAGACTCTGCGAAGGGTGATACGCTTGGCGCAAGACTGGCAGACTCTGCGAAGGGTGATACGCTTGGCGCAGGGCTGGCAGACTCTGCGAAGGGTGAAGATTTGCGTGCGTTGCGCTTCCGGGCATTAGGTCGCTGTCTGGAGAGACTAAACGGCCGCTTCGTGACAGGTCTGGATCTGGGCACTACGGCGGCAGACATGGACCTGATCCGGGTGGAGACGGCATATGTGACGGATACCACAGGTTCGCTTGGCGCACAGGATGACTTCACTGCCGACATGACGGCCTACGGCGTGTACACCGGCATTGTCACCTCTCTGCACCATCAGGGCGCAGCCGATCTGCAGGGCATTCCCGTTGCCGTCCAGGGACTGGGCAAGGTCGGGTATGCCCTGTGCCGTTACCTGCATGCAGCCGGGGCACGGCTGATCGTGGCAGACGTTGTACAGGAACGTGTACAACGTGCCCTTGTGCAGTTCAGCGGCGCCATTTCGGCCGATCCGGCCCATATTCACGCCGCTGACTGCAGGGTGTTCGCCCCCTGTGCCCTAGGGGGCGTGTTGACCCCGGCGACCGTGGAGGAGCTTCGCTGCTCCATTGTCGCCGGGGCGGCCAACAACCAGCTGAGTGAACGTCAGCTGGTTGTTGGCCGCATGCAGGCGCGCGGCATCCTGTACGCGCCTGACTACGTGCTGAGCGCAGGCGGCATTATCAGCACTGCCTACGAACTGCAGGGCGCCGGGCCAGACCTGATTCGCCAAAAGGTGGCGGGGATTGCCACAACCCTCAGCAAGGTATACGCAGAAGCTGCGCGAAATGGAATCTCCACTGCAGATGCTGCAGATCATCTGGCTGAGGCTATTCTGCGATCTGGCCAGGCAGATGAGCCCCAATAAATGTGGTTGAAGCAGCTATGTTTTGCAATGATTGGGCTAGTACTGTTTCAATCTTTTCATTCGGAGCCTTGCAGAACTCCTCATTCTAAAAGTTCCTCACCTACATCCACGTTTACATTTACGCCTAATTTACTTGTCGCAACACTCTAACGATCTCAGGAGAGCTTATTTGGCCCATTTTGCATGTTTTCCCAAGCTAACGATCACCAGAGACGCTAATTTGCAAAAATCGGCTCTTCTTCGGACTAAAACACCCTCTTTTGCAAAAATAAGGTTCCTGGTGATCGTTAGAATTCATGAGAGCCACTTCTCGTCCAAATAAGCTCATCTGAGATCGTTAGAATACAAACTCACTTTGAGCTACTTACTCTGGTTACCTCTCTCTATCTGCTGCACTTAAGTTACTTGCTCGGGTTACCTACCCCTACCTACTGCACTTGAGTTACTTATTCGAATTACCTATCCCTATCTACTGTGCTGGAATTACTCACTCGGGTTACTATCCTATCTACTCCACTTTCTTTGGCTTCTAGTGCACTGTGGGTTACTTATTGCACTTGGTCCATCTTACTTCAGTCATTGTCACTTTTCAGTTCATTCACTTCATTTTGAACTCCCCTCTACCCTACTCCACCCCTTCGCATCTTTCCCTGGCTGACCACCCTTATGATAAAACAAAGCCCCGCGTGCTGGTAATTACAAGTTGCACACGGAGCTAAATTAAAAGTTTACATACATCATTCAAGAGTAGAGGTACTACATAGAGATATCACATTGTACTTTTTGCATTAAGTTATTACATAGATTATTACATAGTACTTACTGCATAAAGTTATTACGTAGACTTATTGCATAGTATTTACCGCATAGAGTTACTACGTAGACTTATTAAACAGTGTTATCAAATAGAGTTACTACATAGAATGAGTTTTAAATAGACATAGATACTTACTGCATAGACTTACTGCAAAAGTTTACACTTGAGTCAATCCCAGATCATCCAATTAAAACTCTGGACATGTTCCCAAGATGCTTTTTAACTCAAACCACCGCAGACGACTTGACCACTGGTTTCTTCACCCGATACAACAGCTTCCATAACAGCACATTCGCCAAAATCAAGATCACACCGTACATCCAGACACCTCCGGAGAAGGAGCGGAAGAAGACATGAGCACCCCACAGTAAAGCGAATACAGGTAAAGCAGCGAAAATGTACCAGCCGTCACTTTGCTGGGCCACACTGAACGATTGGGAGAACGGCGGCTTTTGCAGCATAAACTTGCCGGATACCGGGATTAGCGCCGTAGCTGTGAGCAGAATAACCGCAACATCTGGCAAAATTCGAAGTCCAAATGTCCATGTGAACACAATCACATTCAACAGAAATACGGGTATAAATATGTTGCTTAGAAACGCCTTCAGGGCGCCTCGATATAATACATTTTCATTCACCATCGGCGCCACACGAAAGATCCATGAAGCCTTGTACTGGCCAGAATATTTCAGCATGATTACGGTGGTTACCAAAAGAACCAGCATAATGTATAAGGTGTACATAAATGAACTTTGTCTGAACTCCGTCCAGCTCAATGATTGTAGAGCCGTATACCAGAAAATATAAGGCATTACTAACGAAAAACCTAGCGTAGGGTATACTTTAAGCTTGAATTCCCGCTCATTGCGCATCATGCTGGCTGAGAGGCGAAAGCAGGCTTGTTCTTCGGTAGAACGACTGAACAGCTTGGCAACCAAGCGATCCCATTTTCCACGGCGGCGACTCGATGTCTGGCCGGAATGAGCCATTTTTTCTAAATACAGCTCGAAGGATGGCATAAGCTTCACATATACGATCAGGCATATCACCGGAACAACAACAGCAAGCGCTGTCAACGTGTAGATCCACAGCCCGCCACGACCTGCGAATAACCAATCGTATGCAGCAGCATACCATAGCGGAGGTAACAGCAGTTGCCACCATTCCGGCGTAAAAGCTACTTTAAAATCAATAATATCGAAGGAACGAACGACAAACTGATATCCAATTGCAATCCCCACCGAAAGCAGAATTTGCACCATATTGATCATGTCTTTCAGCTTCTCCCCATCCAGAAACTTCATCATGAAGAGATAGATGAGGGATGTGGTCACCAGGATCAGCATGCTAATCAGAATAATCTGAAACAGAAAGAGTAGGAAGAAACCAATCCCGTGCGTAACCAACCCGGCAATGAGCGGCGCAGCCGTCACCGAACCCGTCAATAGCACCAGATAGACCCCTGCATGAATAGCTCGGGCCATTCCCACGGTTCGAGCGTTGACCGGTTTCGTCAATATAATGTTGCGATCCCGGATGTCCAGAAGCACGGATGAAAAATCCGAAATCATCGACGTCATAATCATAAACATCAGCACGCCAAACAGAATGCCCATCTGAAGCATGAATTGTCCTGTATTCCAGACGACAAAGGGAACCATGATTGCTCCCATCAGGGCATACAGCCAGAGGGAACGAACATACTGGTTACCTTCTTTGCTTTCCTTGCTCTTGGTTCTGGTTGACATAATCGTGGGTACTCTGCGCTGATCCATCTGAAATTTCACCCGTAAAATAAGGCGAAGCACATCATAATCAGCACCCGTCTTGGCGATAATAGGCCGAAAACGATCCAGAATTTTGAGCGTACGAAAATCGGAGGGTTCCGCCATATTAGTTCACCTCCTGCACAATCGACACAAAGCGCTCAGCAATCGCCTTATGTTCATTGAAGCCTGTCAATTGGTTAAACACTTCTTCCAGTGACCCTTCCATCGATTGCTGCTGAAGTTGCTTGAACGTGCCATCTGCTACCACACGGCCCTCGGCAATCAGTACAATCCGGCTACTGATCTTCTCCACCACATCCATAATGTGTGACGAATAGAAGATCGTTGTACCTTTTGCTGACAGCTGCGACAAAATCTCTTTCACCACCATCACACTGTTTGCATCCAGTCCGCTGAGCGGCTCATCCAAGAACAGCAGATCAGGATCATGTAGCAGTGCCGAGATCAACAGTACTTTCTGACGCATCCCCTTCGAGAAGGAGGCAATGCGCGAGTGGTATGATTTTTCCAGTCCAAAACAATCCATCAGCAGCTTCGCTTTATAATCCGCATCTTCATAGGACAAGCCATATAACTCTCCGGCAAACGTCAGATACTCGGCTGGAGTCAACTGTTCGTACAATTCAGCCACTTCAGGCACATAACCGATTCTGCGCTTATATTCCACATTGCCGTCTGCGATATCCTGACCAAAAATACGAACGTTCCCCACATACCCTTCTACCAACCCGAGCATAATCTTCACCGTTGTACTCTTGCCGGCTCCGTTCGGCCCGATATATCCAATCATCTCTCCTCGATGAACTTCCAGGTCGATGCCGTTCAACACATAACGCCCGTTATACCTCATACGTAAGCCTTCAATTGATAGTACTTGTTCTCTGTTCGTTTTTGACAACTCTTGTTCTAAAGCCACTTCGTTATCCAGCTCCTTCTCTCTACTATTTTCTACAATTCTACTAGTTTACCACAGTTTGGATTCAACTTCCTATGTAGTCTAGGAGACTCATCATTCTCGAAAGCCATATTACAAGCAACGAAATGTTGTTACAATTATTCGCGATGTAGCCATGCAGATCGTTTCCTTAGCTATGCTTGAAATATAAACGTCTACTTAAGGATACTTACTACCTTTATATAGAAACCCAGTATATAGGCTTCTTTCTTCAAAAGATTTATTCTAAGAATCGCTTTTAACAAAGTAATTACCGTAATGAAGAATCTGTTTTGTATCAGCAGCGACATCATCTAAATTATCAACGGTTTCCTCTTCGGAAATGGAGGAGTCCTTTTGGGCCACCTTATTAAAAGTTCCAAAAGGATTAATTATACTGTCGAGACTTTCTTGACCACTCTTAATATCCTCTTCTGACAATTTCACTGAAGCAGTAACGTAGGGATTGTTTGGGTTATCAACGTCAGTTATTTTCATTTCCTTATCAGTACTTATCCCATTGTGAGTAGCAGGACTCGATGGGATATCTGCCTTGCCCTCACCATAATTATTACTAGCATAAATACTTAATGCAGTCCCTGTTATAACAGTCATTATTAATGTAGTACTGATAATTTTTTTTTTCATTGGAGGTCACTCCTCAATCATAGTTATAGTATGTATTAGCAAATTCAATGACCTCTAGTTCGGATTTACCTATATCTGTATTGAAAAAAACGTATTGTGAGTAGGCTTATCTGGAACCCCTCCCCTCCTCTAGGTCTTGAACAAAATAACGTTATGAGTAGTTGGAAAGTTGTTAAATAATTCGGTGTCCATAAAGCTATACAAAAAAGACGCTTCATTCGAAGCGTCTTACTGTCTGGTTCATCAGACTTAAGCTTTGTAGCCTAAGCACACTGTTTCGGACTAGTATGATATGGAAGCTACCCATCAATCCTCATCATCAAAATCCTGGTCAAACGACAACACCTTGCCTGTGTTTGCATCAATATCAACATCTGCCTCGCCTTGAGCCGTTCTTAATTCGATCTCATAGACATAGCGGCCATTGTCACGATCCAGTTCTACCTTTGTTACTTTCCCACCGGTCACTTGTTTCAGTGCAATGTTGGAAGCTTGCGCAACCGTCAGTTTAACCTGATTGGAAGCAGACTCACTCGAAGAGTTAGCTGTTCCATTATTACGATAATCATCATCGTCATTGTCGTCGTCATCATTGATCACTGCGAGCACCTTGCCCGTGTACGCATCCAATCTAACCGTCACATCCGGGCTACCTTTTCTGTCGATCTCGACTTCATAAAACGTTTGACCGTTTCTGCGCTCCAGATCCACATCGTCGACTTTGCCTTCCACTGCTTTCAGAGCTATGGATTTGGCTTGTGATGCTGTCAGTAGCTTACCTGTGTTGTTCTGATTTGCACTCGTGGACTGTGTCACTGATGCTGGTGCGGACTGCGTTGTTCCAGCTTGTATTTGCGGGGCAGGTTGTCCATTGATATTACCACTGGCTGCAACGGCTGACCCACCAAGCAGCACTGCTGCGGACAAGCTACCAATCCATAGTTTATGTTTGTTCATCATCATCATTCATCTCCTCGTTAATATTCTCGTTCTCGTCTACAAATATAGAATAACCTGAACGAATGAGAGATCAGCGAGAGAAAGATTAGAATTTGATGAGAAAATGGGGAGAGTATGCTTACACCTTTTTATAGGACGATATAACCTAGTGGTTATCGCTACACGTTCCCTGCATTTTTTTAACATAAACTGTTCAATCTATTTATTTTTAAAAATACTTTTAATCATCGTCCTTATCCCAAGTTACCGAACGAATAGCACCCGAGATTGCATTCACCTGCACCGTAGCTTCCCGTCCGTCTTTCAGATCGATTTCGACCAGGTAGTAAGGATTGCCACTGTTCGTACCGCGCAGCTCCACATCATCCACCTCGCCGGGAACCCTCGCAAGTGCTTTCTGCTTGGCCTGTTTCTCACTTAGAAACTGCGGCGCTTTCTCTGTCCCTCCACCGCCGGACACAGGGGTTGCTTTGATCGCTTTGGAGGAAAGAATCTCTCCTGTATACGGATCAATCGTCAGTTCTTGACGGCTGTTGTCCTTGGCTTTCACTACTGCGGTGTACACAGGGCTGCCCTGCTGTTCAACTAACTCCAGCGACACAAGCGTCTCCCCGGCTCTCTGCTTCAGCAGCTCCGACTTCATCTGTTCACGGCCCCACAACGTCTTCTCTTCAGCCTGCGGACTTGCTTCCAGACGTTTGATCGATTGGACAGCTGCCGTAAACGCATCGACCTGCACATCGTATAGACCTGTCTCCGAACGAAGCTGCATCAGATACGTACCATCTTTCAGGGTGGAATGAATGATCTCCCCCGGATATTGATTCAGCACAGATTGTGCTGCTGCATCGGCGGATAACTGCTGACGGGCAGGTACCCACGGTTTCCACCATATTAATACGGCGAGGAGCACGATAGCCAGTGTTCCAGCTCCCCACCACAGTAACTTTCGCGACCCTTTACCTATATTACTTCTGTCTGTATTTTTATTTTCACGCCCATGCTTATGTTTATGTTCACTTCGTATCATTTCAGGCCGTTGTTCCTGCTCTGTCATATGCACTTCCTCCTCACCTTCGCCAACATCTTCACGCATATGCCGCCAGTTCCTGCCCCCTAGAAAAGGGAATATTCCAAAAATCCAGGAATCACAGCACCTCTCCAACTTATACTGTCTCTGGATTGTTCTAGGTGAACATTTTTAGTTCAGATTAAATCACTCCATCCAGTATAGAAGAGAAGAATGAGAATTTCATGAGAGTGAGCTAAGTGGACTGGCTGAGTTTTCGGATCTGAATTGTGGAAAAATAATACAAGCCTCCGTACCCATACCCTCGGTACTGGAAAGTTCAATCTGTGCTCCCACGGCGCCTGCCAGCTCTTTGGCAAGAGACAATCCAAGTCCGGACCCGCCGGCACTGCCGCTTCGTGTTCTGGAGACATCCGCTTGGTAGAAACGGTCGAACACCTTCGCCAGATCCTCCTCCCGCATACCGATGCCCTTATCTACGATTCGTATCCGGCAGCTCTCGCCCTGTGCCTCCAGCTTGACTTCAATAGCTTCTTCACTATATTTCCGTGCATTATCCAGTAATATAAACAGCATCTGCTTCAGCTTGCTCTCATCGCTGATCGCCCAGATCGGGCCTGAAGCGTAGCATCGTACTTCCCGGTGGTACGCTTCGCGGAACGCACGTGCGGAATCCGCAGCCAGCTTCGTAATATCTACACGTTCCAGCTGTACATTCCATTGCTCAGGCTGCCTGGCCAGCAGCAACAACTGGTCTGTCATCTCACGCATACGTACCGATTCAGACAAGATCGCTTCCACAGCTTCATCAAAGACTTCAGGGCGCTCCTTACCCCGGCGCTGGAGCAGACTGGCATAACTCTCAATGATGGTCAGGGGTGTTTTCAGTTCATGGGATGCATCCGATACAAAACGCTCCTGTCGTTCAAAGTTTGATTCCAGCAGTTCCATCATGCGATTAAACGTCTGTCCCATCGTGTTCAGTTCGTCCTTTGATTTTGCCTCCAGCGGAAGTCGCTTGAACTGTCCACTCGCCTGAATATCACTCATTGTACGCGTCATTTGCTGGATCGGTCTTGTCATGCGATTCGCCAAAATTCGGCTGGAGATCACGGCAGGAATCAGTGCAATAATGGTCACGATTACTAATACTGTACGCAGGGTGGCAAGTCCATTCTCTGTTTCAGCCACACTCTGAGTTAGCTGCAGGTTTACCACTTCTCCGTCCGGCCAGATTAATGGCATGGATACCCACACATATCCTACCTGATCCACCTGGGTATACTCTGCCTTCTTCTCATTCTCATATTGATAAGACAACTTGCTGAGTTGTTCGGATGCTCCCGTTGTCGTTACTGGAGAACTGCTTCCATCTTCATGCACAATTCGCAGCATGCCATTCACGGGCGCATAGGCCCGGAGCAGATCATCTGGCGGGATGGAGCCGGCTGACTGACGTACCCCTGTGACGATGGAATCCGCCTCGGCTTCCACTCGTCTGATCTCATTATTGATGGATACTCGCTCAAAGACGAGATACACAGACAGATTTACTGCAATTAACAGCACAGCAAATAGAACCGACGAGTATCCGTAGATTTTACTGCGCAGGCTCATGATTGCTCCTTCAGGACGTATCCTACGCCCCTTACGGTATGTATTAAGGGTGGTGTGAATCCGTTATCCACCTTCTTGCGCACATAACGGATATACACGTCCACCACATTGGTATCGCCATAATAATCGTATCCCCACACCGATTGTACGATCTGATCCCGGCTGAGGACCTGACGTTGATTACGCAGCATATATACCAGCAAGTCAAACTCACGCGGGGTAAGTTCGATAGCCTGTCCATCCCGAAACACTTCACGTGTTCCCTCGTTCAGCTTCAAACCCGCAGCAGTTAACCATTCCTCCTGCGCTTCCTGCAACTGATCCGACGTTCCCTGCTCTACCTCCTGCTCCAAGGCATGAACCGTCATTCTTGCAGAAGCTGCCGCGGCGAGACGCAATGCTGCCCGGACTCGTGCGAGCAACTCTTCAATCTGAAACGGCTTGGTGATATAGTCATTGGCACCCAGATCCAGGCCGGACACCTTGTCCTCCACCGAGTCCTTGGCTGTCAGCATCAGGATCGGGACTACGGCATCTCTCGCTCGAATCCGTCGCAAAACTTCAATACCACTCAGGCCTGGCAGCATGATGTCCAGTAGAATCAGATCCCATTGTCCTTCACTGTACCTTTCCAGCCCTTCCGTCCCACTGCCTGCCTTCGTGACCTGATATCCTTCGTACTGCAATTCCAGTTCAAGCAGTCGTGCAATTTTGGGCTCATCTTCAATGACCAGCACAGCTTCATTCATGCTGATTCCTCCTCACCCCGTCATATCATTCTCCCGTCATTTTACAACATCTGCTTACAATTTGCCCAAAGCATTGGAAACGGAGTGGTCTCCAGCCACCAGATCAAAGGCCATCCGATAAGTCTTCTCTTCCTGCAAGGAGGCAGCGATGACACGTGCCACATCTTCGCGAGCAATGCTACCCGGTTTCAGTTCAGTTCCCACAGCCACTTTGCCGGTGCCCGGTTCATTTTTCAGACCTCCGGGGCGGATGATCGTGTAGTTCAGGTCACTGGCAAACAAGGCCCGATCCGCAAAATGCTTAGCCACATAGTACGGTTTGATCTCTTTCGGCCACTTACTGCGCTGATCTGCACCATAGGCACTGACCAGAATATATCTGGAAATACCTTGTTTCTCTGCAGCCTCCATCGTTTTCACCGCACCATCCAGGTCGATAAGCAAAGTTTTGTCCGGGCCCGTCGAACCGCCGGAACCTGCCGTAAACACAATGGCATTCTGATCTTTCATCGCTTCGGCCAGCTCATCCACTGTACCCTCCAGATCACCCATGATAACCTGTGCACCTAGTTCCTTCAACGCGTCTGCCTGCTCCGGCTTGCGAATCATGGCTGTGACCTGATGTTTGCCTTCCTGTGCCAGCTGTTCTACCAAGTGTTTACCAATCTGTCCGTTTGCTCCAATCACCAGTACATTCATTGTTTATTCTCCTCTCAGGGTAGGCACGAGAGTGATTTAATCTCACTCTACGCCTGTTATGTTGTTGATCTTCTTATAAAATTTTTAATTATTCCCCATCCATCCTATCTTTTAAACGAAAGCGGGTGCTTTTAAGCGCAGACAGTGTCTATCGTTCCGTTTAATATCTGTATAATGCTCCATATTCATACCGTTAAGTAACCTATCCTTACTGAGCCCGAGATGTTATACGGGGATAAGCTGCTCACTGTCCTATATAAATTCATTATGTATTACGATCTGCACGAAACAACTCTCTTCTGTCTCGTTTAGTTTCATATCCATCATGTTCATGTTCAAAAGTACATACCAAAAAAGGACGCCCAATGGGCGCCCTCTAACGTTAGTGCTATAGATTAATAAGCCAGTGCGAACAAGCCATGGATGTGGGACAGGTAACGGATGTTACTTGCTTCTTTCATCATGGTTGCAGGCAGACCTTTCAGACGAGTCTGGTTGCCACCGATCATGCC
>Ga0105246_10000867_pt1 | contig 17309 bp, 17 predicted proteins | sample KBSM64metaG_FD_99694 | JGI IMG/M metagenome (GOLD analysis project Ga0105246, IMG submission 99694) | Miscanthus rhizosphere microbial communities from Kellogg Biological Station, Michigan, USA - KBS M6-4 metaG | ecosystem: Host-associated > Plants > Roots > Rhizosphere > Soil | place...
ACGACCGCGGCGGCGCCGTCGTTGAGGGGGCAGCAGTTGGCGGCGGTGACCAGGCCGTCCGGGCGGAAGACCGGCTTGAGACCCTGGACGCCCTCCATGGTCACGCCCGGGCGGGGGCCGTCGTCCTTGGAGACGACGGTGCCGTCGGGAAGGGTGACCGGGGTGATCTCGCGCTCCCAGAAGCCGTTCTTGATGGCTTCCTCGGCGAGGTTCTGCGAGCGGACGCCGAACTCGTCCATGTCCTGGCGGGTGACGCCCTTGATGCGGGCCAGGTTCTCGGCGGTCTGGCCCATGGCGATGTAGGGGTCGGGGACGAGGCCGTCCTCGCGCGGGTCGTGCCAGGTGGTGCCCTCCTGCTGGGCGACGGCCTCGGTGCGGGCCTCGGCCTCGGCGAAGAGGGGGTTGTGCGTGTCCGGGATGCTGTCGGAGTTGCCCTTGACGTAGCGGGAGACCGTCTCGACGCCGGCCGAGATGAAGACGTCGCCCTCGCCGGCCTTGATGGCGTGCAGGGCCATGCGGCTCGTCTGGAGGGAGGAGGAGCAGTAGCGGGTGACGGTGCAGCCCGGGAGGTGGTCCATTCCCATCTGTACGGCGACGATGCGGCCGAGGTTGTGGCCCTGCTCGCCGCCGGGGAGGCCGCAGCCGAGGTGGAGGTCGTCGATGTCGCGGGGGTCCAGCTCGGGGACCTTGGCGAGGGCCGCCTGGATGATGGTGGCGGTGAGGTCGTCGGGGCGCAGGTCCTTGAGGGAGCCCTTGAAGGCGCGGCCGATGGGGGAGCGGGCGGTCGAGACGATCACGGCTTCAGGCATCACGGCTCCATTGGCGTACGGGGGTGTTCTTCCTGGCAGGGCTGGTTGGGAAGTTACCCGGACGTATGGCTTGGGTCACGGGTGTCGCTGTGTGACCCTGACCGCAATTTTCTAAGCGCTTGCTTTTTTCGGCCCCCGCCGCCCCTACCCGTCCCGTCCCTGGGGGCTGCGCCCCCAGACCCCCGCTTTCGGCCTGAACGGCCTCGTCCTCAAACGCCGGACGGGCTGAGATGGGCTGAGCCAAACCCCGCCCCTCCGGCGTTTGAGGAGCGGGGGCGAGATCACTGCGACGGTTGTTGCACCGGGGCCCGTTCCGGCTCCGGTACCCGGCGGCGGCGCCTCCGCTTGAGCAGTGCCCACGGCCCCCGCGGTCCCGTCGGCATCGCTGCTGTGACCTCTGTGCCTGCCTCCGAGGCGGCCTCTGCGGCCGCCTTGGCCACCGGCAGGAAGCCTTCGCGGCGGGTGACGTCGGGGCGTTCCTCCTCGGCCGGCCACAGTTCCAGGGCCGCGCAGACCGTGGGCAGTACTGCCATTGCCGCTGTGGCGTAGCCCTCGGCCGAGGGGTGGTAGTTGTCGGGGCCGAAGAGTTCGCGGGGGTTCGCCTCGAATTCGGGGCCGAGCAGGTCGCCCAGCGATACCGTGCGGCCGCCCTGTTCCACCGTGCCGATCGTCTGGGCCGCGGCCAGTTGGCGGGAGGCCCGGCGGGCCAGCCAGCGCAGGGGTTGCTGGACCCGTTCCACCGTGCCCAGGTCGGGGCAGGTGCCGACCACCACCTCCGCACCGGCCGTCCGCAGCCGCCGTACCGTCGACGAGAGGTGGCGGACCGAGCGGGTCGGCGGCATGCGGTGGGTGACGTCGTTCGCGCCGATCATGATCACGCAGATGTCCGGCATCAGCGCGGGGTTCGCCAGGACCAGCGCCACCTGGCGGTCCAGGTCGTCCGACGTGGCCCCCGGGAGGGCCACGTTGTGGAGTTCCACCGGGCGTTCCGCCACCGCGGACAGCCCGGACGCCAGGAGCGCTCCCGGTGTCTGACTCGCCCGGTGCACGCCCTGCCCCGCCGCCGTGGAGTCACCGAGCATCGTCAGGCGCAGGGGCGGTTCGTCGGGGGTGGCGTACGTGGTGCCGTAGAGGCCGTCCGCCACGGGGACCCGGCCGCCGGAGCCGTTGCCCACATGGCGCCTGGCCATCCGGACCTCCGCAAGGAGCAGACCGACGGCGGCCGCGCCGGCCAGCCCGATCCCGCCACCGCCGTATGCCGCGCCGGCCGCGATCCGCCGGGCCACCCTCGCCCTCGACATGCTCGTCATACGTCGACGCCACCTCCTCGAAGCCGTACATCCACTCCTTGCCCCGTACCGACCGTCCGCCAATCTCAACGACAAGTGAACGGCCCTCCCGAGCCGTAGGCTGGCTGCACCATCACGATCACTTCTTTGCAAGCATCCGGAGACAACGGTGCATTTCCACGACTCGATGATCAGTCTCGTCGGCAACACCCCGCTGGTGAGGCTCAACAACGTGACCAAGGGCATCCGGGCGACCGTCCTGGCCAAGGTCGAGTACTTCAACCCCGGCGGCTCCGTGAAGGACCGCATCGCCCTGCGCATGATCGAGGCGGCGGAGGAGAGCGGCGCGCTCAAGCCCGGCGGGACGATCGTGGAGCCGACCAGCGGGAACACCGGCGTCGGCCTGGCCATCGTGGCGCAGCAGAAGGGGTACAAGTGCATCTTCGTGTGCCCCGACAAGGTGAGCACGGACAAGATCAATGTGCTGCGGGCGTACGGCGCGGAGGTCGTCGTCTGCCCGACGGCCGTCGATCCCGAGCACCCGGACTCGTACTACAACGTCTCCGACCGGCTCGTGCGTGAGACCCCGGGAGCGTGGAAGCCCGACCAGTACTCCAACCCCAACAACCCCCTCTCCCACTACCACTCCACCGGCCCTGAGCTGTGGGAGCAGACCGAGGGGAAGATCACCCACTTCGTGGCGGGTGTGGGCACCGGCGGCACCATCTCCGGCACCGGGCGGTACCTCAAGGACGTGAGCGACGGCGGCGTCCAGGTCGTCGGCGCCGACCCCGAGGGGTCCGTGTACTCCGGTGGTTCCGGGCGGCCGTATCTCGTCGAGGGCGTGGGCGAGGACTTCTGGCCCACCGCCTACGACCGGACCGTCGCCGACGAGATCGTCGCCGTCTCCGACAAGGACTCCTTCCAGATGACCCGCCGGCTCGCCAAGGAGGAGGGGCTGCTCGTCGGCGGCTCCTGCGGCATGGCGGTCGTGGCGGCCCTGCGGGTCGCCGAGCGGCTGGACGAGAACGGTGTGGTCGTGGTGCTGCTGCCCGACAGCGGGCGCGGGTACCTCAGCAAGATCTTCAACGACGAGTGGATGGCCGACTACGGCTTCCTCGAGGACGAGGGCCCGAGCGCGCGCGTCGGCGACGTCCTGAGCGACAAGGAGCACGGCGCGATCCCGTCCCTCGTCCACATGCACCCGGACGAGACCGTCGGCGAGGCCATCGAGGTGCTGCGCGAGTACGGCGTCTCGCAGATGCCGATCGTGAAGCCCGGCGCCGGTCACCCCGACGTCATGGCCGCCGAGGTCGTGGGCTCGGTCGTGGAGCGCGAGCTGCTCGACGCCCTGTTCACCAAGCGGGCCTCGCTCGACGACCCGCTGGAGAAGCACATGTCCGCCCCGCTGCCCCAGGTCGGCTCCGGCGAACCGGTCGGCGACCTGATGTCCGTGCTCGGCGCCGCGGACGCGGCGATCGTCCTCGTCGAGGGCAAGCCGACCGGTGTGGTCAGCCGACAGGACCTGCTGGCCTTCCTCGCCAAGGGCGGGAAGTAGCGGCAAACGTCCGGTGAACTGCGGGGGCCGAAGGCGAACTTCCGTTTGCCTACCGAAGTGGTGGACTTCCTCGAAGTGGTACGAGCGCGTCACGTCCACGCAGCACACGCTTAACACGGGTCCGGCACATTAGTGGGTGTCGGCAGGGCGGGAGCGGCTCCCCGCCCAGGCCGGCACCGAAACGTCCAAGGACCTCCGGAGCGGCTCCCGGACCTCCATGGACGCCCGGACGTAGACCAGGCCTGACCCGGTCGACGTCCCTCGCGGGGACCGCCGTCGTCCCGCCCCCCGGCAACGGGGGTGCGGCGGTCCCCGCGCATATCTTTTTCGGCGGGCTATGCGCTCGTACGGGCCCAACTCCCCAGCAGGGCAGGCCTTTCCGTCGTCTCCGAGCCCGGCTCCGGTGTGTACGCCACGATCGTCCGGTCCGGTTCCGACGGGAGGGACAGGGACGCGTACGGGAGGGTCAGCAGGCCCGCGACCGGCTGGGGGACGCGCTTGACGCCGTACATGCAGGCCTTGACCCGGTGGTCGGCCCACAGGCGGCGGAAGTCCTGGTGGGCGCTGGCGCGGACGGCCGTATCGCGGACCTCGTGAACATCTCGCACGCCAACCTGCGGCAGATCATGGTGCTGCCGACCCGGCAGGCGTGAGGTCAGTCCTCCCAACGGTCCTCGTCCTTGGCGGCACGGCGACGGCGGCCGAAGAGGTTCGGGTTGACGCGGGCGGCCGAGAAGGCGTTCACGCCGACGATGCCGGCCCAGGTGATGAACAGGCCGGCCAGATGACCGATGCCGCCGCCGATCGCGGACAGCGGGATCGCCAGGACCAGCGAGACGATGCCGAAGCCGAAGCGCTCGCCCCAGGAGTCCGTCGGCGGCTTCGGCGCCCGGGAGCCCCGGGCCACCACCATCTGCTGCTCGGCGAGCTGCCTGCGCACCCGGCGCTCGACCGCGCCGTCGATGCGCTGGTCGACCTTCTCCAGGAACGAGTCGACCAGCGCCGACTCGTACTCCTCGCCCAGTTCCCTGCGGGCCTGCAGGGTGGCGTTGAGTTCCTTCTTGAGCTCGGCGTCCCGCGCGTCCATCCCCGTCTCCATTCCCGTCATGGGAACCCACGTTAGGGAGCCGGGGCGCTCACCGCACTGGGGATAGCCCCCCTGTCGGGGCTGGGGTTCACCGGGAGGACGCCGAAGGACTCCAGGACCCTGCGGTGGCCCTGGCCGACGCCGCTGATGCTGACCTCGATGCCGCGGCCGCGCAGCTCCCCGACCACGTCCTTCAGCGCCATCGCTCCGGTCGCGTCCACCGCCGTCAGACCCGACAGGCGCAGGTCCACGGCCGCGACGCCCTGCACGTCGGCGAGGCTGCGGCGGAAGCGCTGGGCGGCGGCGAACAGGAGCGGGCCGTCGAAGCGGTACGTCACCGTGCCCGTCCCTCCGGGCACCTCGTCGGCCGCGGCGGGCGTGAGACGGGTGCCGCGGACGGCCGCGCGCAGGGCCAGCAGGACGGAGACGCCGAGACCGATCAGTACGGCTCGTACCAGGTCCAGGGCGAGCGTCGAGGCCGCGGTGAGGACCAGGACCAGGGCGTCGCCGTGGGTCGCGCGGGCCATGGCCCGTACCGCGTCCGTCTCCACCATCCGTACGGCGGTCGCGAGCAGCACGCCCGCCAGCGCGGCCAGCGGGATACGGCCCACCAGCGGGGCGGCGACCGCGACGATCCCGGCCAGGATCACGGCGTGCGCGAGGGCGGCCAGGCGGGAGGTGGCGCCGGTGCGGACGTTGACCGCGGTGCGGGCGATCGCGCCCGTCGCCGGGACGCCGCCGAAGAGCGGGGCCGCGAGGTTGGCGATGCCCTGCCCGAAGAGCTCCTTGCCGGGGTTGTGGCGTTCGCCCGGGCGCATCCCGTCGGCCACGGACGCGGACAGGAGGGACTCCAGGGCCGCGAGCGCGGCGACCGCGGCTGCGGGCGCGAGGAGGGTGGGGATGCGGGTGACGTCGAGGAAGGCGAGGGAGGGCGCGGGCAGGGCGGGCGGGAGCGTGCCGATGCGGGTGACGTGGAGGTGCAGGGCCTCGGCCACGACCGTCGCCGCGGCCACGGCTGCGAGGGAGAAGGGCACCGTGGGCTTCCAGCGGGCGCCCGCCAGCATCAGCGCCGCCGAGCCGAGGGCGAGCAGCAGCGCCGGCCACTGCGGGGCGGCCCCGAACTCCTCGGCCGCCCGTGCCGCGACGACCGCGACCTGCTCGCCGTGCGGGAGTGGCACGCCGAGCGCGTTCGGCACCTGCTGCAGGGCGATCACCGCCGCGATGCCGATGGTGAAACCGGCGATCACGGGTGCGGGCACGTACGCCATGGCGGATCCGGCCCGGGCGAAGGCCAGCCCCAGCAGCATGAGCCCGGCGAGCAGCCCGACGGTGAGGACGCCGTCGGCGCCGTAGTGGTGGACGATCGGCACGAGGACGACGGTCATCGCGCCGGTGGGGCCGCTGACCTGGCGCGCGCTGCCGCCGAAGAGCGCGGCGAGCGACCCGGCGACGATCGCGGTGACCAGCCCGGAGGCCGCACCCAGACCGGAGGTGACCCCGAAGCCGAGGGCGAGGGGAAGGGCGACGACGGCGACGGTGAGGCCGCACAGGAGGTCGCGGCGCGGGGCGCGGGTCATGGAGCGGAGGTCGGCGAGGGAGGGCAGGACGGAGAGGGCCGAGCGAGGGGGGTTCATGGGTCTTCTTCGTGTGCGGGGTGACAGATGGTTCAGGGCAGCAGGGAGACCAGCCCGGTGTCGAGGTCGAAGCGTGCCGCGGTGATGTGCGCCGAAGTGAAGGCCGGGTCGGCGCGGATCGCGTCCCGTACCCAGACCGTGTTGGCCCGCATGGTGTGTTCGGCCCAGTCGCCGGGCAGGCCCCGGGTGCGCAGGGCGGCCGGGGCGATCTCGTCCACCAGCAGCTCCAGATGGCCGGGGACCGGGGCGCCGGTTCGCAGATGGTCCAGGGTCGCCGCGACCGCCCCGCAGCGCTCGTGCCCGAGCACCAGCACCAGCGGGATGTGCAGTTCCTGGACGCCGTACTGGATGGAGGCGAGCACCGCCTCGTCCAGCACCTGGCCGGCCGTCCTTATGCAGATCAGGTCCCCGAGGCCCTGGTCGAAGACGAGTTCCGGCGGTACGCGGGAGTCGATGCAGCCGACGACCACCGCGAACGGGTGCTGACCGGCCGCCAGCGCGTGCCGCCGTCCGTCGCTCTCGTGCGGGTGGCGGGATCCGCCGGTGGCGTAGCGCCGGTTGCCGGCGAGCAGTTCGGCGAGGGCGGAGCGGGCGGTGACGGGTGGGCGGGGCCGGGTGTCGGGGTCGGCGGGGGCCGCCGACGCGGGGGTGGCGGCCAGCGCGCCGACGGCGGCGGCGGTGAGAAAGGCCCTGCGGTTCGAGGCCATGACGCATCCTCAGGTGTTGTGCTGATAGCGCGTATTCACCGTATGCATGCGATCAGTCACCCTGAGTGCCCGTTTAATGACACTTGGTTGATTCGTCGTCAGATCATCGCCGCCGGGATACCCCCTCTTGATCCCTCGATCTCTTGATCAGGCCAGCCCGTGCTGCTTCGCGTACGCGTTGGCCACGTCCTCCGGGTCCTTCTTGTCGTTGTCGACCTGGCTGTTGAGCTGGGTGAGCTGGGCGGTGGTCAGGACGTTGCCGAGCCTGGCGAGGGCCTTGCGGACCCTGTCGTCGGCCTTGCGGTCGGCGATGAGCGGGACGATGTGCTGGCTGGGGATGAGGTTCTTCGGGTCGGACAGCACCACCCAGTCGTTGGCGGCGATGTCCGTGTCGGTGGTGAAGAGGTTCGCCACGTCCACGTCGCCCTTCTTCAGGGCGCCCTTGACCAGCGGGCCGTCGGAGTCGAGCGACTTGAACTCCTTGAACTCCACGCCGTAGACGTCCTTCAGGCCGATCGCACCCACCCGGCGCTTCTTCACCTCGGGTGCGGCGCCGATGACCAGCTTGCCGTTCTGCTTCGCCAGGTCGGCGAGGGTGGTCAGGCCGTACTTCCGGGCCGTCTCCCGGGTGACCACGAAACAGTCGGAGTCGGCGGCCTGGCCGTACGGCAGGACCTGGAGGCCGCCGGGCATCGCCAGGGTGAGCGCGTTCTGCATGGTGCCGGGCTCCGCCGAATTGTCCTTCGGGGCGAGGTAGTTGAGGAGGGCGCCCTGGTACTCGGGGAGGAGGTCGATGTCGCCGCTCTTCAGGGCGGGGATCACGATCTCGCGGGTGCCGAGGTTGGGGCGGACCTTCACCTTCACGCCGGCCTGCTGGAGCACGGCCGCGTAGAGGTAGCCGAGTACCTGGTTCTCGGTGAAGTTGGCGGTGCCGATGGTGACTCCGCCCTTGCTGGAGCCACCGCCACCGGAGGCGGAGCCCTGGCTGTCGAGGGAGGTGATGCCGCTCGCGCAGGCGGAGAGGGCGGGGACGGAGGCCGCGGCGAAGAGGCCGCCGAGGAGGGTGCGTCGGTTCATCGGAAAGTCCCTAGGCGGTGCGGTGGCGGAAGAGGAAGCGCTGGAGGGTGCTCAGCAGCAGGTCGAGGAGTACGGCGATCACGGCGACCAGCACCGCGCCGCCCAGCACCTGCACGAGGTCGCGCTGGGCGAGGCCGTCGAAGACGTAGCGTCCGAGGCCACCGAAGGAGACGTACGCGGCGATCGTGGCCGTGGCGACGACCTGGATCAGCGCCAGGCGCAGGCCCGTCATGATCAGGGGGAGCGCGAGGGGCAACTCGATCTGGAACAGGACCTGGTGGCCGCGCATGCCCTGACCGCGGGCGGCATCGCGGACGTCCGGGTCGACGGCCGTCATGCCCGCGTAGGTGTTGGTGACGATCGCCGGGACCGCGAGCGCGACCAGCGCGACGTACACCGGCAGCATCGACAGGCCGCCGGCCAGGAAGACCAGCACGACCAGGCCGACGGTCGGCAGGGCGCGGCCGAAGGACGACAGGTTGATCGCGACGAAGGCGCCCTTGCCGGTGTGGCCGATCAGCAGGCCGAGGGGGAGGCCGATCGCGGCCGCGATGAGGGTCGCGAGCAGCGAGTACTGGAGGTGCTCGGCGAGGCGGTGGGCGATGCCGTCCGGGCCGGTCCAGTTGGCGCCGCTGGTCAGCCAGGTGCCGAGGTTCTTGAAGAGTTCGTACATCTCAGGCTCGCCGCCTCTTCCACGGGGTGAGGGCGTACTGGAGGGCCACCAGCAGGGCGTCCGCGGCCACCGCGAGGAGGATCGTGAGGACCACGCCCACGATCACCGGGGTCGGGAAGTTGCGCTGGAAGCCGTCGGTGAAGAGCTGGCCGAGGCCGCCGTCGCCGATGTAGGTCGCGACGGAGACCAGGGAGATCGACATGACCGTCGCGATACGGACGCCCGCCATGATCACGGGGAGTGCGAGCGGGAACTCGACGGTGAGGAGCGTGCGCAGCGGGCGCGTGCCCATCGCCTTCGCCGCCTCCTTGGTCTTCGCGGGGACAGAGTCGAGGCCCTCGACCGTGTTCCGCAGCAGCACGACCAGGGTGTAGACCGTCAGGCCGATGACCGTGGTGGTGCGGGTCAGGCCGCTGATCGGCAGCAGGAGCACGAAGATCGCGATCGACGGGATCGTGAACAGGACGTTCGAGAAGCCGAGCAGGAAGCCGCGCAGGGGGCGGACCCGGTGCGCGACCACCGCGAGCGGCAGCGAGATCAGGACGCCGAAGAAGACGGCGGTGAGCGCGGCCTGGAGGTGGGAGATCGTGAGGCTCGTGAGGTCGTCGGTGTGGTCGCCTATCCACGACCAGTCGATGGTCATGCGGCCACCCGGGCTTCCGTGTGCGCCTGGCCGGCGTGCTCGTGGATGTCGTCGCGGGACGAGACGCCGGTGAGGACGCCGTCCGCGTCGACGCGGGCGATCAGGCCGTTGGGGGAGGCGACCGACTCGTTGAGGGCCGACAGCAGGGAGTCGGTGTCCTTGAGCGGGCGTACGGGGAGTTCGGCGTCCTTGCCGGCCCAGTGCAGGGGCTTGCGCGCCTCGTCGAGTACGAGGGTCCAGGCGCCGCCCTCGGGGGCCGGGCCCTGCGGGACGTCCGCGAGGGTCTTCAGCGAGAGCAGCTTCAGGCCGCGCTCGGCGCCGAGGAAGTCGGCCACGAAGTCGTCGGCCGGGCGGGCGAGGAGCTCGGTGGGTGCCGCGCACTGCACCAGATGGCCGCCGGTGCGGAAGATCGCGATCTGGTCGCCGAGCCGCACGGCCTCGTCGACGTCGTGGGTGACGAAGACGATGGTCTTGCTCAGCTCCTTCTGCAGGCGCAGGAGTTCGTCCTGGAGCTGGGTGCGCACCACCGGGTCGACCGCGCCGAAGGGCTCGTCCATCAGCAGGACGGGCGGGTCGGCGGCCAGGGCGCGGGCCACGCCCACGCGCTGCTGCTGGCCGCCGGAGAGCTGGTGCGGGTAGCGCTTGCCGGAGTCGGCGGCGAGGCCGACGGTCTCCAGCAGCTCGGCGGCCCGGGCGCGGGCCTTCCTGCGGCCCCAGCCGAGCAGGAGCGGCACGGTGGCGATGTTGTCCAGCACCGTGCGGTGCGGGAAGAGGCCCGACTGCTGGATGACGTACCCGATGGAGCGGCGCAGCTCGGCGGCGTCCTGCTGGGTGACGTCCTTGCCGCCGACCCGGATGGTCCCGGAGGTCGGCTCCACCATGCGGTTGATCATCCGCAGGGTGGTCGTCTTGCCGCAACCGGAAGATCCCACGAGGACCGTCACGCCCCCTTCCGGCATTTCCAGGGAGAGGTCGTGGACTGCTGTCGTGCCGTTGGGGAAGCGCTTGTGGACCGCGTCGAACTGGATCATGAGTTGTCCCTTGCCCGGCTGTATAACGTCATGCAGAGTTCTTGGTAGCTGAATAGGTTGTCAACGGTTTGGTGTTAATCCGAGGTAACGGATGACCGAAGAGCAAGATCGAGTGTCCGGATTGAGGGGAGTTTGGGGCCTTATGTCGTCTCGGATCGTGGACACGCCGCCTGCGGCGTTCTCCGGGGCCGCCGGTCTCGTCGTCCTCGACGGGGTCGGTCTCGGCGTCGCGGACGTCGTGCGCCTCGCCGACGGGAGTGCGCGGCCCGTCCCCGGGAGCGAGGCGATGCGGCGCGTGGAGGAGTCCTGGGACGCCGCCCGGCAGATCGCCGCGACCGGGCGCGTCTACGGCCGCTCCACCGGAGTGGGCGCCAACCGGAACGAGGACGTGCCCACCGAGGCGGCCGCCGAGCACGGGCTGAGGCTGCTGCGCAGCCATGCCGGCGCGATCGGCGACGAGCTGCCCGCGCGGGAGGTGCGGGCGATGCTCGCCGTCCGCGCCAACCAGCTCCTCGCGGGCGGCGCCGGGCTCAGGCCCACCGTCGTCACCGCCCTGTGCGAGGCGCTGGAGAGCGGGGCGCATCCGGTCGTCAACGAGTTCGGCTCGGTCGGCACCGGCGACATCGCGGCGCTCGCCCAGGCGGGCCTGGCACTCGCCGGGGAGCACCCCTGGCGGGGGCCGGGCGCCCCCAAGCCGCTGCAGCTCGACAACAACGACGCGCTGGCCTTCATCAGCAGCAACGCCCTCACCCTCGGCCAGTCCGCCCTCGCCCTGCACGAACTGCGCGGGCTCGTGCAGGCCACCCAGGTCGTCGCGGCCCTCTCCCTGCTGGCCGTCGACGGCTCGCACGAGGCGTACGCCGCCCCCGTGCACGCCGCACGCCCGCACCGGGGCTCCAGCGAGGTCGCCCGCCGGATGCGGGAGCTGATCGGCGCGGCGGACCGGCCCACGCCTCCCCTCGGCCGGATCCAGGACCCGTACGGATTCCGCTGTCTGCCCCAGATCCACGGCCCCGCACTGGATGCGGCGGACGACCTGGAGGAGGTCGTCGCGATCGAGATCAACGCGGCCGCCGAGAACCCGCTCATCTCACCCGAGGACATGGCCGCCTACCACCACGGCGGCTTCTACCAGGCCCAACTCGCCCTCGCCCTGGACCACTTCAGGCTGGCCCTCACCCAGGTGGCCCGCCTGTCGACCTCCCGCCTCTCCACGCTCAACGAGCCCGCCTTCACCCGCCTGCGGCCCTTCCTCGCCGACGACGTGCCCGCCTCCTCCGGCGTGATGATCCTCGAGTACGCCGCCGGGGCCGCCCTCGGTGATCTGCGGGCCTTCTCCGCTCCCGCCTCGCTGGGGCACGCTGTACTCTCCCGGGGCGTCGAGGAACAGGCCAGCTTCGCCTCGCTCGCCGCACGTCAGACGCTGCGTGCCTGTCGCGCGTACCGTCTCGTCGTGGGCTGCGAACTCGTCGCCGCCGTACGGGCGTTGCGCCAGCGCTACCTGCGGCCCGACCCGGACCTGCCGGTGGGCCGTGCGCAGGAGCTCGCCGAGGCGGTGCTGGCGGAGGACCAGGCCGACCGGCCGCTCACGGACGACGTGACGGCGGCGGCCGCACTGCTGGACCGGTTCACGGACATCTGGAGGGGGAGCGGGTCATGAGCACGGAGAGGGACTTGAGCGTGGTGGACAGTCCGGCGGGGCGGCTGCAGGCGCTCTTCGAGGGGCACCGGCTGACGCCGACCCAGCGGCGCATCGCGCACAGCATGGTGCGGCGGGCCGCCGACGTGCCGTTCCTGTCCAGCGTGGAGCTGGCCGAACTGGCCGGGGTCAGCCAGCCGTCCGTGACCCGCTTCGCCGTCGCCCTCGGCTTCGACGGCTACCCGGCGCTGCGCAAGCACCTGCGCGAGGTCGCCCCCGCCGAACAGGCCGCGGACGCCGGCTCGTACAACGAGTACCAGCAGGCCGTGGAGGCCGAGATCGAGAACCTCAGGCACCTCGCCGAACTGCTGGCCGACCCCCGGCCCGTGCAGAAGGCGGGCCGCCTGCTGGCGGCATCCCGGCCGCTGCCCGTCCTGGGGCTGCGCGCCGCCGCCTCCCAGGCCTACGGCTTCGGCTACTTCGCCGCCAAGGTCCACCCGGACGTACGGCTCCTCCATGAGGGCGGCACGATGATCCACGACCGGATCGAGGCCGCCGTACGGGCCGGGGCGACGGCGCTGCTGTGCTTCGCGCTGCCCCGGCACCCGCGCGAGGTCGTGGACACGCTGGCCTTCGCGAAGGAGGCCGGCCTGACGGTCGTCACCGTCGCCGACTCGGCCTTCGCACCGGTCGCCAAGGTCTCCGACCTGCTCCTGCCCGCCGCCGTCGGCACGGGACTCGCCTTCGACACCGCCTGCGCGCCGATGCTGCTGGGCCGCGTCCTGCTGGAGGCGATGTGCGACGACCTGCCGGACGCGCAGGCCCGCCTGGAGGAGTTCGACGCACGGGCGGCGGCGCGGGGGCTGTTCGTGGAGTGAGACCGATTTCTCGGGGAATGACACGGCTTTTCCGCGGAGTGCCGGGCTTTAAGGCTCGTCTCACCTTCGCTCACTAGCCTGCGCCGCCGTAGGAGTGTGCCTTTACGGCAAGGAGGCGGAACGTGGCACGCGGAGAGGGCAGAGCTCAGGGTCTGGCCCGGGTGGCTGTGGTCGTACGGGCCGGAGCCGCACCCCTTTGGTGGGCCGGGGTGTTCGCGGCGGGTGTCGGGGTGCTGGTGCCGGGGGTCACGGGCCGGCGGATCGGGGTCATGGCCGGAGCGGCGTCGTTCATCGTCGCGGCGGCCGTCGTCTCGTACGCCCGCCGCAGGCGGTACGCCGGGCTCGCCCGGGCGGCCGCCCGCGCCGGCAAGCACGACGTGCTCCAGGACCGCGCGGTGAGCGTGCGCAACTGGCGCCGCGGGCACCGCTGGTGGCTGCTGCTCGCGTTCGCGGCGGCCGTGGGCAGCGCGTTCGCGGTGCCTGCCGCCGGGGGCATGCTGCTCGCCGGATGCGGCACCGGGCTGCGGCTGAAGGCCGCCTGGCTCGGGCGGCGCGAACGGGCCGACGACGTCCTGTTGTGGGTACGGGTCGACTGGCTCGCCGCGAACGGCGGCCGCCCGGCCGGCAAAGCCGTCAAGGCGTACCGCAGCACGGGCATCGCGGCGGGCGACGCGGCTCCGGGCGGAGCGCGGCGCCGCACCGCGGCGCTCGTCTGAACTCGGACTGCTGAACTCAGACTCCTGAACTCAGACTTCGAGGTCCTCCTCGATCCTCTTCAGCTGGTGGCGGGCCATCGCCAGGTTGGACCTCTTGGCGTCGAGCACCAGATACAGGAAGAGACCGTTGCCGCCGCGGCCGCTGATCAGGCGGAGCAGGTGGTACTGGTCGCTCAGCGTGATCAGGATGTCCTCGATCTGGCCCTTGAGCCCGAGGTGCTCCATGGTGCGCATCTTGGCGCGGACGACGTCGGTGTTGCCGGCGGCGGCGACATTCAGGTCGAAGCCCTTGCTGCCGCCCATCGTGCCCAGCGCCATGCCGCTGGTGTAGTCGACGAGCGCGACGCCGGTGGCGCCCTCGATGGAGGCGAGCGCCTCTTTCAGTGCGGTTTCGGTGTTGGCCATGACTGTGCTCCTCGGTCCTCTCAACTTTCCGTGGTGGTGCGCGCGTTGGTGTTGGTGGTCGTGGTGCGTGGTGCGCGCGGGGTTCTGGCCCGTGCGGCGGCCGGTTTGGGGCCGGGCTTGGGGTCGGATCCGGGTCCGGGTCTGGCCGCCTTGGCCTCCCTGGCCGGTCGGGTCTGGTTCGCGGGTGTCGTACGGCTGTCGTCGAGCTCGCCGATGCGGGCGGCCGCCCGGCGGCCCTCCAGGAGGAGCCGGCCGAGGTTCACGCGGTCCTGGGCGAGCAGCGTCAGCACGGCTGCGCCGCCCGCCGCGTACGCCGCCACATAGCCGTACACGCCCCGCACCAGCAGTTCGCGGAACTCGCCCTGTCCCGTCGCGTCCGCCAGCTTCCCGGCTGCCCCGTGCGCGGTCTCGACGAGCGCGGCCATGCCGTTCGGCTCGACGCCCGGGGTGTCGTGGGCGAGGACGCGCCCGTCGAGGCCGGTCGCGAGGGCGCCGGTGAGCTGGGGGACGCGGGCTCTCAGACGGCGCAGCTCTTCGAGGATGTGGGGGTCGGCAGCCATCCGGTGTCTCCTCTCGAACCAGTCAAAGGGCCTCCAGCGCATCCCTGAGCCTCTTCAGCAAGATGGTGTGGGGATCGGGCGGCAGCTGTTCGGGGCCGGTCGGCGGCGGCTCGCCGCGGGCGGTCGGGGGCTGTGGTGGCTTCGGCTGTGCCGGCCCGGGCAGGAGGGGTGATACGACCCCTGCCGCCATCAGCCGCCGCACGTCCACCAGCGTGTGGAAGGCCGGGCGGCCCAGTTCGCGGGCGATGTCCGGTGCCGTGCGCACGCCGTTCACCCGGTCCAGCACCGTCTGCTGGCGGCGGGTGAGGGCAGGGGCGGCCACGGGGGCCGCGCGGATCAGGGGGGCCTCGTCCGTCCTCGGATCCGGCCAGATGCGGTGGAGGAGGTCACGGCGGCGCAGCGTCTCGTGCTCCAGGGCGGCCACCGGGACCGGGTGGATCGGGCCGAGCCGGTGTGCGGGGCCGTAGCGGAAGCGGCCGGGCGTGCTGCTGGGGGCGAGGGCGAAGTACGCGGCGTCGTACAGGGCTGTCAGCTGGCACAACTCCAGTGCGCCGGGGGCGAGATGACCGCCGTCGACGAGGCGGCGGCCGACGCCGTGACCGTCGTCCGCCTCCTTGAGTGCTTGCTGCCAGGCCTCGGGGGCGAGTGTGCCGTGGGCCGTGAGGAGTGTGTCCAGGCCGGGGGCGGACGGGCTCTCGGCGTGCACGACCAGGCCCTCGGCCAGGTGCAGCGTGCCGCGCTCGCGGACCAGGACGCCGGTGGCCCGCTCGGCGGCGAGCCGGGTCAGCATCGGGGAGACACCGCCCCACCCCCGCTCGCCGGCCGCGGCCTTGCTGCGCACGGGCAGACGCGGGGGTTCGGCCGTCCGGACGGCGGTCATGCCAGCACCAGCCGTTCGGCCATCTCGCCCAGCCGGATGCGGGCCAGCGCGAGGTTGCCCTCCGCGCGGGTCAGCCACAGGTGCAGGAACACACTGCCGTCGAAGGAGGCCCCCACGAACCGCAGGACGTGATAGCTGTCCCGGTTGCTGACGATCAGGTCCTCGACCGGCGGATCCGCGTCGGCGGCCGCCCCGTCCGCGGGATCGTCGTCCGGCGCGAACGCGTGCTGCTCGGCGGCAAGCCGCGCGATCTCGGCGGCCTCCACGGCGGCCGTCTCCTGGTCGCCGCCGGGGGACTCCCCGACGGTGCCCAGGGCCAGCCCGCTCATCCAGTCGATCAGCGCGGCCCCCCGAGCACCGGGCAGTCGCATCGCTTCCAGCAGACACTCGTCGATTCCGGGCACCGTGGCTCCCCTCCTGCCTGCGGTTCGGCTGAGTGACGCCGAAGCTACGCAACGTGTGCGCGGCGGGTGAGGGTTCTGGCATTTTCCGGTGGAACATGCGGCGGGATACTAAGGTGGGTCAACTTGCCTTGATTCACGAACAGTTGACGATCAGATCCACCGGCTTTGCGTCAACGGTGGTCAGGTGCCCGGAGGGTGGTGAGCGAGTCCGTGTGCGCCCCTCCCGACTCGGCCACGATCTCGTCGAGGCTCTGCGGCTCCCGGACGGTCGCGAAGGCGATGCCCCCGGCTCCGTCCGGCGCGAAGCCGTAGATCCCGGGCCGGGCAAGGGAGTTGTACGCGTAGTGGTGCGCGAAGTAGTACGCCCCCGTGTCCAGCGCCGCGGCATGGTCCCCCTGCTCCAGCAGTGGCAGCGCCCGCCCCTCCGCCAGCAGGTCGCCCGAGAAGCAGGCCGGCCCCGCGACGTCCTGCACGACCGCCGGGCCCTCCTTGGGGCGCCCCTTCGCGTCGTAGGCGGCGATCCGCAGGGGCCATGCCCCCGGCGCGTACACCGTCCGCGTCGCCACCTGCACCCCCGCGTGCGTGACCGCGACCGCCCGCCCGCCCGCGCTCTTGGCGTACTCCACCCGGGCCACCACCGTGCCGTGCTTGGCCAGCAGCGACCGCCCGAACTCGGTGACCAGCCCGTACCGCCCGTCGAACAGCCCCGGCACCGCCTCGCTCAGCAGCCGCGCGTACTGCGCGTACGTCGGCGTCGTGTCGTCCGAGCCGAAGTTCACCGGCAGCCCGCCGCCGATGTCCAGCGTGTCGATCTGCGGGCGCCCGAGCCGCCGGTTGATCTCCTCGGCGAGCGCATACGTCTCGGCCACGCCCTGCGCCATCAGTGAGAGCGGAATGCCCTGGGAGCCGGTGTGGGCATGCAGCCGCCTCAGCCACGGCCGGTCGGCGTACGCCCGTACGACCCATTCGCGCGCCCCCTCGTCGCGCAGTGCCACCCCGAACTTCGAGGTCGCCGTCGCGGTCGACGTGGCTTCGATGGAACCCCCGCCGACCTGCGGGTTCACCCGGATCCCCAGCGGGGAACGGCTGGACGCCGACCGCATCAGGGCGTCGATGCGGTCCAGCTCCTGCGGATTGTCCGCGTTGACGGCGATGCCCAGCGCCAGCGCCTCCCGCAGCTCGGCCGGGGTCTTCGCGGGCGAGTCCAGAACCGTGCGGTTCGGCGGCACGCCCGCCGCCCGCGCCAGCGCCAGCTCGCCCGGGCTCGCCACCTCCGCGCCGATCCCCTCCGTGTGCAGCAGCCGCAGCACCGGCACCAG
>Ga0105246_10000875_pt1 | contig 17251 bp, 12 predicted proteins | sample KBSM64metaG_FD_99694 | JGI IMG/M metagenome (GOLD analysis project Ga0105246, IMG submission 99694) | Miscanthus rhizosphere microbial communities from Kellogg Biological Station, Michigan, USA - KBS M6-4 metaG | ecosystem: Host-associated > Plants > Roots > Rhizosphere > Soil | place...
CATGGTGAGGAACACCCCGCAGCCGACCAGGGCGAAGAGCACTCCGGTCAGGGCCTGGCCGTCCACCCGGCCGGTGAGCAGCTTGCGCACCTCGTTCTCGTCCTCGTCCTCGTACGGGACGAGGAGCCAGGCGAAGCCGTAGAAGATCAGGCCGATGCCGCCGGTCGCGGAGAGGACGACGAGCGTGATCCGGAAGATCACCGGGTCCATGTCGCACTGCCGCCCGAGTCCGGCGCACACCCCGGCGAGCAGCTTGTGCCGACGGTCCCGCCGGAAGCGCAGGGGGGCCGGGGGCGCGTCCTCTGCGGCGGCCGCGTCCTGCGGGGCGGCGGTGGGCGGAGCGGGGGCGTCGGTCGCCGTACGGGGCCCGCGGGGCTCGGGGTCCGGGCCCGCCGGTGTGCCTCCTTCCCTCCGCGTGCCCGCGCCGGGACCGGTGCCCGGGTCCGGGTCTCCGCCGGATCCGGCGCCCGCGGCGTGCTGGTGATCTGTCATGGGTCCATGGTGACGGGCGCGGAGGCGTGACGGGAGTCGGAACGACCCTGGCCGGACCCTGATATCGGCCCTGAGGGGGGAGAGGGAAGCGGCCGTGGGGCACGCCGTTCGAAGATCAGGGGTGTCTCGGGGGTCGACCCTGATGCCCCTGTCCTCCGACCGTGTGAGTATCGATGGCATGCCGGAAGCCGCTGCAGCGCCACTCGTCGAACCGCGGCCGCCGCGCAAGCTCTACCGCAGCAGCGACGGACGCTGGCTCGGTGGCGTGGCGCGGGGGCTCGCCGGGCATCTCGGGCTGCCGGTCATCTGGGTGCGGCTCGTGTTCGTCGGCCTTTTCATGGCGGACGGCCTCGGCGCGCTGCTGTATGCCGCGTTCTGGTTCTTCGTGCCGCTCGGCGTCGGTGGCGTGGGCGGTCAGAGACCCCCCTCGCTGGTCAGTACCGAAACCTCGCCGGACGGCCGTCGCAGGCTGGTCGCCCGCAAGCCGGACAAGGGCCAGATCGTCGCCCTGCTCCTCATGGTCGTGGTGGCCATGGTCTTCGTAGGCAATGTGAAGGTGGGCGGCGGAGCCAAGGCCTACCTCTGGCCCACCGTCCTCGTCGGCGCGGGCGTCGCCCTGGTCTGGCGCCAGGCGGACAACGCCCGCCGGGCCCGCTGGGTCGAGGTCGGCAGCCGCCGGCGCACGCTCACCCTGCTGCGCGCGGCAGGCGGTGTCCTCCTCGTCACCGCCGGCGTCTCCGGCATCTTCGTGCTCCAGGGCTCCGCCGCCCACCTCGGCTCCGTCCTGCAGGCGGCCCTCGCGGTCCTCGTCGGGATAACGCTCCTTGCGGGTCCCTACCTCGTCCGTATGACCCAGGACCTCTCGGAGGAGCGCCTGATGCGCATCCGCGCGCAGGAGCGGGCCGAGGTCGCCGCCCATGTCCACGACTCCGTGCTGCACACCCTGACCCTGATCCAGCGCAACGCGGAGAACGCGAACGAGGTGCGCCGCCTCGCCCGCGCCCAGGAGCGCGACCTGCGCACCTGGCTCTACAAGCCCGAGGGCACCGGCAAGGACGAGGCCGACGAACCCACCGACCTGGCCGACGCGGTACGGCGCAACGCCGCGGAGGTGGAGGACAAGCACGGCGTCCCCATAGAGGTCGTCATCGTCGGCGACTGCCCGCTCGACGAGAGGATCGGCGCGCAGATGCAGGCCGCGCGCGAGGCGATGGTGAACGCCGCCAAGTACGGTGGCGAGGGCGGCGCCGTACAGGTCTACGCCGAAGTCGAGGGGAAGACCGTCTTCGTGTCGGTCCGGGACCGCGGCCCCGGCTTCGACCTGGACTCGATACCCGCCGACCGCATGGGCGTCAGAGAATCGATCATCGGCCGCATGGAGCGCCACGGCGGTACGGCGCGGCTGCGCGCGGTGCCGGACGGCGGCACGGAGGTCGAACTGGAGATGGAGAGGGCGGAGAAGACGTGATGAGCGATCCGACCGAGGCGAACGCGGAGTCTGTGGAGCCGACGGCCGGCGGTGGCGCGGGCGAGCGGCACGTGCGGGTGGTGCTCGTCGACGACCACCGTATGTTCCGTACGGGCGTCCAGGCCGAGATCGGCCGGACCGACGAGACCGGAGTCGAGGTCGTCGGCGAGGCCGCGGACGTCGACCAGGCGGTCACGGTCATCACCGCGACCCGACCCGAGGTCGTCCTCCTCGACGTCCACCTGCCGGGCGGCGGCGGCGTCGAAGTCCTGCGCCGCTGCGCCGCGTTGATGGCCGACGCCGAGCAGCCGGTCCGCTTCCTCGCCCTGTCCGTGTCGGACGCGGCGGAGGACGTGATCGGCGTGATCCGGGGCGGCGCACGCGGCTACGTCACCAAGACGATCACCGGCACGGACCTCGTCAACTCCATCTTCCGCGTGCAGGAAGGCGACGCCGTCTTCTCCCCGCGTCTGGCGGGCTTCGTCCTCGACGCGTTCGCCTCGACCGACGCCCCGCCGGTGGACGAGGACCTCGACCGTCTCACCCAGCGCGAGCGGGAGGTGCTGCGTCTGATCGCCCGGGGATATGCGTACAAGGAGATCGCCAAGCAGCTGTTCATCTCCGTGAAGACGGTCGAGTCCCATGTCTCGGCGGTCCTGCGGAAGTTGCAGCTGTCGAACCGGCACGAGCTGACACGCTGGGCGACGGCGCGACGGCTGGTCTGAGGGCCTCCGCCCGAGCTCACACCACGCGGGTGGCTCCCGCGAACGGCATCTCGTCGATCGGCGCGATCCGCACCGGAGCCGATGGGTTCGGGGCGTGGATCATCATTCCGTTGCCGACGTAGATGCCGACGTGGCTGATGCCGGAGTAGAAGAACACCAGGTCGCCCGGGGCCAGTTCGGAGCGGGGGACGCGCCGGCCGGCGTCGATCTGGGCGTAGGTCGTGCGGGGCAGGGAGATGCCCGCGGAGCGGTAGGCGGCCTGGACGAGGCCCGAGCAGTCGAAGGCGTCCGGGCCGGTCGCGCCCCACACATAGGGGCTGCCGAGCTTGGAGTACGCATACGAGAGGGCGGCCGCGGCGCGGGAGTCGGGCGCCTCGGCGGTCACGGACCCGAGGGAGACGAGGCCGTCCCGGCCGCCCGTGGCGGACCGTGAGGCGCGCTCGGTGCCCTCCCCGAGCCGAGCGCGCTCGGCGGCCGACAGCCGGGACACCAGCCGCCGCGCCGCATCCAGCTTCCCGGTGATCGTCCTCTCGTCCCGCTTCAGCTCCGCCTGCCGCGACCTGAGCCCGGCCAGCTCGATGCGGGCGGCCCCGCGCAACTGCTCGATCTCCCGCAGCTGTTCCCGCACGCCCGCCACGGCCGCCGCCTGCCGGGTGCCCGCCCGGTCGACGAACTCGGCCCCCTCGAGATAGTGGTCGGGGTCGTCCGACAGCGCGAGTTGCAGTGCCGGGTCGAGACCGCCGTCCCGGTACTGCGCCGCGGCCATCGAACCGAGCTCGTCCCGCGCCGAGTTGAGTTTGTCCGTCTTGCGCGCCGCCTCGTCCCGCAGCGTCGACAGCCGCCGCTCGGCGGCGTCCGCCTGCTCCTTCGCCCCGTCGTACTTCTCGGTGGCGACCTCCGCCTCCTGGTACAGCCTGTCCACCTCCGCCTTGACCTGCGTCGGCGTCAGGTCCGGCTCGGCGTGCCCGGTCCCGTCGAAGCCCGTCGCGGTCGCCGCGCCCGCCACGGCGATCGTGAACGCCGTCCGGGCCGAACTGCCGTTGAGCGAGCGCCGACTGGGCCTGCGGTGCGCTGCCACGTGGACTGCCCGTCCTTTCGTACGACCGCCCGCTGCGGGGCGGCTTACGCGTCCGGCGGCGGCCCGCACAGGGGGAGCGGGCCACCGCCGGACCTTCTCGGCGGTGGTGGCCGGCTGCCGCCCCTGGCCCGGGCGGTGGTGGGGAGCCGGTCACCTGGTGGAGGACGCTAAACCTGCCTGTGCCGGCTCGGTGACGGGATGTGCGGAAGTGCCCCCGGCGGATCGCCGGGTGACCGTATGCGGCCGTGATCCAGGACTCGCGCCGTCGACTTCACGCAGTGCGCTGACCGATGTGGCGGTTCCGGGACACTGCCGGATGGGGGAGTGCTATGGGCCGCATATATGCAGGATCCACCTATGAAGGACGGGGCGGTGTCCGACGCCCCATGCGCCTCTGTTTAAGCTCCGGCCTCATGGACGTACTCATCCATCTCTTCGTCGGCCTGCACATCATCGGCATCGCCGCACTCCTCGGCGGCTTCTTCACGCAGATGAAGGCGATGGGCCGCGGCGAGGCCCGCTTCGTCCCGGCGATGCTGCACGGTGCGCTGACGATGCTGGTCACCGGCGCGATCCTGGTCGGCCTCAACCAGGCCGACGACCATCACGTCAACAACATCAAGATCGGCGTGAAGCTGGCCCTGCTGATCGTGATCCTCGGCCTCGTCTATGTGAAGCGGGACGACGAGAAGATCGACAAGGGCCTGTTCGGGCTGGTGGGCCTGCTCACCACGGCGAACATCTTCATCGCGGTGCTGTGGACCTGATACCGGCGCGGGCCGCGGCGACGGCTCCCGCGGCGACGGCCAGCCACGCCGCCACCGCGATCCACAGCAGCACCTCGCCGGGCCCCTTGAGCCGCGGGGCGTCGAGGGCGGCGGCGACGGACAGTACGGCCGCCGCCGTCATCCCCAGCGGGAAAACGGTCGACCAGCGCCGCACGTCGTAGCCGCGCCGTGGCCGGACCGCCTCGGCGACGAGCAGCACGGCGTACCAGGCCAGGTCGAGCACGAGCAGCGCCAGGGTGACGGCACGCAGGACGCCGCGCTCGTCGTCGTTCCACAGGTACAGGCGCGCGCTGTCCGCCGCGAGGAGCTTCGATCCTGCGAGCGCCGAGATGGCGAGCGCGCCACCCGCCACCCACTGGTCGCCCGGCCCTTCCGTCACCTGTCGCAGGTCGAAGAGGGCCAGGGCGCAGCCGTAGAGGACGAGCCCGAGCCAGAACAGCACGAGCGCCGCGTGCGCGAGCCATGCCGTCGCCTCGGCCCCGGCGAGCGTGGCGCCGAGCACCGCGAGCCCCTGTGTGGCCACGCAGCTCAGGAACACCGCGCCCGGCATGGGACGCCGCCAGTGCCGTGCGACCTGCACCAGCAGCAGCGGCCACAGCAGGGCCGCCAGCGCGAGCAGGGCCTCGGCGAGGGTCTGCCGTCCGAGGGCGGAGAAACGGGTCCCGAGCACGGCGGTCGCCGCCACGGCGGTCAGTGCCCCCGGCGTCCCCGCCTCCGCCCGCCACCTTTCCGGATCCCGCACCAGACGGATGCCGAAGCCCGCCGCAAGCACCACCCAGGCGACACAGGCCAGGCCCAGGACGACCCGCGACAGCACCTCGTACGCCGTCATGTGCAGCCCGACCGACACGATGCCGGTCGCCATCACGGCGGCCCCGGCCGCCGGCGAACGCTGCGCCCACCAGGGGCGGAGAGAGGTAGGGCCGGACATGAGGCCGATGCTAAGGAGTGGGGCGCGGGTTCAGGACGGGCCACGCGCGCGTGCATCACAAACTGCTCCGCACGCGCGCGTGCACTGCTCCCCGGTGCCTCAGGCCGGCCGCACCACACTGTGGATGATCGATTCGCCGCCGTAGTAGACCGACTCCTCGCGGACGTATGCGCCGGGCTTCGGGGCGTGGATCATCATGCCGTTGCCGATGTAGATGCCGACGTGGCTGATGTCGTCGTAGAAGAAGATCAGGTCGCCGGGCTGGGCGTTCGCGAGGGAGACGGTGGTGCCGGCGTTCACCTGGTCGTAGGTGGTGCGCGGGAGTGAGACGCCGGCGGCCTTCCAGGCGGCCTGGGTGAGGCCGGAGCAGTCGTAGGAGTCGGGGCCGGTGGCGCCCCAGACGTACGGCTTGCCGATCTGCGCGCGGGCGAAGGCGAGCGCCTTCTCGGCCTTGGTGGCGTACGAGGAGTCGCTGGTGGAGGTGGATCCCGAGCCCGAGGAGGAGCCGCTGTCCTGGGCCGCGGCCTCTTCCTTGGCCTTCTCCTCCGCCGCCTGCTGCTTCGCCAGCTCCGCGGCCTTGCGTGCGGCCTCCGCCTCCTTCTGCTTCTGGATCGCCGCGAGGCGTGCCTTCTCCTCGGCGGTCAGCTTCGACAGCAGCTCGCGCGCGTCGGAGAGCTTCTTCTGCACCGTTGACTTGGCGGTCTGCAGGTCGCTCTGTGTCGCGGTGAGCGTCTCGAGGCTCTTGGAGGCCTCCTGGCGTTTCTTCATCGTCGCGGACTGCTCGGTGAAGTAGTCGTCGACCGCGCTCTTCTGGCGGGAGGTCAGCCGCCCCATCAGCTGCGTCTGGTCGAAGTAGTCCTGCGGGGAGTCCGCGAGCAGGAAGGTCGCCGTGTCGGGTGCGGCGGCTCCGGTCCGGTACTGGGCCGCGGCGAAGGAACCGAGCTGCTCCCGCTCTGCGTTGAGCTTCTGCGTGCGCTTGGCGACGTCGTCGAGGAGGGTGTCGACGTTCTTGCGCTGCTTCGTGGTCTTCTCTTTGGCCGCGTTGTACTTCTCGGTGGCCGACTCTGCCTGGCGGTAGAGGTCGTCGACCTTCTTCTCGACCTCTTCGAGGCTGGGCTTGCCGTCGGCGGCGGGGGCGGCGTTCGCCGACTGGGACAGCAGGGCCACCGAGGTGAGGGCGGCCGTGGCGAGGGCGGGGGTGCGTATGCCTGCTACGCGCGTACCCGCGGGGCGCGACTTGCGGTGCGACGCCAAGGGAGGCGACTCCTTCCATGCTCCGCCTACCGAGTTAGCTGTCGGGTTCGGGCGGGTGGTTCGGAAGGGTTGCCCTACGGTCCGTGCCCCTGGAGGGAGTGGGACCGATTCACCCCAAGGTCGGTGTGGGTCCCCGGCTCCGGATGCGCGGCGGCGCCCCGGACTCGGCGGAGGCCGCGCGGCCCGGCGACGTTCGCCGGTGGGGGTCGTGCGGCCTGCCGGAACGGTAGCCAACTCGTGTGGCCCCTGTGAAGGTTGATGTTCGATATGCCCGATACATTTTCGTGACCTTCGGTCAGGAGGTCGCGCACAGCCGTCAATCCGGAAGGATCTGCGGTGACTCGTGCGCATTTTGAATGGAATGGCGTCGTACGTCCGCTCCCGGCGGATAGCTTCCAGGCGGCCGCGGCGGCAAGAAGTGCCCGGGGCGGTGAGCCGGGCGTCCGACGTGCCCGTCGATCCGCCCTGGGCGAGTCCGGGCCCTCCCCGGCGGCGATCACGGGCCTCGCCTTCCGTGCAAGGTCCACGCCTCGGCCTGGTCGGTCGCGGACCGTGACCGCACGGTCGTGGTGGGTAAGGTTGGGCCTGGCCGCCAGATCTGGAAGATTCAGGGGTTCTGAGGGTCGGGGAGGCCCGTGGGACCCGAGGATTGCGGCGATGTTCTCAGGGCGGCGGCGGGCTGTCAGTGGGGCACCCTAAACTCGGAGAGCGATGAGCAGCCTCTTTGACGACAGCTTCCTGGCGAACCTCCAGACCCCCCGCGGGCACGAGGAGGAATCTCCGCCGCCGCCCGAGGACGATCACGGACCGGAGCCGGTTCCGGACGATCTGTTCGGCGGGAAGTTCGACGTGCCACCGGACGGGGAGGCCTACTACCGCAACGGCGCCCCCCGCCCGGCGATCGACCCGGCCGCGCTCCTGGACGGGCTGAACGAGAACCAGCGCGCGGCCGTCGTCCACTCCGGCACGCCCCTGCTCATCGTGGCCGGCGCCGGCTCCGGCAAGACCCGCGTGCTCACCCACCGCATCGCCTACCTCCTGGGCGAGCGGAACGTGCATCCGGGCCAGGTCCTCGCGATCACCTTCACCAACAAGGCCGCGGGCGAGATGAAGGAGCGCGTCGAGCAGCTCGTCGGCCCGCGCGCGAACGCGATGTGGGTGATGACCTTCCACAGCGCGTGCGTCCGCATCCTGCGGAGGGAGTCGAAGAAGCTCGGCTTCACCTCCTCCTTCTCGATCTACGACGCAGCCGACAGCAAGCGCCTGATGGCCCTGGTCTGCCGCGATCTGGACCTCGACCCCAAGCGTTACCCGCCGAAGTCCTTCAGCGCCAAGATCTCGAACCTGAAGAACGAGCTGATCGACGAGGAGGACTTCGCCGCCCAGGCCGCCGACGGCTTCGAGAAGACCCTCGCCCAGGCCTACGCCATGTACCAGTCGCGCCTGCGCGAGGCCAACGCCCTCGACTTCGACGACCTGATCATGACGACGGTCAACCTGCTGCGCGCCTTCCCGGACGTCGCCGAGCACTACCGCCGCCGCTTCAGGCACGTCCTGGTCGACGAGTACCAGGACACCAACCACGCCCAGTACGCGCTGGTACGGGAACTCGTCGGCACCGGCACGCACGACGAGGACGTACCGCCGAACGAGTACGACCTCCAGCCCGCCGAACTGTGCGTCGTGGGCGACGCCGACCAGTCGATCTACGCCTTCCGCGGTGCGACGATCCGCAACATCCTCCAGTTCGAGGAGGACTACCCGGACGCGACGACGATCCTGCTGGAGCAGAACTACCGTTCCACGCAGACCATTCTGAGCGCGGCGAACGCGGTCATCGAGCGCAACGAGTCCCGCCGCCCCAAGAACCTGTGGACGAATGCGGGCGCGGGCGCGCGCATCACCGGCTACGTCGCCGACACCGAGCACGACGAGGCGCAGTTCGTCGCCGACGAGATAGACCGTCTCACGGACGCCGGCGAGACGAAGGCCGGAGACGTTGCCGTCTTCTACCGCACCAACGCCCAGTCCCGTGTCTTCGAAGAAGTCTTCATCCGCGTCGGCCTGCCCTACAAAGTCGTCGGCGGTGTCCGCTTCTACGAGCGCAAGGAGGTCCGGGACGTCCTGGCCTACCTGCGGGTGCTGGCCAACCCCGAGGACTCGGTGCCGCTGCGCCGGATCCTGAACGTCCCCAAGCGCGGCATCGGCGACCGCGCGGAGGCGATGATCGACGCCCTCGCCCAGCGGGAGAAGATCAGTTTCCCGCAGGCGCTGCGCCGCGTCGACGAGGCATACGGCATGGCTGCGCGCTCGGCCAACGCCGTCAAGCGGTTCAACACGCTGATGGAGGATCTCCGGACGATCGTGGAGTCCGGCGCGGGCCCGGCGACCGTCCTGGAGGCGATCCTCGAACGCACCGGCTACCTGGCCGAGTTGCAGGCCTCCACCGACCCACAGGACGAGACGCGCATCGAGAACCTCCAGGAACTCGCCGCCGTGGCCCTGGAGTTCGAGCAGGAGTCCGGCGAGGGCGAGGAGTCCGGCTCTCTCGCCGACTTCCTGGAGCGGGTCGCGCTGGTCGCCGACTCCGACCAGATCCCGGACGAGGAGGAGGACGGTTCCGGAGTCATCACCCTGATGACCCTGCACACCGCCAAGGGCCTCGAGTTCCCGGTGGTCTTCCTCACCGGCATGGAGGACGGCGTCTTCCCGCACATGCGCGCCCTCGGCCAGACCAAGGAGCTGGAGGAGGAGCGGCGGCTCGCGTACGTCGGCATCACGCGCGCGCGTGAGCGGCTGTATCTGACACGGTCGTCGCTGCGCAGCGCGTGGGGGCAGCCCTCGTACAACCCGCCCTCCCGGTTCCTGGAGGAGATCCCGGCACAGCACGTCGACTGGAAGCGGACGGGCGCCACTGCCCCGGTCTCCTCGGGACCGGCGTCGGGCGTGGCGGCCTCCCTGTCGTCCTCCCGGTCGCGATCGTCGGCCTCGGGCGCGTCCGGTTTCGCCACGAGCCGCGCCTCCGAGAAGCCGGTGGTCTCGCTGGCCGTCGGTGACCGGGTCACACACGACCAGTTCGGACTCGGCACGGTCGTGGCCGTGAAGGGCACGGGCGGCAACGCCGAGGCGACGATCGACTTCGGCGAGGCCAAGCCGAAGCGGCTGCTTCTGCGGTATGCACCGGTGGAGAAGCTGTAACTGCCGGTGAGGTAAAAGTGCCCGTCCGGCGCTTGAGGACGAGGCCGTTCAGGCCGAACGGGGGTCTGGGGGCGCAGCCCCCAGTCTTCTACGTAGGGTCCAGCCCATGGCTGCGCAGCCACGGCAGTGGGTCGATCGCCGAGCCCCCGCCCGGCCGGACCTCGAAGTGCAGGTGCGGACCGGTCGAGTTGCCGGAATTCCCGGAGTACGCGATCGGCGTGCCGGCCTTCACCGTCGTACCGGAGGCGACGCGATAGCTGGAGAGGTGGCAGTACCACGTCTCCGTGCCGTCCTTCGCGGTCACTATCATCATGTTCCCGTACGCGCTGTTCCACTGCGTGCGGACGGTGCCGTCGGTCGCGGCCATCACCGTCGTGCCGTACGAGACCGGGAAGTCGATGCCGGTGTGCACGGACATCCAGTTGATGCCGGCCTGGCCGAAGTAGGCGCTGAGCCCCTTCTGGGTGACCGGAAGGACGTACTTCGGGCGCAGCCGCTCCTTGCGGGCCGCCTCCGCCGCCGCCTTCTTCTTCTCGGCCTCCTGCTGGGCCTTGAGATCGATGCGCTCCTGCGTACGGCTGGCCCGGTCGGCGAAGTCGTCGGCGCCGGCGGAGAGGCTCCGGAGCTGGGTGTCCAGCTTGTTGTTTGCGGCGGATGGTTTCACCGCATGTGCGTCCGACGCGGTCGTCGAGGTGTTCTTGTCGCCGGTGAAGGTGCCCACGGAGGCGGCGGCGATACCGGCCACGCCCATCACACACGCCGAGGGCACGGCGATGGTCAGCAGCGCGGACCGCTTGGCGGGCGCGCGACGGCGGGAACGGGCCCCGCTGCGGGAGCCCGCGCGCGACGCCGGAGCCGGCGTGACGTCTTCCTGGTCGTCGAGGAGCGGGGCCGCCGAGGGCAGCTCGCCGGTGGCGTTCAACCGGCCGCCGTCCGGGGCGGATTCGTCGTACGAACCGTGATCGGCCTGCTGCTCGTAGTCGTCTGCGGGTCCGGCGGGCCCGGCGGTGTCGCCGGCCTCGGGGCTCTCGGAGTTCCACTGTGTGGCGTCGTACGCCCCGGTGTCGAAGGCCTGGGTGCCCCATTCCCACTGCTGGGTCTGGTCGGCGGGGGTGCCCGAATGGTCGGGCTGCAGCCAGGCGTTCGCGTCCCACTGGCCTGAGACGTCGTGCCCGGTGGCCTGCGGCGGGATGGCGGAGAGCGGCTGGTAGCCGGCGGTCCAGGCGGTCGTGTCATACGCGCCGGTGTCGTAGGCGGCATGGTGCTGGGCCGCGTACGCGTCGTAGTTCAGGGTGTGGTGGCCGCCCGTGGCCCATTGGCCGGAGTCGTACGAACCCGTGCTCTCGCCCGGGAGGCTGCCGAACAGGGGGTCTGCGGCGAAGGTCGCGGTGGCGTGGCTGCCGGTCGCAAAACCGTTGGAGTCGTAGCCACCGTACGTGGTGAAGTCGCCGTACTGGGCTTCCTGTGTGCCGTACGACGCGTAGTGCGCCGAGGCGGCGTCGGAAGCCGGAGCCGGGGTGGTCATGGTCCCCGACGGGTGACGGTCGTTCACCAACTTCTCTTTCGCCTCGACAACAGGGGCTGGCAGAGCAGTGCGGTGACTGTACCCGGCGGTATACGGGCTCGACAATCTTCAACAGGTTTCGTGCGCGCAGGAAACGGGCATTCGGCCGTGTTTCGGGGGAGGGCGGGCACGGCTTTGGCCCTGTGTTCGAAGAATGTTCGAGGCCAAATGGCTGTCGCATAGCCGTGCGGGTGCTGTCCGGGTGCCGTCCCAGGGCTGTCAGCAGGCTGTACAGAATGCGGCGGTGCAGGATGCGGCAGTGAGGAATGGGGTCAGGCCACCGTCAGGCCGCCGGCGTGGGCGGCGGCTTCGGCTCCTGTTCGTTCGGCGTCGAGGGCCTGGCGTATCCCGGTCGCGACGGCGGGGTGCACGGGCAGGGCGAGATGCCCGATGCCGCTGACCCGTACGTTCTGCACCATCAGGTCCGGGTGGTCGATACAGGCGGTCTCCAGCGGGTCCATCAGGTGATCGAGGTCGCTCCAGAAACTCACGAAGTGCGTACGGCAGCCCGGTGCGGGCCGGGTCAGCTCCTCCAGCAGCTCCGAGCCGGGGCGCATCTGGCGGACGATCGGGTGCGCGTTCGCCAGCGGCACCACCCGGGTGCCGGAGTGCGGGGTGCCGAGCGTCACCAGCGTGCGGACGCGGATGTCACCGCCCAGCCGCTGCACGTAGTACCGCGCTATCAGTCCGCCGAGGCTGTGTCCGACGATGTCGACCTGCCTGCTGCCCGTGCGCTCGCAGATTTCCTCTATGTGCCGGCTCAGCAGCTCGGCCGCGGTGCGGATGTCGCAGGTCAGCGGCGAGTAGTTGAGCGACTCGACCTGCTGCCTGCCGTGCTGGGCGAGGCTGCGGCGCAGCAGCACGAAGACGGAGCGGTTGTCTATGAAGCCGTGCAGGAGGACGACCGGGGGTTTGGTCCCGGTCGGCAGCTGTGCGGCGCCGTCCGGCGACGGCAGCGGGGCCGATGATCCTCGGCGTTCCTGCGTGACGCCGGAGGGATAGAGCAGGAGGTGTCCGGCGAGGATCGCGAGTTCCAGGGCGGTCGCCTTCAGCAGGGCCAGCGAGAGTCCCGCCAGTCTGCTCGGAAGCAGCCGCTGGCAGAGCGGAAGAAGGGGCAGCGCCGCCCTCGTGACCTTCATGGCCGACCTCCTGTCGGCACGCAGGAGGACGCCTCTGTCCCCCGTGTGCCCTCGTGGGAGGCCGCGACGAAGGCGGTCGACGGCCCTTCAAGGCATCGTCGACACGCCGCATCGCCACGGCGCGCGGCCTGCGGCGCGGTGGTGCGGCAACCTCTTTGCGGCTCCCGTTGCGCGTGTTCCCGCCGGAACGGTGCGCGGTGAACGTGTCCCATCGTGTGATTTCCCCCTCGGTCTTCACCGCGAAACTGCCGGTTGCGGGATGCTGGCGATAACGTTCGTTCACTTCCCCGGCCGGTTCGGGTACTGCAGTACTTGTCGGTAGGGATGGATGCAGTCGCTTCATGGAGGCAGTGATGGGTGTGGCAGCCGGTCCGATCCGCGTGGTGGTGGCCAAGCCGGGGCTCGACGGCCACGATCGCGGGGCCAAGGTGATCGCGCGTGCGTTGCGCGACGCAGGTATGGAGGTCATCTACACCGGCCTTCACCAGACCCCCGAGCAGATCGTCGACACCGCGATCCAGGAGGACGCCGACGCGATCGGGCTGTCGATCCTCTCCGGTGCCCACAACACGCTCTTCGCCGCGGTGATCAAACTGCTCAAGGAGCGGGACGCGGAGGACATCCTGGTCTTCGGCGGCGGGATCATCCCCGAGGCGGACATCGCTCCGCTGAAGGAGCAGGGCGTCGCGGAGATCTTCACGCCGGGGGCCACGACGCAGTCGATCGTGGACTGGGTGCGGGCGAATGTCCGTCAGCCTGCCGGAGCGTAGGCCTCCGGCAGTGCGGGCGCTGTCTGGTGCGGGTGGGCTGGAGTGGCCGGCCCTGGGGGTTCTGCCCCCAGACCCCCGGTCGGCCTGAACGGCCTCGTCCTCAAACTCCCCCACTCCCGGCTTCGCTCGAGCGGGGGGACCCCCACAACGGGCTGGAATGTGCTGACCGGCGCTGAAGCGGTCCGGAGATCGCCGGAACAGACAGGCCCTACGCCCCCAGCTCCTCCGCCATCGCAGCACGCAACCGCAAGGTTCTCACCAGGCGCTGGAACGCCTCCGCCCAGTAGCCGCCCGCTCCCGGTGACGCGTCCTCCGTTTCGTCGGGTATCGCCAGGAGGCCGTCGAGGCGGCTCGCTTCGGAGGGGTCGAGGCAGCGTTCGGCCAGGCCCATCACTCCGCTGAAGCTCCATGGGTAACTCCCCGCGTCCCGCGCGATGTTGAGCGCGTCCACCACCGCCCGGCCGAGCGGCGCAGACCAGGGCACCGCGCACACCCCGAGCAGCTGAAACGCCTCGGACAGGCCGTGTGCCGCGATGAACCCGGCCACCCAGTCGGCCCGTTCGACGGCGCTCAGCGTGCCGAGCAGCTTGGCGCGCTCGGCCAGCGACACCGCGCCCGGCCCGCCGGCCTCCGGGGCGGACGGAGTTCCGAGGAGCGCCCGGGCCCACTCGGGATCCCGCTGCCGCACGGCGGCCCGGCACCAGGCCGCGTGCAGTTCGCTCTGCCAGTCGTCCGTCACCGGCAGTGCCACGATCTGCCGTGGCGTACGCCCACCCAGCCGCACGGACCACGTCCCGAGCGGTGTGGCCTCCACCAACTGGCCGAACCACCATGACCGTTCTCCCCGTCCCGCCGGAGCCTTGGCCACCACACCGTCGCGTTCCATGCTCGCGTCGCACTCGTGCGGAGCCTCGACGGTGATCATTGGTGAGTCGCCCGTGTGGTCGACGGCCACGCACGCTGCGGCTCTGACGGCCATCCGTGCGGCGAGCGCCGAACCCGGCAGCGCGGAGAGCAACTCTGCTGCCGTCGCGCGCACGTTGCGACTGCGGTCGGCCAGCGCCTGTTCCAGGAAGGGCTCGTCCTCGGGGCCGAGTCCCATGCGCAGCGAGTCGAGGAACATCAGGCGGTCCTCGGCCCGCTCCGCCGACCAGGTCGTGGTGAGCAGTTCGCGGGCGGCGGCGGGTTCGCGGGCGCGTATGGCGGACAGGAGCGCGACCCGCTCGGCGAACAGGCCTTCCTCCCACAGGCACCGGGTCTGCTCCGTGTCCTCGGGGTGTGGCATGGCGGCGCCCCCGCCCGGCGTCGCACGCAGGGCGAACCGCCAGTCGGGGTTCAGCCGGGCGAGCCACACGGCGCGCGGCCCTGCGAACGCCAGCGCCGCCGGCCGCAGATCCGTACGCCCCCGGGCCGCGTCCAGCAGCGCGGGCAGCGCCTGAGGGGGTGCCGCGAAACCGCGGGCGTTCGCCGCCGCGAGCCACTGCGGCAGCAGCTCCATGAGGTCCGGCGCCGTGCCCCGGCGACCGCCGCCACCCGTACCGGGGCGGTCGGCCAGCAGCAGCGCGAGCCTGCGGGCCGCCGCCGGGGGCAGCACCGGCCGCGGGTCCTCCGCAGCCGGTTCGGGCCGTCCGGCCGCCCGGGCCGCCCGCAGCCCGGCCCGCCGCCGAACGGTCTCTTCGGCCGCCGCGTCCAGCAGTGCCACCGGCGCCTCCCGCCCCGGCGCTCCGCCCGGCGGGGTGCGCCGCTCCGTCCCGAGCAGCGCCGCCGTGACGAGTTCCTCCCAGGCGCCCGAGGCGGGCGCATCCACCGGAGTGGACGTCCTGTTCATGCGGTTCCTTTCCGTGAGGCTCCCGTCCCCTGTGGGCGTCGCAAGGCGGTCCCCGGACTGTTGGGTCAGCACAACTGCACCGCCTCGCCCGCCCCCTCCGGCCACGCCGTCAGCGGAGTGAAGCCGCGGTGGCCGCACTCGCCGAAGACCTTGACGGGGGCGCCGCCCGAGAGAGCGACCAGGCGCCAGAGGCCCGTGCGGGTACGGGCAGTGGGAGTCAGTGGCAGCGCCGCGTCCGCGTCGGCGTCCGCCAGCTGCCAGGAGTCACCGTCCGGGATCGGTATGACCCGGTCCAGCGTGACCGGGACGGAGTCCAGCCATGGGTCGTCCCGCAGTGCCTCGCCGTAACGGGCGGCCGCCCGGGCCGCCGTCACCCCCGGCGGCCGTGTCACCGAGGGGGCGGGCGGTGCGAACTGCTCGCCCAGGGCCGCCCGCAGTTGCCCGGCACCCGGATAGGCGGACACCTCGGCGTCCAGGGTCAGCCCCACGGGCAGCGCCAGCTCCGGGGCGCGGCCCGCGGCGCCGTAGGAGAGGAGCAGTGCGGTGCGGTCCGAGTCCGTGCCGTGCAGCCAGATCCTGCGGGTCGTCAGGCGTGCGTCCGCCGTGTCGTACTGGGCGAGGACCAGCCAGCGGTCGCGCAGCGGCGGGCCGTCCGCCGTGCCGGGCAGGCCGATCCGCGACCGGACCCTCGCCGCCAGGCCGTCCGGCAGCGCGTCACGGTGCAGCCAGCCCTGGTCGAGGAGATGGAGCAGCGCGCACTCCTCCAGCAGCCGCACCGGCCAGCCGGGCCCGGACGACGGGATCGCCCCCAACTCCCGCACGCGCGCGGCCAGTCCGGGGGCCTGGGCGTCGACCATGCGGGCCGCCGTCTCCTCCCACAGCCCGTACCCCGACTGCTCCGCGCTCGCCAGACCGCCGCGCAGCAGATCCGCCAGGCGCTGCTCCAACTCGGTCGCACCCGCGGTGATCCGCTCGGCCCTGCGCTCCGCCCTGCGCCGCGCGGCCTCCGGATCACCGGACCCGGACGACGAAGCGGACGCCCCCGCCGTCCGCTTCTGCTCGGCGCGCTGCCTTCTCCCCTCTATCCACTGCTCCGCCCAGTCCGGCGCCTGCCCGGCCGACACCGCACCGTCCCCGCCCGCCCAGAGCAGCAGCAGCCCGAGCGCGTGCTTGCACGGGAACTTGCGGCTCGGACAACTGCACCTGTACGCCGGGCCCGCGGCATCGGCGATGTCCACGACCGTCCGATACGGCTTGCTGCCACTGCCCTTGCACTGCCCCCACACCGTCCCCTCGTCGGAACTCCCCGCCTCGGACCACGGCCCCGCCGCGCCGAGTTTGCTGCCCGCTTTGCGTGACGCGGCGTCAGGCGCCAGTGCCAGCACCTGCTCCGCGCTCCAGCGCACCCCCTGCTGAGTCATGACATCGAAGGTAGATCCCGCCACTGACAATCGGGCCGGCGAGCGCGTTTGCGCTGGTCGGAACGCATTGTCAGTGGCGTGGTGCACGGTTGGTGCCAGATCCGAACCGGCCGAGCTGGAGGGGGCCTCAGCCATGTCTGTGTCCGTAGAGCCGAAGTCCGTCGAACCGAGTGAGAACGGGTCCGCGCCCGTGAATTCGACTGCCGCCGCCCCTGCATCCGCGGGTGCGAGCGCGCAGGCGTCCCCGCCCGGCACGGAGGCGCTGCGGCCGCACGCCGAGGACGCCTTCGCCGGTGAACTCGCCGTGCTGGCCGCGCAGGACGACCGCCCTCGCCCGGCCCGCTGGAAGCTGTCGCCGTGGGCGGTGGCGACGTATCTGCTCGGCGGCACCCTGCCGGACGGCACGGTGATCACACCGAAGTACGTGGGCCCGCGCCGCATCGTCGAGGTCGCCGTCACCACGCTCGCCACCGACCGCGCCCTGCTCCTGCTCGGCGTGCCCGGCACCGCGAAGACCTGGGTGTCCGAGCACCTGGCCGCGGCGGTCAGCGGCGACTCGACGCTGCTCGTGCAGGGCACGGCGGGCACGCCGGAG
>Ga0105246_10000879_pt1 | contig 17223 bp, 16 predicted proteins | sample KBSM64metaG_FD_99694 | JGI IMG/M metagenome (GOLD analysis project Ga0105246, IMG submission 99694) | Miscanthus rhizosphere microbial communities from Kellogg Biological Station, Michigan, USA - KBS M6-4 metaG | ecosystem: Host-associated > Plants > Roots > Rhizosphere > Soil | place...
ATCTCGCTGAATGAGAGAGGTCAATCCACACTGCCAATCGCGTCAATGACTGCCAAGGGGCAGGATCTGACGATCAAAACAACACAGCCAGATGCCTCACTGCTAGGCAATATTGCAGAGCCGCTGTTTATTATCGTGGATACGAGTGCAGACACATCAAAATTCAAGAGTGAGCCCATCGCTACCGGGCCGTTCATGGTTACAGGATATACGCCCGACCAGGAGATTCAGGTGAAAAAGTACGATAAGTACTGGGGTGGCGCGGCTGATCTGGATACGATGACACTAAAATACATCAAGGATGATAATACACGGGCGCTGGCACTGCAATCAGGGGAAATCGATGTAGCGAGTAATGTGGGACGCAGCCAGATGCCTCTTTTTCAGGATAAAACACAATATACGATTGATGAAATTCCGAGCCTCCGTACGCAGTTTGTGTGGTTTAACACGACCCATTCACTGCTAAGCGATGTAAAGGTTCGACGTGCCATATCTTACGGAATTGACCGCGAAATGTACGCGAATACGCTGGTGGGTGGACAAGCAGCCAAAGGTCCGTTTACCTCTGCATTGCCTTTTGGGTACGACAAAATTACCGGATATGATTACGAACCTGCGAAGGCAAAACAACTGTTGGATGAGGCTGGATATCAGGATGCGGACGGAGATGGTATTCGCGAAAAGGATGGTCAGAAATTAAAGTTAAGCTATTATGCAGCAAGTGGAAGAAAGCAAGAAGAGGTATTTATACCAATTGCAAAAGAGAACTATAAAGCATTAGGTGTGGAGTTCAATCCGGAAATTATGGACTTTAATACTCTTGTGTCGAAGGTTGGAAAGTTTGATTATGATTTAGCAGCTGTTGCGACACCAATTATTTCTGATCCGAGTGAAACTGTAGGTGAGTTTGAATCTACGCATCCAGATAACTCAGCGGGTTATAGTAACCCAAAAGTGGATGAATTAATTAAAAAAGGTATTGAAACAGTTGACATTGAAAAAAGAAAACCTATTTATAAAGCGTTATATAAAGAATTAAGCGATGATCCACCTGTAATTCTATTAAATTATCGCAAAAGTATTTCAGCACACAATGCACGTGTGAAAGGAATTGACCCAGAGAAATACGATAGTATTAGTTCAAATCTGCCTGTTTTATCTATTGAACAATAGGGATAAGTAAGGAGAAGTAGAAGACATTTTTTCATACAGCTGTAAGGTCGTGCTGTTTTGAAAAAATGTTCTTCTATTTTTAAGTAACTATGATTGGGGAGACAAAAAGTGAAAACATATATCATTCGTAGGTTTCTACAAATGATTCCTACATTGCTTGGTACATCTATCATTATTTTTTTCTTATTTGCTCTCTTGCCGGGGGATTATGTTGATTCTAATCCAAAGTTAACACCAGAACGCGCACAGGAATTAAGAGAATTGTATGGATTAAATAAACCGATTATTGAGCGGTATTTTCATTGGTTAGGTAATGCGTTACACGGTGATTTTGGTTTCTCGTTGCAATATCAAGAGCCTGTAACATCATTACTTAATAAATTTATTTGGAATACCTTTATTGTTGCTGTTGCAGCTTTATTTTTCACTTGGATAATTGCACTTATTGTTGGTGTTGTTTCAGCGACAAAGCAACATTCATGGTTTGATGGACTTGTAACAATTGGTGTCTTTGCAGCGATGTCGTTCCCATCATTCTTTATCGGTCTATTTTTAATTAAAGTATTTGCTGTTGATCTAAATATATTGCCTATTGGTGGCATGATTGATATAGGAAGTAACTCGACTGGGTTTGCTTACATATTAGAAGTACTAAGACATATGGTTTTACCGGTATTTATTTTAACGCTCCTTGGTGTTGGCTCATTAACTCGTTATTTTAGAACGGGAATGCTTGAAGTTGTAAGACAAGACTATATTCGTACTGCTCGTGCAAAAGGGTTGAAAGAAAGAGTGGTTATTTATAAACATGCATTAAAAAACGCGATTTTACCAGCGATCACATTACTTGCATTTGAATTACCAGGGTTGTTCTCTGGTGCAATCATTATTGAACAAATTTTTAATTGGCCAGGAATCGGAAGCATTCAATTAGAAGCGTTGAGTTTTCGTGATTACACAGTGTTAATGGCATTTACAATGTTTCTCTCTTGCCTAACAATTATCGCAAACTTTTTGGCAGATATCGTTTATGCGATTGTCGATCCACGTATTCGATTAAAGTAAGGAGGGAGAAAGATGGAGACTGTTGTAACAGTAAAGAAGAAAAAAAAGAAAAAAGGAAATGTGACTTCACCTTGGCATCAAGCATTTACCAGAATTAAGAAAAATAAATTAGCGTTGTTTGGTTTTTATATCCTAATTTTTATGTTTGTATTTTGTTTTATTGGGCCATTTTTTTCACCATACGTTTCTGGAACGATTCAAGTCACACAAATTAATAAGCCACCCAATTTTTCTCATTGGCTTGGTACAGATCAGCTTGGAAGAGATATTTTAACACGATTAATGCAAGCGGGACGAATTTCATTAACAATTGGTTTAGCTTCGATGGTACTATCCGTCATACTCGGTGCATTATTAGGAGCTATCTCTGGTTTTTATCGTGGTATTGTAGATCATATTATTATGCGTATTGCAGACGTGTTAATGTCTATTCCGGGATTACCATTACTTATCATTATGGGTGCTATCTTATCAGAATGGAAACTTCCATCTGAATATCGACTTTATGTTGTTATGATCATGTTAAGTTTGATTGGATGGCCGGGGCTTGCACGTCTGGTACGAGGACAAATTTTAACACTTCGAGAACAATCATTTATGCAAGCTGCTGATGTATTAGGATTAAAGGATTACCGGAAGATTGTACATCATTTAATTCCGAATGTATTCCCTTTATTAATTGTTGTGGCAACGTTAGGTGTAGCGGGAGCTATTTTAAGTGAATCAGCATTAAGTTATTTAGGTCTTGGGGTTGTTCCACCTACGCCATCATGGGGGAATATGATTAGTGCAGCAAACTCATTAATTGATTTCCAAAAACGTCCATGGTTATGGATACCGCCTGGTTTTGCGATTTTTATAACAGTTGTATCAATTAACTTACTTGGTGATGCACTTCGTGATGCGTTAGATCCAAAAATGAAGCGGTAGGTGAGGAATCATGAGTAAAGCAGTAATAGAACTACAAGATTTACAAACACACTTTCATACGGAAGAAGGTACAGTGAAAGCTGTGAATCATGTTAGCTTTTCTGTACGAGAAGGTGAAACAGTTTGTGTAGTGGGAGAATCAGGTTGTGGGAAAAGTGTAACGGCTTTATCTATTATGGGACTTATTGCGGAATCTGGCGGCATTGTTGGCGGTGATATTCTTTATGAAGGCCAAAGTCTTTTGGGGATGAAAGAGAAAGAACTTCGAAGTTTAAGAGGAAATGATATCGCGATGATTTTTCAAGAACCAATGACATCTCTTAACCCAGTTTTTACTGTTGGAGAACAAATTGTTGAGACATTAAGAGAGCATGAGCTCCTTAGTAAAAATGAAGCATATAAAAAAGCTATTGAATTAATTCGTAAGGTTGGTATTGCACGTGCTGATGAAATTGTTCATTCGTATCCCCATGAGCTAAGCGGTGGGATGCTGCAACGGATCATGATTGCGATTGCACTGAGTTGTAACCCTAAATTACTAATTGCTGATGAGCCCACAACAGCACTAGATGTTACAATTCAGGCGCAAATACTAGATTTATTAAGACAGGTAAAAGAAGAATTTAAAACATCTATTTTATTAATTACACATGATTTAGGTGTTGTAGCAGAAATGGCAGATTATGTTGTTGTGATGTATGGTGGCAAAGTCATTGAAGAAGCACCTGTACTGGAGCTATTCCAAAATCCTAAACACCCATATACAAAAGGATTATTAAAATCAAAGCCGGTAATGGGGAAACGAACAGATAAACTTTATTCGATTCCGGGGCAAGTTCCAAACTTAGTTGGTTTAGATGAATTTTGCTACTTTAGCGGTCGCTGTGAACATTGCATGGATATATGTAAGAATGAGGCGCCAGGCCTTGGAGTGCATGAAGATCATCATAAAGTAGCTTGCTGGTTATATGAGGAGCGTGCTGAGCAATGAGTGAACCTTTATTAGAAGTGAAGAATTTAAAAACGCATTTTCCGATTAAGGGCGGCGTATTTGGTAGAACGATTGGGCATGTAAAAGCAGTAGACGGAGTAAGCTTTACGATTAATAAAGGTGAAGTGTTTGGTCTAGTAGGTGAATCTGGAAGTGGAAAAACGACAATTGGTAAAACCATTCTTCGTCTCGTTCAAAAAACAGAAGGTGAAGTGAAATTTAAAGGGCAAGATGTTCATACGTTATCGAAAGAGGAATTACGAAAGTATCGTCCTAATATGCAACTTGTATTCCAAGACCCGTTTAGTTCATTGAATCCACGGATGAGAATTGGAGAAGCGCTTGGTGAACCAATGCTAGCACATGGCTTAGCTACGAAAGAGAATGTTCGTGAAAAAGTGTTAGAAGTATTAGAACTATGTGGTTTAGCACCATATCATATTGATCGTTATCCGCATGAGTTTTCGGGAGGACAACGCCAGCGTATTGTTATTGCAAGGGCGATGGTATTAAATCCAGAATTTATTGTTGCTGATGAACCTGTTGCAGCATTAGATGTATCTATTCAAGCACAAATTATAAACTTGTTCAGGGAATTACAAGAGAAAAAAGGTTTATCCTATTTATTTATTTCACATGATTTAAGTGTTGTCGAACACTTATGTACAAAAATTGGAATTATGTATTTAGGGACAATCGTGGAAACAGCTCCCCGTGACGAGTTGTTTGCAAATCCGCTTCATCCATATACGAAGGCGCTATTATCAGCTGTACCAATTCCTGATCCCGCTGTTAAGCGAGAACGAATTATTTTGCAAGGTGATATTCCAAGTCCAGCGAATCCGCCTTCAGGCTGCCGTTTTCATACACGTTGCCCGTTTGCGACGGATATTTGTAAGCAAGCTGTACCAGAATTTCGTGATATTGGGGAAGGGCATCTCGTTGCTTGTCATCATATATAAAAGAAAAAGGACTCTTTCAAATATGAAAGAGTCCTTTTTTATTTGCTTGATGATGGTTGTTTTAGTACATACTGTTCAATTGCATGAGCAACACCATGCTCGTCATTTGTTAATGTAACAACATCACATAATTTCTTTACATCTTCTTCAGCATTCCCCATAGCAACAGATAGGCCAGCTACCTCTAGCATTGGTACATCGTTAAAGTTGTCTCCAATGGCAATCGTATCTTGAATTGGAATATTGAAATAAGACGCCATTTCTTGTAATCCATTTCCTTTATGACCATGCTTGTCCATAATTTCTAAATTTGTCGGAGCTGATGCTGTAACCATAATTTCTTTATCTCCTTGTAAAGACTGTGATAGTTGTGAGCGATGCTCTGCGTCAAACGTCAAAATAAAGAATTTCGAGATTTCTAGCTCTGGATTATTTACGACATCTTCGATTTTTTGGAAATCAGTAATTAAGTTCGATTTTTTTTGCTTCTCTGTAATTCGTTCCAGTTCTTCAATTGTGACATCAAGTGCATGCTTATTTTCTTCGAATGCATGCATTACTTTTTCATTCCAATTATAAGGAGAATAAACTCCTTTATTTGTGTACAACTTATATGGAAATCCTTCAGATTCTAGTAATTTAGCAAGCTTGTATACTTTATCATTTTGTAAACAACGTGCGTTAATTACTTTTCCGTCAACATAAACAATTGCCCCATTACTTGCTCCAACTGGAAGTGATAATTGATACTCTTCCAATAGTTTTAAAGCATCTTCTTTTGCACGACCAGAGCAAATCATTACAACATGACCGGCTGCTTTAGCATCACGAATAGCTTGTAAATTTTCCTTGGAGATTTCAAGATTAGATGATAGTAGTGTACCATCCATATCTAGTGCGATTAATTTCAAACTGACCACCTCTTTGTTTTTTATTATACATAGTTATCTTGAGGAAACATATAAACTTATCTTGGGCTTTATGGAAATGTTAATGAGACAAACCTTTAAAATGATTCCGAAAGAGTATGATGAGGGAGCAAAATTGAAAAGGTACTCGTTCTACTACGTTTTATTTCGATTTGTAACCTAATATTACATTAATGTTACAAGTATGTATGTGTTGGAAACCGCTGTATAAAGGGGTTTATAAAAAATATTAATAATATCGTAAAAAAAATGTAATAAATTTTACGTATTCATATTGCAGTATGAAAAAACTTATGTTACATTAATGTTACAAACGTTACACGAGTTAACTTAATGTAACGATAAGATAAAAACTATGAATTAATCATTTCTTAGAAGTTACATATAAATATCTATTGATAAGGAGAGCGTAAATATGAAAAAAGAACAAGTATTACAACTAACAAAAATGGATTTATTAGGATCAGCAGGTGGAGCAGCAGTATTAACAGCATTAATCGTACTTCTTTCTAACGTTTTAGTATAATAGAAACTTTGTACAAGCAGTAGAACGGATCGTATCAAATAAAAAAAGTTATGAACTGAAGGGAGAATGGAGAATATGGAAAACAAAGAAGTGTTACAAGTAACAAAGATGGATTTATTAGGATCAGCGAGCGGAGCAGCAATATTAACAGCATTAATCGTACTTTTTTCTAACGTTTTAGTATAATAGAAACTTTGTACAAGCGGTAGAACGGACAGTACCAAATAAAAATAAAGTTATGAATTGAAGGGAGAATGGGAAACATGGAAAACAAAGAAGTATTACAACTAACAAAAATGGACTTATTAGGATCAGCAGGAGCAGCAACAGTATTAACAGCATTAATCGTATTTCTTTCAAGTGTATTAGTATAATAGAAGTTTTGTACAAGTAATAGAGCAGAATGAAGATTGCAAAATAAAGCTGAAAGGAGAATGGGGAATATGGAAAACAAAGAAGTATTACAAGTAACAAAAATGGATTTATTAGTATCGGCGAGTGGAGCAGCAGTATTAACAGCGCTCATTGTATTCCTTACAAATGTATTAGTATAATGAATATAGAGAAACAGAATTACCTATATCTTATTAAGACAATTATCCTAAAAAAATAAAGGCCCTAACGTATTATAGATGTTTAATATGTTAGGGTCTTTTTATTTTTGAGGTAACAAAGAGACATACTACCAGCTTTGATTATGTTGTTTTAAATAGAAAAAAGTCGAATTTTATATGGGAGAAAAAAAGAGGTATTTGACAGAAAAGATAGAAAACTTTAAAAGTCAGAAATTTGTTAGCTTGCTAACTAATTTTTTTATTGGTAGATGGAAGCGTTTTCGGATGGTTCTAAGTATGTAACATTCAATTTATTTACAGGGGGATGAGGAATTTATGAAACAAAAATCTATGGATACGTTAGCTGCACAAATGGAGGATTTCTTTCCGGTACGTGATGTCGATCATTTAGAATTTTATGTAGGAAATGCAAAGCAATCAAGTTATTACCTTGCAAGAGCGTTTGGATTTAAAATTGTTGCCTATTCGGGATTAGAAACAGGGAATCGTGAAAAAGTATCTTATGTTCTCGTGCAAAAAAACATGCGTTTTGTTGTGTCTGGGACTTTAAATAGTGATAGCCGTATTGCAGAATTTGTAAAGATCCATGGTGACGGAGTGAAAGACGTAGCTTTACTTGTTGATGATGTTGAGAAAGCATACTCAGAGGCTGTAAAACGAGGTGCGGTTGCGATTGCTCCACCTGAAGAGTTAACAGATGAACAAGGAACATTAAAAAAAGCAGTAATCGGTACGTATGGCGACACAATCCATACGCTAGTAGAGCGTAAAAATTATAAAGGAACATTTATGCCTGGTTATGAGAAGATTGATTTTGATATTCCGAGTGACGAATCAGGTTTAGTTGCTGTAGACCATGTTGTTGGTAACGTTGAAAAAATGGAAGAGTGGGTTAGCTATTACGAAAACGTTATGGGCTTTAAACAAATGATTCATTTTGATGATGATGATATTAGCACGGAGTATTCCGCGTTAATGTCAAAAGTTATGACAAATGGAAGCCGTATTAAGTTTCCAATTAATGAACCGGCAGATGGAAAGCGAAAATCACAAATTCAAGAGTACTTAGAGTTTTATAACGGTGCAGGTGTACAGCATCTTGCATTGTTGACAAATGATATTGTGAAAACGGTTGAAGCGCTTCGTTCAAACGGAGTTGAATTTTTAGATACACCAGATACGTATTATGAAGAGTTAACAGCACGCGTTGGGAAAATCGATGAAGAAATTGATAAGCTAAAAGAGCTTAAGATTCTTGTGGATCGTGATGATGAAGGGTACTTGCTACAAATTTTCACAAAGCCAATTGTAGATCGCCCAACATTATTTATCGAAATTATTCAGCGTAAAGGTTCTCGAGGATTCGGAGAGGGAAACTTTAAAGCTCTATTCGAATCAATTGAAAGAGAGCAAGAACGACGCGGAAATCTATAAAAATTTACTTATCAGTGGGGGCTGTGTCTCCCACTGATTAAAGTTTCATTTTGTATAAATAGTGAGGAGGAAAATTGATGAAATTGATTACATTTCGTCTTCCTTCAGGAGAGATGCGAGCTGGTTGGCTGGAAGGTGACAAAGTAATTGATATGAATATAGCAAGTAATGGCACTCTTCCTTCATCTATGCTTGCTTTTTTAGAGAAAGCAGATGAATATGTAGAAATAGCCCATGGTATTCGAAAACCAACAAGTGGCATGTACGCTTTGGAAGATGTGCAGCTTTGTGCAGCCATCCCAAACCCAGGTAGTGTTCGTGACTTTTATGCATTTGAGCAACATGTTAAAACGGCTCGTGGTCGTCGTGGATTAGATGTTGTTCCAGAGTGGTATGATATTCCGGTTTTTTATTTTACAAATCATCGTGCTGTCATCGGGCCAGAAGTTACAGTTTCTTGTCCGAAACAAACTCAAAAGCTTGACTATGAGTTAGAAATCGCTTGTGTTATTGGGAAAGAGGGAAGAAATATTTCGCGTGAACAAGCAGAAGAATATATTTTCGGTTATTGTATTATGAATGACTGGAGCGCAAGAGATTTACAAGCTGAGGAAATGAAAGTAGGGCTTGGTCCGGCAAAAGGAAAGGACTTTGCTACTTCATTAGGAGCTTATCTTGTTACAAAAGAGGAGTTAGATGTTTATCGCACTGGTGAACGTTATAACTTAGAAATGACTGCCCATGTGAACGGGGAGCTGTTGTCTAAAGGGAATTTCCGAGATATTTACTATACGTTTGCAGAAATGATAGAACGTGCTTCGCAAGATGTTACGTTATATCCAGGAGATGTAATTGGTTCTGGCACGGTTGGCACTGGTTGTATTTTAGAACTTGGTACAGAAAAGTGGTTACAAGATGGTGACGTTGTAGAACTTACGATCACTGGACTAGGTACATTGCGTAACACAGTGAAAAAAGAAACGAAAGCGGGTGATGGGCATGTATTATCGTCACATGGGGGAGCTTCCTCATAAACGACATGTACAATTTCGTAAAGAAGATGGATCACTTTATCGTGAACAGGTGATGGGAACGAAAGGTTTCTCTGGTACACAATCTATTTTGTATCATCATTATATGCCAACTGAAGTAGGACATGCTGCGTTAGCGCATTCTTGTCAGTTACAGTATGAAGAAGATGTGGCGCTTGCTCATCGTCATTTTCGCACGAAAGAGAATAGAAAAACTGGAGATGCGGTAAGTGGGAGGAATTTTATATTAGGAAATGAAGATTTATTAATTGGTATTGTTAATCCGACAGAAAAAATGGATTATTTTTATCGCAATGGTGATGGAGATGAAATGTTATTCGTTCATTATGGAACTGGGAAAATTGAGACAATGTTTGGAACGATTCATTACCGGAAAGGTGATTATGTAATGATTCCAATCGGAACAATTTACCGAGTTATTCCAGATGAAGGAGAGTCTAAGTTCCTTGTTGTAGAAGCGAATAGCCAAATTACAACACCGCGTCGTTATCGTAATGAGTATGGTCAATTATTAGAACATAGCCCTTTCTGTGAAAGAGACATTCGAGGGCCGGAAAAATTAGAGACATATGATGAAAAAGGCGAGTTTGTTGTCATGACAAAGTCGAGAGGTTATATGCATAAACATGTTATGGGGCATCATCCTTTAGATGTTGTCGGATGGGATGGATATTTATATCCTTGGGTCTTTAATGTAGAAGATTTTGAACCGATTACAGGCCGTATTCATCAGCCACCGCCAGTTCATCAAACTTTTGAAGGTCATAACTTTGTTATTTGTTCTTTTGTGCCGCGTTTATATGATTATCATCCGGAAGCAATTCCAGCACCGTATTATCATAGTAACGTAAATAGTGATGAAGTTCTTTATTATGTAGAAGGGAACTTTATGAGCAGAAAAGGTGTAGAAGAAGGTTCAATTACACTCCATCCGAGTGGTATTCCACATGGGCCGCATCCCGGGAAAACAGAAGCAAGCTTAGGGAAAAAAGAAACAATTGAATTAGCGGTTATGATCGATACGTTCCGTCCGCTCCGTATTGTGAAACAAGCGCATGAAACGGAAGATGAGAAGTATATGTATAGCTGGATTGAAGAAGGTTCATATACTAAATAAAGTGAAAATTCCATCAAGGGAGGCTCACTGCCCGTAAATAGCGAGATAAAAGAAAGAGGCATGCTCATAAAATGATTATGCCTCTTTCTTTGGTTGGAATCGACAGTTTATAGAATATCAAAAATAATTATAAAAAGATATAGGGATATAGTTATATGTATTGTTTGTATATTATTTATCTTTTTATGTGGAATTACGATTTAATATAGTTTTAAAATCAAATAATGGAAAAGATTGTGTGTGGATTGCATTTTATTCTTCTAGCTGATGAGATATTTTTCTGCTTATTTCGACAAAAGTGTTGACTAAAAAACGTGTTATGAGTAAAATAAAAAATAATTAAAATTTTCAGAAAATTAAAACTTAGAGGTGCATGCTATGAAGCGAATTTTTCAAAAAAAGCCGATTGCAAAACTAATGCAAGAAAGTAAACAGAAAACATTAGCGAGAACATTGGGGGCATTGGATTTAACAATGCTTGGGATTGGAGCTATTGTCGGGACAGGTATTTTTGTTCTTACGGGTGTTGTGGCAGCGAAACATTCTGGACCAGCTATCATTTTATCATTTGCTATAGCTGCGTTAGCTTGTGCCTTTGCTGCATTCTGTTATGCAGAATTTGCATCTTCTGTTCCGGTTTCGGGAAGTGTTTACACGTATACGTACGCAACGATGGGAGAGGTATTTGCATTTTTAATTGGATGGGATTTAATGTTGGAATATTTATTAGCAACATCTGCGGTAGCCAATGGATGGTCTGCTTATTTCCAATCTTTGTTAAAAGGTTTTGGGATTCATATTCCGACCATTTTATCTTCTGCTCCTGGAACAGGAAAGGGTGGCCTTATCGATTTACCAGCTGTTATTATCATTTTAATTATGACTGCCCTTTTATCTAGAGGTGTACGTGAAAGTGCTCGCGTAAACAATATTATGGTTTTTATTAAGTTAGCAGTTGTATTACTCTTTATCTTTGCTGGTTTTAATTATGTAAAGCCGGAAAATTGGACGCCGTTCATGCCATTTGGTCTTGATGGTGTAATGGCTGGGGCTGCAACGGTATTCTTTGCATTCATTGGATTTGATGCTGTATCAACGGCAGCGGAGGAGGTAAAACGTCCGCAACGCGATTTACCAATTGGTATTATAGCATCATTACTTATTTGTACGATTCTTTATATCGTTGTTTCACTTATTTTGACAGGAATTGTACCTTATGGTCAGCTGAATATTTCTGATCCAGTAGCTTTTGCACTTCAGTTTATTGGACAAGATGGTTTAGCAGGTGTTATTTCGGTAGGAGCAATTACAGGGATTACAACTGTAATGTTAGTTATGATGTATGGGCAGGTTCGTGTTTCATATGCAATGAGTCGCGATGGGTTATTACCGAAGCGTCTTGCGAAAGTTCATCCGAAATTTAAAACACCGTTTTTAAATACATGGACGACAGGAATTATCGCAGCACTTATTTCGGGGCTTATCGACTTAAATGTATTAGCACACCTTGTAAATATGGGAACATTATCGGCATTTGCTCTTGTAGCAGTTGCGGTTATCGTAATGAGAAAAACACACCCAGATTTACCACGTGTTTTTAAAGTGCCACTTGTACCAGTTTTACCTGCATTAACGGTTATCTTTTGTGTATATTTAATGCTTCAATTATCAGGAACCGCATGGATGAGTTTCGGCATTTGGATGGTGATTGGTATAGCGTTTTACTTCTTATATAGTCGAAAGCATAGTGTTTTAAGTAATAAAAAGGATGAGGAGAATGTAGCGAATTTATAGGAAAAAGATCCGTTCTAAATAGAATAGAACGGATCTTTTATTTTGAAAATTTACATTTTTCTAAAATTAATATAAGATAAGGAGTGGTTGATTAAAGGGGTGGTGTAAATGAAAAAGACGTGGCGTGAGTTACAAGCAATGGACCGTAATGTGTGGATTCGTTTTATAGGAGAAACACTGAATGGAATTGCAATGATGATGTTAATGCCATTTTTTGCATTGTATTTAAAAGATAAAGTAGATTCTTTATTACAAGTAGGGATTATTATGGCGCTTTCTCCTATTGCGGCAAGCTTTGGTTCGCTTATAGGTGGCCGAATTGCTGATATATACGGTAGAAAACCTATTATGATATTTTCGATGGCAAGTAATGCATTGTTGATGCTCGGTTTTTTATTTATAGAAGGATTTATTCCTTATGCTATTTTGTCTATTTTTTTAGGGTTAAGTAATTCATTATTTCATCCAGCAGCATCGGCGATGGTAGCGGATGTCACAGCACCTGAAAAGAGGACGGAGGCATACGGTTTATTGCGAATGGGACATAATATTGGCGCGGCAATCGGACCGATTATGGGTGCTTCTGTAGTTGTACTTTCGAAAAACCTTGTATTTATTATTGCTTCCTCTACAATGCTGCTTTATGCACTTCTTGTGTTAATGCTTATTCAAGAAACGATGCCGAAAACTGCATTGAAAGAGAACGGGAATACGAAAAAGGAAGCAGAATCTGTTTGGAAAGTTGTTTTGAGAGATAAGGTACTTATGATTTATTTATTGGCTGGTATTATTATTTCCATGGGTTTCTCGCAAACAGAAGGCATGCTCCCCCTTCATTTTGATAATGAAATGAAAGAAATCTTTGGGAAAAATAACCCATATCCATATTTAATGGCTTTAAACGGCTTGTTAGTTGTCTTATTCCAATTCCAAATTTCAAAATGGGCAACAGATAAACCGGTTGGAAAGACGATGTTATATGGGGCATGGTTATTTGGAATCGGGCTGTTATTCATCGGTTGGCTTCCAAGGTGGTTTGGTGAATTTGGAACAGGGGCTACGGTTATTTTAATAACATTACTTGTTGTCTATGCGGTATATACGCTAGGTGAAATGATTATGTCTCCTGTACAAATGACATTTGTTGCAAATTTGGCACCAGAGCATTTACGTGGAACATATATGGGAGCGGCAAGTTTGCAGTGGATTACAGGGAATGCGTTCGGCCCGCTTCTTGGCGGACTACTACTTGATCGATCGCTTGGGCATGTATTGTTTACGATTTTAGGAGTGGGGTGTGTAATAGCCGGTCTTGTATATATTTCTTTAGATCACCTTGTAGAACAAAGACAAAAGGGAAATGTGGCGAAACAATCTTCTTAATCAATAGGTGACATACACAAAAAACAGCATTTCTTCATATATATTAGATACATAACTAGATCAGGGGATGACACAGATTTGGTGCAAGAAAAGGATATGAATTTACAATAGCTGTTCGTAAAAATGCAATTGGTGAAACCGTCCTGCTATTTATCCCGCTATTTGTGGGCGGTAAGACCCCCGCCTCAAAATTCAGCAAAAGTAAAGAAGTTAGGTGGGGTGTGTAATAGCCCGTAAAAACCCGATTCGTTCAACTAATAATCAGTGGGGGATGAAGAAAATCCCCACTGATTAAAGTTTCATTTTATGGAAGTTTCATTTTATCGCGCTATTCGAAGGCGGTAAGACCCTTATTGAGAAAAGTTTTACTTTATTTCAAATAGGAACTGCCTATTTTTATAAAAAGTGCTAAAATAGAAAAATGAAAACAATTGGTTAGGGTGATTTCATTGACGAAAATTAAATTAGGTTTATTATATGGTGGGAAATCAGCAGAGCATCAAGTTTCATTACAAACAGCTCTTGCTGCTATTAAAGCATTAAATCAAGAAAAATTCGAGATTCATCCAATTTATATTACAGAGAAAGGCCAATGGATGCGTGGTGAACGCATTGAAGGTGAAGTAACGAGCGTGCAAGCATTGCAAATGAATGGAGAGGAAAATGCAATTTCTCCAGTATCATTAAGTACAGAAATTATACCTTCTTCTTCTAAGCAAGAAGAGGCAATTGATGTTATTTTCCCGCTGTTACATGGACCGAATGGTGAAGATGGAACAGTACAAGGATTATTAGAGTTGATGAATATTCCATACGTTGGTAACGGTGTATTAGCATCAGCTGCTGGTATGGATAAAGTTGTTATGAAAAATATCTTTGCTGAAGCTGGATTGAAACAAGCGAAGTATGCATCTTTCATTCGCAGTGTATGGGAGAAAAATTGCCAAGCAGCTTATGAAAAGGTAGAAGAAGTATTAGGCTACCCATGCTTTGTCAAACCAGCAAACCTTGGGTCAAGTGTTGGTATCAATAAATGTAAAGATCGTGAAGAATTAGAAAAAGCATTTGAAGAAGCGTTCCAATTTGACCGCAAAATTATCGTAGAAGAAAATATTGTAGGTCGTGAAGTGGAAGTTGGCGTTTTAGGTAATGATGAGCCAAAATGTTCTGTTGTCGGTGAGATTGTACCGAAGAAAGAGTTTTATGATTATAAATCAAAATACATTGATGGCGATACGGCATTAATTATTCCAGCTGAAATTACAGAAGAAGAGTCAAAGGTGATTCAAAGAGATGCAATTCGTGCATTCCAATCTTTAGATGGTGCTGGATTAACAAGAGCGGATTTCTTCTTAACGAAAGATGGGGAAGTATATATTAATGAAGTAAATACAATGCCAGGATTTACGCCATTTAGTATGTTCCCGCTGCTATGGCAACACACGGATTTGCCATATCCGAAGTTAATTGAAGAATTGATTCGTTTGGCAATTGAGCGTCACGAAGAAAAGCAAAAAATTAAATATACAATCTAACAAAAAAGGGGGAAGCACTATTCAAGAGAATAGTGTTTCTTCTATGTAAGGAGTGGTATGTATGATGAAACGAACGTTAAAACAAGTAGAGCAAATGGTAATGGGTGCAGGTTTAGCGGAAAAATACGTTAATGAAACTGTACAAGGTGTATCTATTGATACAAGAAAAATTACAACAGGAAACTTATACATTCCGATTCAGGGTGATCGCTTTGATGGTCATTCTTTTGTAGAAAAAGCAATTGAAAATGGAGCTGTAGCTACGCTTTGGAAAAAAAATGTGAAAAATCCTCCTGTGAATATACCAGTGATTTTTGTAGAAGATACACTAGAAGCGCTGCAAACATTAGCAAAGAGCTATCGTGATCAGTTAGATGTAAAAGTTATAGGTGTAACAGGAAGTAACGGTAAAACGTCTACGAAAGATATTGTGACAAGCCTCCTTGCAACCAAATTTAAGGTTCAAAAAACAGAGGGGAACTTTAATAACCATATCGGTTTGCCGCTTACTATTTTAAGCCTAGAAGAAAATACAGAAATGGCTGTATTGGAGATGGGAATGTCGAGCCGAGGTGAAATTGAATTTTTATCTAAGTTAGCTCGCCCGAACGCTGCAATCATTACAAATATTGGGGAAGCACATTTGATGGATTTAGGATCTCGCGATGCGATTGCTGAGGCGAAACTTGAAATTGTTACAGGATTACAGGATGGTGGAGTATTTGTATACAATGGTGATGAACCGCTTTTAACAAATCGTGTTCCGAGCATGAACCTAGCTGCGGAGACAATTACATTTGGTGATGCAAGGGCGAATAATTATTATCCAACATCTGTAACGTTGCAGGCGACAGGAACGTACTTTAAGATGAATCAGGATGAGAATATCGTGTTCTATCTTCCAGTTCTTGGGAAGCATAATGTGTATAATACACTTGCATCAATGGCGATTGCGAAATACTTCGGTGTAACGTGGGAAGAAATGAAGCAAGGTTTAGTAACACTTCAAATGACAGGTATGCGAATGGAAATTGTGAAAACAGAAAATGGGTTAACAATTATTAATGACGCATATAATGCAAGTCCAACAGCTATGGAAGCTGCCTTTCATTTAATGAATGGTTTAGACGGATTTTCTAAAAAAATTGTTGTTCTTGGTGATATGCTAGAGCTTGGAAACCAAGAAGTACAATTTCATTATGAAGTTGGTAAATTAATTGACCCTGCACGAATCTCCTATGTATTTACGTACGGTAGGCTTGGGGCGCAAATTGCTGAAGGAGCAAAAATTAACTTCCCTAATGAACGTGTAAAAGCATATGACAATAAAGAAGAGCTTGTGAAAAATTTACAAGCAGTCGTTGATGTGAAAGACGTTGTATTAGTGAAAGCATCTCGCGGAATGAAGTTGGAAGAAGTTATTACGATGTTGAAATAATTGGTGCGTGTAAATAGGGATGATAGATACAAAAATAGTGGAAACTGCTAATAAGCGCTTACAGTAAAAAAATAAAAAAATAAAAGTGAAGAAAAAAGCTCTTTATATGAAATAAGGTAACAGTTGGGTTTGCTTTTTGCACATACAAAACTTATAATTGATAAAGTGTAATAACGTTTAGAAGTATTTTCGCGAAGAATATACGCCCGTTTATATACGTGAGCATTCAGGAAAAGGGCTTTTCCGCAAATTCGGAAAACGCCTTTTTTTAAATGATAAGTATAGGATAGAAAAGGAGAAGTAACATTGACAACAT
>Ga0105246_10000881_pt1 | contig 17204 bp, 14 predicted proteins | sample KBSM64metaG_FD_99694 | JGI IMG/M metagenome (GOLD analysis project Ga0105246, IMG submission 99694) | Miscanthus rhizosphere microbial communities from Kellogg Biological Station, Michigan, USA - KBS M6-4 metaG | ecosystem: Host-associated > Plants > Roots > Rhizosphere > Soil | place...
ACCTGCAGCATCTCTCACAAGTCGTCCAAGGCATCTGAACCAACGAACATCTCCGTTTTTCAAAACCATACGGCTTGTAACATTATATCCCGCTTGATCATTCGGATCATTCACATGTCTCGTAATATCCTCCACAAGCTGTGCTCTGTCCTCTGGATGCACAGATTTAGCCCAGCTGGCGAACTCATTGGGGAAGTCCTTCGAATTACTGTAGCCCAGCATTCTCCGGAACTCTTCCGAGAATGAAACGACATTATTGTGATCCAGCGGATTACCTGCAACGATCTTCGACTCCCATATCGCCGCTTGGAGCGCCTGATTCAACATGGTAAGACGTATTTGTGCACCCTCATGCTGTGATCGCATCAGTTGTACTGCTTTCCGAATATTCTCCAAAATTTCATCATTGCCCTGTGTATCAGCATCTGCCTCGCTCCAAAACTGGCCATTCTGAGCGTTCTCTAACAAACGACGGCTGTAACTCAGCAGTTGCTCATGTGAATTTATACGATTTGATTTGCTTGCTTCACTACGTTTCAAAAACATCGCGGTATCCCCTCTTATGTAAGGTGTCTTTATATATACTTCGACATATATTGACAAGAAGTGTAGTTCTAAAGTCGCTAATTTTAAAAAAAACGAAAATCTTCGCCAATGAGACGATGATTCACGTTGTTAGAAGATTTTATCTTTTATGATATATCGATTTACGTAAAATATTATACTCTGTTACCAGCCGAAATTAAGCGTTTTCCCCGTCTCTGCCCACGTCTTAATGCTGCTTAAAATCATCCACCAGCTATTCTGCGCATTGGCGAAGGAAGGATGATTGTCTGTAAACTGATCATTGATCAGCGTAAGTTTGGTACACTCCCCCACAGTCTCTAATTGGAAAAGTACTCTCGACTGAAGCTCGGCATGATTGGAATGATACGAAGGCCCTGGATGTTCCCGATAGCTAAGACTAGAGAGCGGCTCAAATTCCAAAATCTCACCATATACATGGACTGTTTCCTGACCATCATTACCTGGCCCAACATATGCAAAAGGTTGTCCAGGCTGAAAATTGGAGCGAAGCTCGCTACCAAAGAAACTGCTCCGCGTACCGTCCGGGGAAATCAGTGCATTCCACACTTCCTCCCGCCCTGCATTGATATAAAATTCATATTTCAAATCCATAAGCTCACTCCTTTTAAGTAATCATAATTTGGATGTTCTCTCACATTTCTATCCTACCGTTATACCCCATACTTGTATTGTAAAAACGCGACAGCAACGAAATATCAGTTATACTAATGGGAGATCCAATGGACCGAAGTCACTCCACCATCATATCGAAAGAGAAAGAGAGGATGCAGGGATGAAAAGCACAGTCAATCCGGCAACTCCCCCTATGGGACTGCTTCATATGGAAGAAGGCAAGCAGCAATATCAATTGACACGATTGCGTCCCGCCGAGGTGCTGAGCCCTTTTGTCAAACATTACTGGATGGTGTCTTGGGATCTTGCAGAGCGTGCATCATATCCACAACATGTGATACCCAATCCTTGTGTTAATCTTGTCGTTGAGCGCAACAAAACCTTTTTTTTCGGGCCTTCCGATCAAAAGTTTACCTACTCTATTCATGGCAAAGGCCTTGTGTTCGGTGTGAAGTTCAAACCGGGAGGATTCCACCCCTTCCTTCAATCGCCTGTTTCTACACTTTACGGAAAACCGCTAGAGGTATCCGGCCTACTCGGAATCCGCGCTGAGGACTTAGAAGATATTTTGTTAGGTGATCTCTCCACGGAAAAAAAGGTGAGCTATATGGATCAGGTATTATCTGCACGCCTTCCCAAAGAGGATACGGAAGCGAACTTGATCTATACTATCGTGCAGCACATCGAGCAGGATCGTGATCTGCTCAGAGTAGATCAGCTCTCAGCTCGCTGGGATCTGCACACTCGAAAGCTACAGCGTTTGTTTAATCAATATGTAGGCATCAGCCCCAAAACGGTCATTCAATTATATCGTCTGCAAAATGCAGCGGAATGCATAGAACACGGCTTAACCTGCGACTTAAGCAAGTTATCTCAAGACCTGGGATACCATGATCAATCCCATTTCACCAAAGACTTTAAATCTATTATCGGCAGCACACCTGAAGAATATATGCTGTTGTCTGGCCCTATTCCATTAGGTACAGACAAAAGCCACGACGAGTGATGCTCAACGCCAAATACGCCTGACGGGGTTCTACGGCAGGCGTATTACTTCAATGGTGTCTCCTGTATGAATAACACCCTCACGCTCAACGGAACAGACGATACCGCGTTTTTTGCGAGCAGCTGGTACAAACTTTTTGCGCAAACCCTCCTGTCCGTAGACCTGCTCAATCACTTTCCCCGGATGTACGCAAGGCAGATTCTCCCCTTCACAGATCAAGCCTGTTCCATCAGGAAACAGAAGTCTTGTTCCCACGGACAATTCGGTCAAATGCTCTATGCCGCGAACCAGCATATTGGCACCCAGCCACTCAGGGCGGACTTCAGGGATGTTCATTTTCTGGGCAATCAAAGCACACTCTTCCTCTGAAACGATACTGATCTGCCGGCGATTGGCAATCGGTGTACCGCGCTTGTAGATTTTCTGACGGGAATCTGCTGGTCTTAACAGACCGTAATGCCGATCCCCAGGAATTCCAGCAAGTTCAATATCAATGAACGGCACTACCCTTGTCACAAATGTAGATGGATCATCTGCAAGCAAAACAAACTGAGCTGTTCCCATGAAATTCCCCTCCCTTTCTGGATCAATCCAAAATCCACTTTCCTTTTTGTCCTAAACGTTATTACCCTGTGTATGAATCTTTGACAAATGGCAGATGATGATAGGTATATCTTATGATCTTTCCCCTCATATGAAGTCAGTAGAAAATAGTGAATAAAACCCACTTACAGTATACGCAATTAAATTGCAAAAAATTAATTTGAAAATTCCCGTTTTTATGCTAATCTATATATTAAGTATGTTGGGAGTTCATTACATATAGAAAGCAGGGTGTTTCTTTTGATCGGTACTATTTTTGTCGCTCTTGTAGCTGTTGAACACTTCTATATTATGATTATGGAGATGTTCATGTGGACACGTCCACGCACGATGAAAACGTTTGGCACTACACCGGAGTTTGCCGGATCTACCAAAGCTCTTGCAGCCAACCAAGGTCTATATAACGGTTTTCTTGCAGCTGGTCTGATCTGGGGACTGTTATACCCGGATTCCAGTGTTGGATTGCATATTCAGATTTTCTTCTTAGCTTGTGTAATTATTGCAGCTCTCTACGGCGGTGCGACTTCTTCACGATCCATTATTATCAAGCAAGGTTTGCCGGCAATCATAGCACTTTTGCTTGTATTGTTCCTGTAACTAGTTAAAACGGGCATAATCTGCGACTGAACCCTCGGATATGGTAAGGTAGGAAGTATAAAGTATATCTTACCAATCACCAGAATGGTTCTGGGAGTAGAGAGGGGAACATGTCATGGGACTGTTTGACAAGCTGCGTCGGCGCAAAAAGGAAAAGGCACAATCCAGCGTTGCAGCTCCGCAGACGGATTATAGTCAAACCATTGTCGGATTTGTGTTATTAGAACGGGAAGAATGCGATTTTAATTTTTTTATCGACCGGATGAAGATAGAATGGAATATTGAGATTCATGAACAAGCCGAGGAAGGCAATCTCTTCTTTGAAGTCGATGGAGTGCAGGTCGTGTGCGCTCACATTGCCGCGCCTGTACCTGATCGAGAGGTGGAGGAGAATGCGAAGTTAAACATTCTTTGGCCAGAAGCTGAGCAGGTGACTGCACGGCACCAGTCTCAGATCATTGTATCTGTTCTCAATGCAACAGATGCTATCCAGGGACATATCCTTTTTACTCAAACCGCATCCGCATTACTGCAATTGGATCATGCTCTCGCAATCTATATGTCTCCACTTGTCGTTGAAGCAGGTAAGTATGTGGAGGTAAGCCGTGGGCTCAAAGAGGATGAATTACCGGTACCTCTATGGGTGTTCATTGGTCTGTATCAAAACACCGAAGGCGCTTCAGCATATACGTACGGCCTGCGTAACTTCGGGAAAGTTGAGATGGAGATTACCGGATCATCCAAGCCATTAAGTGATGTCTTTGAAATGATGTTTATGACCACCACTTATGTGGTCGAAAATGATGTCACCTTGCATGATGGGGAGACTCTCGGATTTACTGCAGAGCAGAAATTAAGTATTACCCGTTCCAAGGGAATTGCGACTGAAGGGGAAAGTCTGAAGATTGGCTTGTAATCTTCTTGGTGGTCTATGGTGTCCAAGTATATGTACTCCTGATTCAGGCCGTTCGAAATCTAATTTCGGGCGGCTTTTGTCTATTAAAGTGCGGATTTATCAGGCTCAACCCTCTCCATTTCCCTGAATTTTACTCCAATAGGATTATATAGGCCATAAGAACTACAATCATGTGAAATCCATATTCATTTATAGCAGAAATCAGTATAATTAATAGGCTAATAGACTTATAAACTACATAAAATAATGAATGAGGAGTTGCTTTTATGTCTGTCAGACGTTTGGATTCAACAAAACCGATTATTGAAATCATCTGGGATGGGATCGTCTCACCAGAACAGGTCGACCAAGTCAACGCGGAGATAGAACAAATTGCTTCGCAACTGGGCAAAACATTTGATGTACTGGTTGATATGACACATATGAAAGCTTTCCCGCAAGACACCAAGGAGAAGATTGTGGATCATCAAAAACGACTGAAGGACATGGGCATGAAGCGAGCTAGCGTAGCTGTTGGTGGAGCGATCGCCAAAATGCAGCTCAATCGGATCTCCAAAGAATCAGAGCACCAGACGGAATTCCAATGGGAAACGTATGATGAAGCATTGGCCTTTTTAATGAAATAAAAGCACGCAATTTTACAAATTGGACAGAACATTGCAGGGAAATTATGCTAGATAGAACAAACAATAGAGCGGTTCTCGTGAGAGGCCGCTTTTTCTTAACGCAACATCGATAATATCTCCCCTTTAGAATAGTTATCCCATTATCCCCCATAAATGCCATACTAACCAAAATAACGCTCTCTATTCCGATACATAAAATTCCGTCCTTTCCTTCCATCTCCCCCATTTATATGTGTTTTTCCCTTTATGACCTTCCCCTCTACCATTTAATAACAGGCTTATTTAGTAAATGATTCAATAGTATATGTCGATATAATTTATAAGCTTATAACACACTAAATACATACTACATCTGGGGGGAAATGTAAAATATGAAACTGAAATTGAAATTAATGTTAGCCTTCTCCATCACTGTTTTGGTAACTGCAGGTGCACTTGCACCACTTGGTTTAGTTCAAACCGAAAAACAGGCATCCCAAAGTGTGAACAATAAACTAAATGGACTAGTATCGAGTGCAACATTTCAGTTAGATGGATGGTTACACGGGAACGAGAAATTAGTAGAAACGCTAGGATTAGTCATCCAGGAAGCTGTCCCTGCTTCTAATCTCGATGAAGATTATTTATCTATCATGTATAAGGGTACTAACTCCAATAACTTAGAAGACTTATATTACGGCAACGAAGACGGCCAGTTTATGAATGGTTCTGATTTCGAGCAGGCTGCAGACTATGATCCCAGAAAACGTTCCTGGTATAAAGAAGCCGTGCAGGCGGATAAACTGATTTTTACCGACCCATACATCGATAACAAATCTAAACAATTTACGGTGTCTATTGCTATGCCAGTAAAAACAAAGAGCGGTGCATTACAGGGGGTGGTGGCTTCTGACATCCTCCTTTCGAAACTAACCGATACAGTGAATCAGATTGATCTGGATGGATTAGGATATGCCTTCATGCTCGACAAAAAGGGAGTTATTCTCGCTCATCCGGAGGCTAATCTCGCAAGTACTTCAGCAGCGGACAATGATCAATTAGGCCCTTTGCTCGCAGATATGCAGGCTAATGCATCAGGACAGAGGTCATTTCAATACAATGGTGAAAATCTGTTGCTCTATTATAAACAAATCCCGACTACGGGTTGGATTGTCGGTTCAGTTATATCGGAGAAACTGGCCTATTCCGAGTATTATCAATTACGGAATCAATATATCCTTATTATCGCAATTACATTGTTGACGGTACTAACGATAGCTTATTGGGTCGCAACTCGTTTTATCAAACCTCTTAAGCGCTTGCAATTCATGTCGGGTCAGATGTCCCACGGCGATTTTACGGGTCGGGTAGATACTAAAGGTTCAGATGAATTTGCTGAACTTGGGGTTGCTTTCAATACGATGTCTGATCATCTCAGCATATTACTTCAGAAGGTGAGGAGCTCTGCTGATCAGGTTCAAGATATCTCCATGGTTATGGAAAACCACACGGGCAACACCCAGCGTATTGCCGAACAGATTTTTATTGCTACAGATGAGCTTGCCCAAGGATCAAGCAGTCAGGCAGAATCAGTCTATGAAGGATCGAACCGTCTAAGTGCCATGAGCCAGACAGTGAACGGTATCAATGACAATGTAGAGCAGTCTGTCATGATGATGCAGGAGGTTACAGAAGCGATGTCAGTAGGTTTACAATCCGTTGATGCTCAGGTAGCACTTGCCGAAGATAATCGTACTTCCATTGATAGAGTCGGTGGAGCTATTCATTTACTGGCAGAAAAATCACAAAAAATTGAGAGTATCGCCAGCATGATTCGAGATATATCAGCACAGACCAACCTGCTTGCACTAAATGCTTCCATTGAAGCAGCCAGAGCGGGGACACAGGGCAATGGATTTGCTGTTGTCGCTAATGAGGTGCGCAAATTGGCTGAGCAGTCCTCACAGTCTGTTGAAAGTATTATTGTTTTGCTTAACGAAATTCACACAGCAAGTGAACAAAGTGTAAATGAAGTAACTTCTGCCGAGCAAGCTATTCAACAGCAAGTGACTTCTGTTCACGAAATGCGGAATGTCTTCGCACGGATCAAACAATCCATAGATGGCATTGATCTTCAGGTAAGACATGTTTCCGCGGCCACTACAGAACTCGATAATAACGCTGGAAAAATTTCTGAAGTTATCTCCAGTGTCGCTGCAATGTCGGAGCAGAGTGCTGCTTCCACAGAGGAAGTTGCATCTTCGACCCAAGAACAATTCAATTACATCACAACGATCTCGGAACGTTCTAAAGAGTTGTCACATCATGCAAACACCCTGTTTGACGAAGTTAAGAAGTTTAAAATATAATCAACCTCTCTTTGATTGCAAATAAGCCGCGTCTCCTATAAAGGATCACGCGGCTTCTATTTGTATTCAAACCCACTTTGATATGGAGGGCTAACCTCTGAACTCCGTATCTCTCTCTTCTAAGAAGACCTTCACCTGTGTCCTGTCGTTTCCCTTACCACCAGTTCAGGCTTTAGAATTCGCTTCTGCGGCTCTTTGTTGTTATCCCTTAATTCTTCGATAAGGATATCGACGGCATAACGCCCAAGCTCCTCAATAGGCTGAGCAATCGTGGTCAATGGCGGACTAGTCACAGAAGCCAAAATCGTATTGTCGAATCCGATAATGGATACATCCTCAGGAACACGTAGTCCCCGTTCCTTGGCTGCTTGAATTGCACCAATCGCCTGTATATCATTACAACAAAATATACCTGTAGCATGGTTCTGCTCACTGAGCAGCCGCAATGCCTCATGTTTGGCAGAACCCAGATCGGCAGCTGATTCGCGAATCTGATCAGGCTCCAGTACATGTCCTGCTCGCTGTAGAGCTTCACGGAAGCCACGCACCCGCTCCTGACTGCTGCTGACTTTGGATGGCTCAGACAAGACCGCCAGACGCGTATGTCCAAGTTCAAGCAGATGCTCGGCGGCCAGAGTACCGCCAAGCATATCATCAATAGTGACCGTATGCACCGACAATGCGGGCATATGGCGGGCAATCAGCGCAACAGGCATGGACTGCTGCAAGAGCGGTGATAGAATTTCGGCATTATCGATCCCGGTACCGATCATCATGCCGTCGACTCTTTTTTGCTGCAACAGGTTCAGGTATCGCTCTACCCGCTCGTCCTTGTTATCCGTACTACAGATCACCACACTATACCCTAACTGGCGGCTGCGATCCTCCACTGCCCGGGCAAGCTCGGCAAAATACGGATTCGAAATATCCGGTACAAGCAGACCTAGCGTATACGTCTGTTTACCTGTCAGTGCAGCAGCAATTGCGCTCGGTTGATAGTGAAGCCGCTCCATGATCTCCATAATCTCGGCACGACGCTTCTCGCTGATCTTGCCTTTTCCGTTAATCACCTGCGAGACGGTGGCAATAGATACCCCCGCCTCGCGTGCTATATCGTAAATGGTTGCTTTCATCGTTTTTCCCCATTTGTGCTATATATAAATTCATTATACATAGATGATTATTCTCTTCTTATTATGAAGGGGGAATACTGCTTACGCAATGTGAAGACAGAATTACTTATGACTTTTACTTTTTGAAAAGCCACTCATGATCAGGGTCGTTATGGAACTTCCACGTTCGTGTCGGCCCTGCCATCACATTCAGATAATAGACTTCATATCCCGGAGGAGCACCTACCGGATGGTATCCGTTCGGCACAAGCACTACTTCGCCGTTCTTCACTGCAAGTGTCTCATCCACAGAGCGATCATCCGTATAGACGCGTTGAATGGCAAAACCCTGCTCTGGCTGCACACGGAAATAATACGTTTCCTCCAGCAATGATTCATCTGGCAAGGCATCCCGATCATGTTTATGCGGCGGATAGCTCGACCAGTGACCATCCGGTGTAAATACTTCAACGACCAGCAGGCTGTCTGCTTCTTTTTGCTCTGGTAAAATGTTATGGATATGACGCTCCAGATTGCCGTAACCGCGCCCTTCCACACCTACATCTTCAGGCGCAATTAGACGCGAAGGATACGTCCCTTTACCCGGGGCAACACAAATCGCGATCTCCAGATCGGTAAGGGCGGTAACCTCCACCTGATCTGACGTGGACACATAGACGGAGTACGGAGGGATTTTTTCGAATACACTCATCCGTTTCCCGATATTCTCCCACGTATGCTCCCGAGTACTTACGTTTGCAAGCCCGCTGAGAAGCACAACACAGAGCTCCTGGTCTCCACTCTCACGGCTTAGCTTCTCCCCTGCTGCTAGTTTCGCAACCTGAAATCCGACGTATTCCCATCCAGCAGATTCCGGAGTCACGGTCAATATTGTCCCGTCTTCCTTTGGGTTTGCGGCAGGTTTAACGATAAGTTCTGACATGTTGCCTTTCACTCCTTCCATACTCGTCTGCTATCACCTGATCTAATCCTTGTGTGACGGTATCGTTCATTTATTTGAATACAAAATTGCTTTGCAACTTCTACTAAATTCTAATTAATTTGCCGGTTGCGTCTCACGCGATGCACCTGGAACTTCTGTCATCTTCACAGGTCTTCCCTGCTCCATGGACATCTTGGCTGCCAAAGCGATCCGCTCCGCTTGTACAGCATCGTTACCATCTACAATAACCGGTTTGTCATGAATAATGGCATCAATGAAAAGAGCAGTCTCTTGTACATACGCTTCATTGTAACGTTCAAGGAAGAAGTGCAGTGGCTTGTCACGCATCAGTCCAGCTGCAGTGCTAATCTCTGCTGTATTCGGATGATCATTATCCGCCGAAGCGCTGCCCAGCGAACCGAATACTTCCACACGTTGATCATATCCATACACAGCCTGACGGCTGTTATCGATAACCCCAATCGCTCCACTCGCAAATGTCAACGTAACGATGGCTGTATCCACATCGCCATGCTCGGCGAATACCGGGTTAATGAGCACCTTGCCTTTGGCATAAACTTCCTCTACTTCACTGCCGGACAGGAACCGGGCCATATCGAAATCATGGATCATCATATCCATGAAGATTCCGCCGGACACACGGATATATTCCGCAGGTGGCGGGCTCGGGTCACGGGATGTAATCTTGAGAATATGTGGATCACCGATCGTGCCTTCTAACACATGGGAGCGTACTCTTCTAAAATTGTGGTCAAAGCGGCGATTAAATCCGATCTGAAGCTTCACGCCAGCCTTTGCTACAGCCGCTACAGCCGCTTCGGTCTGGGACAAGTCCATACTTACCGGCTTCTCACAGAAAATGTGTTTACCCGCTTGTGCTGCCTGCTCGATCAAAGGTACATGCGTATCTGTTGAAGAACAGATTAATACCGCATCAATGTTTGGCATGGCAATGAGCTCGTTGCTATCTTTGGTTACAACAGAGATACCGCGCTCGGAGGCCCATGCCTCCAGTTCAGGTCCTGCAAACAAATCACTGATCGCGACAATCTCAGCATGCGGGTTACGCAGCAGGTTGTCTGCATGGATTTTACCGATGCGTCCAGCACCGATGATGCCAATTCTTACTTTGTCCTTGCCCATTCCGTTATCCTCCCTATTTGCATCCCTATGGTGTCTGGAAGCTGAGTAATCACTCAGCCCCTGTATTGCACATACGTACTGTGCGTTAAACGATTACCAGCGTGTGGTTACCATTTTTTTGCGAGTGTAGAACTCCACACCATCCGTGCCGTTAGCATGCAGATCACCGTAGAAGGATTTCTTCCAACCAGAGAATGGGAAGAAGGCCATCGGCGCTGGTACACCCAGATTCACGCCTAGCATACCCGCTTCAATCGTTTCACGGAACTGGCGCATATTCGCACCGCTGCGAGTAAACAGACATGCCCCGTTAGCAAAGTCTGAACGGTTTGCCAGTTCTACCGCTTCTTCCAGCGTTTCTACTCTTGCTACCGAAAGAACAGGAGCAAAGATTTCATCTTTCCAGATTTTCATGGTGCTATCTACATGATCAAATACAGTTGGTCCGACAAAATAACCGGAGCCGTCTGTCGCTTGATCCTTGCGTCCATCCCGAATCAAGGTTGCGCCTTCCTTTTCACCTGACTCAATGTAACCCAGTGTACGCTCTTTGTGCGGTCCGCGGATTACCGGACCCAGGAATACGCCTTCGTCCATGCCGTTACCGATGTTGATGCGGTCAGCAGCTTCCACCAACTTTTGAACTAACGCATCTGCTACATCGCCAACAGCGACAACGACGGAACAAGCCATGCAACGTTCGCCAGCTGATCCAAATGCTGCACTTGTGATCTCTTTTACGGTTAGATCGAGATCAGCATCCGGCATAACGATGGAGTGATTTTTCGCTCCAGCGAGTGCCTGAACACGTTTACCGTGTGCTGAAGCTGTTTTGTAGATGTATTCAGCAACAGGTTGTGAGCCAACAAACGAAATGGCAGCCACTTCTTTATGCTCAAGCAGTCCGTTTACAACGTCATGTGCACCGTGAACGATGTTGAGTACGCCGTCTGGAAGTCCCGCTTCTTTGAAAAGTTCTGCCAAACGTCCCGCCAGAAGCGGTGTACGTTCAGACGGTTTCAAGACAAAGGTGTTACCACAGGCAATCGCCAGCGGGAACATCCAGCACGGTACCATCATCGGGAAGTTGAAAGGAGTGATTCCCCCGATAACCCCGATTGGGTAACGGTACATGCCTGATTCCAGTCCTGTAGCGATGTCAGGCAACTGTTTGCCCATCATGAGGTTCGGCGCACCTGCCGCGAATTCAACGCACTCAATACCGCGCAATACTTCTCCATAAGCTTCGGCATAACTTTTACCGTTCTCCAGTGTCACCAGTTTGGCCAGCTCTTCCCAGTGCTCTACCAGCAGCTGCTGATAACGGAATAGAATGCGGGCACGGCGAGGAACCGGTGTGGTGCTCCATGATTTGAATGCTGCCCGTGCAGCTTGCACTGCCTGATCGACATCGGCTTGTTCAGACAGCGGCACATATGCAATGATCTCTTCCGTAGCCGGGTTAACAACCGCTTCGGTTCGTGTTGTTGTCGGGGTTACCCAAGTACCCCCGATCCAGTTCTGTACATTCGTCACTGTTGCAGACGCTTCTGAAGTTCCTTTTCCCATGTGTACTGTCTCCCCTCGTTTATGTGCGTTTCTTCTGTGCATTTCTTTCCTATCCAATGCGTATCTTCGGATCACGAAGTCCCATTGATTCAACATGGGTCATCTAGATCAATGCCATCTGTATTACGGCTGACTGTTATCTATATATTGCTTGCTTATAAAGTACTGTGGGTCGTAATCGAATACGCAGTTCATCAAGACGGAATAATCTCGCCCCGGTTGCAGCGTTCGATATACTCATTCACCTGTTCTACAGTCGGCATCGCATCCGAGCAGCTGTGACTGGAGATAACGATACTTGCTGCAGCACTTCCGTAGCCCATACTGCGTTCAATCGTCCAGCCTTGCATTAAGCCGTAGAGGAATCCTGCAGCGTAAGAGTCGCCTGCACCAAATGTTTTTACGACACGAGCAGGATAACTGTTAGCCCGGTGTGAGAGCCCTTCACGCGTATACGCGATGGAACCTTCTTTTCCGTGCTTGATCACAACGATTTTTGCTGAAAAATCAAACCATTTCTGTGCTGTCACCTGATCATTATGATCCGGGTTATTCTCAAACGTCTCCATCATATCGAACTCTTCCCGTGTGCCCAGGATGATATCGCATTTCTCGGCAGCGAGATTATAGTAGACTGCTGTCTCTTCATCCGAAGTCCAAGTATATGGACGGTAGTCCAAATCAAATACGATGACAGTGCCATGTTTTTTTGCATAAGTCAGAGCTTGAATAACGGCTTCCCGTGATGGACTCTGCGCAAGAGCCGTACCAGAAATCAACAGTACTTTGGAATCTGCAATCAGTTGCTCCTGTACCTCGCTGGCCTGCAATAACAGATCCGCTACATTATCCCGGTACATCAGAATACTGCAATCTGTCGGGCTCTTGATTTCGGTAAAAGCCAGGCCCGTTACAGCCCCAGTGTTGTCCGTCACTACATTGGAGGTATCGATCCCGTTCTTCTCCAGATAACTTTGGATGAATCTGCCCATCTGATCACCTGCGATTTTGCCGATGAAAGCTGTCTCCATTCCAAGTCTGGACATGCCGATTGTAATATTGGCCGGAGAACCGCCAACGTATTTGGTGAACGTCATCGTCTCTTCCATCGGACGGTTGATCTCATTGGCATTCAAGTCGATGCACAAGCGGCCAATGGCAGTGAAATCCTTTTTCCTGGATGCTGGAAAGGATACGTAAGTCATTGCGGTTGAGCCCCTTTCTATGGTGGAATCTCGATTGGTTAGGAGAGAATTCTTACTCCAAAGACATGAAATCATGTTGGATTCATTCTATTCTTCTGAACTTTGTTCTATTTTCTTACCTGCAGATGCTAGGTTGGTTAACTGTCTCTAATTTCGCTGTCTTTACTGCCCTAGTACAGAGACTCCATGTAACTCAGAGAACGTTTCGCATACTCATACGGATTATGAATGGCAGGATCTTGTTCCCCTTCGAGCATCGCCCAGCCGTTGTATCCGCGATTGATCAGTTCCTGCAGAATCGGTGCAAAATCAATGCAACCATCTCCCGGTACGGTGAATACACCTCTGCGAATACAACCAACAAAGTCAGATTGCTCTGCTCGTGCCTGATCAAGCACATCCGGGCGAATATCCTTCAGATGGATGTAGGCAATCCGGTCATAATGTTTACGCAGCACCTCAAGTGGATCAGCGCCGCCATAATAGGCATGGCCTGTATCAAAAAGTAAGTAGACCATTGAAGGGTCTGTGAGCTCCATCAAACGATCAATTTCCTCAGGTTGCTCAACTACCGTGCCTCCGTGATGATGATAGGTGAGCTTAAGCCCATACTCCTGGGCAATGGCACCAGCTTGGTTCAAACCTTCAGCAAGAACATGCCATTCGGCATCGCTGAGTCTGAGTACTTCTTTTTCATGTGGTGTCCGTCTTGGATCAAAATGGAGTGACCCGCCAACCTCAGCTGTACTAATGACCTTACTGCCCATGGACTGCAGAAATTCAGCATGCCTACGATAGTCGTCCAGTTCCGCTTGGCGATATGCCGGATCGGAGAATAGTACGGATTTCCACTGGGAGATTAGATTAATATTCCGCTTGCTCAGCTCTTCACGCAGTATAGCGGGATCGGTCGGATACTTGCGTCCCATCTCAGTACCCGTCAATCCAAGACGCTGGATATCGTCCAGAATCTGGGCACATGTTGTATCATCACCATGTTCCTTCACATCTTCGCCGACCCAATTGATCGGATGAATCCCAAGCTGGAATGGCAGCTTGCTCATGGTTCCACGGCTCCTTTTGTTGTTCAGCTTTGTCAGACTTTATCTTTATGAGAAGAGATTTATTTATAAAATAAATGAGTAGATGAGATTAGTAGCGTGAATTACACCAGTTTTGCTTTGCCGCGATTCGATTTCATCGTCTCGTGGGCCCGAACTACTTTTTCCTCAACAGATACTTCAGGCACCCCGACATTCCACCATGACTCATATCCGCCTGTGTTGGTTCCCGGTACAACTGGAATTTCAATCAACGTTGTTACCGTCTCGTTCTTGGCGTCACGAAGTGCCTGTTCCAGTTGCTCCGCAGTTTCTGCGCGATATGCTTTTGCTCCCATACTGCGAGCGTGAGCTGCAAAATCCATAGGCATATACTCACCCGTCAAACGGCCACTGTCTGTTTCACGATAACGGAACTCGTTCCCGAATCCGTCACTGCCGTGCTCACGTTGCAGATTATGAATGCACTGGAAGCCATTATTATTAAATAAAAGAACCGTCATTTTCTTCTGTTCCTGCAGACTTGTAACCAGTTCCGAATGCAACATCAGGTAACTGCCGTCACCCACCATGGCGTAGACTTCACGATCCGGCTCTGCAAGTGCTGCTCCGAATGCGCCACTGACCTCATATCCCATGCAAGAGAATCCATACTCCATGTGGTATGTCTTCGGTTCAGTCGAACGCCACAAACGATGCAAGTCACCTGGAAGGCTTCCTGCTGCACAGACAATCACTGAAGATGGATCAATCGTGCGATTTACGATACCAACGGCTTTCGTCTGCGCCAGACCAGCTTCATGCTCGGCAGCGTAGAGTCGATCCACTTCTGTATTCCATTCATCACGAAGTTCAGCCACTTCAGATGAACCATAAGCACTGCTGTACTGTTGTGCCTTCAATTCTTGTTGCAACGCCTGCAAGCCTTCACGGGCATCAGCCAGAATAGCTTCCCCGCCTAACTTTGCAGCATCCATACTATTCAAATTGATATTGATAAAGGATACTTCTGGGTTTTGAAAAGCAGCATGTGACGCCGTGGTGAAATCGGAGAACCTTGTCCCCACGCCAATCACTACATCTGCTTCTTTAGCCAAGCGATTGGCAGCCAAAGAACCGGTAACCCCGATGGCCCCCACATTAAGCGGGTGTTCCCAAGATACTGCGCTCTTGCCAGCCTGCGTCTCAGCAATCGGAATACCAAAGGCTTCTGCGAACTCGATCAATTGTGAAGATGCCTCAGAGTAGAGCACCCCACCACCTGCAACGAGTAGGGGCTTTTTGCTATGGGCGATCTGCTTCGTTGCCCGTTCAATGGCTGCTGGAACAGGTGGCCGGCGATCCAGATAATGCACCTTGCGAGCAAAGAAAGATTCCGGGTAGTCATATGCTTCTGCCTGAACATCCTGAGGCAATGCTAGCGTGACAGCTCCGGTCTCCGCTGGGTCAGTCAGTACACGCATTGCATGTGTAACAGCAACCATGAGCTGTTCAGGGCGCACGATGCGATCCCAGTATTTGCTGACCGCTTTGAACGGATCTGTAGCAGATATCGTATAGTCACTGCTTACTTCGAGTTGTTGTAATACTGGATCTGGCTCTCGCGTAGCAAAGTTATCTCCTGGGAGAAGCAATACCGGAATCCGGTTCACCGTTGCTGTTGCTGCGGCAGTAATCATATTCAGTGCACCAGGGCCAATAGACGTAGTACATGCGTAGATCTGTTTGCGGTTCTTCTGTTTGGCATAAGCTGCAGCTGTGTGCACCATACCTTGTTCGTTTTTACCTTGCATATACGTCAGGCTTCCAGGGCTACGTTCTAGTGCTTCCCCGATTCCTGTTACATTGCCGTGTCCAAATATTCCGATAATTCCTTTTACAAACTTGGTTTCTACCCCATCTACCGAGATATACTGCTGATCTAGGTAACGAAGCAAGGCCTGAGCCATCGTTAGTCGAATCGTTGTCATGATTGATCGCCATCCTTTCCTTTACGGGTTAAGCGCTTAATCTAAGTTAAGTTTAAGCGCCTTACCCCTGAAGGTTAAGCGCTTAATTCATATGGTATTACAGGCTGAGAATTTTCGCAAGCTATTTTTGTAAGCGTTTTATTAAAATTAGGATTGATTTGCGTAAAATAAGGGGTGAGGAAGTACGAATCAGGGGGATTATTATCCCTTCGATTGCTAGGGTAATGCTAGAGGAATATAAAGTATAAGTAATGATTCATATTTCATATAAGAAACTCTCATGTTATTAAAACGCATGGTGGGTTTGAAATCGAGGGATCAAGAGTAATTCAAAAATCTAGCTGGAGTGCAACAGGGGAGTTCATTGAATGTTGTTTAAGAGAATTGCTGAGGAAATACGACGAAGGCTTGGCCACATAATATAGGAAAAGGAATAACTTCTTTTTCATGCAAAAAAAGAAAGAGAACACAAATTGTGTCTCCTTCTTCTTCAATATATAAAGCGGGTGATGGGAATCGAACCCACGCTATTAGCTTGGAAGGCTAAAGTTCTACCATTGAACTACACCCGCATAAACCAAAAATCGGGATGACACGATTTGAACATGCGACCCCCTGGTCCCAAACCAGGTGCTCTACCAAGCTGAGCTACATCCCGTTAAATATACCGGCGAGAGGACTCGAACCTCCACGGTTTCCCACTCGATTTTGAGTCGAGCGCGTCTGCCATTCCGCCACGCCGGCATAGTTTAAATTTAGTTATAATGGCGCGCCCTGAGAGATTCGAACTCCCGGCCTTTTGATTCGTAGTCAAACGCTCTATCCAGCTGAGCTAAGGGCGCAAATATTGGAGCGGAAGACGGGAATCGAACCCGCGACCCTCG
>Ga0105246_10000893_pt1 | contig 17118 bp, 12 predicted proteins | sample KBSM64metaG_FD_99694 | JGI IMG/M metagenome (GOLD analysis project Ga0105246, IMG submission 99694) | Miscanthus rhizosphere microbial communities from Kellogg Biological Station, Michigan, USA - KBS M6-4 metaG | ecosystem: Host-associated > Plants > Roots > Rhizosphere > Soil | place...
CACGCCGTCCGTCGCAGCGCCCATCGCTGCGACGGCTGTCATTTGTCCCAGTAGCTCAATTGGATAGAGCATCCCCCTCCTAAGGGGAAGGTTGGCCGTTCGAACCGGCCCTGGGACACCATAAAATTCAATGCTTGCAGCCTAATTCGAATTCTTGGGCTGAAAGCTGTGACAGCAGGGTGACAGCAGCAGGCTTTGTAAATTGGCCTTTTGAAGTTCCCTTGTCACCGTTTTACTGCTCTCAGTCATCGAGCCTTTGAGCAGGTCGCGCTCCTAAATGTTCGAGCGCCCCTTTCAGTCCTTACAAACTCACTTGTTTGACGCGACGCTTTGCCTTCACCTTGCCGTCTCAATTGTCTATCTAAGCCCCCGGGAGCAATTCACTGCTCCCCGTGCCCCTCCTTAGCTGCTAAGTCCGCGACTGAGCGGAGCTGCAACGTAGCCGTGGGGAGCCCGCCAGCAGAGAAGATAAGGGCCTGATGTTTGTAACATCTATCGGAAGCGTAACATCATAGCAATATGGTGTTTTTAGCACTTGTTACGTCACTAAAACCTATATAAATCAATTGGATGCGATGATTTGTAACGGCTGTAACACCCGTAACGTCGATTTCAGTCCTAGGGGGAAGGGCTCATTGAGCTCAGCGGTATAACATCACTAAGGTGGGTTGTATGTGCGTTGAGATTTTCGGGTACAGGTTGGGGGGCACGTTGATGGGACTTTTATCACCAAAGCCTCAAAGGGACTAAGTTATTACAGCTACCATTTCTACGATTCGACAAATCTCTGAAGCGGAATGGCTATGACAAAACCGGAAGAAGCCAGCAGGAAACCGACGCTGAGATATGGAGCGGCCATGCTTGATGCTGCCGTTCAATGGATACGTTGGTTGGAAGATTACCCAGGCTGGAAGGAGTGGAATCGAGACCGATTGAGCAGAACGCTTCACGCCGACGACGTGTTGCCTGATGCTGATGGGGTGGAGCCGCCCGAATTTGTTTTTTCTGAAGCAGTAGAACGGCAACATGCAGTGGTCTTCCAATATCTCTCCCTACAGCAGACAACAACTGCTCTCAGGGAGTGCGAGTACTATTTTCGAAGGTTTCCCTTTCAGGGTCTGCCTGTCACGCATTCGGATCACATCACGAACGTTTGTGAAATGTATTTCGGACGGTTCTACGAGTTCAGGGAGCGCCTGAAGAAATTTCTCAATGTGCTAGCCGTGGCAGCTCCTACACATCGGATTGATACCGGGAAATTTATCAAGCTCTTCGATAAGGAGTTCGACGGTGAATTGAGAGCCCGGAATTCTGTACATCACCACGAGCGATTCGGGGATCAGGCTATAGACCGTGTATTCCTCGCCCACATTGTCTCGACTGGTCGGTCCGGAGATGGGTGGAAAGCAGAGCGCCAGGCAGCCTATCGCAAGGTGACGCGAGAGTGGGTCGCTCGTGTTCGTAGGCGCGCAGAGATGTTGGATATGTTCATGGAAGCCGCTGCTCAGTTGACCTTAAGTAGCTGTGAATTTCTCTCGGCTCCTGTCCCTACTGAAGTGGCGGAGTCCTGATCGCCTCAGCAAATTATTTGTTCGTACTAAGGATTCAGGTTCATACCAATCAAAACCTGCTGGGGACCCTGAGCGTTTCCCGCGGGTACGGGGTAGGAAACCCGCGGGATCGAGTTAGTGGGAGCTGCTGGAAGTTACTGAAATTTCAATCATTGAAATTGAAAGAGTCTTGGAGAAAAAAAGAGGATCCTTACCGGATCGGTAACGGTCCTCGGTTTTGTTCAGGATTGTGAACGGGTGGCTCGGTCAACTCAGTCAACCAGTCATTGGTGCCCAGCCGCTAGCGAGATCCGGCGGGTTCTTCGCCACGTGTATTTCCGAAGAGTCCAAGGTCCCCCGCAAGATTCCCGTTCATAGTCCAAATGCCGTAGAGAACAGCAGTTCACCTGTTCACTAAGCTTGGGGCTTTTCCTCTCACGCGATCCCCCTGGTTTGATACCCCGGTCAAACCAGCATGAGCAGTGCCCCGCTATGTAACCAAAGCCAAGCGCACGATCGATCTCCCTTCGCTGGAGGATCAATCCTATGGGGCTCGGGGGATACCCTAATAAAACCGTGTTACGTGTGTTTTGCGTGTTTCAAGATACACTAAGTATATGATTTTTAATGATTTATTTTTAGTTACACACCTTTGCTTCGTTTGCTGGTAGGCGTGTGACATGACAAATAGGTGTTGCATCAATAATCGTTCTGCCAGTAGCGATTTATGATGACTAAGGAGACAGTCATCGGACCAAAGCCTTTCGCTTAGAAGGGCCGCTACCGGCTAAGAGGAGGCGGTGACTTCAGTAACCGCAGCTGACTAAAAACGCCAATCCGATGTGTCTACATACAAAAGTCGGGAAGATTCAAGTGCGCACGATAGAAATTCGCTCTTCCTCACGTACCGATGAAATCCGAGCACATGCGACTCATAGACTGGCGGAGCATGCTCCCCGCTTGTCTTCCATCAGCGATATATATTCATGCTGTCATTTTGCTATCCATAAGGCTGCCTGGTCCGCTAGGATTGACCGCACCAGAACGGATTCCGGCGAGGAATCTAAAGGCCGGTTTGGAGACTCCATTTTCCTTCGGCATTCAGACGTATTCCAAGGACTAGGCGGAATTGATCAATTTTCATACCGAACTTCCCGCTGATAGGGATCTATTCCCCGGCGGCAGCCACGATAAGGTGGCGACGGCGATGCACAGCTACATCATGGCGCCTAATTCATCTCAGGTGATCGGCCTAGATGGAGAGTTTGGTTCGGGCAAAAGTTCGATATTGACCATGCTCGGGGCGAAGCTGAATGATTCCGATGATAGTTACCGTGTTTGGTTGTTTGACTGCGAGCAAAACTACCAAGGCTCAACCAAAAGCAATTTCATCGAACTGTTTACAGAGCAATTGCTTAAAGACGTAGAAGTGGGCAGCGCTGAGGCCAAGTCTCTGGCTAAAAGCCGTGATGTCGCCCTCGGGCGTGAATACGAATACACCAAAATCACCACTAGCCATGCAAGTGCTTGGACGCTGGCACTGCTCGCAAGCTTTTTCTTTTCCACCAGCGCGTTCAAGGAGATATTCAAGCTCACGAAGCCTGTTGCCGAGACCCTTGCAAAACCCGTAGTTGATGTTTCAAGTACATTGCTATTGGTGAACTGGGGTGCCTTGTTAAGCCCTGTTTTAGTCCTGTTATTTGCGTGGTTATTCAATCGAAAGAGGACGGTAGGTAAAGCCAACAAAAAATGGAGCCTGCTCAGTCTATTCAAAGGTTCGAGCGAGGATACCATCAATGAAAAGATCGAAACCGCTAAGGAAGTGACTCCACTTGATTTGAAACGAACCTTGTCTCATCAGCTCACGCTAGTAACCACTCAGCACTATGTTGTCATCTTAGATAACCTAGACAGGTTGCCAAAAGACAGCCTTCGTAGCGTTTGGAGCGACCTGGAAATTTTTACCTCGGTGGCGTCGGCTGAAAACCTAACTGTGGTCGTGCCGTTTTGCTCGAATAAAATTGCGGCCTATCTGGGTGCCGATGCGGATCGCAAGTACGATTCACGAGACTTCATCTCTAAAAAATTCCCGGTTGTTTTCCGCGCCCCGCCTGTCATCACTTCCGGCTGGAAGGACGGTTTCAAAAAGCTGTTTGATCATACCTTCCCGGCTGCCGACGCTCAGATGGCAGAGCAATGCGCGCAGTTGCTCCATCGGCACAGTCCAATGGCCAATGGACTTGTCACTCCTAGGCTGCAGAAGAAGTACATTAACGATATTGCTACCACCGCTTTGGTAGTGGGCGAGCAGATAAATCAAGTTTGCATTGCGGCACATGTTCTGCTTTGCAGGTACAGCGAAGTTCCCATGGAGGAAATTCTCAGGCGAGACGGAATTTCTCAGGCATTCAAAACTGCGAATGAAGTCGATGATGCGACTGCGGCAAAGTATGTTCAGACGCAGGCATTATTGGGAGTTTTGTGCGGTGAGGGTATGGAGGAGGGCTGGCAGATACAACTGCTTCAAATCCATTTTCTGACGACCAGTAAAATTGCAATTGCCGAATTGATCGATGAGCCTCTCCTGAATGCAATTGATTCGGGCGACGAAAACAAGCTGTTCCTATTGACCTCGCTCTTTGGTTTTGCCGACGCTTTCAAGCGGTATTTGGCCACTACCCCGACATTGTCGGTTCTGCTGCCAGTCATCAGTGCAGCGCATGCTAAGCATGGTGGAGAATGGGCTGCAGATCTCATGAAGCAGCTCAACGCCGAGCCCCTACAGGTGCTTCCGAGACAGACCAGGGGCAATGCTGTCTTATATCAGTCCGTTGAGAAGTGTATCGAGTTAGGTCTTGATCGCGGCTTGTTAACCGCGCATGGGAAGAGTCTTGCAGATTCGATCGATGTACGTATAGGTGAGCCGTATGAAGAAGCTGAATTTGCTGTGCTTAATGCAGACCTTGTCGAATACGACGCCTACCTGAATGGGGTCGGTGAGACATTCGACGGTATGGTCTTGGATCGAGTCGAATGCATCATGCATCTGCTGCCGGCCATCAACGAGATGAAGGTCATTCAGGCCATCGATTTCGAACCGAGCGAAAATGCCTATCCGAATGCCAATCTTCAATTGGTGAGTACAGACGATCATTTGCTCACCGCTTCGTCGTTGAACAGTGATCAGGTAATCCCGGCACTCGTTTGGGCCTATAAGCATCGTAGTGTTGCTGAGGGGGTTGTTGGTGGAATCAGCGCGGCCGACGTAGCGGTGATTGCCAAACTTTGTAATGGAGGATCGGAAGACGCAGCCGTGGTTTGCTTGGCGCTTGCAGAGACGATCGATTCTACTGTGCTGACAACCTTGGCATCGCTGCTGGCCAGCGATCCTACAGACACTGTCCGCGCAGTTGCGGCAATCGTTTACATGCGAGAAACGGATCTTGCAACACTCTCGACGATTCCAGAGCTTGACCAAGTCTTTGTCTCCGAGCTGTTCTGGGCGCTCGGGAATGCGACATTGAAATGCACAGATATATTGCCGTTGGTGACTAGTGATGTGGCTGAGATCATTGCTCCGTACATTGCCAAACTCATCAAGGAGGAAAACCTTAGGAGGCTACCGATACCTTGGATGATGAAAAACTTTACAGCATTAACTAACGTGGTCGAGCCTGCGGGAGTAAGTGTGGATGAAGTTTTGTCGTGGTTCGAAAGCTGGGATTTGCATACAGATCAGGGCTTGAAACAGCTCCATGAAGTAGATCTGAATTTCTTGGATTTGGCTTTAGCGACCGGCGACGAACGCTTCAAAAATTTCAAAACGTTCGCCTTCAGGCTTGTTGATGCTCCGAGTCGAACTGAGGAGCAGTGGTGTGCAGTGATCGGGCAGGCACTCCCTCAAATGACCATGATCCTTCAGGCCACGCCTGCTCGAGACATGAGCCTATCAGGAGCATCAACTATGGCCGACAGCGTCGTGGCTTCGCTCAATCACTATGTCGGTGGTGACGCTGAGTTTGAGCTGGATAGCTCTACAATTGCTCTTCTTCAGGCGATGATCGCGGTCTTGGATCCGCCTTTGAAACACGTTGTGGGCGCACGTCTGCGTTCGCTCTTCTACTCCGACCCACAGCAAATTGATCGACTAATTTCTATTCTTCAAAGCTTCGCTTCGCTCATTCAGGATATTCAGCCTACCAATGCCGACGAAGCATCCCGGTTGATCAGGCTGTTGGACGCAGTGGGCAGGGCTCCGGCTTCAGCGGATAAAGTGGCGCTGTTTCTGGATAGCAAAGCCGATCAAATTGGAGCGTATCGATATTCCAAGGATCTTCACGAGGCTATGGTGTCGGTGGTAGCCAAGCTGAAAACTAAGGCTCCTCGGCTGTATAAAAAATTTGCATCCAAAAAGTGGTTCGCATCCTTATTCAAAGCCAAGGATATCGAGGAAAGCACGAGAGGAGTATAGAGCATTTGGTGCGGAGTCCAGGCCTGCAGAGTTCGCTATTCCAGTCCATCATTGATAAAGCTGTCGATTGTGCGCGTGAATGGCAGCTATCGACCCAGAAATCGGCCGAGCCCCGTTATTGATCTTCCATTGGAGCACGCCTAAGGCGGCTTGTAGCAAACGCCGGTTCAGGAGATGCGTTAGATGATTTTATCTAATGTACCGCTACCGCTTCCTGCTCCTTTGAGGATGATTCGTAGTGCTCGAACACCAGATCATGTCACCCAAAAAAAGCTTTCTAAGCAACCCCGCTCCAGATAAAGTGGGTGAATTTTTACAGATAAGGAGGCGCTGTATCTCAGCGACAATCACAGGATGATAAAATCACTATCTTTGTCACATTTCAAATCGATTAATAATCGAGAACCACTGGCATTTAAAAACTTTGCAATAATCTGCGGTTCTAATAGCTCAGGCAAAAGTTCGATAATTCAAGCTTTGCTAATGTTGAGTCAGACGTTTTCGTCCAGATATCTAAAAAGCTCGATAGCGCTAAATGGTCCGTTAGTTAGGCTTGGCTCGTTTTCAGATATTTTAGACTATACGTCTAAAGCGAAAAGCATAACTATAAAAATTGAAATGACATTCACGCAGGACCAACTCTGGATTACCGGGATCAGAGAGGTTTTTCTAGAGTACACGTTCGGCGGAAAAGATGACCAAAATAAAGGTTATGACGGTGATTTCCACCCTGGAATCGTTCGAGGTGTAGTAAAAGTAAAGAATGCCGACGGCGAGATTGAGACTATCTCGTTCGATCAAATGGATGCAGCCAAAGGAGGGCCAGAGCATCTATTTACCGTTGCTGATTTTGACTCCAGGAGCAAGGGTGCATTGTCGAAAGAGTATCCGGATTACAAGATTGAAGGATGCAGTAAAGTAGATATAGTACCTAGTAATTTAACTGTAAATTACGATCATACAAAAAAACTTAGTCTGACTTTGGTTCCTTATTTGATAGGCTCGCAGGCATATCTAAAGAATATGCCCAATGACGAGTCTGAAGAACTGAAAAAAATAAACATCCCTATTGCTTTTCTCGATAGATTAAGAGTTATGATTGATCAGGAGTACATTGATCGAGTAAATAACTTTGTCATTCCCGATGAAATTCTATCAATGATGGAGGGCGAAACCGCCAAAAAATTTAATATCAATAGAGTTAGAGATCTTCTCGCACGCGAAGCGGTTGTTCTAACAGCTGAAATAATACCGGAATCCTCTAAGCTAGAAGAGGGTGGTATTGATATTGCTACTTGGCGAGCTATCGTTGAAAGTTTAGATGAGAAGGTCAAAAAATCCTTCTTTGACTTTCTTGTTAGAAATCGTGAAGCTATCCAGGGAGTATGGTACTCCAACACTAAGAGGAATAGAAGAAGAGCTAATTTTACGTTGCCAGCGTTCCAGGAATTAGATCATTATCTTTCTTTCATTTTTGAGCGCAATTTAAAATATTTAGGTCCATTGCGTAACGAGCCTCAAGCGATGTATCAAGCATTTGACCTTTCTGAGTCCACAAGAGTGGGTCTTAAAGGGGAGTACACTGCGGCCGTGTTACACATAAACAAAAGCGCTAAGATTCGTTATCCGGTTATTAAGGAATTGGCGGATGGTCATATTGCAGTTGCATATAAATTCGATACGCTTGCTGCTGCATGCACTGAATGGCTAACCTACCTTGGAGTGGTTACATCTGTTCAGACCTCGGACCGAGGTAAGCTGGGCTACGAGCTTATGGTCAAAACCACAGTAGATGACCAATGGCAGGATTTGACTCATGTGGGAGTTGGAGTTAGTCAAATTTTACCAATCGTTGTAATGGCGCTGTTGTCAACTGAAGACGATGTCTTGATTTTTGAGCAGCCAGAGCTGCATCTGCATCCTAAAGTGCAATCGCGCCTAGCAGACTTTTTTATGGCAATCTCGTCGAGCACTAAGCAATGTATTATAGAAACTCATAGCGAATACGTAATCAATAGGCTTCGACTTAGAATAGCCCAAAGTCGCGATGATTCGATTAGGGATAAATCTTCGATTCTTTTTGTAGAGAAAAATGAAGGCAGGACGGGTTTTAAATCAATTGACATTACTCCGTATGGCGCAATACTCGAATGGCCGAAAGACTTTTTTGATCAAACTGATAATGAAGTTGAGAGTATTCTTTTAGAAGCTAGTAGAAAGAAGCGAGAAGAAAAGCTAGCTAATGCTCTGGATCAAATAAATAACGGGTGGCTATAATGCAGCTCGTGATTAGTTGTGACTATCTCGTATCTCCTGCATTTTGCACTCCCGAAGAATTAGATATCTGCGTCGAAAGCTTGATTGCAGTAAAAAGAGAGTTAGCCAGACCTAATAATACAGTAACTATCGAGGAGAATGCTTTATTGAAGTTGGAATCAATCGGCCAATATCCATGCGCTAGAATTTTTAATCATAATATTGGAGATGGTTTTGATAGTGCGTATTCCGGTAGAGATATTGCCAGAACAGTAAATAATATTTTGTCAATGCGACTTGACGAAAGTTGTTGTGTCCCACTTTGCCTCGCAGAGTGGAGAGAGCGCGAGATATCTCCTCTAATAAAAGGGTGTTTACCAGAAAGGTCTTCAGATTTAGAAGATCTAGTTGAAGGTATTTCTCTGGCGTCATATGTTTACGGTCGTAACTTTTCTATGCTGCACCATCCCTTAAGTCCCGATGTTTCATCGATAAAAGTGGCTGGGGAGATTTCAGCACTTGAGCCTGAGCCGGCAGACCTATTTCCAATAAAGTTCGATGGGGTGGTATCCGTATTTTCAGACTTTCTTCAATATTCTGCAGCGTTAGGTGGTTTTTCTTTATATGAAGCAGCAGTCACTGATGAAGAATTTAAAGCGGCTATTTTTTCGGGAGCTCTATCGGTCTTAAAATCGGTAGGTCTTGATACCATGATTTCGTGGGATCAGTTAAGCTTTGGGGCGGACTTTATCGACACATTACATGCTCATCAGTGTGGTCCGAAAGGTCGATTTTCAGGTACAGCCTACGATGTTATTTGTCACGCAGTTGCAGGGGCTAAAAAGTATGAAGTTAATCCTTTTTATGAGGATGTTGGTAAAAAAATCCAAAAGACTTCAAATGGAAATTCAGCATGGCGAACACATATTACAAAAGGAAATCCAGCACTCCGCTTAATGTATTGGTCATCAGGAGGCTCAGTGCAATTAGCCAATATAGGTAATAAAAAAGAGCTATTGATTTTTCCATATCATGAAAGTTGAGAATTTTTTGATCAGGCTCGGATATTTACGGCAGTGCGGTTGGCACCTAGTCCGGAATATACATATCCCAGATGAGCGACTCTAATTCAAAATGTGCGCGCAAAATAACTCAAACTTCCGCGAGTGGCTACCTGCTAAAAGAGATTTGTTCAGTCCTAGTCAGATTTGATAGGACTGATATAGCCGTTTTGCTCCAACGCAGGTGGTGGGTGAGAACCGTATTATTCAACAAACGCTGTCCGATCTTTACACTTAATCATTGGGCTAACATAGGTCGGTTACCGTTGCCTAAAGACAGTATTTGTTGAGTGCCCTCATCTTTGACCTATTGCATGCTTGTGACCGAAAGCGCTCATAAGCCTTCGACCTCCATAGACCAGAAGCCGAAAAGGTCTGAACCCGTTTTTTTAACGGGAAGATCTAGCGAAGCGGAAGCTCATTAACCTTCCGCTTCTCCATCATCTGGTCCTTCTTTTGAGCCGGAGGTCAATAAAATTAAGTTCTGCCTTGATTGCATCTATCGTGAGCGTCTCGACTTTATTGTCTTTGTTTGCTTTCGCATTGAGCTTTTGACCGGCCACGAGGGCAATTATCCTGTTCAAGTGAAGCTTTCGGGTCTTTAGGTTATCAGGCATCTGAGCACTGTTCTGTGGTGGTTTATTCATGGTTAGACCGATGGTTTGCCCGAAGCAACCGACCCTTGCCGGTTGCTTCGGGGAAGGTTTGGGTTAGGCTGCCAATAGGTCAATAAGACTGTGTTGGTGTGACCGAGCCACGAGTTCTCGCCAGGTCCAGCTTCCAAAGTGCTCGCCCTGTTCAGGGATATCCAACTTCATCAGTGCAACCGGGTCACGACTAATCAGGTTGCGTGCTGCCCACAGCTTGCCGCCTGTCTCCAGCAGTGTTTTCGCGGCCTCATTCCATTGTTCTTCCAGCACAGTGTTGGCAAGGTGAGCCGCTTTATTCTCGATCTTGGCGCGTTTCGTTTGTGCGTCTGTGATGTGTAGATCAATCGTTACCAGCTCCTGCTCCAACGCCGTGATGAGCAACTGTTGGCGGCGGTGATGCTCGACCGCAGCCGTAAGGTTTTTTGCAGCCTTTTGAGCTTCCGCATTAGCGGCTTTCTCGCCCTCCACATCGCCCCAAGCGACAGCCTGCGCATAGGCGGTGGCTGCATCCGTTTCAGCTTGTCGAGCTTTCGCCATGTCTTCCTGATCGCTGTGGCGGACCTGCTGCAACCGAGTCTCGATGCTGCTGCGCTTTTCGTTGAGCTCCATCTCGTCTGCTTTCCAGTTCGCCATATCGCTGAGATAGCCCGCAGCCAAGCTCTCACGGTTCTCCAATGTCTCAAGGCGATCAATTTTTTGATTCAGGTTACGGATCTCAAGACTTCGCGAGTCGATGCGTCTTTTGTGATCGTTGATTTCATCTTGCACGGCCCGTTCACGGCCCTGCTGGATGACCTCTGGGCTTTCCAGCGCCGCTTCGAAGGGAGCCAGGTCACCCTGAAGGCTCTCAACTTCGAGGGTCAGTTGGTCGCGGCGGTCTTTCAATTCTTGAATAGTGTTCATTTGTATTGTCTCTGGACATTGCAGTTGATAAGGAATGGTTGAACGGCTGGCGAGGCAGGGAATGAGCCGGTGCTACCTCGGGCAGCGGACTACCGTCAGGCTGCCCTGGACACGCTTTCATCCGTTCCCGGAATCGTCCTCACGATGTAGCAGCGCTGAGGCCCCAGGCCGGGTAAGCGGACCAAACTCGATGCCTTTCCGTCACTGGTCGCTTGCAGAACGCCACGCAGTAGCAGTTCCTTGTTTACTGCATTGATGTTCATGCCCCTGAAAATTTCGGCTCTCCAGGCTTCAGGCAGCACGTAATAGGTGTTGGTGGTATGTAGGGCGTCGCCCATGCCGTGCTCCATCGTCTTGCGAAAGCCCAACCGATCAATCGTGCGTGGGCCGTGTTCGTCTATCTTGGCGGCGGCAGATTCCCAACGGGTGAAGCGGCTTTCTCCAAACCGCTCGATGACCTGGCGCAGCCGCGCCAAAATCGCATCACCCTCGAAGTTACCGGCGCCGCCCCGCTCTGCCAGCCATGCATGCAGGCACACCCTTGCGGCGGTCGTGGCCGTGCCGTCGGGCCAACCGGTGACTCCGAAGGCAGTCGCCAACTCTCCCGCCGCTGCCGCGAGGCCGAAGCGAAGGGCGGCGCGCTGGGCTTGTCCACTGGCCGAAGCGGGCAGGTTCTGGGTGATGAACTGTTCTACCGTGCGGCGAACGATCACCGACCACCTGAGCATTTCTCCAGGCGCGCACAGTGCGTGCAGGAAGGCGGTGAGGGGTGTGCCGTAGTATTTGGCTACACGGGCCTTGAGCGCATCGGAGAGGGCAGCAGCATCCTCAAAACCGTTCAGCACATCGAACATGCCGAGGCCTTTGCTCGCATCCGCAGGCACGGCGAGCATGCGGACCTCCATACCGGCTTTCAGCTCCTTGTTGGCATCCGCCATGTGCTGCGCCAACGTCTTCTCGCCGGTCGATAGAAACAGCAAACGCCACTCCTGTACCTGTCGGCCCGCTTGTCCTCGATCATTCGCCCGGGCCTTGCCGGTGCCGTTGCCGAGCATGTAGACCGTCTCGCCGATAATGCGCGGGTCGCACATGCCGATTTCATCCAGCACCAGGAGGCCGTCTGAGTGCGCAGCGGCGATGGACTCCAAGGCGTTATCTGTCGAGCGCCACGAACGCACTAGACGCGGCCCGCCATAGACCGAGGCAGCGACTTGCAAGTGGGTAGTCTTGCCCCCGGAACTGTCGCCGTAGAGATGAAAGCCGCCCGACTCATGCCCGAGCAGGTTGAGCAGAGGCCCTGCAAAGGCGACAGAGACGACAAACGCCAAGCGATGGTTACCAACGCACAGCGCGCCGATTTGCTGCTGCCACTGCTCCAGAGAGCCCGCCTCGCTGATCGGTGGCAACTGCGCACCTGCCTCATAAAAATGCAGGTGTTCGGCGTGCGAGCCAATCTGTTGTTCGGGCAATAGAAACGCCTTGTCGTGCCAGCCCAAGCGCGTTACCAAGCGTGCGCGCTGGGTGCTATCGAAGCCGCCGAGATAGCTCTGCAGATCATTGCGTGCGTTACGCCCGGATCGACTACCTGCAAGGCGCAAACCCATATCTACCAGTGGACCGAGTACGTCCTTGCCGAAGTCACCGGTCATGGTTCGGGCTGGAATGTTCCAGCGCTTTTTGGCGCCGTCCGGGTCGTCGAACTCGACAAGCAAGCCCCAGTTGTGGCCCTTATCGTCGCGAGTGCGAGCGATGATTTCGAGAGGCGAGCACACAGGACGCGCCTCGCCATCATCGCCGGAATAAAACACCCCTTCAGGCGTCAGGCGAAAGCCGCCTGGCAACAGATCGTTTTTCGATTTCGCGGGGCGTTTGGCGGGCGCCTTGGCCTTCTGTTCTTGGGGGGCAGTTGGCTCAGCGGCACAGCCGAAAAACTCACCGCTGCGTACCAGCTCGGTGATGTGGCCAGCGGTCCAGCCTTTGGCTAATGCGTCTGCTGCATCGTCGCCGTCCGCCCATTTGCCACCCTTGATCAGTGTCGGTTTGCCATCTTTGCTGCTGGGCTTGAGCTTGAACACGTCGAGCGAGATTCGTTGCACTGAAGTGGCGCCCAGCTCAATCAGCTTGAGCTCGATGGCGTCCATGCAGGTCTTGCCGCTGGCATCGTTATCCGGCCACAGCGATACAGCGCGTCCTTTAAGTGGCGTCAGGTCGGCCTTGTGCCAAGAGTTGGAGCCGTTCGGCCAGCATGTGGCTACATGGTCGGGCATGAGTTCAGCAGCGGCGTCAGCGGCCTTTTCGCCTTCACACAACACCACAGGTGCATCGGTGCGCTGTGCCAGTACATCCAGCCGCAGCAAGGGGCGAGGCTCGGGCAATCCTTGCCAGCGCCATTGTGTGGTTTGCCCATCGGAGCGCTTGCACCAGGTCAACGGAGCAAAGACTTTTCGCGGCTTGCCGTCTTCATCTGGGCCCAGGTCGAAGCGATACAGCGCCATGACCGGCTGGCCCTGGGCATCACGATAGATCCACACCTTGGACGGAACACCGTGTTGCCGGTGTTTGGCAGGGCACTTGTTCATGGCCTCGGCCGGGATCGGTTGAATCGCAATCCACTCCGGCGTAGCGTTCTTGGACGGTGCGGTTTTGGCAGTCGCAGAGCCAGCGGAAACACTGAGCAGATCCGCCAGCTTTTTACAGGCCTCAACGTCAGTGCCGCCGTCGATGTAGCGCACGAGGTCAATCAGGTCGCCGCCCTTATCGCCGGTGGCAAAATCTGCCCAAGTGCCTTTGCTCAAATTGACCTTGAGTGAGCCTGCACGTTTGTCCGTGCGCGTCGGGTTCGGTGCGGTGTACTCCTTGCCGCCGTCGATGCGTTTGCCGTTCGGCAGCCAGTGAGCAAGCACACGGTCGATGTTCTTCAGTGCGGTACTTTTTACGTCGGCAAAGCTCGGACGTTTTGAAGTGTTGCCGGTGCGCTGAGTCATGGTGCGGTCCTCGACTCAAGCAACGCCTCGTTCACGTCGTCGATCAGCGCCTTGGCCATCTCGCCGAGGTAGAACGCAGGCCAACTAAAACGCTCGCCCGCATCGCTGATGGCGGCATCGAGGATCAGTTGATTGGCGTGGTGCAAAATCTGGGAGACGGCCTCAAGTGCGTCTTCCAGCGGGATACCGGCATTTACCCGAAACAGGTTTTGGCCATCACCGTTGGCAGGGGAAAACTCGGAGCGTCCAAGTGTGCTGGAGTGGGTCACAGAGCACCGCCTTTCTGGCCCATCGGCACAGAGGAGGCATCGCCGTACATGGTGAGTGTTTTGATCAAGCCCAAGGTGCCGCGCACGTCCCAAATAACAGATGACAGCACATGGTTGGAAAGCAGGGGTTTATCGCCGTCTAAGTGATCTTCCAATAGCATGAGGACTGAATCGGCACGGTCGAGCGCACAGGTGATGGCGTCGATAGGCAGACCGGCTTCGGCGTCTGGGCTGACGCAGAGTAGGTCCTCGGGCAGTGCGAAGCCTGGGGGCATGCTCATTGGGCACCCCCCAAGGATCTCAGATTTTTAAGTTTGTTTTTTTGGACGTTTGCGAGAATCCATTCGAAGCGGTGATTACTTTTTTTATCGCGGGTCTTGGGGGGGACTTCAATTTTATATGCACCACTGCGGTGAAGGGCTTCAAGGTCAACCACGCGGGTAGTTTTTGCCATGCTGCGCTGATCAAAAATCACTCCCATACGATCTACCAAATGTATGGTGATATGCTTAGAAGGTTGCATTGCGGTCTGCTTAGATTTGCTGTGTGGCAGTCGGGTCAGTGGTACGAACACTGACTCGACACTTCTTTCTACTAAAGCCAGTCTTAGGGCCAGTCCTCTTGGGAGCATCCCAGCCAATTTCGCTCCCTCGACTGCTACCGCGTTCACCGGGTGCCTGCCTTCGCAGCGCGCTCTATCCAAGCCTTTAGCTCAGTCATCAGAATCAGGCGTCGCCGTCCGAGTTTGAAAGCCTTCAGGTCGCCAGAGGCGATGAGCTCATAAACTCCTGACCTTGAATAGCCAACCACGCGTGCAGCGTCTTCCACGCTTACTGCAAGAGGTGCGATGTGTTCGGGGTTGTTCATTAGCTTGTCCTTGATCGGTGGTGCGGACTGTACGATACTGGTCCGGACGTAAACATCCTATTTGTAAGTAACATTATCTGCAAGCAAAAGTTTTGTAGACATCTTGAGGCGAGTAAATGGCAAATCGTTCGAAGAAGGTTGTTCTGTCAGCGAGGGTCGATCCCTACCTTAAAGCTGCGCTTGAACTGCTGTCGGCATCTAGCAACGAGAAAATCGTGAAGATCCTAGAGTCATGCCTTGAGAATGGGATGAATGACAGAATCATCACGAACCCGTTTAAAGCTCCGCAAAAAGATCTGGGAAAAATCAGTTTCATGGTCGCATTCACTGCAATCTGGTCGGAGAATGAAACTCTCTACAAGCTACGCGCAGGAACGCTCGGTCCTGATTTCGCCGGAGAGGAGTTATCGATGGTCGCTATGTTTATCAATGGCGATAAGTATTTCGATGGGGAGTTTGATGTTTTCGGGGATTTGAACGGTTCGACAGATAAGTTTGGGTTCACGCCGCGAATGCAGCCTCGGGTGAACCTTGCCTTGGTAGAGCAGGAGTGGCCAATTGTTGAAGACTATGTGAGGTTTCTGGAAAACAACAAGCCGCTTCAGCCGGGCTACGCCGAATACAAAAATATGCGTGCTCAATCTCTGGCTAGATGAGTTCAACCGCCGCTGCTTTTGTTTCCGGCCCCAGGTGGGCATACCGGAGTGTCATCTTGATATCGGCGTGCCCCAGCAGATCCCGTACCGTGTTGAGCGGTACACCTGCCATTACCAGGCGTGAAGCGAAGTCGTGCCGCATATCGTGCCAGCGGAACCTGTCGATCTGCGCCCGTTCAAGCAACTTGAGCCAAGCGCTTTTGACGTCCTCAAAGCGACCGCCGCCTTGACCTGGGAACACATACGGCGACTTGCTGACCTGCTTCTTCCACACTTCCAGCACACCAATGGTCTCCTTGTTCATCGGGATATGGCGTGTATCGCTTGTCTTGGTGGTGGCCCCGGCGACTGTGATTGTCTTGGTGTCGAAGTTCACCGCTGACCATTTCAGGTCGAACAGCTCTCCGCGTCTTATTCCGGTATTCAACGATACCAACACCATTGGCTTCAGGTGATCGGTGAAGTGCAGTTGCAGGAGGCTCGGCATCGGCTCTCTATGGCGGTCCGTCCGCCAAGTGTTTGCACTCTCACGCTCGGCCCTCATTTCATCTTGTCGAGCGTCCAGGGCATCGCGTAGACGCTTGGTCTCGTCAGCAGCTAGGTAGCGAATCACCCCCTTTGAGTCGACTTTTAGCTGTTTAATCTTAACCAGCGGGTGCGTGTCGATGTAACCCCACTCGACGGCACGACTGAAAACACCACTGATCGAGCCCATTTTTCGATTCACCGTCGAAGCCTTGTTGCCGGTCTGCATCCATCCGGTGCGGATCTGCTCCAGGTCTCGTCCGGTGATCGCGTCCAGGCGCTGGGCCATGATTGGGTCGAAGTTATTGCTGAGGGTGTGCTGTGTCTTCTCATGGCCCTTGTGATGAGCCTTGAACCACGGCATATAGGTGTCGTCGATGAAATCGCGTAGCGAGGGCAGAGCTGACCCCTTGCGGCCCTGGGCGATGGCAAGAGGCTCGCCGTGGGCGTGCGCATCGGCTAGGTACTGGGCGGCCTCGGTTCGGGCTTGGTCAAGAGTAAGTGCGCCGACACGCCCGAGGGTGGCGTTCTTGTTTCGGCCCCACGTGACCATGTAGGACTTGTGACCGCTGGGCAGTACGCGAATGAAGAAACCGGGTTGCATAGTGTCATGCACGCGGTATGCTTTCGCCTCGGCGGCCAGGCTGCCAATTAGCTTCTGAGTGATTTTGGTTTTCAAGTGTTCGACCGTGACAGCAGGATGGCAGCAAAAAGCACTATACCGCTCGATGTTCACGGACTCAATGGGACTAAAAGTCCCATTAATACTGGGATTGTGGCTGTACCCATTGGGCCTAAATTGACCCTCCTAAGGGGAAGGTTGGCCGTTCGAACCGGCCCTGGGACACCAGATTCAAAGCCCCGCACAGTGAACGCTGGCGGGGCTTTTTTGTGCGCGTAGAGTCTTTTCAAACTCAGGTCGAACC
>Ga0105246_10000896_pt1 | contig 17101 bp, 20 predicted proteins | sample KBSM64metaG_FD_99694 | JGI IMG/M metagenome (GOLD analysis project Ga0105246, IMG submission 99694) | Miscanthus rhizosphere microbial communities from Kellogg Biological Station, Michigan, USA - KBS M6-4 metaG | ecosystem: Host-associated > Plants > Roots > Rhizosphere > Soil | place...
CAGGATAGCCGGGAATGGCCACCGCAGCGGTGATCCGCTTGCCTTCGATCTCGACGTAATCGCCGTCGGTGATGCCGAGCGCCTGGAACGCAGAGCGCGGCATGCGGGCGACGCCCTGGCCGCTTTCTTCTTGCCGAGCGGCGGCAACCTGGAGCCGGATCGAGCCTGCCTTCACCTTTTCCGCAACGTCAGCCATCAGCCCGCTCGCTCCCGTTTATCATTCTGGTGCGCCACAGCTAGGGACGGGGTCGGCCGATTGCAAACCCGGGGGCGCGGCGCACGGAAGGAAGAATGCCTCTCGCGAGCGGTGTTTCCGGAAGGCGGGCAAGAAAAAGGTCAGAACCGCCGGCGTTCGCCGCGGGCGGAAAAAAAGCCCCGGACGTTGCCGTCCGGGGCCTTGAAGTTTTGGGAGAGGATGCCTGAAAGGCCTGCTCCATATGCTGCACCTGCTCACATCTCGCAAGTGCGAAAACATCATGGGGTGTTGCAAAACGCGCAACTTGTCGGAGTTATTCCGATACCATCTTATGTTTCAAATATTTACTGAGTTTACTCCGTTCTCGCGGCTGGAAATCCATGCTGCACTGCGACAAAAATTGGTGTCAGACGACTCTCCATCGGCCGCCAAAAAGCGGTTGCGCGAGTGGCACTCCCGCTTAGGAGAGCCCCAACAGCAGGAGGCCCGCGATGCAGAAACTCTACCCCGACGCCGCTTCCGCGCTCGCCGGCGTGCTCGAGGACGGCATGCTGATCGCCGCCGGAGGCTTCGGCCTATGCGGGGTGCCCGAACGTCTGCTCGAGGCGATCCAGGCGAGCGGGGTCAAGGATCTGACCTTCGCCAGCAACAACGCCGGAATCGACAACGAGGGCATCGGCAAGCTGCTGCGCACCCGCCAGGTGAAGAAGATGATCGCGTCCTATGTCGGCGAGAACAAGGAGTTCGAACGGCAGTTCCTCTCCGGCGAGCTCGAGGTCGAGTTCTGCCCACAAGGCACGCTGGCCGAACGGATGCGCGCGGGCGGCGCTGGCATTCCCGGGTTCTACACGAAGACTGGCGTCGGCACCGCGGTCGCCGAAGGCAAGGAGGTCAAGCGCTTCGGCGATGACGACTACATCCTCGAGCGCGGCATCTTCGCCGACCTCTCGATCGTCAAGGCGTGGAAGGCCGACGAGACCGGCAATGCCGTGTTCCGCAAGACCGCGCGCAACTTCAACCTGCCCGCGGCCACTTGCGGCAAGGTCTGCGTGGTCGAGGTCGAGGAGGTCGTCCCCACCGGCGCGCTCGACCCCGATTGCATCCACCTGCCCGGCATCTACGTCCAGCGAATGATCGTCGGCGCGCCGTACGACAAGAAGATCGAGTTCACGACCACGCGCGAAAGGGAAGCGGCATGAAGGGTCCGGCTGTCGGGATTTTGGCGGCGCTTGCGCTGGCCTCGCCTGCGGGTGCGCAGATGGCGCAGCGTGCGGAACCGCGACCCGCTGACAACGCCGACCCCGTCGCCGCCGAACGCATCAAGCCGTTCCAGTACCTTTACGGTTCGGCCGAAGCCGGCGCGCTGTCGATCCAAGCCTGGCACGCTCTGGTCGACTACGCCCGCGCGCAAGTGAGGCACCGGCCGAAGAACAGCGTCGTGCTAGCGCCGGATGCCACGTTCGAAAGCCCGCACTTCGTCCGCTGTGGCAGGAAGCCGTTCGCCGCGGTATTTGACGTCGATGAGACGGTGATCCTCAATCTCGGGCTCGAGGCCTATGCGGCCGCCGGCGCGGCGAGCGGCGGTATGGTCGGCCGGTGGGGCCAGTCGGGCAGCGACGCGGTCGCCCCGGTCCCCGGCGCGGTCTACGGTATCAATGCGTTGCGCAAGATGGGCGTGACGGTGATATTCAACACCAACCGCAGCAACAAAGGCGCCGACGGTACCGCCGCGCAAATCGCGGCGGCGGGCCTGGGCAAGGCAGAGCATTTCAAGACCCTCTACCTCGCCGGCGACGACGCCATGGGCAGTCGCAAGGACGGTCGCCGCTGGACCATCGCCGCCAAGTATTGCGTGATCGCGATGGCAGGCGACCAGCTGGTCGACATCTCCGACTTGTTCAACGCCAAGGGCCTCTCGGTCACCGACCGCCGCAAGGCGGCGACCCGCGGCTGGGTTGCGCAAATGTGGGACCGGGGATGGTGGGTGCTGCCCAACCCGGTCTACGGCTCAGGCCTGCAGGGCGGCCTCGACGACATCTTCCCGGCCGACAAGCGCTGGATCGACACGAAGGAGGCCAACTGATGCCCTGGGATCGGAACCAGATGGCCGCCCGCGCAGCGCAGGAGCTGGAGGACGGCTATTACGTCAACCTCGGCATCGGCATTCCGACGCTGGTGGCGAACCACATCCCGCCGGGAATGGACGTGACGCTGCAGAGCGAGAACGGCATGCTCGGCATCGGCCCATTCCCGTACCCCGACGAGGTCGATCCCGATCTGATCAACGCCGGCAAGCAGACGATCAGCGAGTTGCCGCGCAGCGCCTATTTCGACAGCGCGCAAAGCTTCGCGATGATCCGCGGCGGGCATATCGACCTCGCCGTGCTCGGCTCGATGGAAGTTTCCGAACAGGGCGACATCGCCAACTGGATGATCCCCGGCAAGATGATCAAGGGCATGGGCGGGGCGATGGACCTCGTCGCGGGGGTCAAGAAGATCATCGTAGTGATGGAGCACGTCGCCAAGGACGGCAGCCCCAAGTTCATCCCCCAATGCACGCTGCCGCTGACCGGCGTCGGCGTGGTCGACATGATCATCACCGACTTGTGCGTGTTCCACCGGCGGGACCATCACAGCCCGTTCAGGTTGATCGAGCTCGCACCGGGGGTGAGCGCACAAGAAGTCGCCGGCAAGACGACCGCGCATTACGTGAGCTAGTCCTTTCCAACGGCCTGCTTGCACCCGAATCCCCGCTCGCCTAGGGCCCGCCGATGCTGCGGCGCCTTTACGATTGGGTCCTCGACAAGGCCGCGCATCCGCATGCCGGCTGGTGGCTGGCGTTCTTCGCCTTCGCGGACGGGGGACTGTTCCCGTTCCCGCCGCACCCGCTGCTGGCGCTGCTGTGTCTGTCGCAGCCGAACCGCGCGGTGCGCTATGCGGCGATCACCACCGTGGCCTCGATCGCCGGCGGGGTGTTCGGTTATTTCGTCGGCTATTTCCTCTATGACGTCGCGGGGCGGGAGCTGCTCCACCTGTTGGGTCTCACCCAGAAATTCCCCGTCGCCGCCTGCTACCTCAAGGCTTACGGGGTGGAAATCATCGTGCTCAAGGGCGCGACACCGATTCCGTTCCTGTTGCTAACGGTAACCGCCGGCTTCATCGGCTTCCCGCTCGGCAAGTTCGTCCTCGCCAGCGCGCTCTCGCGCGGAGCGATCTTCTTCGCCCTCGGCGTGCTGTTCAAGGTGTTCGGGCCGCCGATCAAGACCTTCATCGACAAGTACTTCGTTTACGTGGTGATCGCCGTGTTGCTGATTATTGCCGGGCTATTCTACGCGATCGACCGTGCGGGCAGCGGAAGCCACGCGAGCGACACGTGTGCTGCCGCCAAACTCGACCCCACTTACGCCTGAGCGGAACGCCCGGCGACCTGGCTCATTCGTCCCGCGAAGGAGACTCCCATGAGCCGCATCGCCGTCATGGTCGGGAGCCTGCGCCGCGAGTCCTACAATCGCCGGCTGGCGCGGGCGCTGGTTAGCCTGCCGTCGGCGCAGGGCCACGAGTACGTCTTTCCCGAAATCGGCGATCTGCCGCTCTACAACCAGGACGACGATCCGCGCCCCCCTGCTCAGGCCGTCCGCCTCAAGCAGGAAATCCGCGCGGCGGACGGGGTCCTGTTCGTCACGCCGGAATACAATCGTTCGATCCCCGGCGTGCTCAAGAACGCGATCGACCACGCCTCGCGGCCGCACGGCGACAGCGCGTGGGAGAAGAAGCCGGCCGGGGTGATCGGCACTTCGACCGGCAAGCCCGCGACGGCGATGGCGCAGCAGCATTTGCGCAACGCGCTCGCCTACCTCGACATGCCCACGCTAGGCCAGCCGGAGGCGTTCGTGCAATGGACCGACGGGCTGCTTACACAAGAGGGCGAAGTCGGCGAGGGCAGCCGCGATTTCCTCGACCGCTGGATGACGGCGTTCCTCGCCTGGGTGGGGAAGCATGCCTAGCTGTGGATGACGGCCGCGCGGTTCGCTCCCGTTCATTGGATGGGAACCATTGGTGTGTCACACTTTCCCTCATCGCGGTTCGTCCGGCAGGAGGAAAGGCGCTTATGGGCTCGCGGATCGGCGATGCTGATTTCGCCCGGCAGATCGAAGGCTACGGCCTCTCGACCGTGCAAATTCATTACTGGATGCCAGATCATCCAACCCTGCTGCAACTGTTCGTGCTGCAGCAATACGACCTCGCCCCGCGCTTCCCCGAGCTCGATCGTTTCCTCGGTTACTGGCGGCGCGAAATCGACGCTGTCCTGCACTCGGTGCAAGTGGCGCACCAGCACCTGATCGGCCCGGCGGAGTGGCGCGCCGTCGACGGAGTGATCACGATAAACTGAAGCGGATCAGTTCGCCGCCAGCAGCGCTGTGTTCGCCTTCGCCAATAGCGCCTCGGCAACAGGATCCTTCATGCGCAGCCTGAGCGAGGCTTCCGCCGCATCCTTCGCGGCTTGGGCATCGCCGGCGGCAAGCAACGCGGCGGCAACGTCGCGGCGGACCGGGTACCAGAACGCCGGCGGGTCGGTGAAGTCGTTGAACTCCGGCGTTTCCTCGATCGCCGCTCCCTGACGAAAGTTCTCGGCAGCCGCTCGTGGATCGCCTTCCAGCATCGCCACGCGACCGGCAAGGACCGCGCGCATGATTCCGAGCATTTGTTCGGGCGCCTTGGAATCGTGCTTTTTCGGCTTGGCAATGGTGAGGGGGATCGCCTCCATCTCTCGCTTCACCGCCGGAGCATCTCCGGCCGCCGCCGCAGCTTCGCCGCGCGCGTAGTGCCACGCGGCCTTGAGGTACGGCAGCTTGGGCTCGGGTAGCGCGGCAACGCCCTTGGGGTCGAACCGCGCCACGGTTTCGTATCCGAGCGCGGCGAGCAGCTGCATCACCGGCCCGTCGTCGTCGCGCTGTGCGGCGACCGCGACCAGCGGCCGGGCGAGGTCGAGCCCGATGGTCGCATCCCCCGCCATCAGCGCTCCGCCGAGCCCGTAGATCACGTTGTGCGCGTGGTACGGCAGGCCCCACACGCCCTCCGGCCCCGGCATATCGAGCCGCTTGGCATTCTCGATCCCGAGTTCGACCGCGCGCATGTTGGCCCGCGCCGTCTCCTCATAGCGGCCGAGCCAGTACCAGGTGTGCCCGGACATGTGCACCAAGTGGCTGGCGCGGGGCGCGAGGGCGCCGAGCTTGTCGGCATAAGGCTCGGCCTTGGTGGGAGCGCCGAGCACTTCTTCGGCGTGGATGTAGAAATGGATCGCCGGGGTGTGGTTCGGGTCGCGCGCCAGCACCCCTTCGAGGAGCGCCGCGGCGCGGTCCATCTCGGCGTGATCGAAGTCCCCGGTCCTGGCGAAGCCGTTGAATGAATCTACCATCAGCGCGTCGGCGGTAAGGACGGCGATTTCGTTGTCCTGGGGGAACTGCGCCGCAACCTGCTGCATCGCCTGCGCGTAGGCAGCGTCGCGCTTGACGGTATCGCCGGAGCGATAGCGCTCGACCAGGGCGGCGGTCAGCTCGCGTTCCTTTGAAGAACCGCCCTGCACGGCCAAAATCTCGGCCTCGCGGGCGAGCGCCAACAGAGGTTTGCGCTCCTTCTTGTCCTTGCCGTAGTTGATCGTCGGACCCTCGACGAGCACTTGACCCCATTTGCACATCGCGCAATTCGGATCGAGCGCGACGGCATGCTCCATCGCCGCGCCGGCAGCGCTGTGAGCGAAGGCGGCGCCGAGCTCCATCCCATTGGAAAAGAACGCCTGCGCCTGCGGAACGGCAGTGGTCACCGCGAAGCCGCCGATGCCGTAGCCGGTGAGCAAGGTCGGCACTTTGGGCTTGAGCATGTCCTCATGCGAATGCGCGTCGTGCGCGGCCGGCATCTGCGCCGCGTGGTCGGCCGGCTCGGCCTTCTGCGGTGCGTCCTGTGCCGCGCCCGCCGAAGCTAGCGCCGCGCAGGCCGCCACTGTTATCCAATACCGCTTCATACCGACCCCCCAGTCGTGCCGCGCTAGATTATTCCGACCGCTTTCCCCGCCCGTTCGAACATCCCGAGGATCGTCTCGACTTCATCGGCCGAATGCTCGGCGCAAAGCGAGCAGCGCAACAGCGTCATTCCCGCGGGCGTTGCCGGCGGGCGCGCGAGGTTGACGTAAAGCCCCTCGTGCAACAGCGCTTCCCACATCGCCGCGCCGCGTTCGAGGTCGGGCATAATGACCGCCACGATCGCACTTTGCGACTCGCTGGTGCCCAGCGTGAAGCCAAACTCGGTGAGCCCGCCATGGAGGCGCTTGGAATTCTCCCACAAGTGCGCCCGCTTGTTCGACCCGTGCATCAGCTTGCGGATCGAGGTAGCCGCGGTGGCGACGACGCTCGGCGGCAGGCTGGCGGTGAACACGTAGGGGCGGCAGACCAGCCGCATGATCTCGAATTTCGGATGGTTGGAAACGCAGAACCCGCCCACCGTTCCGACCGACTTCGAGAACGTTCCGATCACGAAATCGACGTCGTCGAGCACGCCCTGCGCCTCGGCCACCCCGCGACCATGCTCGCCGATGAAACCCATCGAATGCGCTTCGTCGACCAGCACCATCGCGCCGTGCTTCTTGGCGACGGCGATCATCTCTTTCAGCGGAGCGATATCGCCGAGCATCGAATAGACGCCTTCGAGCACAACCAACTTGCCGGCGCCTTCGGGAATGCGGCCAAGGCGCTTGTCCATCGCCTCGACGTCGTTGTGCTTGAACGGCACGACCTCGGCATTGCCGAGCGCGCAGCCGTCCCAGATGCTCGCGTGGCTGTCGATGTCGAGAACGATGTAATCGCCCTTGCCGGCGATCGTGCTTATGATCCCGAGGTTGGCCTGGTACCCGGTCGAGAAGACCATCGCGTGGTCCATGGCGTAGAATTCCTTCAACGCGTCCTCGCACGCCTTGTGGCCGACATAGGTGCCGTTGAGGACCCGGCTGCCGGTGGTTCCGCTGCCGAAGTTGTCGAGCGCGTCTTTCCCGGCCTGGATTACGTCCGGGTCAAAGGTCATGCCCATGTAGTTGTAGGTACCGAGCAGGATCGTGTCCCGCCCGTTGCAGATCGCCCGCGTGGGGCTGAGCACCTTTTCCATCACCAGGCTGAAGGGGTCGGTGACTCCGCTCGCCAGCAGGTCCGTGCGTTGCTTGATCAGCGCATCGAACTTGCTGAACAGATCCCCCGCCGTGGGCACCTGGTCGGCCTGCAGCGGCGCGTCGGGCTGATCGATTCCTTCGCTCATCGCGCTTGCAGCTTGCACACGGCGTCGACCAGCTGGCCCCAGGTCTCGATCTCGGCCTGCTGGTTCATGCTGATGATGATGTCGAATTCATCCTCAATCGCGGCGACGAAATCCATCACTGTCAGGCTGTCGAACTCGAGGTCGCCGGCAAACGTCGTCCCATCCTCGATCGCCACGCCCTTCTTGTTGAACGGCTCGATCAGGCTGCGGATACGCTCGTCAACTTCGGCACGATCCATGCGCGCACTCCTAGGTAGGCAATGCGGCGCAAAAGGGGCTTGGGTAAACGAATGTCAAGCGTGCAGCGGCAGCGGCACCGGGGTTTCGGAGCGATCGAGCAAGCCCTTTACGGCGTTCATGAACGGCACGATCGAAACCGGCTTGGCGAGGTAGCCTTCTGCGCCGACCTGGCGGATCCGTTCCTCGTCGCCCTTGCCCGCATAGGCGGTGACCGCCAGCACCGGTATGTCGCACAACGTGGAATCGCCTTTCAGGTCTGCGATCAGATCGAGTCCCGAGATGTCCTGCAGCTGGATGTCCATGATCACCAGGTTGGGGACAAACGACCGCGCCCGCTCGATCGCCGTGCCCCCATCGGCTACCGGTTCGACGGCGAAACCGCTTGCCTGCAAGACGTCGCAGAACAGCTTGCGGTTCAAATCGTTGTCCTCGACAACGAGGATTCTCTGCGTCATTGCGCCCCCGATCCCCTTCCGCCCCCGCGGAAGTTTGCAGACTTGTTGTAGCCTACTTGTGGATAACTGACAATTCTCAAGGTTAATCAGTTCATCGCATCGGACGCATCCGGGGTAGCGCTTGGCGCCCTTGCGTGGGTTTTGACCGACGAGAGGCGTGCCCAGCGCTTCCTGGACCTCACCGGTCTCACTCCCGACCAGCTGCGCACTCGGCTCGAAACGGCGGAGCTGCAGCAGTCGGTGCTCGAATTCCTCTGCGCACATGAGCCGGACCTGATAGCGGCGGCGGAGACGCTGGGTATCGACCCGGCGGCGATCGCCGCGGCGCGCGAGGCCCTCGCGCGATGACGCGCCCTCTTGTGGTCACCGACTGCGACGAGGTGCTGCTGCATATGGTCCGGCACTTCCGCGACTGGATGGGGGAGCGCTACGACGTCCATTTCGCCCTGAGCGGCAACCCGTTCGCCGAAGAATTCGTCCTGCCGGGCCGCAGCGAGCCGCTCACCTATGAGGAGAAGTGGCAATTCCTAGATGCCTTCTTCGACGATGAGATGGCCCGCCAGACGGCGATCGACGGGGCAGTCGCTGCGATCGGCGAGCTGCAACGCGGCGCCGACGTGGTCGTGCTGACCAACCTGCAGGACCGCTACAACGCGGCGCGCGCCGCCCAGCTGCGCGAGCACGGGTTCACCGCGCCGGTGGTGACCAACCAGGGTCCCAAGGGGACGGCACTCAAGCGCATCGTCGACGAATACCGCCCGAGCCGCGCGGCGTTCATCGACGACTTGGCGCACCACCACGCCTCGGCGGCGGAAGTGCTGCCGGACATCTCGCGGCTGCACTTCTGCGGCGAACCCGCCATCGCGCCGCATGTCGCCTGCGCCCTCGAGGCGGGCCATGCTCACGCCCGGATCGACCGGTGGGACGAAGCCTTGCCCTGGCTCATCGAAACGTTGCATGGAGACCGGCCATGAGCATTGCCCAACGCCTCGCCGACCTAGGCATCGTCCTGCCACAGCCCGCCGCTCCGGTGGCGAGCTACGTCCCGGTCGTGATCGCCGGCGGCCTGGCGCACGTTTCCGGGCAATTGCCTTTCATCGAGGGCGCGCTGGTGACGGGCCGGCTGGGCGAGGATGTCGACCTCGACCTCGGCGCCCGCGCCGCGCGTGCCTGCGGCCTGATGATCCTCGCGCAACTGAACGGCGCGCTGGGCTCACTCGATCGGGTCAGCCGAGTGGTCAAGCTCGGCGCATTCGTCAATTCCGCCAGCACATTCACCGACCAGCCCAAGGTCGCCAACGGCGCCTCGGACCTGATGGTCGAGGTTTTCGGCGAGGCCGGCAAGCACGCCAGGAGCGCGGTCGGTGTGCCAGTGTTGCCGCTCGGCGCGGCGGTCGAGGTGGACGCGATCATTGCCCTTAGGGCTGATTGATCGCTGGCTCTCGCCCGCGCCGAATCCGGCGCGGATCGGCTGGTTGAGGGGGCGCGACTACGCTCACCGCGGACTGCACGGCGGCGAGGTTCCCGAAAATTCGCTGTCTGCTTTCAGCGCGGCGATTTCGCGCGGCCTCGGCATCGAGTGCGACGTCCAGCAAACTCGAGACGGCCGCGCGGTGGTGTTCCACGACTGGGAGCTAGACCGTCAAACCGGCGAGAGCGGACCGGTCGGGCAGCGCACTGCCGCCGAACTGTCGCGAGTGGCGCTCGGGGCGAGCACCGACCGGATTCCGACTTTGCATGACTTACTCGGCATGGTCCGCGGCCGGGTGCCGCTGCTGATCGAGGTCAAGACCCGCCACGAGCGCCGCGTCGGATCCCTCTGCCTCGCCGTGCGGCGGGACCTCGAAGGCTACGGCGGCCCGGTCGCGGTGATGGGCTTCGATCCGCGCGTCGCCGCCTGGTTCCGCCGTCATGCGCCGCGCGTGGTGCGCGGGCTGGTGGTCAGCGAGGAAGGCGCGCGGACCCTTTCCGGATCGGTCCGCCGGCATCTGGCGCTGTGGCACGCCAAGCCCGATTTCCTCGCCTACGACGTGCGTGACCTGCCGAGCCGCTTCGCCGCCGCGCAGCGCAAGCGCGGCTTGCCGGTACTGACCTGGACTGTGCGCGGCAGCGCGCCGCGGCAGCGCGCGGCCGAGCACGCCGATGCGCCGATCGTCGAGGGCGAAGGTGTCGCGGAGCCGGCCAGGAACCTCTAATATCGCCGCCATGGCCGATTCCGACCTCATCGCCCGCGTCGCTCCTGCCGTCGGCGCGATCGACGCAGCGCAGTGGGACCGCCTGGCGGGCGGGGGCAATCCATTTATGAGCCACGCCTTCCTCACTTCGCTCGAGGATTCGGGCAGCGTCGGGCCCGGCAGCGGCTGGAGCCCGGCACCGATCGTGATCGAGGACGGACGCGGCGCTCTGCACGCGGCGTTGCCGGCCTACCTCAAGGATCACAGCCAGGGCGAATACGTGTTCGACCATGCCTGGGCCGACGCCTGGCGCCGCGCCGGTGGGCGCTATTATCCCAAGCTGCAGATCGCCGCGCCTTTCACCCCGGCGACCGGGCCGCGGCTGCTGATCGAGGACGAGGCTTACGCGGCGCCGCTGCTCAGCTCGGCCGAGCGCCTGTGCGAGCAGCACGGACTCTCCTCGGCGCATGCCACGTTCATCGAACCCGGTGAGCGGCACTTGTTCGAGCGCGCCGGGTGGCTACTGAGGAACGACATTCAGTTCCACTGGGAGAATCGCGGCTACGCCAGCTTCGAGGAGTTCCTCGGGCAGCTGTCCTCGCGCAAGCGCAAGGATTTGCGCAAGGAGCGGGCGCGGGCCCAAGAGGGGGCCGAGATCCGCCATCTGACCGGTGGCGATCTGCGCCCGGAACATTGGGACGCTTTCTGGCGCTTCTACCAGGACACCGGCGCCCGCAAGTGGGGCCACCCGTACCTGACACGCTCAGCCTTCGACCTGTTCGCCGAGCGGATGGGCGGGCAAGTCCTGCTAGTGCTGGCTTACGAGGCTGGCGAGCCAATCGCCGGCGCACTTAACTTCATCGGCGCCGAGACGCTCTATGGCCGCTATTGGGGCTGCGTCCGCGACAAGCCGTTTCTGCATTTCGAGCTGTGCTATTACCAGGCGATCGACGCGGCGATCGCCCGCGGCCTCAAGCGCGTCGAGGCGGGCGCGCAGGGCGGACACAAGCTGGCGCGGGGCTATGAGCCGGTGCGGACGTGGTCGGCGCACTGGATCGCCGATCCCGGCTTCCGTGAGGCGGTCGCGGATTTCCTCGAGCGCGAGCGCGAGGGGGTGGCGCAGGAAAGTCTGTTTCTGGGAACGCGAACGCCGTTCCGGAAAGGTTAGGCCGCCCTGCGTTCACCCGCCGCGAGCCACTGGCGCGCCCGGCGCTGGGCTTCGGCGATCTCGCGGGCGCTCATCTCGTCGGACACGTCGGCCCGGCACCAGGCCGCTTCCTCGTGGCCCTGCGCGGCAGCGAGATTGAACCACTTGTGCGCCTCGATCAGATCAGAGGCAACGCCGTGGCTGCGGGTCGAGAACGCTACCCCAAGGTCAAAATAGGCGCTGCTGCTGCCCTTGGCGGCGGCCGCCAGGCACTTGGCGACGAGCAAGTCGGCGGCAACCGCCTCTTCGCTACGAATGGCCCTAACATTGTCGATCCTGGCCAGTTCCATGATCAATCCCCCAAAAATGTGCCGGCGGCCCCCGCTGCCGGCTTCGATACGCCAGTGTTCCACCCGACCCGGTCAACAATTGGTTAACGGCGCCCGAGATTCATTAACCACCGCCTTTCCCAAGGTTCGGGACCTCTTAAGGATTTTCCGTTTAGAGCGCGTGCGTTGCCGCTTGTGTGCCATGGGCGCTGTCCTTATAGGCGCGCCAACCGGGTCGGCGGCGCGTTCTTGGGCGCGGCTGTATCGTCAGCATCGGCCGGGGTGGGACTGACCAGTTGCGGAGGTGCCGGATGGCATCCGTCTTGGGTGATGAGATCGACGTATTGGCGAAAGCCAAGCGCGCACTGGATGCGGATTACACGCCCAGCGAAGACGAAACCTACATGTCGGAGCAGCAGCTGAATTACTTTCGCGTGCTGCTGCTCGAATGGAAGAAATCGATCCTCTCTGCCTCGGAGTTCACCTTGCAGTCGCTGCAGGACGGGCCGATCCGAGAGCCCGATCTCAACGACCGCGCCTCGAGCGAGACCGACTGGGGCATCGAACTTCGCACCCGCGACCGGCAGCGCAAGTTGATCGCCAAGATCGATGCCGCACTGCGCCGCATCGACGAAGGCGAATACGGCTGGTGCGAAGTCACCGGTGAGCCAATCGGCATCAATCGCCTGATTGCCCGTCCGATCGCGACGATGACGGTCGAAGCCCAGCAGGCGCACGAGAGGCGCGAAAAGGTTTCCCGCGACGACTGACCCACAGCGGGACAGGTTCGCAATTCTTCCGTCCCGTTAATCAATCGGTTACCACGAACCGCGACAACGCGGGGAGCAAGTTTCAATCACGCGTGGGCTGGCGTCCGCGCGGCATGACGAATTGGGGAGCACGCCGCGCGATGGCCAATGTCGAGACCCGTCAGGTCGACCGCGACAGCTTGCTGCTCGTTGCCCAACTGCGGATCGACGGCGTCGAATCCGAGTTTCGGGTCAAGGTGCGCAACCTCTCCGCCGGCGGCATGATGGCCGACGGCAGCGCCCCCGTCACGCGCGGTGCGCTGGTTTCGGTGGGGCTGCGCAACATCGGCTGGATCGACGGCGCCGTGGCGTGGAAGCAGGACGAGCGCTTCGGGATCGCCTTCGCCGAGGAAATCGATCCCAAACTTGCGCGCGCGCCGTTCGCGGGCGAGGCATCCGACCTGTCGAGTCCGCGCTTCACCCGCCCGCCCATCGATTGGGGCGCCGCGAATTTGCGCAAGATCTGATCTTTCCCGCAAACAGCCGAAGTCCTAGCGTGCCTTCATGCGAGGGCAGCTCTTCCAAATAATACTATTAGGCGCATTGCTGTCGCTGGCCGCATGCGGCCGTTCGGATGGTCCCCTCGACGTGGCCGTCATCGGCACTCGCGAGGAGGTCTTTGCCAGCGGACAGCCCTTGTCCGAGGGTGCGCAAGTGGTGAAGGGCGCCACGGGCGCCGGCCTCGTCTCGCTCGATGCGCAAGGGGAGATCGAACCGGCGCTGGCCGACCGCTGGATCGTCACCGACGATGGCAAGAGCTACATCTTTCGCCTGCGGGAAGGAACCTGGCCCGACGGCGCCGAGCTCACCGGCGCCAGCGCGCGCGACGCGTTCCGGCAAGCGGTGCGCGGCCTTCGCGGCACCTCGCTGGGTCTGGACCTCGCGCCCGTGGACGAAGTGCGGGCCATGGCCGGGCGGGTGATCGAGATCGACCTGAAGGCACCTATGCCGGATTTCCTGCGCCTGCTCGCGCAGCCCGAGCTGGCGCTGTCGCACAGAGGCATCCCGGCGGGGCCGATGGTGGTCGACGGCGCGAACAAGGCGAATCGTCAGGGCGCCCCGGCCGAATTGACGTTCAGGCCGCCGGAAATGCGCGGCTTGCCGCAGCAGGAGGGCTGGCAACGCTATGTCCGTACGGTCGCCGTAGAGGCGCTGGGGGCAAAAGCCGCCTTGGCCGCGTTCGACCAGGGGCAGGTGGACGTCGTGCTCGGCGGCACGATCGCCTCCTGGCCGCTGGCCGACCCGGGTCCGTTGTCGCGCGGCAACCTGCGGCTCGACAATGTGATCGGACTGTTCGGCCTGCAGGTGATGCGCGAGCGCGGCTTCCTCGCCCTGCCGCAAAACCGCGAGGCGCTGGCGCTGGCGATCGACCGCCCGGCGCTGATGTCGCGGTTCAACATCGGCGGCTGGGTGCCGAGCACGCGGCTGGTGCCGGCGGCCGTCGCCGGCCCCAAGGCGCCCGAGCGCTGGGCCGGTGCCAGCATCGAGGAACGACGCGCTGCCGCCGCGAGCCGGGTTGGCGCCTGGCGAAGCGGCGTGGGCCGGGGCAAGCCACCGACCCTGACGGTCGCACTGGCCGACGAGCCTGGGCTGGTCATGCTGTTCAACGAGCTGTTCGCGCAGTTCGCCGAGATCGGCGTCACCATCGAGCGGGTCGAGCCGGGCCAACCCGCCGATCTCGCGCTGGTCGACCGGATCGCCCGCTATGCCGAGCCTCGCTGGTTCCTCAACCAGTTCAATTGTTCGCTTCACCGGGGCCTGTGCAATTCATCCGCCGACGCCGCGGTGCAATCGGCGCTCGCGGCGCCCGATCCACAAACACGGAACGACGACCTCGCCCGCGCCGAGGCGCTGCTGACCGCGGCCAATGTCTACATCCCGATCGGCGCGCCTCTACGCTGGTCGATGGTGCGGGGCAATGTCGACGGCTTCGCCGCCAACGCCTGGGCCTGGCATCCCTTGCCCGACATGGCCACGATCCCCAGATAAACCGGATGGATCGCAGCAATCTTTCGCCGCAGCGGCCGCAGCCGTTGCGCGCGCCGCTTCCGACGGGCACGGACGCGGCCTCGGTCCGCCGGCGAATCGAAGCGGTCGAGAAGGCGCTCGAGCACGGCTTCCGCGTTCCGGGAATCGGCTACGAGTTCGGCCTCGATGCGATCGTCGGGCTGATCCCCGTGGTCGGCGACCTCGTCGGCGCGGCGTTCGGCGCCTACCTCGTCTGGGAAGCGAAGAACCTTGGGATGCCGAAGTGGAAACTGTGGCGGATGGCCGGGAACGTCGGCTTCGACACCGCCGTCGGCTTCGTGCCCTTCGCCGGCGATGCGCTGGATTTCCTGTTTCGTTCGAACACCCGCAACCTCAAGGTCGTCAAACGGCACCTCGACAAGCACCATCCCGAGACGCGGGTGATCGAAGGGTAGTTTCAATTCCAACCGTCTCGGGCCATAGCTTGGCCATGGGCGGGGACGTCACCTATTCCAGCTATCTCGATCTCGAACGCGTGCTGTCGGCGCAGCACCCCGTCTCGGGCGCGCACGACGAGATGCTGTTCATCGTCGTTCACCAGGCGAGCGAGCTGTGGCTCAAGCTGTGTTTGCACGAGCTTGGCGGCGCGCGCGAGCTGATCGCCGCGGACGAGCTCAGGCCGGCGTTCAAGATGCTCAGCCGCGTCGCCCGCGCGCAGGAGCAGCTGATTGGCAACTGGGGCGTGCTGAGCACGATGACCCCCCACGATTATTCGCAGATCAGGCCGCACCTCGGAAAGTCGAGCGGGTTCCAGTCGGCGCAGTACCGCCTGATGGAGTTCATGCTCGGCGGGCGCGACCCAGATATGGTAACGATGCACGAGGCGACCCCCGAGGTGGCCGCGGAGCTGCGCGCCGAGCTTGGGCGGCCGAGCCTTTACGATGAGGTCCTGCGGCTGCTGGCGCGGCGCGGGTTCGCCATCCCGGCCCAGGTGCTCGAACGCGGGCTGGACCAGCCGCACGAGACGAACCCGGCGATCGTCGAGGCTTGGGCGCGAATCTACCGAGACCCGGAACAGTACTGGGACCTCTACGAGCTGGCCGAGAAGCTGGTCGACCTCGAATACCATTTCCAGCGCTGGCGTTTCGGGCACTTGAAGACGGTCGAGCGGATCATCGGCTTCAAGACCGGCACCGGCGGCACGGCGGGCGTGCCCTATCTCGAATCGGTGCTCAAGAAGGGCTTCTTTCCCGAGCTGCTCGCGGTGCGGACGGAAATCTGATGCCGAGCCTCGCCGAGGCTCGCGCGCTCGACGCGGCCGATCCGATTGCAGGATACCGCAAGCAGTTCGCGTTGCCGCCGGGAGTGATCTATCTCGACGGCAATTCCCTCGGCGCGTTGCCGCTCGGCACCGCATCGCGACTAGGCGAGGTGATCCGGCGCGAATGGGGCGAGGGTCTGGTCCGGAGCTGGAACAGCGCGGACTGGATCGGGATGCCGCGCCGGCTCGGGGCGATGATCGCCCCGCTGATCGGGGCCGAGGCCGACGAAGTGATCGCCTGCGATTCGACCAGCGTAAACCTGTTCAAGCTGATCGCCGCCGCGCTGGCGATGCGGCCGGGGCGCAAGGTGGTGCTGAGCGAACCGGGCAACTTTCCGACCGATCTCTACCTGATTGCCGGCCTCGAAGCGCAAGGCTTCGCCGAGCGGCGGCTCGCTCCGGCTGAGGAGCTTGAGGGGGCGTTTGACGACAGTGTGGCCGTGCTGCTGCTCACCCACGTTCACTACAAGACCGGCGCGATGCACGATATGGCCCGGCTGACGCGAGCGGCCCATGAAGCCGGCGCGCTGGTACTGTGGGATCTGTCGCACAGCGCCGGGGCGGTGCCTATCGATCTCAACGGCTGCGAGGCCGATCTCGCGGTCGGGTGCGGCTACAAGTACTTCAACGGTGGACCAGGCGCGCCGGCGTTCGCCTACGTCGCGAAGCGCCACCAGGCGGCGCTGCAGCAGCCGCTGACCGGCTGGATGGGCCACGCCGCGCCGTTCGCGTTCCGCGACGACTATGTGTCCGCGCCGGGCATCGAGCAACTGCTCGCCGGTACTCCCCCGATCCTCGGCCTCGCCGCGCTGGAGGAAGGCGTCAGGCTGATCGCCGAGATCGGCGTCGAGCGGCTGGCCGCGAAATCGCGAGCGCTTTCGCAATTCCTCCGCGCCGCCGTTGCCGAGGTTGCGCCCGACCTTGCCTGCGTCAGCCCCGAGGACCCGCAGCCGCGCGGCAGCCACCTCTCGTTCCGCCACCCGGAGGCCTACGCGATCGCCCAGGCCCTGATCGCCCGCGGCGTCATCCCCGACTTCCGCGAGCCCGATATCCTCCGCCTCGGCCTCGCCCCGGCCTACATCCGCTTCGAAGACTGCTGGCACGCCGCGCAGACGCTCGGCGAAGTGCTGGCGAGCGGAGAGTGGGAACGGCCGGAATTCAGG
>Ga0105246_10000898_pt1 | contig 17066 bp, 10 predicted proteins | sample KBSM64metaG_FD_99694 | JGI IMG/M metagenome (GOLD analysis project Ga0105246, IMG submission 99694) | Miscanthus rhizosphere microbial communities from Kellogg Biological Station, Michigan, USA - KBS M6-4 metaG | ecosystem: Host-associated > Plants > Roots > Rhizosphere > Soil | place...
ATTGCGGCGCGCCGTCGTCGAGGACATGGTTCGCGAGGCGGTTCTCAAGCAGCGCGTCGAGGAGCAGGGTTATCGCGTTTCCAACCAACGCGTCGTCGACACGATAAAGTCGATCTCGGCGTTCCAGGTGGAAGGCCAGTTCTCGAAGGCGATTTACGACAATTTGCTCGCGACTCAGGGGCTTTCGCCGGCGCGATTCGAGTCTGCGCAGCGTGACGAGCTCGAGGTGCGCGACCTTCAGGAAGGCATCTTCGAGTCGACGTTTCTAACGCCGGCCGAGTTTCGCCGCTACATCGAGCTCTTCAATCAGCGCCGCGAGATCGGTTACGGGTTGTTCAGCGTCGACGCGTTCCTCGGCAAGGTCACGATCGACGAGGCGGCGATCTCCACCCACTACCAGAGCAACCAGGCCCGATACCAGACGACCGAGACGGTCGACCTCGAATACGTCGAGCTCTCGCTCGCCGACATCGCGTCGTCGATCGACGTCAGCGACGACGCGCTGCGCAAGGCTTACGACGAGGACCGCGATCGGTTTCAGACGACCGAGGAGCGGCACGCGCGCCACATCTTGATCGCGATCGACAAGGGCGACGAGGAGGCGGCGCGCGCGAAGGCGGCGGCGGTCGCCGAACGGCTGCGCAAGGGTGAGGACTTCGCGAAGGTCGCGGCCGAAGTATCCGCCGATGCCGGCACGAAGGCCCAGGGCGGCGACCTCGGCTGGATGACGCCACGTGATGCGCCGTTCGAGAACGCGCTATTCGCGATGCAAGCCGGCGCGATCAGCGACCCGGTGCGCAGCGATTTCGGCTTTCACGTGATCAAGCTCGACGAGATCCGGCCGGCCACGGTGCGCCCGTTCGAGGAGGTCCGCGACGAGCTCGCGGGCGACCTGCGCACGCAACGAGCCGAGAAGCTGTTCTACGACCGGGCGAATCAGCTCGCCGACCGTTCGTTCGATGCGTACAACCAGCTCGCGACGGTCGCGAGCGAGCTCAAGCTCCCGCTCAAGACGCTCGCCAATTTTCCGCGCACGGGCGATCCCGCGGCATTCGACAACAGCGCTCCGGTGGTGCAAGCGGCATTCGACGAGCAGAACGTGGACAGCGGCCGCAACAGCTCGCTCATCGAGCTCTCGGACGACCACGTCCTCGTGCTGCGCGTGACCGCGCACCATGTGCCGACGGTCAAGCCGCTCGAGCAGGTGCACGATCAGATTCGCGATGATCTCAAGCGTGCGCGCGCCGAGGAGCTTGCGGAGCAGGCTTCACAGGCGTTCCTGGCTGCGATCCAGGCCCCGAACGCCGATCCCGCGGCGCTCGCCGTGCAGCAGAACGGCTCCTGGAACGCGCCGGCCTGGATCGAGCGCACGAACGCGACCGTGCCGACCGAGGTGCTCGCGGCCGCGTTCGGGTTGCCGAAGCCGGCGCAGGGCCAGGTGACGCGCGAGCACGTTGCGTTGGCCAACGGAAGCCACGCGGTCCTCGTGTTGTCGAACGTGCAGGCTGGAACGCCCGACTCCATCCCTCAAGGCGAACGCGACCAGCGTCAGCGCCAGCTCGCCGACCAGTCCGCGAACTCCGAGCTTACGGGCTACGTGGGGACGCTGCGCGAGCAGGCGACGGTGCGGATTCCGCAAGACGTCATCGAGCCGCAGCAATACTGACGAGCGGTCCCCACGGAGCGGGGGTGCAGCGTTTTTCGGCTCGGAACGACGCCGACGGCGTCAACCAGCGGTCGTCGGCTTCTTGTCGGCGTCGTCGGGCAACGCGATGCCGACGATGTTGTAACCCGAGTCGACGTAAATCACTTGGCCCGTGATGCCGGCCGCGAGGTCGGAGCACAGGAACGCGGCCGCGTTGCCGACGTCGTCGATCGTCACGTTGCGCTTCAACGGCGCGGTTGCACCGACGTGCGCGATGCTCTGCCGGATTCCTTTGATGCCGGACGCCGCCAGCGTGCGAATCGGACCGGCCGAGATCGCGTTGATCCGGATGCCGCTCGCGCCGAGATCGATCGCGAGAAAGCGGACGTTCGCCTCGAGGCTCGCCTTCGCGAGGCCCATCACGTTGTAGTTCGGCAGCGTGCGAACCGCGCCTAGGTAGCTCAACGTGAGCAGCGCACCCGCCCGGCCGCGCATCAGCGGCTCGGACTTCCTCGCAAGCGCGGCGAGACTGTAGCTCGATATGTCGTGCGCGATCCGGAAGCCTTCGCGACTCACAGCGTCGATGTAGCGGCCGTCGAGCTGATCGGCCGGCGCGAACGCGAGCGAGTGGACGAGGATGTCGAATCCGTCCCAGCGTTTCGTCAAGCCCGCGAAGAACGCGTCGATCTGCGCGTCGTCGGCGACGTCGAGCGGCAACGTGAAATCGCTGCCGAGCTGGCCGGCCATTTCGTCGACACGGCTGCGCAGCTTCTCGGTCTGGTAGCTCAGCGCAAGCTCGGCGCCCTCGCGCCGCATCGCTTGTGCGATTCCCCACGCGATCGAGCGGTTGCTCGCGAGGCCGATCACGACGGCGCGTTTGCCCGCGAGGAATCCCATCAGACGCGCTCCAGCGCCATCAACCGCTTTGCTCGGTGACGTCGACGAACATCTTCAGCCGCTGGCCGGGCTTGATGATCTTCTCCGCGGCGACGCCGTTCCACTCGCGCAAATCGGGCACGGTGACCCTGAACCGGCGCGCGATGGAGTAGAGCGAGTCGCCGGGGCGCACGACGTAGGTGACCTGGCGAACCAACGCGCTCTTGAGCGCATTCAGCTCGGTCGTCCCCGAGCTCGCGCTCGCCGCTCGCGTCGTCGACGCCGGAATCGCGTCGACGCGTGCGGTCGCGGACGGAGCCGCCGAAGCCTGGGCCTTCGTAGCGGCCGGGGTCGGCGCGGAGCTTTGCGTTTTCGCGGCTGCCGTAGCCTCCGTCGAGGTCTGCGTCGTGGCTGCAGGCTCCTTCGTCCAGACCACGAGCTCGCGGCCCACGCTCAGAGTGTCGCCGGGCGCCATCGAGTTCCAGCTCGCGAGCTTGCTCGTGTCGACGCCGTATTGGCGCGAGATCGACCAAAGCGTCTCGCCGGGCTGGACCTCGTGCTCGCGGCGTTGACCGCTGCGCGCCACCGACTGCGCGCGCGCCGCACGCGCGTCGGCACTCAGCCCGTAGCCGCTCGCGTTCGCTTTGGCGGCCGGGATCAACAGGCTTTGACCCGCATGCAGCGCGTTGCTGCGCAGGCCGTTGACCTCGCGCAGCACCGCGACCGTGGTCTGATACTTGTCCGCAAGCGATCCGATCGTTTCGCCTTTCTTGACCTCGTGCTTCGTCCAGCGCACGCGCTCGCCGTCGCCGAGGGACGCGAGCGCGTCCTCGAAGGCTGCGGCTTGCTCGGCCGGCACCAGCAGGCGGTGAGGACCGTCGGGATCCGTCGCCCAGCGGTTCACGCCGGGATTCAGTCGGTAGAGCTCGTTCGTGTCGATGCCCGCGAGCTCGGCCGCGAGAGCCATGTCGATTTGACTCCCCGTATCGACGACCGCGAACCGACGCGAGTTCGTGACCGCCGGGAGCGAGATGCCGTACTTGAGCGGATCCGAGACGAGCTGCCGGACGGCCAGCAGCCGCGGAACATAGGCCTGCGTCTCGGCGGGCAGATACTGGCTGATGCCCCAGAAGTCGGCGGACTTATGCGCGGCCTGGGCGCGCTTGAGCGCGCGCTCCACGTTGCCTTCCCCGGTGTTGTAGCCTGCGACCGCGAGCAGCCAGTCGCCGAACTGCTCGTGCATCGCCTCGAGATAGTCGAGGGCCGCGCGGGTCGATTCGACCACGTCGCGCCGCCCGTCGTACCACCAGTTCTGCTCGAGCCCGAATCGCTTACCGGTGCCCGGGATGAACTGCCAGAGCCCGGCCGCGCGGCCGTCGGAGTAGGCGAACGGGTCGAACGCGCTCTCGACGATCGGTAGGAGGGCAAGCTCCGCGGGCATGTCCCGGCGCTCGAGCTCGTCGACGATGTAGTAGAGGTAGAGGTCCGCGCGCTCGAACACGCGATCGAGGTACTGCTGATGACGCGAGTACCACTCGAGCTCGCGCGCGACCGCGGGTCGGGCCGGCTCCACGGACCATGCGAAGCCCTCGCGCAGGCGCGCCAGCAGGTCGCTCTGCTCGACGACGGGGTCGCGCAGCGGGACGTAGGGGACCTCGACGGGCGCGATCGCCGCGGCGGCGGCCGGATCGATGGCCGTCGGGCCCGGAGCGGGCCGGGTGGCGGGCGATTGGCACGCGGACAGCGCTGCGGCCAGGCCCAGGGCGCAGAGCGGGGCACGGAATGGCCGACCCCGAAGCCGCTTATTGTTATCGTGCATGCCGAGGCGGCCAAAAAGTGTGTCGGAAGGTGAAGGTATCGTGACGTAAGCCGCGGGCGCAAGGCCGGCGCTCTGGAACCGTGATGTAGCTCCGTAGGTGACGCGGCGCATTGAACTGTGATGGCGTTCTCAGGCACGATCGAAAGTATGAATCGCGATCCGTCCGGCATGACCGACTGGCTCGCGACGCCGCTCGGGCGCCGCTGCCTCGCGAACGAGCAACGACTGATTCGCGGCGCTCTCGATCGGGTGTTCGGCGAGCAGTTTCTCCAGATCGGCGCGTGGGGCGGCCACAGCACGTTCTTGCGCTACGCCCGGACCCAACGCCGCGCATTGCTCGATTGGCGGCTCGACTCCGGGGCCGACCTCATCAGCGACACGGAAGAGCTCGGCGTAGCGAGCGACTCGATCGATGCGGTTCTGTTGCCGCACACGCTCGAAAGGACCGAGTCGCCGCACGCGCTGCTGCGCGAGGTCGACCGGATCCTGCGCCCCGACGGTCACTTGCTCGTGTTGAGCTTTGCGCCAAGCGGGCTCTGGGGCCTTCGGCATCTCTTCGCGGGCGGCGGCTTCCCTACGGGGCGGGAACGCATGATTCGCGAAGGCAGGCTCCGTGATTGGCTCGAGCTTTTGAGCTTCGAGGTCGGCACGCCGACGCGCTATTGCCACACGCTGCCGCTCGAGCGCTTCAAGCAGCTTCGTGTGCTGCCGCGCGAGGAGCTCGCGCAGCGCTGGCTGCCGATGCTCTCGGGCGGCTACCTTCTGCGCGCACAGAAGCGCGTGCGGCCGGTCACGCCCGTGCGGATGTTCAAGCGCCGCCCGCGGCTACGCGTCGTCGGCAGCTTGGTGGAGCCGACGACGCGCTCGCCTGTGCCGCGCGTCGTGGCGCTGCCCACCGCGCCCGAACGCCGCGATCGTTGATGACCGAGGTTCAGGCTTTCACCGACGGGGCGTGCCGCGGCAACCCCGGACCCGGCGGCTGGGGCGTGGTGCTGCGCTCCGGCAGCCGCGAGAAGGAGCTCTGGGGCGGCGAGCTCGCGACGACGAACAACCGCATGGAGCTCACGGCCGCAATTGAGGCGCTGAAGGCGCTCTTGAAGCCTAGTCGAGTCGCGCTGTACACCGATTCTACCTACGTCCGCAGCGGCATCACCGACTGGGTGCGCGCGTGGCGCGCGCGCGGCTGGCGCACGGCCGATCGCAAGCCGGTAAAGAACCAGGACCTCTGGGAGGCACTGTCGGCGCTCGCCGAGCGTCACGAGGTCGAGTGGCATTGGGTGCGCGGCCACTCCGGTCATCCGGAAAACGAGCGTGCGGACGCGCTCGCGAATCGCGGTCTCGATGAGACGCTTGCGCATGGCGTGGGCGAGAGTTGATTTTGACGCGACCTACGGCAAGATAGCGCCACGATGAAGCCCGCTCAGTGACACTCGCGACGATGCGCCAAGTCGTGCTCGACACGGAGACGACGGGTCTCGAGCCCGAGGCCGGGCACCGGATCATCGAGATCGGCTGCGTCGAGATCGTCAACCGCCGAACGACCAACAACCGATTCCATCGCTATTTGAATCCCGGCCGTTTGGTGGATCGCGGCGCCGTCGAGGTCCACGGAATCGAGGACGAGTTCCTCGCGAAGCAGCCGCGGTTCGCCGAGGTCGCGCACGAGTTTCTCGAGTTTGTGAAAGGCGCGGAGCTCGTCATCCACAACGCCGACTTCGACGTCGAGTTCATCAATCACGAGCTGCGCCGAATCGACGGCGTGCCCCACCAGATCCGCGACTGCTGCGCGGTGCTCGACACGCTCGCGCTCGCGCGGCGGATGCATCCGGGGCAGCGGAACAGCCTCGACGCCCTCGCGAAGCGTTACAACGTCGACAACTCGAAGCGCGAGCTGCACGGTGCGCTGCTCGACGCGCAGATCCTGACCGACATCTATTTGTCGATGACCGGCGGGCAGGTCAGCCTGTCTCTCGATGCTCGAGAGGAGATCGTCGAGCTCGGCAGGGAGCGCGGCGAGGCACGGATCGACCGCAGCGGTCTCGAGCTGCCTGTGGTGCTCCCGACCGCAGACGAGCTCGCAGCGCATGACGCGCTGCTCGCAAAGATCGCGAAGCGCAGCGGACGCGTGCTCGACTGGTCCGTGTCTGCCGCCACCGGCAATCTCGAGCCTCCGGCCTCCGCGGCGGCATGAGCTGATCGAAGCCCCCGGTTCCGCCGCTGCGCGGCGGCATGGCGCGGACTCGGCTCCGCATTGTTTCGTGAATTCCGTTCGCCGCGTGTCGGGGTCGGGGCATGTAGAATGCCGCTGCCCCTCACAGAGAATCGACCCTTGAGAACGCTCAAAGACACGCGGATCGGCATCATCGGCTTGGGCTATGTTGGGTTGCCGCTCGCCGTCGAGTTCGGCAAGCGCTACCCGACGGTGGGCTTCGACATCAAGGCGGGCCGAATCGCGGAGCTCGAGTCCGGCAAGGATTCGACGCTCGAGACGACGAGCGAGGAGCTCGCGAGCGCCAAGCATCTCACCTTCACGACCGACAAGAGCGCGCTCGCGAACTGCAACGCGTTCATCGTGACGGTGCCGACGCCGGTCGGGAAGAACAACCGCCCGCTATTGGCACCGCTCAAGGGTGCAAGTGAAACCGTCGGCAGCGTTCTGAAGAAGGGCGACGTGGTCGTCTACGAGTCGACGGTCTACCCGGGCTGCACGGAGGAGTATTGCGTTCCGATCCTCGAAGGCCGGTCGGGGCTCAAGTTCAACAAGGACTTCTTCGCGGGTTATAGCCCCGAGCGGATCAATCCGGGCGACAAGGAGCACAGGCTGCCCTCGATCAAGAAGATCACGTCGGGGTCGACGCCGGAGATTGCGGACTACGTGGATGCCCTGTATGGCAGCATCATCACCGCGGGCACGCACAAGGCGGCGAGCCTCAAGGTCGCCGAAGCAGCGAAGGTCATCGAGAACACGCAGCGCGACATCAACATCGCTCTGATCAACGAGCTCTCGCAAATCTTCAACAGGCTCGGCATCGATACCGAAGACGTGCTCAAAGCGGCCGGCACCAAGTGGAATTTCCTCAACTTCAAGCCCGGGCTGGTTGGCGGGCATTGCATCGGTGTCGATCCCTACTACTTGACTTACAAAGCCGAGGAGATCGGCTATCGGCCCGAGATGATCTTGGCCGGGCGCCGGCTCAACGACAGCATGGCCGAGTACGTCGCGACGCGCGTGATCAAGTTGATGATCGCCCGGAACATTCAGCCTTCCGGCTCGCGCGTGCTGTGCCTCGGTCTCACGTTCAAGGAGAACTGCCCCGACGTGCGTAACACGAAAGTCGCGGACGTCGTGAAGGATCTCCAGAGCTTCGGCTGCCGTGTCGATGTTCACGATCCATGGGCCGACGCGCGCGAAGCGGAGCACGAGTACGGAATCCGAATCGTGGCGAATCCCGAACGCGGTGCCTACGACGCGATCGTGGTCGCGGTTGCGCATCGGGAGTTCGTGGCGCTGGGACCGAAGGGAGTCCGCGCGTTCGGTAGCCCAAACGTAGTGATCTTCGACATCAAGCACGTCTTGCCGAAGGAAGCTTCCGACGCGCGTCTGTGACACGCGCAATTGGAGCACTGCGTTGAAAGTATTGGTTACCGGCGCCGCCGGCTTCATCGGGCATCACACGGCGAAGAACTTGCTCGAGCGAGGCGACGAGGTCGTCGGGCTCGACAATCTCAACGAGTACTACGACGTCTCGCTGAAGCACGCGCGGCTCGCGATTCTTGCGAAGTACCCGCGTTTCAAGTTCGTGAAGATGGATCTCGCCGATCAGGACGCGGTCGCCCGGCTGTTCGCGGCCGAGAAGTTCGAGCGAGTGATTCATCTCGGCGCGCAGGCCGGCGTGCGCTACAGCATCACCGCGCCGTTCGCGTACATCTCGAGCAACCTCATCGGCACGATGACGGTGCTAGAGGGTTGCCGGCACAACGGCGTCGAGCATCTGGTGTTCGCGTCGACCAGCTCGGTCTATGGCGCGAATACCCGAATGCCGTTCTCCGTCCATCAGAACGTGGACCATCCGCTCTCGCTCTACGCGGCTACGAAGAAGAGCAACGAGCTCATGGCGCACACGTATGCGAGCCTCTATGGCGTGCCCGTGACGGGCTTGCGCTTCTTCACGGTGTACGGTCCGTTCGGCCGACCCGACATGGCGCTGTTCTTGTTCACGAAGGCCATTTTGGCAGGCAAGCCGATCGACGTGTTCAACTACGGGCAACATCGGCGCGACTTCACCTACGTCGGCGACATCGTCGAGGGTGTCGTGCGCGCAATGGACCACGTTGCCGCGCCCAATCCCAAATGGGACAGCGACAAGCCCGATCCGAGCACGAGCAAGGCGCCGTATCGCATCTACAACATCGGCAACCAACAGCCGGTCGAGCTGCTACGCTACATCGAAGTGTTGGAAGAGTGCCTCGGGCGCAAGGCGGAGAAAAATCTGCTGCCGCTTCAGCAGGGCGATGTGCCGGACACTTGGGCAGATGTCGAGGACCTCGTCACGGACGTCGGCTACCGCCCCGGCACGCCCGTCGAGCAGGGTGTCCGAAGCTTCGTGGATTGGTATCTCGACTATTACCAAGTGAAGCTCTGAACGGCCCTCGCTTTCCGGTAATCTTGTCGGCATGACGGCGGAAACTTACGGGCCGCGCACCGCGGCCTGGCGCTCACTCACCTGGCATTCCGATCTGCTCCAGGGACGCACGATTCGCTCTCTATTCGACGAGGATCCGCAGCGTTTCAAGCGCTTCTCGCTCGAAAGCGAAGGTCTCTTGCTCGACTTCAGCAGGCAGCTGCTCGACGCACGTGCGCTCGAGTTGCTGCTCGAGCTCGCCGAGCAGACCGAGGTGCGGCACTGGATCGAGCTGATGTTTTCCGGGCATCCGATCAACAACACCGAGGATCGCCCGGCGCTTCACGTCGCGCTGCGCCGTCCGGCGGATCGCCCGTTACTCGCTTACGGTGAGGACGTGATGCCGCTCGTCGAGACCGAACGGCGCAAGATCCGCGCGCTGGCTGACGCTTTGCATGCGGGCGAGCTCAGCGGCTGCACGGGCCGCCCGATCACGGACGTCGTGAACATCGGCATCGGCGGCTCGGATCTCGGCATCGTGATGGCCGTGACCGCGCTCGCCGAGCAGCGGCGCAAGGGCCTCGGCGTGCATTTCGTCTCGAACGTCGACGGCGTTGCGCTGCAGCACGTGCTCGACGCGGCGGACCCCGAGACGACGCTGTTCGTGATTTGCTCGAAAACGTTCACGACGCTCGAGACCCAGACGAACGCACGCGCGGCGCGCGAATGGCTGCTCGAGCACGGCGGCAAGGCTGCCATCGCGGCACAGTGCGTCGCGGTGTCGACGAACCACGAAGCCATGGACGAATTCGGAATCGCGCCGGATCGGCGGCTCGCGATGTGGGACTGGGTTGGTGGGCGCTATTCGATCTGGTCCGCCGTCGGGCTCAGCGTCGCGCTCGCGGTCGGCTGGGACAACTTCGCCTCGATGCTGGCGGGCGGGCACGCCGTCGACGAGCACTTCGAGCGGCAGAGTAATGCGGAGAGCCTGCCGGTTCTGCTCGGGCTCGTGGGAATTTGGAATCGCAACTTCCTCCAGACTCCGACGCACGCCGTGCTGCCGTACGACGATCACCTCGCGCGATTTCCAGCCTACCTCCAGCAGCTCGAGATGGAGAGCAACGGCAAATCCGTGCGTCGCGGCGGCGAGCCGGTGGAGTGTGCAACCTGCCCGATCGTCTGGGGCGAGCCCGGGTCGAACGCGCAGCACTCTTTTTATCAACTGCTGCACCAGGGAACCGGCGGGGCGTCGATCGACTTCCTGCTGCCCGCGAAATCGGCGGTCGGGCGCCAGGCGCAGCAGGATCTCGCCGCCGCGAACTGCCTCGCTCAGTCCTGGGCGCTTGCGTTCGGTGATCCGAGCGAGCAGCCGGGCTCGGGCCGCAGCCCGCATCAGCACTATCCCGGGAGCCGCCCGGCGTCGCTGATCCTGTTCGAGCGTCTCGATCCCGAGACCCTCGGAAAGCTGGTGGCGCTCTACGAGCACAAGGTGTTCGTCCAGGGCGTGATCTGGGACATCAACTCGTTCGATCAGTGGGGGGTGCAGCTCGGGAAGCGGCTCGCCTCCGAGCTCGAAGGGGCCGTCGCGAAGCCGGGCGGAAAGCCCGATCCGGAAGCGATCGCCGGCGCGCTCGCCCGCCTCCGGCAGCTGCGCCGAGCGTGAGCCCGCACCGGCCCTGGCCGGCCGATTTCTTGTGGGCCCCGGGCGCGGCCGATATGATTCGCGCTTTCTAACCGCCTGCGCACGGCCACTGGCCGTCCGTTCAGCCTGGAAGCATCAGCCTTGAGGTTACCGACGAGATGAGGACGGCGTTAGGTCTTAGGTCTGGCCGTCGACAAGGTCTCGCCTTCGTATTCGCGGTCGCTCTTTCGCTCGGTGGGCTCCTTAGCCCCGCCTCCGCGCAGGTGCCGCTGCCGATGCAAGAGCAGATTCAGATGTTCAATTCGCTGCCGGCTGCGCAGCAGCAGGCGCTGATCCGCGATCTGCAGCGACAACTGCCACCCGCCGAGCGCGACGCAATGCTATCGGCGTTGCAAGGGCAGCTACCGAGCGGACAGGGGCAGCAGCAGCAGCAAAACCAATTCAATCCTCAATCGTTGGTCACGCTCGACGGGGCGTTGCGCGATCAAACCGAGGCCGAAAAGAATCAAGAAAAGAACCCACGGCTCAAGCCGAACGACACGCTCGTCCTCGAGTTCTCCCAGCGCAAGGACACGGGCCAGCCCCTCCGCCTCCCGGACGACCAGCGGAAGCTCGAGGACTTCCAGGGGCGCCTCGAGAAGGGCAACCCGTATCAGCTCGACGGTGCCGGCCAACTGCTCCTGCCGGGCGTCAACGCGATCAGTCTTGCAGGGCTGACCGTCGACCAGGCGACGGTCCGCGTTTCGGCAGAGATGTCGCTGAAGCCGTTCACGATCGTGTTGACGCTGCTGCCGCTCGAGCCCGTCGGCACGAAGGCGCTGAAGCCGTTCGGGTACGACTTGTTCGAGCAACGCCGCACGACGGAGTCGACCACCACCACCTCCCGCACAGGGCTCGCGTTGGGAGGGCTCAGCTCGATCACGTCGCCATTTCAGCCGTCGACAGACATTCCCGTGCCAGTGGACTACGTAATCGGGCCCGGCGACTCCGTCAACATCCAGCTGTTCGGTAATCAGAACCAGGACTACCGGTTCACCGTGAGCCGCGACGGCACGATCACGTTCCCCGAGATCGGACCGGTCAATGTCGCAGGGCTGACCTACGAGCAGCTTCGCGATGCCGTTTCGCAGCGAGTCTCGGAGCAGATGATTGGCGTACGAGCGAGCGTGACGCTCGGCGAGCTCCGCTCGATACGCGTGTTCGTGCTCGGCGACGTCTTGAAGCCCGGCTCCTATCTCGTCACCAGTCTCTCGACGATGACGAACGCGCTATACACGAGCGGCGGCGTGAAGCCGGTCGGCTCGCTGCGCAGCATCGCCTTGATGCGCGGCGGCAATACGATTTCGACGTTGGATCTCTACGACCTGTTGCTGCGCGGCGATACACGTGCCGACGCGCGGCTGATGCCGGGCGATGCGATCTTCGTTCCGCCCGTCGGGGCGACGGTCGCAGTCGATGGTGAAGTGCGCCGGCCGGCGATCTACGAGATCAAAGGCGAGCGCGCCGTCTCGGACCTCGTTTCGCTTGCGGGCGGGCTCACGCCGAGCGCGAATCGAACGAACTTGCGCCTCGAGCGGGTGGTGCCGAATCGCGGCACGACCGTGCAAGACGTAGACCTTACGAGCGGTACTCAGACGGCCGTCCGCGATGGAGACGTGCTCCGTGTGCCGCCGAATCTAGATCAGCTCGAGAACTCCGTCCGGCTCGCGGGGAACGTCTATCAGCCCGGGATCTTTCAGTGGACGCGCGGCATGCGGCTCACCGATCTGTTGCCGGCGCCGGAGGTCGTCAAGCCGAAGTCGGATTTGAGCTACATCCTCGTGCGACGCGAGCCGTCGCCCAACGTGAAGATCGATGCGATCTCGGCCGATCTGCAGCAGGCCTGGCGCCAGCCGAACGGGCCCGCGAACGTGACACTCGAGGCGCGCGATACGGTTTACGTCTTCAACTTCGAGACCGGCCGCGAGCACATCGTCGATCCGATCATCAAGGAGATCGAGACGCAGATGCCGCCGAACACGCCCTGGCCGGTCGTTCGCATCGGTGGTCAGGTGCGCGCCGCGGGCGAGTATCCGCTCGAGAGCGGCATGCGGATCAGCGACCTGTTGCGCGCCGGGGGCGGGCTTAGCGAGGCGGCGTACGTCACGGACGCCGAGCTCACTCGCTACGCGGTCGTCAACGGCGAATATCGCGAGACCGAGCTCGTCACCGTCAACCTAGCCGCGCTTCTCAAAGGAGATGCTGCAGCGGACATCCAGCTCACGCCCTACGATTACTTGAACGTCAAAGAGGTGTCTCGTTGGCGCGGGGAAGAATCGATCACGCTCAAGGGCGAAGTGGTTTTTCCGGGCACGTATCCGATCCGGCGCGGAGAGAAGCTGTCCTCAGTGCTCGCGCGCGCTGGCGGGCTCACGGATCTCGCGTTCCCGGAGGGCAGCGTGTTCACGCGCGTAGAGCTGCGCGAGAAGCAACGTCAGGAGCTCGAGACGCTCGCGAGTCGAGTCGAGCGAGATCTCGCCGCCGTGTCGATCACCGAGCCCAATGCGAGCCAGACGATCACCACCGGCCAATCGCTGATTACCCAGCTGCGCAATTCCGTGCCGACGGGAAGGCTAGCGATTCGGCTCGATCAAATCGTTCGCGGTGCCGCAGACGTGGACATCGTTGTGAAAGGCGGCGACCAATTGATCGTGCCGGATCAACGGCAGGAAGTGACGGTGGTCGGCGAAGTGCAGTACGAGACGTCGCACGTGTTCGAGCGCGGCCTAACGCGCGACGAGTACATTGCGAAGAGCGGTGGGACGACGCAGAGGGCCGACAACAAACGCATTTATGTCGTGAGGGCGAACGGCGAGGTCGTTGCACAGTCTGGGGCACGCTGGTTCGGACGCGACTCGAGTGGTGGGATAAAGGCGGGGGATGCCATCGTCGTGCCGCTCAAGCTCGATCAGCCGCTCGCGCGTTGGAGCGCGATCACGACGATCATCTACAACATGGCGCTCGCGGCGGCGGCGGTTCATTCGTTCTAGTGCTCGGCGCAGCGCGTGACGCGGGAGGGCCGCTATTCCTCCGGGCATGCCGTAATGCTGTGCAGGTGGGCTAAGCGAGACCCGGTACTTGTGCGCGCCGCTGCAACTGGCATCCGACCCGATCTGGCCCTGCTACCGAGAGGCGACCGGTGCCGCTGCCCGTCTGACCGGCACGGCCCGCTCCTGTGCACGGGGTCTCTCTCCGGCGGGGCTTACGAGCGCTCGACACCTAAGATCCAGGCTCAAGGATCCGCTGGACAGATTCTGTTCAATCTCATTTGCGCCTACGCGACCGTCTTAAATCTCGTCCCGCATCGCCTGCGACGTGGTAGTGTGCACGTGGGGGCTTTAAGTTCGGTCAAAAAATAGAGGGCAGTGCCTGAAGTTGGATGGGTCATCCAGACTCCAGTCGCGCGCATCCAATCGACGCAGAATGAACCTGCGACGCGTTCTCGTGGAACACACACGTAGTTCGCGTGCGAATCGGAAGCCATTAGAGCCGATTGCACGATAGCGCCGGGAGAACACCAAGAATGACAATGAGACGGGGATCCATCCGCTTCTCGCTAAAGATCGGGTATGTGCGGAATTTACGGGGTAGTCGCATTACGCGAAGGTAAGGCCGTCGACGAGTCTTGGCTGGCGCGAATGGGGAATGCTGTCGCGCACCGTGGCCCGGATGACGCAGGGACCTATCGCGACGCGCGCGCCATGCTCGGCATGCGCCGCCTGTCGATCATCGACGTTAGAGATGGCCATCAACCGGTCGCGAATGAACGCCGGTCCGTCCACGCCGTCTGCAACGGCGAGATCTACAACTTCGAGGGGCTTCGACGTGACCTCCTAGCTCGCGGTCACTCGGTCCGTTCTCGCACCGACAGCGAGGTCCTCGTGCACTTGTACGAGGAGCACGGCGATTCTCTCGTCGACAAGATCGATGGCATGTACGGCTTCGCTATCTGGGATTCCGAGCAACGCAAGCTCGTGTTGGGGCGGGACCGGCTCGGGATCAAGCCTCTCTACTATTGGCAGGGTGACGACTGGCTGGCGTTTGCGTCGGAAGTGAAGGCGTTGCTGCAGCTGCCGTTCGTCGCCGCGCAGCTCGACTCTGCAGCGCTTCGCGACCTGCTCGCGTTCGGCTACGTGCCCGGTGAGCGTTCCATCTTTTCGCGCGTGCGGCGTCTCGCGCCCGCAACGGTGCTCGTGGTCGAGGGCTCGACCGTCACATCACACCGCTATTGGCGCTTGCCGCCGGGGACAGATCACAGCCTCTCGGAAAGGCAATGGACGGAAGCCGTTCGCGACAAGATGGAGTCCGCTGTCGCCGCACAGATGGTCAGCGATGTCCCGATCGGGGCTTTCTTGAGCGGCGGTTTGGACTCGAGCAGCATCGTCGCGATGATGGCGAAGCACAGCGACAGGCCCGTGAAGACGTTCACGATCGGCTTCGATGGATCGAGCGCAGCGCGCATGTACGACGAGCGCTCGCCTGCGCGACGTGTAGCCGAGCACTTGGGTGCGCAGCACCGTGAAATCGTCGTGGCTCCAGACGTCATCAGGCTTCTTCCACAGCTGATTTGGCATTTGGACGAGCCGATCGCGGATTCCGCGGCCATAACCACTTATCTCGTCGCGAGACACGCGCGTGCTGACGTCACCGTGATCCTTTCGGGCGTTGGCGGCGACGAGATCTTCGGCGGTTATCCGCGCTATCTCGGCGAGCACTACCGCCGGTTCTACAACCGCTTGCCCAAATGGGTTCGTGTGCAATGCGTTTCCCGTCTGGCGCAGCTGCTGCCTTCGGACCGGCATTCGCTTACGCGAAACTACCTGCGATACCTCAAGCGCTTCACGAGCGCGAACGAGCTCGATCTCGAGGAGCGGTATCGAGGCTACTCGCAGATCTTCGACCCCGGGCAACTGAACGCGCTCGGCATACCGCCGGCCCTCGAGGACGACGCGCTGGCTGCGGCCTTCGCGGAAGCCAGAGGAGAGGAGCCCCTTCGCCAGTTGCTGGCGGCCGATCTCGCGACTCAACTGCCCGACGATCTACTGCTGCTGACGGACAAGATGACGATGGCCACGTCTCTCGAATGTAGGGTACCTCTGCTCGATGTCGGCCTCGTCGAGCTGATGGCTCGCATGCCCGAGAACATCAAGATGAAGGGCGGTCAGCTCCGGTACTTGATGAAGAAGGCCGTTGCGGACTTGCTGCCGGCCGAGACCATCCGACGTCGCAAACGTGGCTTTGGCGCGCCGATCGGCGCATGGTTCCGCGACGAGCTCGCGCCCCTAACGAAGGCCATCCTGTCGCGGAGCGTCGTCGAGAGGCGCGGTTTGCTGAATTGGCGCGCGATCGAGTCGATGCTCGCGCTGCATCAAACGGGTCGGCAAGACTTCACCGACCACATCATGACGCTATTGACCCTCGAGATTTGGTGCCGTCTGTTCCTCGACGGACGCAGCGCCCCCGACGTTGCCGACGAGCTCGCGCACGTCCCAGTTCGAGCACGGTCGGTCGGGCGTGTGGGTGCGATGGTCCCGCTGGGGACGGCCGGGGGATCGCGGCACTAATCGCGTTCGAGCCGGCGCGCGACGCGCCGTCTCCCGCCGGCGTGTTGTGAGAGTTTCCGCGCGTCGATATGATGCACAGGTTCGAGCGCACCGCCCGGTACCGAGGTGCTGCTTGCGACCCGCGGTTACCAGAGTACGCAGTAGGGCTAATGGCTGCTATAGGCACTTTCGACATGGCGGCCGCGGCCGTCCCCTCCTTCTGATGGACCCACACGACGTCGCCGGGGACGCTTAAGTGGTCGCCCGAGTCGACGAAACAAACGAGGACATCGACCTTGGCGCCGTAGCGGCAACGCTATGGTCCAAGCGGTATTGGATCTTTGCGAGCGTCGTTCTTTTCACGATCCCGTTCGTTGCTGCGGCGTTCTTGATGACACCGGTTTATCGCGCCACCACGGTGCTGGCGGACGCACGCGCCGAGAACAGCAGCTCGAGTGGCTTGACCGGTGCGCTAGGCCAGCTCGGCGGGTTGGCGTCACTCGCGCGCATCAACGTCAATTCTGTCAACCAAGTCGACGAGGCGCTCGCGGTCATGAGGTCCCGCGAGTTCTTGGAGCGCTTCATTAAAGAAGCGAACATGCTTCCCGAGTTGTTCCCCAATCTCTGGGACACCGACGGCAATAAATGGCGCGGACCCAAGGAGCCCACGCTAACGCAGGGATACTTGCGTTTCATGTCGATCATGAGCACTGCCTTTCCGAACGGCAAAGGTGGCCTCGTGACCGTGAGCCTTGAGTGGACCGATCGGGAAGCCGCGGCACGCTGGGTCAACGCTGTAGTGGCTCGACTGAACGCAGAAATGCGTGAACGAGCGATCGCGAGCACCAAGTTGTCGCAGAGCTTCTTGGAGTCGGAACTC
>Ga0105246_10000899_pt1 | contig 17060 bp, 14 predicted proteins | sample KBSM64metaG_FD_99694 | JGI IMG/M metagenome (GOLD analysis project Ga0105246, IMG submission 99694) | Miscanthus rhizosphere microbial communities from Kellogg Biological Station, Michigan, USA - KBS M6-4 metaG | ecosystem: Host-associated > Plants > Roots > Rhizosphere > Soil | place...
CTTCGGGTACTGGATCAAAGCAGAAGGATCAGGAGAGGCGAGATGAAGAGGACAAGCAAGAGAAGCAAGAGAAGCAAGGTGGTCAAGACGGTCAAGATAAGCTCAGTAAAAGGCGTGTGCAAGAAAGTGAAACCGATCAAGGCTACAGACCTTCACCCCTGCGCCGTAAAAAAAGTCCTTTTTAGTTTGGGCACCTGAATGATGCCTTACGTAAAAGGTTAATCTAAAAACGCGTCTACGTCCCGGCAAGCAGTACAGATACTTGCCAGATGTAAACGCGTTTTAGTTCTAACCTCATCACAGCTGATGAGGTTAGTTTGAAACTTTTCAAAAACACCTATGTTCCGGATAAGATTTATGTTGATAAACACTGTGAAGTGAAACGAAACTCCATTAGTTTCTTTTCTCCGAATCTGACAGTGAATCAACTGGGCCGGTTGATGGATTATTATCCGTGGCAGCAATATGGGTGTGTGATAACAGCGGATGCTTTTCGATCTGGAAGCTGCCGCTACGTTTACCCTGAATCAGATAAATTAGCAGGAACATAATCATAAATAAGACGGAGTAACGATACATTTCCGTATAACTTGTCAGGGAAGCGATAGCGCCGAGTAGAAGTGCACCCGTAGCAATGCCGAAATCAAGTGTGTTCAAGAACATCCCGTTCGCCATCCCTCTCTGAGCAGGGGAGACGACCTGAATCATCCAAGTCTGTATGGATGATTGCATAGAACCGTAACCAATACCATAGATAAAAGCAGCCACAAACAGGATGGGCATCGTCGTTGCCCAGGAAAGCATGAGAAGTCCAAGTGCGATACATATTGCCCCAGGAATCAATAAAGCTTTAGGACCTTTATTGTCGTAAATGCGACCGGCAAACGGTCTGACGATTAGTACAGCCAGTGCATTAAACAGGAAGAACAGCGCTGGATTAGCGAGATGTGCTTCTTTACCATACAAAACGATAAACCCAACTAATCCGCCGTAGGTAATAGATAACAAACCGTTCAGTACACTTGGCAGGATCAGTTTCCGGTTAAAAGGGGCCTTTGCTTTGGAACCTGGTTTGGCTCCTGAAACGGATACAACATCGCGAGCTACTTGCTCTTGTTGTGATGGCTGCGCCTTAGTAGCCTGGCGGGCCTTTGTCTGAGCTGCTTTCTTACGTGTAAGGCTGTAACTGAGTGGATAGATCACAGCGATCACTCCGGCAGTGCTGAGCATAAGGGTGACAAACCCAGCTCCTTGTAACAAAGTGACGCCGATAATCGGACCCATGGACATCGCCAGACTGGTGGACAAGCCAAAGTAGCCCATGCCTTCGCCCATTCGTTTGACGGGTACAATATCAGATGCCATGGTCGGAAATGCAGTGCTGCTGAGCCCGAATCCAACACCGAACACCATACGGAGCAAAAGCAGAACAGCGATACCCGCAGCAAAATAATAGCCAAGCGTAGCAAGCAGGGCTACAGATAAGCCAATATAGATCATTGCATTACGGAAACCCTTTTCCAGCGCTTTCGCAGAATAGAGTCGTGCCGCAATAGCGCTTAACGCAAACAGGCAAGTGAATAGGCTGACTTGAAATGCATTGGCATGGAATCGATCTTGTACATACGAAGGTAATGGTGAAACGATCATATGTAGTTGCAGGAATAATAGAAAATTACATAACATGAGTAAAATAAAATCGGTCGTCCATAATCGGACAGGTGCAGATTGGTCTTTCATGGTGAAACATTCCCCCTGAGTTGTGATAGTTACAGATTACGATTAATGAGGGAAAGAGTATGTTTAAATGCTTCCATCTGGTCTTCCGGTATACCTTCAGCAAGTTTTTTATTCATTTCTCTTTCGATTGGAACAAGCACATCGATTAATGCTTTGCCTTCTTTGGTAGGATAAAGCAGGTAGGCTCTACGATCCTGGTCACTCGTTCGACGTTCAACCCAGCCTTTTTTCTCCAGCAAATCGATAATTCGTGCGGTAGTAGGCTGGTCTTTGAAAACATATCCAGCCATTTCTTTCTGGTTAACGCCTTCTTTGCGCACCACATTAAAAAGCACAGAAAATTGTTCTGTGGTGATATCGTAAGGTTTAAATTGTGTTGCCAGCAGAGCAGCTGTTTTACGATGGGTGAGTCCGAGCATGAATCCAACAGATTGATCCAAAGAATAATCCATGAATGGATGAACCTCGCTTCCGTAAAAATATCTCTAAAATTCATATAGTTGTTATAACAACTATATGTGGAACAAGTACTTTTGTCAAAGGCAATTGTTGTGCCACAGGGGCAGAGCATAACGATGCAAAGCGTGAAAAATCCTGCTAGAATAAGCATGAAACGGCTTCCAAAGTAATAAAAAATTTGTTATGTAAGGAGCGTTTAACGATGTTGAAAAATATTCCTGCCATCCTTCCACCGGAGTTGCTCAAACTGATGTCCGAAATGGGACATGGGGATGAACTTGTGCTAACGGATGCGAACTTCCCGGCGGCCAGTCATGCACAGCGGTTAGTACGCTGTGATGGTATAGGCACCGCACAGCTACTAGAAGCGATACTAAAGCTCTTTCCGCTGGACACTTATGTAGAGCGGCCAGCAGCCGTAATGCAGGTGGTTAAGGGAGATCCGGTCATTCCGATCATCTGGGAAGATTACCGGCGGTTGATTGAAGAATACGAGGATATGAGCGATGCCCTGGATTACGAAAATCGCTTTGATTTTTATGAGCGGGCTGCCAAGGCTTATGTCATTGTAGCAACGGGAGAACGGGCTCAATATGCGAACCTCATTTTGAAAAAGGGAGTTATTTTCCCTGAACCAGAACCCGCTCAAGAGCGAATGAATTCAGAAACCTATTAAAAAAGTTCATTATGGCGACGGAGCTGGCGATGCGTTCGTCGCTTTTTACGTTTGCCTGAGCTTCAGTTTTTGTATATTTCCTTATGCTGAATTGAATCATCTTGAGATCAGGATGTTTGCACCTGGTTATCAATAATGGACACTGAATGTAGAGAACGGTACAGGAAACGTGTCCAATCTGAAGGATAGATAAATGCAAACTTTACTCCATTTGATGAATGGGAGAAAGGTATGGTTTCTTTTACAATGAATTTAAGAGTGAAGGAAAAGGAATGAAAATATGAAGGGAATGAAGGGAATGGAAATTAGAGTTAGACAAGCAAAGCCAGATGATATTGCTGAGGTATCCAGGCTATTTAATGAATACCGCATGTTCTATGGTCAGGATTCGGATTTGGAGAGAGCGTCCAGCTTTATACAAGAACGAATGAGTAATCAGGATTCGATTGTTTTCATAGCTGAGTGTAACGAAGGGAGAGAAGAAGGTTCATCCTCTGACGCAGATATAGATGTGAACACAGAGGTTGCCATTCAGGAAAAACATATCGAAGAATCAAGGGTGTCTGATACCGCCATGGGTTTGATACAGATTTATCCCAGTTATAGTTCCGTTTCGATGGGGCCGATTTGGATTCTGAACGACCTGTATGTGGATTCAAAGTATCGACAGAAAGGGATCGCCAGAAAACTGATGCAGGCCGTTATGGAACAGGCTAAGGAGCAACATATTCTTCGAATTTCGCTTTCTACAGCGATCAGCAATCAGCAGGCACAAGCCTTATATGAATCCGAAGGATATACACAGGATCAAAGCTTCATGTATTATGAATGTAACGTTTAGTGTGAAAATGAATCCTGATTAAAAATGCTACAATACATCATCTGTTGTTGACGGGATATGGAGGGTAACCAGATATGATGCAGTGGCTTGCCATGATAACAATGCTGATTGATCATATAGGAGCTGTTTTTTTTCCACATGTGATTGAACTCCGAATTATCGGTCGTATTGCTTTTCCAATCTATGCCTTTGCCGTATTTATCGGCTACAAGCATACACGTAACGTACAGAAATACATATGGCGGTTATTCTGGATCGCAGTGATTTCCCAAGTGCCGTTTATGGCTGCGTTTAATCATTTTTCGCTGAATGTCGTCTGGACCCTCTGGTCGGCATTGTTGGTACTGCTGGCTTTGGATCGACTTCCTTCGAAGCTGATCAGTATCCCGATTGCGATCGGGGCAGGACTGGTTATGGAATGGACACACATGGACTATGGCATGTATGGTTTGATATTGGTGTTGTTATTCCGCTATTTCAAAGGGCCTGTGCTGGTTATGGCACATGTCATAATAAATGTCCTTTACTTGATGTTGCACCATAGTTTTCTGCAGATGTATAGCGTGCTTGCAACAACCGGTATTGCTATCGCACAGCACTACCAGGCAGGTTTTCGCTTGAAAGGGCCACGATGGATCTGGCGTTATTTCTATCCGGCTCATCTGGCGATCATTGCGGTGATTCGTTGGATATAGAGCTGAGAAGTGGCTCAAGGTCAGAAGCACCGTCTGTGGACGAATGTAATGACATGATTCATAGCCTTCTCATTGGTGGGCAGTAAAAAAGCCAAGTTCTTGCCGTAATTGGCGAGAACTTGGCTTATTATTTTAGTTCCAGTTGCTCTTAATCAATGTTCAAAACCCGTTTACTCTGCCACCTTCGTTGTTCCATAATTCGGTCGAATCGGTGCTGGGAAATAACCGATCTGAACAGCATAATCCAACATGGTATGAATGAAACGATCGTCGGTCTTGGCGCAGAAAATTCCGGCTGGTTCGACATATGCCGTCGTAACAGGTGATGCGTAGGCATATGCTGAATCTTTAGCTCCATCACCTTCCAACTGGGCAATTGCCAGCTGCAAAGCTTCCGGTTCTTTTGCTATGCTCGCATCAAATAACCAGCTGTTATAGTCTTCAAATGGCATCGTTTCGACGTCATAACCAGCACGCTTCACGGCTTCTACTAATGTGTCATATCGAATCGGCTCCGGATTACAGATGTGGAACACACGTCCAGCTGTATCCTGACGCAAGGCAAGATGTACGATCGCTTCACTGGCATAATTGATCGGAGTAAAGTCCATCAGCCAGTCCGCGGCAGGGGCCTTGCCCAGCAACAGCATCGCTTTGATCATCCGGTAGATGGCGTTGCTATCGATATTTGTCTGAAAACGACCGGTATGAGAATTGCATGTCAGGTTGCCAGCACGGTAGATGCTGATCGGCACACCTTCTTCTGCAGCGGTCATGAGTACTTTCTCTGCCTCGAGTTTACTGTCTGAGTACACGTTGTCCACATGCAGATCTTCCGGGAAACGGTCATATTGCAATGTAGATTCCCATTGTCCGCTGAGGGCCAGATCTTCAGGTATGCCCATCGTGGATACATGATGGAACGAAGCCCCTTTTTTGTGACGTATCAGGTTTAACAAAGCAACTGTACCTTCGACATTGGTTTTAGCGAACTGTGCCGCCTCCCCGAAATGACGAACATCAGCCGCACAGTGAATGATACGATCGATTTTTGTCTCAAGAAAACGTTGCTGGTCGGCGGAAAGCCCCAGATTTTTTTCCTCCAAATTTCCCTCAACAATAACGACACGATTCACAAGCTGGTCAGCAAGTTGTTTGCCGAAATAACCCTGCATCACTTTGCTCAAACGTTCCATTGCTGTCATATCATCGCTTGGGCGACGAACAAGGGCGTAGATGCGTGCCGAAGACGTTACAATTAACTGCTGCAATACATGCGAGCCGAGATAACCGGTTGCACCAGTCAACAGCACATGTTCAGGCTGAAGAATGTCCGGGTAACCAAGCTGGGAAGACAGTTCCACCGGATGTTCGGAAAGCTGAGTGATGATGCCATCTGCAGTGGATGTCAGTTTAGCTGGTTCACGTTGTTCTGATAAGAAAGCTACACGTTGAGCAAGCGCACGAATTGTTTTTTCAGCAAAGAAATCGGCGATTTTCAGCTGTGGATAATGTGGTTTCAGAAGAACCAATACGTGGATGACACGCAAGGAGTCACCACCAATACTGAAGAAACTGTCTTCGACACCAAACTCCTCATGCTGTAGAATCTCCTTCCATGCATGGAAGAGAACAGATTCCGTTTCTGTTTCGGGCATCACGCGGTCTTGCTGCTCGGTATGACGTTCAGCATGTGGCATGGATACCATAGCTTTGCGATTGATTTTTCCTGTTGGAGCAATCGGCATCTCATCCAGCTGGCAGATCCACTTCGGTACAAAGTATGATGGAAGCTTCTCTGAAAGTGCTGCTTTGATATCAGCTACGGAGAGGGTGTTCCCATCTTTGGACGTAAAGTAGCCTACGAGCATGTTTTGGCCGTCCGCTTCCTTTTTCGCAATAACGGCAACGTCTTGAATCTGCTCCAGTCTTGCCAAATGATCTTCGATCTCGCCGATCTCGATCCGGTGTCCCCGGATTTTGAGCTGAGAGTCACTGCGTCCCACATATTCCAATAATCCTGTATCCAGCAATTTAGCAATATCACCGGACTTGTAGATTTTCTCACCCATGGCAAAAGGACTATCAATAAAGGACTGTTCCGTCCGCTCTGGCTGATTTAAGTATCCTTTGGCAAGAGCAGGAGTGGCAATATATACTTCACCAGGTACACCTACAGGGCAGAGTTGCTGCTCTTCGTTGACAATGTATACTTTGTAGTTATGAATAGGTCTGCCAATTGGGATGTTAACGACGTGTTCTGGAACTTGCTCACTAATTCGGTGTGTAGTGGTAGCCACTGTGCATTCAGTCGGACCGTACACGTTAACAATGTCAATCTGGTTGCCAAATTTGCGTTGGAAAGCCCGAACTTGCTCCCCATACAGTGCTTCTCCGGCTACGGTGATGATGCGCACTTTTGCAAGCTTATGAAAGCCTTCATCTGAAAGATAAGAGGCCAGTTGATTGAAGAAAATGGTAGGCAAAATCGTAATGATCGTTGTGCCCGTTCGCTCAATTGCACTTGCAAATTCTTCAATAGATACCCGTTCTTCCGCAGACAAGAGATAAAGCTCAGCGCCATAGAACAGAGCGCCGATGGTGTCCCATACCGATGCATCGAAGCTGTATGTGGCAAACTGAGTTAATACATCGCCGGATTGAATGTCGCAGTCACGCTGTACAACACTGCCCAGATTGGTCACACCTCGGTGGGCGATAAGTGCACCCTTCGGTTTGCCAGTAGAGCCTGAAGTATAGATGACATAAGCGAGATCATCCGGTTTGATATCCAGATTGGGGTTGCTGGCAGCAAATCCTGCGAGCCGTCCGTCTACGGAAAGAATCTGACGCACCGTAGAAATGCTGGAGAATAATTCTTTGGCTTGATTAAACGAGGCCTCGGTTGTCAGTACAAACGGAGAGGCTGTATCTTCGACAATGTAGCTGTTCCGTTCTTGCGGATGTTCAGGATCAATCGGCACATAGGCACCGCCTGCTTTAAGAACACCGAGCAACGAAATAATCGTATCCAGGCTGCGATCCATAAAAATGCTGACGAATTCACCTTGCTGCAATCCGTTTGAGATTAGAACACGAGCCACCTGATTTGCACGTTCATTCAACTCACGATACGTATAAGCTGCTGAAAGTGAAGTGATCGCCGGGGAATCCGGGTACGCTGCGGCAGTTGCTTCGAACCAGCCATGAATCGTTGAATGGGCTGGTTCAAGAACTGCCGTGTCGTTCATTTCTCGATAGATCAAACGGTCTGAAGCCGAGAGAATGTCTACTGCGCCAATTGCTCTACCATCATCCCGCAAGAGAGCGAGAAGCAATGTCTGAAAATATTCTGCATACCGCAAAAGAGTTGATTCTTGTAATAACGAACGGTCATAAAATAGATCGAGTATCATTTCATCCTGATCATAACGAACGTTCCAATTCATCACCTGAGGAGCCTGAGGCAATTGTACGCTGTTCAGCATGAACAATGTCTCAGGATATCCTCCGGTTTGTTGTGTATAGGGAATCTGAAGCTGCTGCGTTATCTGTGTAAGTAGCTCACTGAAAGTTGTGTTACCTTGAACCTGTATTGAAAGATAAGAAGCAGCCTGATCCGGAGCAAGTACTCCGATCGCTAGCTCTTGTTCAGCAGACAATCGGAATAACAAGGCTGCATAAGCTGAAAGGAATGCAGGGTACACCATCTGTTCCTCAAACTTCTGTTTAAGTTCACGACTCAATGACGCTTCCAATGTAATATGAGTAGACTCATAAGAGAATGTTTGCTGGCGACGTCCATAATCCAATGGAATCTGAAGAACAGGTAAGCCAGATTCCACGGAGTGGGATAATGATTGGTTTTCAATCACTTCAGGTATCCTCCTTGGTTGTAACTGAATGTTGGTTTATTTTTTATTTTTGCTTGCTTACATTGAAATGAGAGATTAGTTCCTGTAGCTCTTGAGACATATCATTCAGTCGAGTGGAGGAGTCTACCAGTGTAATCAGAGATGCCTTTTGCTCGTCCACAGATACAGAAATCTTCTCGCTGCTATCCGCTGTCTTGCTTACACTTGCAGACAAGTCGTCGGCTGTTGCGGTCATTTCTTCTGTGCCAGCTGAAATTTCCTGAGTTGCACTTGACACTTCCTGAATCTGATGGGATACCTTTTTAGCTGCTTCAAGGATTTCATCGAATAATTGACCGGTCTGATCTGCTACAGAGAGGCCTGTATCTACTTCAGAAGTACCTTGTTCCATGGCTTGCACGGCTTGTTTAATACCGGCTTGAATTTCTTGAATCAATACGCCAACCTGACTGGTTGCCTGTTCGGACTGTTCGGCGAGCTTACGTACTTCGCCAGCAACCACCGCAAAACCTCTTCCTTCTTCACCTACACGAGCAGCTTCAATGGATGCATTAAGAGCGAGCAGGTTAGTTTGGCTCGATATCCCTGAGATAATGTTTAGGATATCTCCGATTTCCTGTGAACGGCTCTCCAGCACTTCGATTGCAGAAGCCGTATTTTTCACGGATTGAGTAATCAGGTTCATTTGTTCAGATACTTGACGAACCACAGTGTTACCTTGCTGTGAACGACGCTCCATCTCATAGGCTTCATCCGCAACACTTGCGGAACTGCTCGCAATGGTCTGAATTACGGTAGCCATCTCAGACATTGCGCGTGCGCTGTCACGGGTAGCTTGCTCCTGTGTGCGGATATTGGAAGAAATATGAGAGACGTTACTATTAATGGTGTCTGCGTTGTCACTGTTGCGTTCAGAGACTTCATAGAGTTCCTTCGCGGATTGATTCACTTCCTGAGAAGTGATTTGCACTTTTACGATAGTGTCGTTGATTCGGCGTACCATGACGTTGAATTTCTCGTTAACAAGTCCCAGATCATCTTTTCCTGTCTGGATGTTGACATCCAAATTACCTCTGCTGACTTCATCAATGCCTTTGATCAGATGACGAATCGGAGAGAGGGTATTTTTAACGACCAGGTATTGAATAATGAGGAACAGCAGCAAGAACGCCACGAGAATAATAATTCCATTTAATAACAACGAGTTCAGACCTGCAGGAACTGCTTTGGCATCCGCATCCACAGCGAAGTAAGCGAAAATCTTGCCGTTGTTGTCTTTGATTGGATAAGCAATAGTTGTCCAGGTTCCGAAGTCATCAGAATAAAAGGTGGTGAACGTTGGACGATCGGTATTCAGCATTTCTTTCAGGGCATTGGCTACAACGACCGGTTGTTCGTACATATCGCCAATATTTACGTTGTCGCTCTGAAAAGCCTCTCTCAGGTTCGTTGGCATCGCAACAAGGGAAGTTAACCGTTTGTTGTCGCCGCCAAGCTCCACACCGAAGATATAGGCTTGTGCAATGTTAGGGTAATATTTTTGCATTTCGTCAAAATAAGCTCTTAGTTTCGTCTGAGCAGTACCTTCGTAGCTGCGCTCTGTAATTGCAGTTTGTACATCTGCCGCGTTAATATCTGCAGCCCACTTTTTCGTAATCTGTGCTACTTGTCCATGCAGTTGATCAACCAGAATCGTTCTTTGGAAGTAATAACTGCTTGCAATCAGAGCCACGCCAATAATGATGATGTTGGTAAATGAGAGCAATAGGTTCTTAGAGAAAAACGACATGTTTTTCCAACTCAATGATTTCACTAAACTCCACTCCTGATCTTCTATAAAATTAAAAATCTGTAAGGTGTGCTTACGGTGTAAAAAGTTACTTCATTCAGTCATCTCCTCCTAGGGGAATATGAGACAATGGTCTTGGTTATGGGTTGCTATGCAAGACTTATGTACCTTTTGGAACCATGTGTGTCTAATTATTAAAACACATCTATAACTATTATGTCGTGTGAAATGTCGTTAAATTGAATAGTTTTGTTAAAACTTTTTTAATTTTTTACGTATTTATGGACATAGCATTCTTTTTATAGGTAATTAGTACTGTTTATCATTAAAAATTGCCATTTTTTAGTTTCATTCTGTATTCTATAACATAGCGGGAAAATTTACACCATTTATCATCAGAAAATGGACTCATCTGGCTTGGAAGCATGGATATACATCGGATGAGGTTTTATCTATAATAAATACATATGGTTTCATACAAATTAAGAGCAGGCGGGGGTTAAATAATGAATCTGAAGCAGATTGCGGCAGAACATGCGGCAACGTTCGTTGAAGATGGAATGAAGGTTGGTTTGGGTACAGGTTCAACTGCATATTTCGCGATATGTAAAATTGGGGAGCGGGTACAAGCAGGTCTGAATATTCAGGCAGTTGCTACCTCAGAGGCTTCGGACAAGCTGGCACGGGAATGGGGGATTCCGATTATTCCTTTTGACCAGATCGGACGATTGGATCTGACGATTGATGGAGCGGACGAAGTTGATCCGGAGTTTAACCTGATCAAGGGCGGTGGCGGAGCACTTCTGCGTGAAAAAATAGTGGCTGCGAACAGCAATAAACTGATTATTGTTGCCGACGGTAGCAAGGCTGTACAAAAACTTGGGAAATTTCCTTTGCCGGTTGAGGTCGTACCTTTTGCCTCAGAATGGACCTTTCAGACGCTTGAAAAAATGGGATGTCAGCCGAAGTGGCGAATGAATGGAGAGGAACAATACCTCACGGATAACGGAAATCTGATTGCAGACTGTCAGATGGGAGCCATTGCTGACGCAGCCGAGCTTAACGTGCAACTGAATATGCTACCAGGTGTCGTGGATAATGGACTATTCGTGAATATGGCAGACGTTGTGATCATCGCGAAAGAAGATGGCACTATAGATGAGCTTCACCGTCCGCAATGAATTTATCGGAGAGTGGGTGTCATGATTTAATATGAAAGAACTGCTCCTTAGAGATGATGAGCTTGTTCTTCGCGTAGTGGAACAAGACGACATTATTAAACTTTATGAGCTGATCTACAGTGATGACGATCCTGAATGGAAGAAATGGGATGCACCTTATTATCCTCTGGAGCCTGTTCATTACGATCAATACGAGCGCAATACGCACGCACGGTTGAAAGCAGATCAAAAAGCAGGATGTCCGGAATCCATCCGGATCATTGAAGCAGACGGAGAAATCGTGGGAATGATTAGCTATTATATCGAAGATCCGCTATCCATGTGGCTGGAGATGGGAATTATAATCTACAAACCTGCCAGATGGGGGCGGGGGATTGGTACACGATCACTACATATGTGGGCAAGTCATTTGTTTGAACACATGCCTATTGTGAGAGTTGGACTGACTACTTGGTCCGGCAATGAGCGAATGATTGGGGCTGCTGCAAAGATAGGACTGCAGATCGAAGGGCGGATGCGGAAATGCCGGGTCGTTCTTGGGAAATATTATGATTCAATTCGAATGGGCATGCTGCGTGAGGAATGGGAACAGAAGTTATCCGGCGAAAAGGACGGAAATGTATACAACTGATGGAGGATTATAGAAATGCTGAACGAGGAGGATAACCGGGAGCTGTCATTGCAGTTGTTTGTGGTTCTTATTCGCGCTTACAACTCAGTGACATCACGTTCCAATCGGGACATCCAGGGCCATGGACTCAATTCCACAGAATTTGGTGTACTTGACTTGTTATATCATAAAGGACCACAGGCCTTGCAAAAGATTGGTGAAAAAGTGTTGATGTCCAGCGGCAATATTACGTATGTTGTTGATAAGCTGCAAAACAAGAATTTACTGTTTCGGCGTCCCTCCAAGGAGGATCGTCGGGTAATATATGCTGAATTAACGGAAGAAGGAAAACGGTTATTCACGCAAATATTCCCACAGCATCATCAAGTCATTATCGACATTTTGGAGGGGCTTGACCCTACCGAAAAGGTGGATGCGATACGTCTGCTGAAGAAGCTTGGACTTGCAGCAGAAGGCAAAACGGACCTGCGTTTATAACGTAGATCCGTTTTTTTTTGTGTCTTCAACGTGCTTCGGATACTGGCTATGTGGCTTGCGTATGGCTGCATAATATAGGAAGATTGTTTTATAACGTCGAAAGTATATACACCAGCTTCATGTATAATAGATTAGCAGAGTTGCCTTGAATGGAATTATATGAACAGAATCATATAAACGGAATCATATAGATGAAATAGATTTGTGCGTTAGCAGGATGTAGAAAAGGAGGAATGCATCGATGAGTCATCGGGAGGCTGGAGAACGTTTACTTCAGAATGCAGGGATCTTGGCTGAGAAAATAACCGAAATGCAGTATCGATTGCAACCCGACTTAATGGAGCGTTTCGGTCCGATTGGGAAAATAAGAACCAAACAGGACTCACAGTACAGTCTGAGCTATCTGGCAGAAAGTGTGCTTGTGAAAAGTCCCAGCTTGTTCACTCACTATATATCATGGTTAAAAGTGCTGCTTGCAGGTTACCAGGTATCGGCAGAGGATCTGGGAATGAACCTTCAGCTGATCAAAGAGGCATTAAATGAACAATTCGAACAACCGCATCGTGAGTTTCTATTGGAATATCTGGAGATGGGGATCGATGTAACGAAGAAAGTGGAAACCCAATCCAGTTTTATTCATGCATCAATGCCCTACGGAATGGAAGCTGATGTTTATTTGCAATATCTGCTAAACAATCAGCGGAGGGAAGCTTTTGAAATTATCGAGTCGGAACTGGATGGCGGAGCATCGATCCGTGATATGTATCGGTACATTTTTCAGCCTGTTCAATATGAGATTGGTCGGCTGTGGCAACAAGGCCAGATTAGTGTAGGTCAAGAGCATTTCTGCACAGCAGCAACGCAATCATTTATTTCACGGTTGTATTCCAGATGGATGATCGGGCCGAATCAGGGTAAAAAACTCGTCGCAGCCTGTGTGGGGAGTGAACAGCACGAGGTTGGGCTGCGAATGCTCACGGATGTATTTGAAATGGAAGGCTGGGATACGTATTACCTCGGCGCTAATGTTCCCAATGGAAGTATTGTGGAAGCAATCAAGCAGCATAAGAGTGATGTTATAGCGATTTCAGTGACAATGACTTTTCATCTTCATCTGGCTAAAGAGTTAATCGAACGTATACGTAGCCATGCTGAAATAGCCCATGTCAAAGTGATGGTAGGCGGTTATCCGTTTAATATAGACAAAGATTTATGGCGAACAGTTGGTGCTGACGGTTATGCACCTGGAGCGGACGAGGCGGTTGCCATTGCTGAGCGTATGCTTATTCATCCGGTATCGCTTGACAGCGTAAGTAAGGTAATGGAATAGGAAAGGGCTGAAGTGATGCCTAATGACAATGAAGAAATACAGAGACTGCGCAGAACGATCGAGCAGTTATCGGATCAACTGATTCGAACCAAAGAACAAGAGGAGCGAACACTGTCGGCATTTTCGGATATGAACAATGAACTGGTCACGCTTCAGCGGCAGCTGAGTAAGAATAATGCTGGTCTTGAGACGGCACGCCAGCAGGCAGTGGCATCTGACGAATCTAAAAGTGCTTTCATGGCGGTCATCAGTCACGATTTCCGCACACCGCTGAACGGAATATTGGGAATGGCAGAATTGTTAGCATTGTCGCCTCTATCGGCGGAGCAGAAGGAATCAGTAACCGTTATCCAGGAGGCGGCCAAACTTCTGCTCAAATTAATTCAGGATCTGCTGGATCTTTCCAAGCTTGAGGCAGGACAGGTGCGTCTTGAGCAGGGAGAAGTGAATCTTCAGGAAATTCTGGATCACATCTTCCGTTTGCTTAAGCCGCAGATTGATAAGAAAAGAAACCAGTTTGTGATTGATTGTGATTCGGAAATCGCCGCTGTACTTGAAGGGGATTCCACCCGAATTACACAAATACTGATCAACCTGATTCAGAACGCTAATAAATTTACTGCCGATGGTTCAGTTAAGATGCGGGTTAAACTTGTGAACCAACATGCAAGTAAACAGCTTGTTCGGTTCGAGGTGCATGATACTGGTATTGGCATTTCAGAAGAAGATCAGGCTCGTCTATTCCAGCCTTATATGCAGACAAAACAGGGACGTTTGAAGGAATATGAAGGTACAGGTCTTGGCTTGTCGATCTGCAAGTCACTCGTTACTCTAATGAATGGACAGATTGGCGTTGAGAGTAAAGAAAGAGAAGGTTCCACTTTCTGGTTTGAGCTTGAACTTGGACTACAGATGGCCGAAAGCGGAAAGATTGCCGGACAAACGGGTGGAGACGAACCTTCGGTGAATCCAGATAAGTCTGCGGAGGATTCTAGTACCTTGCCGATTTTGCTGGCTGATGATAATGCCATTAACCGTCAGCTTGTCCAGCTGCAACTCAAAAAGCTTGGTTTTCCAGAGCTTGAATGTGTATTTAATGGGGAAGAGGCTGTAGATGCGTTTCGTCATAAAAAATACAGCCTGATTCTGATGGATAGTATGATGCCGGTCATGGATGGAATCGAAGCTGCTCTTCAGATTCGTACAATTGAGCGGGATGAGATGCGCCAACCAACGCCGATAATTGCAATGACTGGCCATGTCATGCAAAGTGAAAAAGATAAGTGTTATGAGGCTGGAATGAATGATTTTATCGGCAAGCCGTTTACATTGGAGGTGCTGGGCTCAATCATTCGGAAGTGGCACTCTGCATCGAAACCCGTGCAGATTCTAAATATGAACGTGGTTCGTGAAATTGCCGAATTAAACACGGATGGCAGTCAAACGTTGCTCAGTATGCTACTGGAGATGTATCGTGCAGAAACGCCGGGGAAAATCGAGGACTTGCGCAGACATGTGGTTTCAGCCGATCATGAGGCCGCAGCCGAGACAGCACATGATTTAAAATCCGGGAGTTTGAGTCTCGGCATCAGTTACCTTGCAACCTTGTTCAGTCAGATTGAGGAATTCGCTAAGCAAGAGCAAACTCATCAGGCTGAGCCTTTGCTTGATAAGCTTCTTCCCGCGTATCAGGCTGCGTGTAGTGCGCTCCAGCAGGCTAATAAGAGTTGAAATATGCCATAATACGGTTGTATTATTATACCGAGTCGCTGTACCTTATCGACAGCAAGGGAGGATCTATTTCATGATATTTTACGGCCTGGCGGCTCTCATTATAATCATAACGGCTCTGTTGTGGGCCGGGGGACTCTATTTCTTCAAGACAGCCATTCGGCGTACACCGAAAACATTTTTGGTAGATAATCCAAATCTGAAAACGGAAGTAGACGATGAACTGATCAGCAGTGCTGCGGATCTACACTGGCTTGATGCTCAGGATAGCAAGACTATTACGATTCAGTCTCAGGATGGACTCAGGCTCTCTGGCATCTGGCTTCCATCCAAGAACCAATCTGCACAAACGGTTATTTTGGCCCATGGCTACTCTGGAAAAGGTAGAGAAATGGCGGGATTCGCCAGATTTTACGCCGAGACGCTGGGTTATCATGTATTGATGCCGGATGATCGTGGACATGGTCAGAGTGAAGGAGAAATCATCGGGTTTGGCTGGTTAGACCGGAAGGATTATGTTCAATGGGTCGGTTGGGTACTGGAACATGTAGGTATGAATACGGATATCGTTCTACATGGTATATCGATGGGAGGAGCTACGGTACTGATGACAGGCGGTGAGGAACTGCCCTCTCAGGTTAGAGCCATCATATCGGATTGTGCGTATACCTCGGTGGAGGAGGAATTGACGTTTCAGTTGAAGCAGCTGTACAAACTGCCTGCCTTTCCATTCATTCCGGTTACCAGTTTGATCACAAGATGGAAAGCCGGATACTCATTTAAAGAAGCATCGGCTTTGAAACAACTTGTTAAAGTAGGCGTTCCGGTGCTGTTCATTCATGGGGAAGCGGATACCTTTGTACCAACGGATATGGTCTATCGTTTGTACGAAGCTTGTCCCACCGATAAGGAATTGCTGACGATTCCTCGTGCAGGCCATGGCACTGCCTTTCAGGTGGATGGTAAGAAATATAAAGCGGTGCTTGACACTTTTTTGCAGAAACATATGCCATACCGAGAGGGATCAGCCCACTGATTCCCTAGGTATTGTTGAGTTCTCAGTTATGGATTAACTAACAAACCTAGATTTCACTTGGAGGTAGAAGACATGCCACGTTTTTCAAGAGAATGCTCGTATTGTCATAAACCTATGGGAGCGGATGAATTCAAGTGTAAGTCATGCGGCAACATGGTCACGACCAAAACGTCCAAGCCCGAACAACCTCACATGATGGAGTACGAACAATCTGCACTGGATCAGTACTCGATGGGGATACTTGTGATCATGACATTGTTTTTTGCTCCCATTGCCATGACCGTCGGTGGAGTGCTGTTGTTTAATGACCATGCCAGTAAACGGGATGCAGGGAAAATTCTTGTCACTGCAAGTATGATAATGATGATTATCTATCTGATTCTTTTCTTCGTTTTTGTGTGAAGGTTACTGTAAAGGTCTAAATCCATTGCAGGAGGTACCGGAATGCGAGATGAACAATTTGAGGCTGCTCGTCAAGCGGAAGCGGGATATCATTCTAACTTTTATCAAAACAATGAATTGTTTGAAGACGGAACATGGATGTCCAGACCCATGCCTATGGTGATGGAGATGTTGGAACGTTTGCTTGTTCATAAACA
>Ga0105246_10000901_pt1 | contig 17053 bp, 12 predicted proteins | sample KBSM64metaG_FD_99694 | JGI IMG/M metagenome (GOLD analysis project Ga0105246, IMG submission 99694) | Miscanthus rhizosphere microbial communities from Kellogg Biological Station, Michigan, USA - KBS M6-4 metaG | ecosystem: Host-associated > Plants > Roots > Rhizosphere > Soil | place...
GGTTTCCACACCTTCGGCGATGACGTCGAGGTGAATGATGTCGGCAATCGCCGCCACGATGCGCACCATGGTGTCGTCATCCGGCAGCGCGGCGACGAAGCTGCGATCCATTTTCAGCTTATTCACCGGCAGCGCTTTGAACTGATGCAGATAGTTGAGGTTGGAGTAGCCCATACCGAAATCGTCGAGCGCCACTGCCACGCCGGTTTGCTGCAGTAAGCGCAGCAGCGCAATCGCCTGCTCGGCATCGCCAATCTGTGCGGTTTCGGTGATTTCCAGTACGAAGTTGCCCGGTGCAATGCGATGGCGCTCCAGCAAGCCCTGCAAATGGCTAACCATGCTGGCATCACGCAGCTGCACCGCCGAGATATTGACGCTAAGCGGGATATTAATGCCCTGTTTCTGCCAGCCGGCCAGAATGCGGCAGGCTTCCTCAAACACCCAGCGGCCAATGGCCGAAATCACACCAATCTCTTCGGCGCTGGCAATAAACTCTTCTGACAATCCGTAGCTGCCATCCGGCATGCGCATGCGCAACAGCGCTTCGGCACCGGCCAGCCCGCCGGTTTCCATATTGATTTGCGGTTGCAGATAAAGGGCAAACTGCTCGTCCTGTAAACCTTGCAAGATGTCGTGCTCCTGCGTTAAACGCTTCTGCGCCCGCTCGGTGAGCGCCGGGTCGAAGAACAGAATCTGGTTTTTGCCCTGATGGCGTGCCGACATCATCGCCGAAGTCGCGCGATCAAGCTGTTCGCTGGCCGAAATGCTGTTCTCTTCGTGCAGCGCCAGACCGATGCTGGCATTCGGACGCAGCTGCAGCTGTTGCAGGTTCACCGGCTGATTGATGCGAATCATCAGGTTGCGCGCCAGGCGCATGGCACGGAAAGGATTGTGCGCGCGCTTCATCAGCAAGGCGAAGTCGCTGGGGCCGGTTTGCGCCAGCAGCGAGTGATCGTCAACGGTGCTGCGAATCTTCTCCACCAGCGTCAGCATCAACGTATCGCGCTGCTCATCGCTCAAAACGCCGTTGGCTTCCTGCAGCGTTTCAATGCGAATCACCATCAAGCCCCACGCCTGACGATTGTGGCGATGGCTCATGTGCTGTTCGAGCAGCGCAAGGAACAACGCGCGATTGGGCAGGTCCGTCACGGCGAAATGCGTGGTCATGCGGCTCATTTCGTCGTGAATCGACTCCAGCACCTGCTGATTGCGGTTGTAGCTGCGAATCAGCATACCGATTTCATCATCGCGATGATTATGCGGCAGCTTCATTTTATGAGTCAGAATCGCCTGCGGCGGCAGCTCCTGCAAATCACGCGAAATGTCGCGCAGCGGATGCACAATCAACCGATTGATACACCAGCTGATGGCGATGGAGAGGATCAGCGCCAGCAACAGATAGGTGGTGATCATGGTCGATAAGGTGCTGAGCAGGAACTGATAAACGCGCGAGGAGTCGGCCTGCAACACCAGATAGGCAATCGGCTTCGGCAAGCCCGATCGCTCCACCGAATAGAGCGGCAGCGTGATTTGTACCGGCAGTTCAAACAGGCGCGCGACCCAGCGCGGCACCGGTTTTTCCGGCGCGAAATCAGCGTGCAGCGCCTGGAAGGCATTCGGCAACACCACATCGGCACGCGATAAAATACCGGCCGGTTTTAGCGTATTGAGGATGCGTTCGGCTTGCGGGATATCGGCTTTGAGTACCGCTTCGGAGAGCGGCTGTCGCACGGTGTGCGCCACATTTTCCATTTGCTGGGCGTAGTCAATCCTGCGCTGCTGCACAAAGTGAAAGAGCTGGATGACAATAAAGATGCAGATGGTCACCATCGCCACGGCAGAAACCGTCGCCATCTGCTTTATCGTTAGAGAACGACTGACGCGCAACAAAACTTCTCCAGGCCACACAGGCGTGTAATGAGATGAAATTCGCAGCGAGTATATCCCAGGTCACGCGTTTTTTTCGCCGGGATAAAGGCGAAAAATCGGTAAGTTGGGTTATTTATGAAGTGATTCGGAATTATGCAGGTTTTGGCGTGAGTAAATGCATGCCAGGTCGCCATAAATGGCGCCCCTACGATATAAAACCTGTAGGGTCGTCATTTATGGCGACCTGGTTCATCCTCGTTCCGGATTACTGCGGATATGGCACCCAATCGCCGCCGTTCAGGCGGATCCACGGTTTGCCCTGATACATCATCACCACCGCATTATCGTTCTCGGACACCACCGGCGTCTGCGGCAGATTATCGGTCATCACCGACATATTGACGTTCGGCGCGTTAAACACCTGACCATCCACCACGCGCGACACGATTTCCGAAATCGCCATCAGGCTGGTTGGCGTCTCCACGCTGAGCGGCTGCCCTTGATGCGGCGCTTTCATGCCAACAAACTTAATGCCGACCGGCACATGGGTGATATCCGGACTTGGGATGTCACGCAATCCCGACATCTGCATCTTGTCACCCTGCAGCGCTGCGCCGTGTTCCGGCACCACCAGCACCATCACGCGGCGACCCGATTTCTCCAGATTAGTCAGGAAAGCATCGAGCTGATCAAACAGCACTTTGGCGCGCGGCTGCCAGTCTGCGCTGCGCGTGCTGCCGAGTTCACGCGTACCGTCGTGCAGCGGAATCAGGTTATAGAAGGTGGCGGAGCGCGCATCGCTGCTCTTGGTGCGGTCGTCGAGCCAGCGCTGCATCAACTGCGCATCATTGAATACCGGAGAGCCATCAAACGACGTCACCTCCGGCGCGATGCCCGCCTGCGACATCAACGGCGCCTGCAGATTGCCCTCTTCGCGCAGCTCTTTGAGATAGTTACCAAACACGCCGGTGTGATCCATCATCAACTGCTGTTTAAAGCCCAGCTTGGCCAGATTATCGAACAGATAACAGCGCTGATCGGTTGCTTTGTACAGATCGCTGTGCGAGCTCTGGCCGCAGCTGGCACGCAGCAGACGAATCCCCGCCGGGCCGCTGTAACCGGTGGCGGAGTTGTAGTTGTTGAGCAGAATATCGAAGTGCTGCCACAGCGGATGATTGCGCAACTGCGCGACATTCAAATCCGACCATGACAGCGAACAGATATTGATCACCAGAATATCGAACGGCTGCGAATCGGCAGGCAATGCGTCCGGGAAGTGCGTTGAACGCTGGCGCTCGGCGTCGTAAAAACGGTTAAGCCACGCGGTAAGATTGGCGCTGGTTGGCGGCGCGGATTGATCGAGGCCATCTGGTGCTTTCGCCGCTGGCGTATCGTTGAGCTTCACCGTCGGCGTAGCGGCGCTGCTTGGCAGTAAATTCATTGCCGGTCCGGCAATCGTCAGCACGTTGAGCCAGATCAGCATCAGCGACACCAGCACGGTGACGCGAATCCACTGCGCGACAAACAGATACAGCACCAGCAGCACAAAGGCCGCGCCAATCATCTCCCAGTTGATAAAGCGATTGGCAAGGTCGAGCAAGTAACTGGGCGAGAAGCCCGCCAGCTGACTGCCCTGGCTCATGATCGAGCTGAGTCCCGGCAGCCAGGTATCGTGCCAGAACAGCGCAATGCCAATTGGCAGCGAAATCCACTGACGCAGACGATGCAGCCGCGCGCTCGGCAGCGGGAACAGCAGCCACGCCAGAAACACCAGATTACTCAGCGCGTGGAAATTGAGGTAGCCGTACCACAGCAGCGCAAATTTAATCAGGAAGTAAAAGTTCCAGCCACCGAGGCCGCGCCACCACGAACCGTGCATCGTGAATCTGTTATTCATGTTTATCCGTTTTATTGGTTTTGCGTTGCCACTGTCCTTCTGATTTCAATGCGCGCGTCGGCAGCAAACGCAGCAGCGGATTGGTGCCGCTGCGCGTGAGCCCGCGCCCAAACAGTGATCTCAGGAACAGTAAAATCAGTAACAGCAGGATCGCCACCTGCACCCAATCCATCAGTGTCATTAGTGGCTTGCTCCATCGAGGTTGAGGGTGATCGGCTGCGGCGTTTGTGCTCCGCGCTCAGGCACATCGGCCTGCGCAGCGACGGGCACAGCGGCCAGCGGCGCGGCTTGTCTGTCGCGCTGTATCACCGATGTCAGCTGACGAATTTTGTCCGCCTCCGACACGATCTGATTATCTTCAAACCAGACGATGCGATTGCTAAACAGCTCGTCATGCGGCAAGGAGAAGATTGATTTAAGCGCGATATCCAAATCGTTGAAGCGGCACGAAGAGAGGAACAGATAAATGCGGTCATTCACCAGCGTCACCAAATCGCCAAAGCGGCGCGGTTTACACAGCGTCAGAATCTGTTCGGGTTTCAGCTGCGGCACCGCGCGCAGCGCCACCAGCAAACCTTTGTCATTTTCCGGCAGCAACGTGTTGGCCATTAGCTGCTGCACCGCCGCGCAAAACGCGTCCAGCGGTAAATAGCCTTTCTGCTGTAAGGGCTGCAACGCCTGCATCAGTGCATTGAGATTGGCAGGCACATGGCGCGAGAACTGTTGCCCCTGAATCCCTTCCAGCATGGTAAGAAAACGCGACAAGCTGGCCGCCGTCGGCACGATGGCATTCACGCCGCAGGCCAGCAGCAAACGCTCATCACTGTAGCGCAGCGTGGTACTGATTTCGCGCACCACAATCTTAAGCGCGCTACCACGTGAACGGCGCAGACTATGGACCATGGTTGCTAAAGAATTAATGTCTTGGTTATGGACCAGGCTAAAGATGACGGTTGCCGCATTTGCCTGCTGAGCACGTGAGAACACGCTTTCATTGTCACTAAATAATTGCCACTGCACAGAAAGTGGCGGTGCGCCTTCCAGCACACCCTCTTGCGCAAGGAATTGGTTTTCATCATTGCGGCTTAATGGAATATTTTGTTCTGCGTCATTTACGGCAATAAATTGATTATCACCGCAAATCAAACGGATCGCACGATCGGCCAGCAATTTATCTGCTGCAGACCACCAGTTAATTCGATATTGCCAACTGTCCTGCTGAAAATCTAAATGCGCGAGACCATCAAGCTGACGAAAATAAGCTTGCAGATGATGACGTAAGTGAATTATTGACGTGCCGGAGGTGATCATTAACAGCGTGATTTGTTTTTTAGTTATCAATCGACGCATGCGCTTAAGCCAAATGGCCAATTCATCGGGTGATAGTTTTCCCCACAACGCGGCATTACTATAAAAAATCACCAGTCCACTGCGGCTATTCAGCACGCGGGAAAAATCACTCTCCAGTTGCTGTAAGCTGCTTTTATTTGCTGGTAAGGAAAATAACGGCATACGCGCCGGACCCCCGATGGGATCGGGCGTCAGCAGCGCCTGCGGTTTCTCGTCAGAACTGATCAGTGTCGCCGCCTTTTGCTGGCTAACCACCTGACGCAAAAGCATTCCTGCATCTTCCTGACGCTGGCTAGTAATCCAGTAAAACCCTGGATTCTGCAGAGTATTTAATTCCTGCTGAATCTGCTGCAGGCCAAGCGCATAATGATTTTTCATATTTTATTCGCGATCGATACAATCCAGGCTAGTTTAATCCACACAGCCACAATTGGAACCGGTGAAATAAAAAATAGCCCCTTAGTGCAAATCACATTGATCTGCGGATAGCATTTGTCTTTACTTCAGGTTTAAACTTTACAAAAAATAGAATCACAATTCATCCGTTGTCGATTTTTCGGTGGCAAAAAAATAATGAAAACAGAAAATGCATTTTCGCTGAATGCTGCTAGCAGCGAAGAGCACGATGACATCAACGCTTTGAGTGATGCCTTTTCCCTTAAGGCATTTCGCTACATTGATATTGCCCGCGAAGCGCGACTTAATACCATTATGACGCGCTGGCCATTGCTGCGTGAAATAAGCGCGGCACAGGAGTCAGAACGTTAATGCCTGTTATAGCATTACAAGGATTGCGTGGCGGCTGTGGCGCCACTTCGCTGAGCGCCGCGCTCGGCTGGGCGTTTAACGCGCTGCAGCAATCGGTACTGGTTATCGACTTTTCCCCGGTAAATCAACTGGCTGCCCACTTTAATCTGTCGCTCAGCCACACTCAGGGTTGGGCACCTGCGCTGCAAGAACAGCAAGCGTGGCAGCAGTGCGCCCAGCGCTATCAAGCGGGGCTGGATTTTCTGCCGTTTGGCGCACTCACGCCGCAACAGCGCGCTCACATCACTACTATCAACTCAGAATTTGCCGCACCGCTGCTAAATGCGTTACCGGCCCTGAAATCACACTACGACTGGATTATTTTCGACATCCCAGCGGATCTGTTGCCGTGGCAGCAATCATTCGTTGCCGCAGCCGATCGTCTGCTACAGGTGCTAACGCTGGATGCCAACTGCCAGTTGCGTCTGCATCACGCGCGTTTTCCTGCGCACACGCTGTTCCTGATCAACCAGTTCAACGCCAACAGCCAGCTGCAGCAGGATCTGCATCAGCTGTGGATCAGCTCGCTGAAAAACCTGGTTCCTCAGGTCATCCACCGCGATGAAGCGCTGGCGGAAGCGCTGATGATGAAGCAGCCGGTAGGCGAATATCGGCCGCATGCGCTGGCCAGTGAAGAGATCAACACGCTGGCCAACTGGCTGCTGCTGCATGTGGCGGGAGGCGCGGCGTGAATCCATTACGCTGGCTGCTGATGCCGCAAGCGTATCAGGCGCTGCAACGCCGTGCCCAACTGGCGCATCAGTATGGTGCGGGCCGCTTCACCATCGCACTGCATCTGATGTGGTGCGTGCTGGCGTGGTCGCTGTTGCGGCTGGAAACTCCCGGCTGGCAGCGCATCCTGCAACATCGTCAGCGTTACTATCCGCAAATTTCGCCGCTGCGCCCGCGACCGCTTGACCCGCTGCGCTATGCGCTGCAAAGCCTGTGGCTGATGCTGGTCTTGCCGCTCGACAAGCGCACGCGTAAAAGTTTTAGCGTCAAGCCGCTGTTTCGCTGGCGTGAACGCCTGTATCAATGGCTCGGCGCGCTGCCGGCACGGCTGGAACATAACCGTTTCGCTCAGCGCAGCGAACAACGTATTCAGGCGATGCCCGCGTGGTTGCGCCAGCTGCTGTTTATCGCGGCGGCGATTGTTGCCAGCCTGCTGGCGCTGCTGTGCATTTCGCAACCGTTCGGCATCACCACGCAGTTTGTCTTCGTGCTGCTGTTGTGGGGATTGGCGATGCTGGTGCGGCGCGTGCCGGGACGCTTGTCCACCATCATGTTGATCGTGTTATCGCTGACGATTTCCTGCCGTTATCTGTGGTGGCGCTATACCGAAACCCTCAACTGGGACGATCCGCTCAGCCTGACGTTTGGTCTGCTGCTGATTGGTGCCGAAACCTATGCGTGGGCGGTATTGGTGCTGGGTTATTTCCAGACGTTGTGGCCGCTCAATCGTCAGCCGGTTTCGATGCCGCCGGACATTACCTCGTGGCCGAGCGTCGATATTCTGGTGCCGACCTACAACGAACCGCTCAGCGTGGTGAAACCGACTATCTACGCGGCGATGGGCATCGACTGGCCGCAGGACAAACTGAATATCTACCTGCTGGATGACGGCACGCGCGAAGAGTTCCGCGAGTTTGCCGCCAGCGTTGGCGTCAATTACGTGGTGCGCCCGACTCACGAACATGCCAAAGCGGGCAACATCAACCATGCGTTGAAAGCCGTATGTCGCAGCGAATATGTGGCGATTTTCGACTGCGACCATGTGCCGACGCGCTCATTCCTGCAGCTGACGATGGGCTGGTTCCTGAAAGATCATCGGCTGGCGATGTTGCAAACACCACACCATTTCTTCTCGCCCGATCCGTTCGAACGTAACCTCGGCCGCTTCCGCCAGACGCCGAACGAAGGTTCGCTGTTTTACGGTTTGGTGCAGGATGGCAACGATACCTGGGATGCAGCGTTCTTCTGCGGCTCCTGCGCCGTATTGCGCCGTACCGCGCTGGATCAGATTGGCGGCATTGCGGTAGAAACCGTCACCGAAGATGCACACACCTCGCTGCGCCTGCATCGTCAGGGTTACACCTCGGCGTATATCCGTATTCCACAGGCTGCCGGTTTGGCCACCGAGAGTTTGTCGGCGCATATCGGCCAGCGCATCCGCTGGGCGCGCGGCATGGTGCAGATTTTCCGCCTCGATAACCCGCTGTTTGGCAAAGGGTTAAAGCTGGTGCAGCGCCTGTGTTACGCCAACGCCATGCTGCACTTTCTCGCCGGGATTCCGCGCCTGATCTTCCTGCTGGCACCGCTGGCGTTTCTGCTGTTCCACGCCTACATCATCTACGCGCCCGCGCTGGCGATCGCCATCTACGTGCTGCCGCACATGCTGCACACCAGTTTGACCAACTCGCGCATTCAGGGCCGCTGGCGTCACTCGTTCTGGAGCGAAGTGTATGAAACCGTGCTGGCGTGGTACATCGCGCGGCCAACCACGGTGGCGCTGTTCAACCCGCACAAAGGCAAGTTCAACGTGACCGCCAAGGGCGGTTTGGTGGCCGAGCGTCATCTCGATTGGGTGATTACCAAACCGTACATGATGCTGGTGCTGCTGAATATCGCCGGTATCGGTATGGCCTTCTGGCGCATGGCGTACGGTCCGGCCAACGAAATGCTCACCATTTGGGTCAGCCTGGTGTGGGTGATTTACAACATGATTATCCTCGGCGGCGCGGTGGCGGTGTCGGTTGAAGCGCGCCAAATCCGCGAAGCGCATCGTGTGGAAATCGCCATGCCCGCCGCCATCGCGCGTGAGGATGGACACATGGTGCCGTGCACGCTGCGCGACTATTCCGATGGCGGCGTGGGCGTTGAGCTGCGTGAAGCCGATGCGCTGAAAGAGGACGAAACCGTGTCGCTGCTGCTGCGCCGTGGTCAGCAAGAGTTCAGCTTCCCGTGTCAGGTGCAGCGCGTGTTTGGCCGTCGCGCCGGCATTCGTTTGCATCAACTCAGCACGCGCCAACACATTGAATTTATTCAGTGCACTTTCGCTCGCGCCGATACCTGGGCGCTGTGGCAGGACGGCTTCCCGGAAGACAAACCGGTGCAAAGTCTGGCCGACATTATGGTGCTGGGTTTTAAAGGCTATCTGCGTCTGGCCGAGTATGGCCCTGCGCCGCTGCGCCGTGTATTCCGTGGCCTCACCGCATTGGTGAGCTGGCTGGCGACATTGCTGCCGCAGCGTATTGACCGCCAGCCCGCGACGATCAAAACCGATTTTACTTAAGTTGATGATATGACCATGACGAAAAAACTGAGTTGGTTCACCGCCCTGATGCTGGGCTGCGTAGCTGTGGTGCAGGCCGCGCCACAGACCTCAGGCGCCCTCAATGCGCCGCAGCCGTTACCGGAGGTGAACGCATTGGTCGACGCCAACGCGCCGCTGCGTGACAGCCAGCTGGTGTTTAATCAGGTCGCCCCACCGCCCGGCAGCATGACGCTGCGCGGAACCGAACCGAGCAGCCAGATTGAGTTCGGCGTGCGCAGCGATGAAGTGGTGACGCGTGCGCTGCTGAATCTGAGCTATCGTCCGTCGCCAGCGCTGATTCCCACGCTGTCGCAGCTTAAGGTCTATCTCAACGATGAATTGGTGGGATTGGTGACCGTCACCGCCGATCAGCTTGGCAAAGAGAATCAAAAGCAGATCCCTATCGATCCACGCTTTATCAGCGACTTCAACCGCGTGCGCCTTGAGCTGGTTGGTCACTACGCCAACGTGTGTGAAAACCCGGCCAACAGCACCATCTGGCTGGATATCGGCAAAGCCAGCAAACTTGATTTGACGCTGCAAAAGCTGCCGTTAAAGAACGATCTGTCGCATTTCCCGGAGCCGTTCTTTGATACGCGCGACAGCCGCCCGCTGCAGCTGCCGATGGTCTTTAACGCCCAGCCGAATTTGCTGCAACAGCGTGCGGCCGGGATTCTGGCTTCATGGTTTGGCAGCAAAGCACAGTGGCGCGGACAATCTTTCCCAGTGCTGTATAACCAGCTACCTAAAGAGCAGCATGCGGTGGTGTTTGCCACCAACGATCATCGTCCCGACTTCCTGAAAGACCTGCCGCCGGTGGAGAAACCGACGGTGGAGATGGTGAATCAGCCGGACAATCCGTACGAGAAGATGCTGCTGATTCTGGGTCGCGACGATCAGGATCTGTTAACTGCGGTGGAAGGGATTGCACAAGGTCAGCTGCTGCTGCGCGGCGACACCTCAACCATCGACAGCGTTAAATTGCTGGCCGCGCGCCAGGCGTACGATGCACCGAACTGGGTGCGCACCGATCGCCGCACTACCTTTGCCGAGCTGACGCAGTATCAAAATCAGCTACAGAGCGACGGCTTACAGCCGAATCCGATCAGCCTGACGCTGAATCTGCCACCGGATCTGTTCCTGGTGCGCGCGCGCGGTATCGATATGGATCTGCGCTACCGCTACACCTCGCCGATTCAGCAGGATGGATCGCGCCTCGCGGTGCATCTCAACAATCAGTTCATGCAGGATTATCCGCTGACGCCGAAAGATACCGCCGGTCAGCAGCTGATGCGCATTCCGCTGATGCAGGGTTTGCAGGACAGCAATCGCCAGTTGACCATTCCGGCGCTGCGCCTCGGTGTGGTGAATCAGCTGCGCTTTAACTTTGATTACGCCAACACCTTTATCGGTGGCACCGCCGATGGCCGCTGCGAAACCGTCACCGCCGTCGGACATCACGTGGTGATCGACGATACCTCGAGCATCGATTTCTCCGGCTATCGTCATTACATCGAAATGCCGTCGCTGGGTGCGTTCGCCAACGCCGGTTTCCCGTATAGCCGCTACGCCGATCTGGCGCAAACGCTGGTGCTGGTGCAGCCTAAACCGAGCAATGACGAAGTCAGCACGCTGCTCAATGCGCTCGGCAGCATCGGCGCGCAAACCGGTTATCCTGCGCTGCGCGTGCAGATGAGCGATGACTGGAGCAAAGCGAAATCAGCGGATGCGGATATGTTGATGATCGGCGGCATTCCGCCGGATCTGCAGGACGACACCAAGATCCCGCTGCTGGCCGATGCCGCACGCAGCTGGATCAGCATGCCTGCACGCAGCAATGCGGCGGCCAACGTGCCGATTTCTGACAGTGAACGCGCTGCGGAAAGCCAAACCACCATCAGCTCACGCGGGCCGATGGGCGCCATTGTTGGCTTCCAGTCACCGTTTAACGATCAACGCAGCGTCGTGGCGCTGCTGGCCGACAGCCCACGCGGCTGGGAATTGCTGAATAATGCATTGCTCGACAGCGGCAAACGCGCGGCGGTGTTCGGTTCCGCTGCGGTGATCCGTGAGTCAGGCGTGAATAGCATTCGTGTCGGCGAAACCTATTACGTGGGTCACCTGCCGTGGTGGGAACGTCTGTGGAATCTGCTGGCAACGCATCCGGTGTGGCTGGCGATTTGCGCGGTTGTGGTGGTGATTCTGTTTGCGCTGATGGCGTGGCGTTTAATGCGCATGGTGAGCCGTCGCCGTCTGGCCGAGCTGGATGACGATGAATAAACTGCAGCTTGGATTGCTGATTGGTAGCACGCTCGGGGTGTTAGCCGGTTCGGCTGCCGCCCCGATCGGTCCACAGGTTTCGCCGGTCGAGTGGCTGCTGATGCAGATTCGCACCGGCGAATCGACCAACAAACTCGATCTGGTGCAGCAATCGCTCTATCGGCTGGAAAAAATCGATCCTGATAATCCGCAGGTGTTGGCGGCGCAAATCCGCATGGCATTGCGTCAGGGCGATCAGGCCAAAGCGCAAAAACTGCTGGATGAACTGAAGCGCGTGGCACCGAATGCCGCTGCCACGCGCGAATCGGAAGCCGGATTGCGTCTGGTGACTGCGGAAGGTCGTCAGCAGCTGCAGCAGGCACGCTTGCTGGCCACCGCCGGACACGTCGCCGAGGCCAAAGCCGCGTGGGACGCGCTGTTCCACGGCGTATTCCCCGATGTAAATACCGAGCTGGAGTATTGGCGGTTAGTGGCGCGTTTACCCGGCCAACAGCCGCAAGCGTATCAACAGTTGCAGGCGCTGGAGCAGCGCTATCCCGGCAACATCGGCGTCGAATTGCAGCTGGCGCGCATGGCGTTTGATAACAATCAGCCAGGCGAAGCCTTTACGCAGTTGCGTCGTCTCGCCAACCGCAACGGCGGGCGCGATGCCGCCTCCGAGCTGTGGTTACAGCAGATCCAGAATCAGCCGGTGAGCGAACGTAGCGTCGCCAGCCTGCAGCAATATCTGCAAACCTTTACCGAAGGCGATGCTCAGCAGCGCGGTCTGCAAGAGCTGGCACGTCAGCAAAAACTGCTCGCCGATCCCGCGTATCGCCAGCGCATGCGTGGTTTGGCGCTGGTGGATGCCGGTGGCGGCGCAAATGCGATTGCCACACTCAATGCCGCCTTAAAAGCCAATCCTAACGATGCCGAACTGATGGGCGCGATGGGCCAGGCGCAGGCGCGAGCCAACAATCGCGCCGCCGCCATTAGCTGGCTGGAGAAAGCGATTCAGGCCGGCCAGGCCAGCACGCAGATCGGCAAGTGGCAGTCTCTGTTGCAAACCAACCGCTACTGGCTGGCGATCAACAATGGTGATGCGGCGCTGAAAAAAGGCGATATCGCAGCGGCGGAGCGTTATTACCGCAGCGCGCAGGCGCTGGATAATCGCGATAGCTGGGCGCTGATTGGCCTGGGTGATGCGGCGCTGGCGCGCAAGAACGCCGCGCAGGCAGAAAGTTTTTGGCAGCAGGCGCTGCGGCGGGATCGCAGCAATAGCACAGCAAAAAGTCGTCTGCTACAGCTGCGTACCGATGCGCTGATGGCCGAAGCCGATACGCTGGCGCAGCAAGGTCAATGGCATCAGGCGGCGGAGAAATATCGCCAGGCGGCGCAGGCGAGTCCTGATGATATCTGGCTGGCCTATCGACTGGCTGGCGCGCTGCGCAACGGCGGCGAAGAAACCCAGGGCGCGCAGGTGATGGATGCGATGGTGCGCCAGCATCCTCAGGAACCCGCCGCGCTGTATGCGTCGGCGCTGTGGCTGGCTTCCGGCGACCGCGATGACGCGGCGCTGGCGACTTTGCATCGCTTGCCCACTTCGCGCTGGGACAGCAACATGCATGAGCTGGCCGATCGTCTCGAGCAGGACAAAGTGTTTACCCGCGCCAGTGATTTACGCACGCGCGGCGATGAAACGGCGGCGATTGCGCTGCTAAAACAGCAACCCGCTTCCATCCGCCGCGATATCACGCTGGCCGATTGGGCGCTGGAGCGCGGCGATGCCCGTAGCGCGCTGGCGAGCTATCAAAAGGTGCTGCAGCAAGACAGTAAAAACGGCGATGCGGCGCTGGGTCGCATCGAAGCCTTTATCGCGTTGAAACGACCTGCGGAAGCGCAGCGCGCGTTACAAACCTTGCCGCCGAGCGTAGCGCAGCAAAGCGTCAACAGCGGGCGACGCGTGGCGCTGGCCTGGCAAAACAGTGGCGATGCCGATCGTGCCCAACAGATGTTTGCTGAGCTGAAAACCCGCGCGACGAAACTGGCACCGTCGCAGGAAAAAGCGCTGGTGTATCGCGATGCAGCGCGGCTGGAAACGCAGTTGCAGCAGCCCACACAAGCGCAGCAGGATTATCAGCTGGCGATGGCCGCAAGCGGCATCAGCCCGGATGTGCCACAGGATAACGATCGCTATACGGCGTTAACCCGCAATCAGGCGCAGGATGACTGGCTGAAACGCAGCATCCGCAGCGACGCCAGCGATCTGTATCGCCAGCAGGACACCACGTTCACACTGGAGCAGGATTACTCGCGCAACAAAGGCAACGGTGGCACCTCCGATTTCACCGCGCATACCACCATGATGCAGGCAGAAACGCCGCTGGCTGATGGCCGCAGCTTTGTGCGCGTGGATCATGTGCTGGTTTCAGCCGGCACCTTCTCCACCACCAACGGCAGCCACAGCGAGCAATTCGGCAGCTGTAATGATGACAATTCTGGCGGATGCAGCCGCGACTTTAACCAGCGCGATGAAGGCACCGCGCTGGGCGTGGGCTGGCATAACGATATATGGTCGGCGGATGTCGGCACGACGCCGCTCGGCTTCGAGACCCGCAACTGGGTCGGCGGCGTCAGCTGGAAAACCGACGTCAAAGACATTGGCCTGACGTTCACCGCATCACGCCGACCGATCTCCAGTTCGCTGCTGGCGTACGCAGGCGCACGCGATCCCGCTGCGAACGGCGGCAAAACCTGGGGCGGCGTAGTGGCAACCGGCGGCTCGCTCGGGCTGAGTTACGATCAGGGCGGCGCGCATGGCGTGTGGGGCGATATCAGTGCGCATCAACTCAGCGGTGATAACGTCGCAGATAATAGCCGCGAACGCCTCATGGCGGGCTATTACTACAAGCTGATTAATGAAGATAATCGCCGCGCCACCGTTGGCCTGAACAGCATGCTGTGGCATTACCAGAAAGATCTCAGCGACTACACCTTCGGCCAGGGCGGCTATTACAGCCCGCAGCAATATTTCTCGCTGTCGGTACCGGTGACCTATCGCCAGCGCACGGAAAACTGGTCATTTGATCTCGGCGGCTCGGTTTCCTGGTCACAATCGCATACCGATAGACAGCAGCGCTATCCGGTCAATCCGGGCTTCACGCTGGCGTCGAATCCTACCTCAGACAGCAGCTCGGGTACCGGTTTTGGCTACACGCTGCAGGCGTTGGTGGAGCGACGCATTACGCCGCACTGGTCGGTGGGATTGGCGATGGATATTCAACAGGCGAAGGATTACACCCCAAGCCACGGTTTGATTTTCATGCGCTACTCCATGTCCGGCTGGAACGGCGATATGGATATGCCACCACAACCGCTGACGCCGTATGCGGATTTTAAATAAGCATCAATGGAGGTCGCCATAAATGGCGCCCCTACGGATGAGGTGCAGATTTTGTAGGGTCGCCATTTATGGCGACCACACGGGCAAATTGCAGGTTTGTAGGGTCGCCATTCATGGCGACCTGGTCAAAGATGGGACTTACCGCTTTTCCTGATACGCCATCCAGGTCAGCAGTTGCAGGCTGGCGGAGAAGTAGTTTTGATCCGGCGCTAAACGATCATTAAGGTAACCGGTTTGATTCAGCGTCAAATCGCGAACCGCAATCAATCCCCCTTCCATGTTGTACGGCGCTGGTGTGTTGCCCAACACATCATACCAGGCGGGCGTTGTCATGCGCGCCGAACCTTGCCAGACGCGCTGGAACGGCATCAGACGCAAGCTTTGTGGATCGTACCACCAGATATTCAAAGGAATACGGATCGCGTCATAGCTGAAGCGGTTGGAATAGCCGATCGCCGGTGCCACTGAACCATCGGCATTCAGCGCCACCCAATCCACCGGCAGGCCGGTTTTACCGAAGTGCATATCGCCCAGCAAATCCATGCCGTCATCAATCAGCTCATTCCAGATGCGCAGATGGCTGTGCTCGGCAAACTCGCGCCAGGCCTCGAACAGGAAATAGGACGGATTGAGCACCACATAGCTGGTTTTGTTGAAACCCTGCGCTCCCGGCAGCATCACTTTATGTCCGCCGTAGCTGATCACATTCAGCTTCACGATCGCACGCTGAATGCGGTCAGACGCTTGCTGGTAATCGCCGCCCCACTTCTGCGCCGCACGCTGCAGCGCCCAGGCAATCAGTACATCACCATCGGACGCGTTGTTTTTGTCGGCAATCGGATTGGCCGCGCCCGGCGTGTAGCGCCAGTAGAACAGATCGTTTTGCGGATTGCGCAGATGGGTGCGCGTCCACTGCCACAGCAGATCGAAGGTGGTGCGATCGTCATGCGCCACCGCCAGCAGCATGCCGTAACCCTGACCTTCGGTATGGCTGACGTTGTTGTTTGCCGTATCGCTGATACGGCCATCGCTGCCCATAAAGCGGCTTTTGTAGGTACTCCAGCCATCTGCGGCTGCCTGCGCGCTAAAAAACATCACCATGAAACACAGCATCCATTGACGCCAGAACCGCATTACTCTCATTACAGCTTCCTATTGATATCGATAGTGCAGCGTGCCGCCGTCGTTGTTCTCAAGCGTCACCGGCACCGCCGCGCTGCCACCTTGTGCCTGCAGCCACTGCGCATACACGCCCGCCAGCACTGCGCTCAGCGCCAGCTGCCAGCGTTCAACACCGACGTTGCTGTCGCCCTGCGGCAGCGCGTGGTGCTGAATCAGCATGGCATTTTCCTGCGGCTGTAACTGCACAAAGCCCCAGTTAAAGCGCGCCAGCTGCAAATTAATTTCACGCTCCAGATCCTGCACGGTGCGCGCGTCGGGTAAAGGATAGCGCGTAGCCAGCGAAACGCCGACGCCGTTGAGAAAGCCTTCCGCTTCCTCGCCCGCGTTGTCCAGCATGCTCTCAATCATCGCGCTCACCAGATCAAACCAGCCCGGCTGATGCGGATGGCTGACGCGTGCGGTTACTTGCTCACTCATTAGTAATCTCCGAACATGTAACGGAAGTACAGATTGGCTGTGCTTTCATTGTAATCGCCAAAGGTGTCGTAGCCTAATTGACCGCCCACAGTGACATCTTTGTTGATCTTATAATCCGCACCGGCATGCAGGTTGTAGCCAATGCCGTTTTTGCTCTCGCCGCTGTAGAACGCATCCTTCACGTAGCCTTGATCGGCCAGACTTTGCAGCTGCGCCTGCAACGACGGATTATTCGGGAAGTAGGCGCTCTTATCCTGGCTGTAGGATTGATAACCTACCGAACCGCCGACGTTCACTTTCAGGTCGTCAAACTTGCGGCTGAACTCGATGGGGAACGACACCGACGCATAGTTCTGCGGGCTGAAGTAACCGCCCTGACCGTAGCTGAAGTAGCTGAGGTTTTTCGAGTAATCCATCCACGACAAACTCATGCCGACTTTTAGCTCGCGATCGTCGAGGTGATACGGACGCACATACGCGCCTGCGGTCGCCTGCACGCTGTTGTTGCTCGCCACGTTTTCGCCGATGTAGCTGTACGCACCGCCGCCGACGTAGA
>Ga0105246_10000902_pt1 | contig 17051 bp, 31 predicted proteins | sample KBSM64metaG_FD_99694 | JGI IMG/M metagenome (GOLD analysis project Ga0105246, IMG submission 99694) | Miscanthus rhizosphere microbial communities from Kellogg Biological Station, Michigan, USA - KBS M6-4 metaG | ecosystem: Host-associated > Plants > Roots > Rhizosphere > Soil | place...
CCTGATCACCCGCCGGTTCTGCTCCTCCCAGTGGATGAGCATGTCGATCTCCTTCGCTCGCGCGAAGTACGCCGAGGCGATCTCCATCAGGTCCAGCACCGAGTCCATGTCGGTGGGCGGGTCCGCCCGGCCGAGGATCACGTCGGTGTAGCCCAGCAGCTCGTCGTGCAGGTCGTCCACACTGCCGAGTCCCTCCAGCACCTCCACGTCGATCAGCCGGCGGGAGAACCGAGCGCCCGGAGCCTTGACCGCCGGGATCACCTTCACGGTCACGCCACCTCCTCCCAGGTGTGGATGCCCAGGCACCGGTCCCGGAACGGGCAGGAGGCGTACTTCCAGCCCTTCTGGTCCATGCAGTCGCTCAGCGGCTCGTGCAGGCTCCTGCCTTCTGTCGCCGCCCATAAGTCGTCAGCCTTGAGCTGCGCCTCGCGCAGCGGCAGGTCATCGGGCCGGACGATGATCTCCTTGTACTCCTGGTTGTCCTTGCACTCGTAGATGAACACGCCCTGCTCGCGCTGCGTCACCAGCATGTAGGTGGCCATCTGGAACAGGTGCGGATACAGCGGTCCGAACGTCATCACACGACTGAATCCGTTGGCGTTGATGGACTTCAGTTCCACCACCGAGTCGTCGTACGCGATCCCGTCCATGGTCCCGGAGAGCTGGAACGAGTTGGCCCCGAGGGGCACCTCGGCCTGCTTCAGCCAGCCCTCGGTCAACCCCTCCATCTGCCAGCGCAGGTGCATGAACGAGCCGTTCTGCATCTTGGCCGCGTTCTTCGCGTCCGGGGGCAGCTTCGGCATCCCGATGTAGGTGAACTGCTGCTCACGTGGGCACTCGCCCAGCGAGCTCGCGCTGATGGTGCCCTTGCGCACCCGGTCACGGCCGGACAGCTGGCTCAGCGCGAAGGCCAGTGCCGCGGCCGAGTACACCGGGTGGGCGTCGTTGCGCACCACCCAGGCGTCGTGCCGCTTGCTGACCACCAGGTCCTCGGCGGTCATCTTGATGGTCTCGGAGAACTTCACCCCAGCACCGTACTCCTGTTCGACGTACGTTTGTTCGATGACGCGCCGTAGTGCTCGGTCAGGTACTCGTCCGGGCCGGTGTAGATCGGACCGTCGGGTCCGCTGACCACCGAGCCGCGGATCAGCAGCCCGTTCTCGAACGCCGGCTGGTCATGGGCGATCGCGTGGTGCTCAGCGCACAGGTACATCAGGTGGTGGGTCTCGTGCACCGCGTCCAGCAGCAGCCCACCGCGGGCCCGGGTCAGCTTGTGGTGCAGATGAGCGTCTTCTGCACCGCAGCAGACGTACCTTCCTCGGCTACCGATCCTGACCAGGACCATCGCCTCGCAGCGTGATGACATTGTTCGTCCTTCCATGGATGAGGGTGGTGAGGGCACCTGCGGTGTACAGGTGCCCGAGGATCCCGGTCAGTGACTCCGGGGTTCCGTCGTACTCCTTGTGTCCGGAGACGGACTCGGTGGCGGCTCGCCCCACAAGGTCGTCCAGGTCCGCGAAGGGCTGGAGGTCGGCGAGCTTGGCGGCGCTGATGCCTCCGACTCCGTCGATGGACTGGAGTCCTCGGCGGATCGCGGCGCGTCGCTCGTCCATCGTGTAGGTAGCCCCGGAGATGTTGATGTCGGGGGCCAGGACTCGTATCCCACGTCGCTTGGTGGCTCGCAGGTACTTGGCTTCCTTCTTCGCCTCGCCACCGCTTGCCACGCCCAGTAGGGCCGTGTGGAACTCCAGAGGATGCCGTGCAGCCAGATACGCGCACCGGTACGCAGTAATGCCATAGACCGTGGCGTGAGCACGGTTGAATCCGTACTCCGCAAAGCCAGCGATCGCAGCTCGGAGGTAGTCCATATCATCCTGGTTCATCCCCTCAGATAGGCATCGGTCGTTGATCCAGGCCATGTACGACTCGATCACCTGCCCCGCGTCGCCAATGTCCTTGTTCGAGGCCTTCACCGCCTTCAGGAAGGCGGTCAGGTCGTCGGCGTTCATGCCCAGCGCGCGCAGGATCTCGATCACCTGCTCCTGGTACAGCATGATCCCGTAGGTGGGCGCGATCACCCGTCCGATAAGCGGATGCCGCATCGGTGTCCCGGCCTCCCCGGCTTTCCGCGCGCAATACGCGCGAGTTGCGCCGGTGTTCATGGTGGCCGGGCGGAACAGCGCCATCGCCGCGATCACGTCCTTGATGCTGGTGGGCTTCAGGTCCCGCAGCCCCCACTGGGTCGAGCGGCCCTCCAGCTGGAAGATGCCCTCGGTGTTGCCGCTCCTGATCAGCTGGTAGGTGGGCATGTCCTTGTACTCGATGTCAGCGAGCCGGGAGATCGGCAGGTCCAGCAGCTTCATGGTGCGGTCCAGGATGGTCATCGTCTTGCTGCCCAGCGCGTCCAGCTTCACCAGCCCCAGGGCCTCGATCTGGTCCTTGGAGTACTGGGTGACGAACGCCTTGCGCGAGGCCATCCAGGCCATGGGCACCAGCCGCTCGAACTCGGCCAGCGTGGAGGTGAGCACGATGCCGGCGGCGTTGGTGCCCATGCCCTTGTACAGGTGCCTGCTGGAGAGGGACATGAGCATGTCCCGATCCGCCTGGGGTACTTCACTCCATGAGGTAGCGCCCTCGTCCTTCTTCCCGGAGGCGGTGTAGTACCTGACCCTGAGAGACCCTCGCTGGGTCTCACCGAACTCGTCCTCGGTGTCGTTCAGCGAGTAAGTGGCCCACGAACCGATCTGATGTGCCGTGAACCTGGTGTTGAGCATCTCGAGGAGCTCGTCACGTCGGTCGTGGGCCACGTCAAGGTCCACGTCCGGGGGCTTGGTCCGGTCCTTGCTCAGGAACCGCAGATGGGACAGGTCCCACTTGATCGGGTCCACGTTGCTGATCCCGAGCATCCAGCAGACCAGCGACCCAGCCGCGCTACCTCGGGTCTGGAACGGGATGTCCTCGCCGCGCAGCCAGTCGGTCACCTGGGTCACCAGCATCAGGTAGCCGGCCATCCCGGAGGCGTCGATCACCTCGAGCTCGTCGTCCAGCCGGTGGCCGTACCGCGGCGGCACGCTCTTGGGCGCGAAGTACCCCTCCAGCGCCGCGGTCACCCGACGCACCAGCGCGACGAACGGGTCGGCGACTACTTCGGGGACCGCGTACGAGTAAGAGTCAAGGACAGGGATCGTGAGTGTGTGACGACCGAGGAGATCTCCCAGTCCTTCCATTCCTCGCGCAAGCCGATGTTCGTGGTGATGGTCTCGAATCCACCCCGCGTCCGCGTGGTGATACCCATCACCGGGGAAAACGGCGTCGTCTGGGTCAGGCCCGAAGGCCACGAGACGCTTGAGACCCTCGTGGTCGCCACGATCTTCGGGTTCGAGGTAGTGGGAGTCCTGTGTGACAACCGCTGGTAGCCCCAGGCTGTCCGCAAGTGTGACCAGACCGTCCGCAAGATCTTCATCGGTGATGCCCTCGTCGTGGGTGATGTTGTGATTCTGCACCTCGACGTAGACCGAGCCGGGGAACCACGCGGACAGCGTGTGCAGGAACCTGCGGGCCTCCTCCTCCCGCCCGTCGGCGAGCATCTGGGCCAGATAGCCGAAGTAGCAGCCCGTGGTCACCGCCAGCCCCTGGGTACGTCCGGCCTCGGCCAGCTCGGCCAGCATCACGTAGTCCACCAGCGGCTTCCAGTGGTGGTTGCGGTGCGACAGCGTGGACAGGTTGACCAGGTTCTCGTAGCCCTCGGTGGTGTAGGCCAGCACCCCCAGGTGGTACATGGTGGCCTTGCGGTCCTTCCTGGCCCGGTCCGCGCGGTAGGCCATGGTGTCCATCACGAAGTACATCTCTGATCCAGGGAAGGGGACCACGCCGTGCTTCATGCAGGACTGGTAGAGCTCCACGCTCGCCGCCATGTTGCCGTGGTCGGTGATCGCGAGGGCCGGCTGGCCCAGTGCGGCCGCCTTGGCCACGATCGCCTCCACGCTCGGCATCGCGTCGTTGACCGAGTACCGGGAGTGGGTGTGCGCCGACCACCAACCGGACGCTGGGTTTTGTGTTGGCTCGATCCGCCACGGGCGGGGAGCAGGAACGATTCGCATCAGCGAACCCCGTCACTTTCTGCGGGCAGCGTCGTTTCATCTTCGGGGGACGGGGGTGAGTGTGGCCGGGGGCGGGGGGACCAACCCGGCCACACCCACGTCTCACTGCAGGGACATCAGCCAGTCCACGACCTCATCGGTCGTGGTCAGGTTCGCGGGCGGGATCGCACCCGCCATGTCCTGCTTGATCATCACCAGGAGCTCTTCGTACTCCAGCTGGCGAAGGTCCGACTCCTGGTAGACCTTCTCCTCAAAAGGGGGCTCATCGACCACCTGGACCGGCTTCTGCGGGGCGATGGTGGCCCGCTTGACCTTGGCCACCACCTCCTTCTCCTGCGTGGCCGTGTTGCTGGCCTGCAGGTTGGCCTGGGCCTGGTTCGGGTCACCCCACGCATCGTCGTAGGACTGCGCGAGCATGGCCTCGAGGTCCTTGAACATCGGCTCGTACCGGGTCAGGTCGATCTCGGAGATCTGCCCGCCCTCCACGTCGAAGTCCCAGCGGTCCCCGGAGGTCTTGTACCGGGTGATGGTGTAGTCCCGGTCGGTGACCGTGCCGAACCTCGAGAACCGGTTCTTCAGCTTGTCGGCCACCGTCGGGCCCACCTTGAAGGCATTGACGTACTCCTGCCCGTTCCAGGACGAGAGCATGTTGAAGCCGATCTTCCGGTTCACCTTGCTCATCTTCTCGTTGTCCGAGGAGCAGCCGGGGCAGTCCTCGATCGGGTCGTCGCCGCTGCGTGGGCAGGGGAAGGAGAACCCAGCGGGTGAGAAGTGCTCCCACCAGTAGGTCCAGTCATCCGGCTCCTGCAGGATCCGGAAGGTGGTGTCGCCGTCCTTCAGGTAGCGGATGAAGTCGCCGCCACCCCCTCGTGGTGCCTCGTTCTTGGCCTCATCGGCGCTCCTGCCGAACTTCATCGCTGGTTCCTCACTGTCTCGACTGTCCTGGTTACGGCTTCCATGACGCTCACGTTGACGTGGCCTACGGCCCGGGTCCTGGCGTCCTCTGCACTCTCACTGGGGCGAAGCCTGGTGGTGGCCTCGTACTTCACCCACGACTTGTCCCGGCCGACCTCGATCTGGTGGGTGACGCCCACCGTGATCTTGTCGCCCTCGAACAGCTCGTAGGCCTCCATGCCCTTCCTGGCGGGTTCGTTCATCTACTTCCTCTTTCCCTTCGTGGTGCGGTTGGCGGTGGGTTCCTTCCTCCCGAAGTACTCCGCGAGCTCCAACATGTCGTCCTTGGTGTACAGCCAGACGATCAGGTCACCGGTCCGCGCAGCCTTGCTCGGTGCCGTGAACTTAGCCTCACCGTCCGACAGCTTCGCCCGGCCGAGGCGGCGGATGGTCTCGATGCTCACGTCGAAGTGCTCGGCCACCTGTCGGGCGGTGAGCAGGTCCGGCGGCAGCGACTCGATCAGCCGGGTGGCCGGGGCCTTGCGGGGACGGCGCTGCACCTCGCTGGCGTCCACGATCTTGGGGTTCACCATCATTCGCTCTCCTTCATCGCGCACGGCCAGTGCCAGGTACCACCGGTGTGCTCCATCTCCGACTGCGACAGCCCATGGTCGAAGAACATGCCGTTCGGACTGAAGATCGCCAAGTCCACCCCGTCGGGGTCCACCGCCTCCGGCTTGTTCACCCGGGTGACGAGCGCTGGCCGACAGGTCGAGGCGTACTCCCCTCCCGGCGTGCCGTAGGAGACGTAGTGAACGATCCGCCCAATCGAGGGCCCGGTGGTCACTCGGTCTCCTCGACCGGCGCGCCGACCTTGTAGGTCAGGTGCGGCCTGTTCGGCCGGAGCTCCACGAACCGGCTGACCACCACCGGGTCCACCTCGCCGGCGTCGATGGCGTTCTCCATCGCCTTCCGGTCCAGCACCCGCTTGGTGTACCGGTCGAAGACCTTCGCCCGCAGCGCCTTGCGCAGCCCACGCTCATCGATCTGGGTGGTGTGGCTCCGGACGTAGGTCAGGGTGTGCCTGGCCCCATCGGCGTCCCAGCGGTAGCTCTTGCGCTGGTCGGCCTCCATCTGCTTCGTCAGCCGCTCACCGAGCTCATCGAGCCGGGCCTGCGCCTTGTCCCTCTCGGCACGGGCCTCGAGGTAGTCGTCTACGAGTGGGTTGTCCATGGGCTCATGCTATGCACGCGAGCCCACTTGATACAAGGTCATTGACTACGTGTTTGCGACGAATCTCACCGATCTCATCGATGTCCTTGCCCCAGGCCTTCGGCCAGACCAGCCGGTCCACCAGCCGGTGCCGGAAGGCCCGCTCAGTGTCGCAGTGCGCGATCCAGCCGGCCTTGTCCAGGTCGTAGCAGGTGTAGACGTACTCCGGGTCGATCCGGTCGATCAGCCGCACCTGGAACTCGCTCAGCCTCGAGCCGTAGATCGCGAAGGCATCGATGCCCACGTTCCAGAGTGCGATCGCGTCCAGCGCGCCCTCGGTCAGGACTACCGCTGAGCGGTGATCTGGTGTGTAGTTGAAGAGCAGCCTCCCCACGTCGATACCGGCCGGGTAGCGGTACTTCGGGCCCTCACCCCCAAGGGCCCGCCGGACCACTCCACGGACTAGTCCCGTGGGGTCGCGGAGCGGGTAGGTGCAGGCGTTGGCATCGGGGTCTGACCCGAGACGGAACCTGCGTGCGGCAGCCTCACCTACTCGTTCCAGCCAGTAGGGATGCACGGGACCCGCATCCCACCGGTCCAGCCAGGCCTCGGGGTACACCGTGTCGGTGGCGAGCTTCCGGTCCATCCACATCTTCACGGTGTGGTAGTCCGGCTCGGTCAGCCGGGCCTCCCCGGTCAGGTCACCGTGGGCATGACAGGTGTAGCAGTACCAGACCTTCTTGACCACGTTGACCGAGGCGCTGGGCCGGGAGTCCCCGTGCTCGGGGCACAGGAAGGGTCGCTCGGCCCCGCGGCCGTAGGTCAGGGCCTCGCTCAGCGTCAGCGCGCGCATGTGCACCAGAAGTGGTGCTCGTTGTCGCAGTCCGTCTGGATGCAGCGGTAGATCGTCGCACCGGAGATCCGATGGTGCTCGACGTTGACCAGCGGCTGGTCGGCGTCGGCGTAGGTGTGGTGCTCGACTGCGGTGTTCATAGCTTGTCCTTGCTCTTGATCACCCGCAGCTTCGGCGGGATCGGGTTCTCGGCCATCACCTCGGCGTTGATCACCAGGTCCTCGGCGTGGTCGCCGGAGACCTCGACATAGGTGCCGGTGTTCGGGTCGAAGGTGGTGTAGAAGTGGACGCCGCTGGTCCCGTGCCGGTTCTTCTCCAGGGAGAAGTGGGTGGCCACGTCGTGGGGCTTCGCGCGCATCGTGAGCACCACGTCACCGTCCTGCCCGAGGGCGTCGGACTGGCTCAGGTTCTTCACCTTCGGTGGTGCGGTTCCGGTCTCTCCATCCCGGTTGATCTGCGCTGCGCAGAGCAGCCGGGAGTCCTTGTGGGACAGCGCGATGGACTTCAGCTGGTTGCTGATCTTGGCCATCACCCGCCAGTCATCGATGGCGTGCCCGCCGCCGTCCTGGGTCATCAGGCCGACGTAGTCGATGGTGGTCATCGCATACTCGCTGGCCCGGGCCGCGACCACGCTCGGCGAGACCGGCCCATCCGCCGGCGTGTGCACGTCCAGGACGCCACCACAGGCGTCCAGGCGCTCTGCCAGCTCCCCGATGAACCTCCGGTACACCGCTACGTCCACGTGCCGGTCACGGAGCTCGGTGAGGGTCAGCGAGGGGTAGCCCATCTCGTGCGCCAGGGAGGCATGGAAACGGGCCCTGACCTCCTCCTCGCTCATCTCGAGGGAGTAGAACAGGACCCGGTTGCCGTCGAGGACGGCCTTCTTGTTGATCGCACCCAGGTGCGCCGACTTGCCCTGGGACGGTCGCCCGGCGACGTACCACAGGTTGCCCGCCCTGATGCCGCCGGTGTAGCGCTGCAGCGAGGGGTAGGGCAGCTCGATCGCGTACCTGCGGTCACCCCAGGAGTCGAAGATCGAGGTGTCGGTGAGCAGCCGCCTGGGTGGCAGCGTGGCCCGCTTGGGCCGGGACTCGACCAGCACGTCGTAGGCCCGGTTGACCTCGCCCAGGTGGATCAGGTCCACCGCGTCGCTCATCGCCGCGTGCATCCGCCGGCGGTTGCTGGCCACGTGCACCAGGTCCGCGGCCGAGCGGACCTCGGTGTGCTCGGAGTACGGGAAGGAGGAGAACGTGGCGGCGAAGATGTCCCGGGTGGGCTGCTCGCCGTAGGTCTCCACGTAGTTGACGAGCCAGTTGTACTCGTCGGCATAGCCCTCGAAGTCGTAGGCGGAGATCCCGAAGGGGACCTCGCTGCCGACTGACGCAGTGTTGACCAGGGCTGAGATCAACAGCGCTTCCGCTGATACCGCTGCCACGGTGGGCTCCGTTCGTGTGCTCGTCCATCACACGCTCAAGGTCTAGGAGCGTATGTAGTTATGTGTATGTCCCAGATGGAATGACTGGGCTAGATGGAATGCTTCCGATAGTAGGGCATCTGGTTGGTGTCCGGCCAGACCCAGAACGACCTACCTCGGCGATCGGTGATCAGCACGCCCCCGTTGTGGGAGCAGGCGTGCTTGGTGTCGCATACCGGGCAGTACCGCTTCCTGATCACCAGGTGGGGTGCATCGGGGAAGCAGGTCCGGCAGGGCCGGACGTGGACGAGCTCGAGATCGACCTGGGCCAGGTCATGGTGCAGGCCGCGGGACGGCTTCTTGGTCAGCTGCCGGCAGTCCGGGACTCGGTGGAACCGAGTGCGGAACTTGGGGTCCTCCCTGACCCAGACGACCGTGGGCATCTTGGGACAGTACCTCCGACCGAGGGCGACACGCCCACCCCATGTGGGTGATCTTGCGGGCTGGTCAGTCGTCCGCGACCAGGTGCTGCATCAGGTCCACCACGAAGCCGATCATCGCGGTGGCACCGAGCAGCGCACCCAGGATGATCAGCGCGCAGACCACCAGCAGCACGAGCTCACCCGTGGTCCTGCCCGAGACCTTCCCCCGCATGTCTCCACCGTTTCACGCCCCGCAATGCAGAAGGCCCCAACGTGGCAGCGTCGGGGCCTTCTCTTGCCAGCCCGAGTCGAAAGGGCTAGCGTCGCGATTGTCGAGGTCGCGATGCCATCGTAGCCCAGTCAGGTCACAGTTGCATCGCGATATGAGTCGAGTCGAAGGAGTTCTTCCGGTCCCTGAGGATGTTTACTGCCCTCCCCCCGGCCGCCGGCCGCGCGATGCAACTATCCGGGGATGTCTGGCAGAAGCTGATCAGGGGTGTCGCGCCCAGAGAGAGGTACGGCCACAATCGGTCGATCGGTTGATAGCTCACCGGGGTAGGGGGCAGATCAACCGTGACTATCGTTCTCAGGGTCCGACGCAGACGAACAGCGTCAGCTGTCCTCCGGGGGAGTTGAAGGTCACCTCCTGGGCGGTGTACCCCTCCGGGCAGTTCAGATCTCCCGGGGTCGGGGACGGTCCCGGTGGACCTTCTGGCCCTGCTGGGCCCGGAGGGCCTGTCGGGCCTGTTGGTCCTGCCGGTCCCGGAGGGCCTGCTGCTCCATCCTGTCCAGCCGGTCCGGGCTCTCCTTGGGGTCCTGTTGCTCCTCGTGCTCCGGTGTCTCCGACCGTGCCAGCTTTGCCCTGAGTACCCGGAGCGCCTCCAGGTCCCTGGGATCCAGGATCTCCTGCACTTCCATCGCTCCCATCGGACCCATCGGTTCCGTCTGCCCCGTCACTCCCATCCTGTCCGGATGGTCCAGCAGGTCCGACAGGACCGGTGTGACCTCGAGGTCCCTTCGGTCCGCGAGGACCAGGGACCCCAGTCGGGTCAGTGCTGTCAGTCGAGTCATCAGTGGGAGAGGGAGTGACTGCACTGGAGGAGTTCTCGAAGTCGGCTCGGGATACCGCGATGGTCCCGGCGAAGGCGGTCATCATCAGCAGCCCGGCCAGACCGAAGCCGATGATCGGATTGCTGTAGACCTTCTCCATCATGGTGGCGGATTCGCTCCCTTGGTGTCCGTCAGCGTAGACCCGGTCTTGCCCGCCAGGAATCCTGCCAGCAGACCGATCAGGGTGTTGATGATCCCGGTGATGGTCTTCAGTCCGTCGGCGGTGTCCGTCTCGGGACGGGTGATCTCCACCACCACGATCGTCACTCCGCTGGCCAGGATGGCGACACACACCGTGGCGGTCACCATCAGCACCAGCAGGTCACCCGTACTGCGGTCCCTCAGTCGTCTAGGCATGTCCCCTCCTTGGGACCAACGTAACGGCGAGCGCTTGACACCATGTGGTGTATGTACTACTGTGGACCACATGAGATCGACTGCCCTCTGGGCGGAGGTCTCTGGCGAGGATCACACCTCGCCTCGGGGTCAATCAGTCGGCCCGCCACGTAGGCACAGCGCCGCGCTGACACTCCGAACAGGCCGGGACGAATGTCGTCCTGGCCCTTGTGCGTATAGACCACGTTATGATAGTCTGTTCACAGCGCCTTGATTCTGTCTGCTCAGATTCAGGCCCAGCCCGGTGTCGGAGGGAGCTCATACCCTCTCCGACACCGGGCTTTTTCATGTCCGGACACACCCCACGGAAGGACAGCAATGCCGAACCACGTCACCACCATCCTCCGCGCACCGACGGAGGTGATCCACACCCTGCTCACCGAGGGCGGGGTGGACTTCAACCGCGTCATCCCGATGCCCGACGACGTGATCAAGGGCGGGATCGGGCACGCCAAGATCGACGGCGAGATGCAGAAGGTCTACTGGCCCGAGGGTGAGCGGACCGAGGACGACCCGCTGGGTCTGAAGGTCGAGCCCGTGCTCTACCCCGAGGGAGCGACCGACTGGTACGAGTGGTCGATCGAGAACTGGGGCACCAAGTGGAACGCCTACGACCACGAGCTCTCCGAGGAGGACACCGTGGTCCGCTTCGACACCGCCTGGGCACACCCCTACCCGGTGATCGATGCATTCTCGAAGCAGCACCCCGAGGTGCTGATGCAGGTGATCTACGCCGACGAGGACCTGGGTAGCAACTTCGGGGCCTACGCCATCCGGAACGGCGAGATGAAGGAGCTGCCCACCCCGGAGGAGGGCACTCCGGAGGCCCGTGACCTGGCCAGCCTGATCAAGTACGGCAAGCACTACCGCGACCTCTACGACGAGGACGAGGAGGGTGAAGCGCCGGCGGTGGTCTTCATCGACACCGAGCAGAAGGAGTTCAGTCCGCTGGAGGTGCTCCGGCACAGCCTGCACGTCGGGGGCCAGTGATGGGTCTCGACATGTACCTGATGGCCGAGCAGCGGGTGGAGAAGGGCACGCCGAAACACGAGGCGATCACCCAGATGCTGGGCGAGAAGCACCACGAGGACCTCGCCGATCACGACATGGGGCACTCCACCTACGTCTCCGGCTGGGACTTCGGTGAGGGCAGCATGAGGCCGGACGGGGCGTACGGCTTCCTGGTCAAGCTGACCGGGATGCAGCCGGACCCCCAGTCTCCGCACTTCTACGTCGATCTGGACGGTGAGGACTACCTGGTCCGGGCCGGAGCGGCGTACTGGCGCAAGGCCAACGCGATCCACGAGTGGTTCGTGGCCAACGTCCAGGACGGCGTGGACGAGTGCCAGCTCTCCGACCCGATCCACGGTGAGGTGCTGGCCGGGCTGGTGGAGACATGCAAGGAAGTGCTGGAGACCCCGGTGCTGGCAGCGAAGCTGCTGCCCACGCAGTCGGGGTTCTTCTTCGGCTCGGTGGACTACGACGAGTGGTACATCCATGACCTCGAGGAGACCGTGCGCCGGCTCACCGAGATCTTCGAGACCTACCCGAAACCGCTGGTACTCCGGTACCAGAGCAGCTGGTAACAACCCAATGGAAGGGAATGCAATGAAGAAGTGGAACGAGATCACTGCCGAGGAGGACATCGCCGAGGCGTGTGAGGACGCCGCGGCGCTGCTGGAGGGCCACTGGGGCACCGGCCACTGGGTCTCCTACTGGGACGAGGAGTGGGACGAGGACGGCGACGAGATGATCGGTGAGAAGTGGTCCTACTGCATCGAGGGGGCGATGGCCGCAGCAGTCGGCCTAGACGCCAACCAGATGGACACCGACACCTCCGATGGGCGGGAGCGGAGGCGGCTGGTGCAGTGCCCGGTCTACTCCGCGGTGCTGCAGACCGTGAACGCGCGCGCGGAGCGCGAGGGCTGGGACACGCGGTACTACGACGACGACCTGCCCACCTGGAACGACGGGGAGTACGGCTCGGAGCAGCGCGCGCTGGACATCCTGCACGAGACCGCCAAGCGGATGCGCGGGGTGGAGGCGTGACCACAGGCCCCATCGATCCGCTGTTCCCGGACCGGCCGGACCACCCCGACTTCCTGAGGCTGTCGAAGGCGGTCATCCACTTCGACAGTGAGGCGGACGGCGGTCGGGACATCGAGGAGATCGTCGGTGAGCTCATCGACCTGCCCTCGCTGATCTACATGGCCGACCAGCGCATCCTGCGCACCGGCCTACAGGGCGGCAACGCCATCCGGGCTCGGCTACTGGCGCTGTACGTGGATGCGTTCTCGCTGGGCTATCGCATCGCACAGGAGGAGAAGCAGTGAAGGAGCGACCACGCTGGGATGTCGGGCTCGACATCATCCAACCACCGAGAGGAGACGACATGCCCCACGAGGATGATCACCCCACGACCGCGCTCGAGATGCAGTCGGCGCAGGCCATGCTCGAGTACGAGATCACCGTCACCGCGATCAGCCGGGTACGCGCCACCAGCATCATCGACGCGGCGACCCGGGTGGGCGAGGACATGCGGTCGTCGTTCGACCCGGACAGCGGCGTGATCATCGAGCACATGGACATTCGCAGGATCAACTAGCCCGAGGAGAGCAATGAAGGAGGAAGCCAAGCTGCCGTACGGCGGCGCGGTGTTCAGCTTCAGCACGATGGAGGAGTTCTACGAGCACCAGGAGCAAGCGGAGATCGCGGCCAACACCAACGTGGTCCCCGCCCAGCAGGAGATCACCTGGGGCGACTACGTGATCCGGCTGGTCCCGGACCTGGTGGTCTGGGGCCGGATCTACGCCTTCGGGGAGATCATCGAGATGGAGGCCGAGCTCGGAGCGAAGGAGGACGAGCTCGAGCGCACCAAGCTTCGGCTCCGCTCCCTCTACGACCGGGGCTACCGCTACGGCTGGTGGTCCTCGGCCATCGAGCCCGGGGAGCCGGGCGACGCCCACATCTCCACCCTCTGGAAGATCACCCAGGAGGACTACGAGAGGGCGCGGGACAGCGCCTGGATGCTCTGGCCGGAGATCGCCCACCGGCTGCACGCCGAGTTCGTCCGGGCGACCAGCGAGGAAGGGAAGGATGGAGGAGACAGCACGCCAGCCGGTTGAGAGGTACCGGTTCATCGCACACGGGGAGGCGGTCGGCTGTGGCCGGCCGCCTGAGATCGGGCCCCTCACCAGGGCCCAGACCGCCTACCAGGAGCAGTACCAGGCCTGGCTGACATGGAGGAATGAGAATGGCGAGACTGGACAAGGTTGACCGCAAGGTCATGGATGACATCGCACGGACCGGCTGGTCGGCGATCTCGGTGTTCCCCACCGAGGACGATCCCGGCCACTACTTCACCTACTCGGTCGGGTTCAGCGAGCACAACCACCCCGACATGATCGTCGTCGGGATGCCGCCGGCGACCGCGCACGGTGTGCTCCACGCCTGCTACCAGGCCATCGAGCGGGGTACCAGGTTCGAGCCGGACACCTACTCCACCGAGGTGCTGACGACCTACCGGGTGGGGATCGTGGAGGTCGTGGACCCCCTCGGGGAGCTGCCGATGAGCATGGTCCATCACCTGTTCGGGAAGGTGGAGGGCCTGCAGGTGGTCTGGCCGGACGTTCAGGACCGGTTCCCCTGGGACCCGGACTTCGACAAGCGGTTCAAGGACCGGCAGCCGGTGCTCGGGATCTGGAGTGGTCCGTGAACGGCCAGCTGCGGATCGAGGAGATGTTCGCCTTCGTGGTCATGGACGACGACGACACCGAGGGCGTGCCGGCGTTCCTGTCCGGGGACCTGTGGCTGCCGATGATGGGTGCCGACATGGCCAAGGTGGAGATTCTCCGGCCGCTCGCGGAGGAAGTCGCAGCCGACCTGGGCAAGCCCGTCACCCTGCTGAGGTTCTCGACTCGAGAGGAGGTCGAGGTCATTGGTGCGCCACATCAGGCTGGGACCACCTGAGGAGGGCGAGGAGTCCATCACCGACGAGGGTCTGGGGTACATGATCCTCGGCACCCTGCGGGTGGTCCCACTGTTCAAGGACTACCCGATCAAGGTCCGCGAGGTCATCGACAACGTGGACGACGAGGGCACCATCCAGTCGTTCACGATCGTCACCGCCTCGGGCCTGAAGTACACCGTCTCGTTGACCTTCGACGGCCAGGCGGACACACCATGGAAAGGGAAGGGATCGGAATGAAGGAAGCAGCAGACGTACTCGCGGAGTCCCGTGAGTACCTCGAGGAGCACGGCTGGTGCCGTGGAACGATGCAGGACTTCTGCGGCCACGTGTGCGCCATGGGAGCCATCTGCTACAGCCAGGACTGGGTGGGCAAGACGCTGACCCCGTTCGAGATGGGTCTGTTCAAGACCGTGTGCGAGGCAGTGATCACCGAGATCACGAAGTCGTACGTCGGTAAGTACCAGGTCTTCCCGATGGCGATCCCCGACTGGAACGACCGGTTCGTCACCGGCCAGCGGGCGGTCCTGGACGTGTTCATGGCTGCTGAGAAGCAGCTCCGGTCCGGCAACGTGGAGGAGTCATGAAGTCAGTCGCAGAGGTGATCGCGGAGGCTCGCGAGTACCTGGAGAGCCACGGCTGGATCAAGGGTGAGCTCCAGGACGAGGACGGCAGGGTCTGTGGGATCGGGGCCATCATCTACTCCCAGGGATGGGACGACGAGTGCCTGGATGAGGCCGACAAGATCATGATGGAGAAGGCCGCTTGCGCTCTGGGCCAGGCGGTGCTCGGCAAGGAAGTGCCGGCCTTCAACATCCCGGCCTGGAACGACATGGACGAGCGCGAGGAGCAGCAGGTCCTCGATGCCTTCGCCAAGGCCGAGAAGATCGCTCGGGCCGGCTACGACCCGGACGCCGCATGATCGAAGACCTGCGCCTGCTGATCAGCACCGGTGTGCTGGTCAGCAGGCTCTGGCTGTCCGAGACCACCGAAGGGAATGAGGATGAGCGAGGAGGAAGTGGAAGTAGGGGTGCGCGCGGTCAACGTCGAGGCCACCGCCCAGCTCACCGAGATGGGGATTCGGATCACCGTCCGGTGCCGCACAGTGATCTGCACCTACGACTTCGAGGCTGATGAGGACCCCGAGGTGCTGATGGCCCTGATCGGGATCAGCCCCAAGGTCGTCGTGCACCAGATGCACGAGTTGATCCAGAGCCTCGAGGACGAGAAGAAGACATGACCTGGACCCAGCCGGTCTGCGAGAACCGGTTCCACGACATGTACGGCGACGACTACCAGCCGCGCCGGATGAAGATCCCGGAGTCCGAGTGGGATCCGTGCTGCTACTGCAAGACCCCGACCAACATCTACGTACGACTGGACCCCACCAAGGTCCCGTATCCACGAGAAGAGAAGGAGTGAAGGGAATGACCGAAACCATCGAGAGGAACATGCTCTCCATCACCGACGCGGGTGGCGACACCCGCATCATGTGGGACCCGCGGAACAAGGACGAGGTGGCCGCTGCCAAGGCGGCCTTCGACGCGGCCAAGGCCAAGGGCATGCTGGCCTACTCCGTGGACGCCGACTCCGGTGACTCCACCGGAGAGGTGATCAGGGACTTCGACAAGAAGGCCGGAAAAATCATCATGGTCCGGCAGACCGTCGGCGGCTGATGCCCAGGCGACCACGCGCGAACGTGTGGGAGCTGCCCTGCAGGAAGTGTGAGGTCCCGGTAGGCGAACCCTGCCGGGACCTCCGGGGCAACAACCGCCTGCTCTACGGCCGGCGGACCCACCGTGAGCGTGCTCAGGACATCAAGGCCATGAGGGAAGCGAGGAAGAACGTGGCCATCTACCAGCCCCTGGAGGTCACCCCGGTCTGGGACAACTGGATCAACACCGGCACGGCCACGACCATCACCTACCCGGTGCGGCAGAACGACGTGTGGCACCAGTGGACCGGCACCACCACCGGGACGTTCACCACCACTGCGTACACCACGCAGACGATCACCTGGCAGAACTGGAACGAGTGGCACCGTCCGGTGATGCGCTCGGCCGAGGAGGAGCAGGCCCATCAGGACATGCTCCAGGCCAGGCGTGAGGCTGCAGCCCGCGAGGAGCTGGCCTACCGCCAGCGCGAGCAGCAGCGTCAGGAGCAGCGGGCCGTGGCCAACGCTCGAGCGATGGACCTGCTGACCATGCTGGTCGCGCCCGGGGAGAGGGTCGATGACCTCGACATGATCCAGCTGGTGGGCTCGGACGGTCAGCTGTACCGGGTCGAGATGCACCGGCAGACCGTGCACGGCAACGTCGTCCGGGTCGATGAGCACGGCTGCATCCTGGGCCGAGCCTGTGTCGCGCCGGCGATGTGGGACCGCGAGCACGGCGCGCTGCCCACTGCGGACGGCTGGGTCGGTCAGTACCTCGGGTTGAAGTTCGACGCCGAGGAGTTCCTGCGCCAGGCCAACTGGTCGCAGATCAGGCAGTGCACCGAACGCACCCTGCGAGTCGCCTAAGGAGAGGAGACATGGGAATCGGCTACTACGGCATGGACGGTCAGCCACTCACGTTCGAGGAGTGGTGCGATCTCTACGAAGGTGGAGCGGACGCCCGGCGGGTCGCGATGACCGACCTGCCGGGCGGCGTGTGGATCTCCACGGTGCTGCTCGGTCTCGACC
>Ga0105246_10000906_pt1 | contig 17009 bp, 18 predicted proteins | sample KBSM64metaG_FD_99694 | JGI IMG/M metagenome (GOLD analysis project Ga0105246, IMG submission 99694) | Miscanthus rhizosphere microbial communities from Kellogg Biological Station, Michigan, USA - KBS M6-4 metaG | ecosystem: Host-associated > Plants > Roots > Rhizosphere > Soil | place...
CGGCAAACTCTAACAACGACAGGGATTTTGGGCAAGGCGCCAATGTGCTAAATTGGCCGACTTTCTGTGCACCACCCCCCACAATCGCGGCCTTATGACCGTAGAAATGCGGTAGTGTTCCGACAATCTAACACACGGACGCCTTCCGTTCTGTTTTCCACTGGAGAATCCCATGGCGCTTGAACGCTCCGACGTGGAAAAAATCGCGCATCTGGCCTCGCTTGGCCTCAATGACGCCGATCTTCCACAGACCACCGCAGCCCTGAACAGCATTCTCGGGCTGGTTGACCAAATGCAGGCCGTCAATACCGACGGCATCGAGCCCCTGGCTCACCCGCTGGAAGCCAGTCAGCGCCTGCGCGCAGACGTCGTGACCGAGCGCAATAACCGCGAGGCCTACCAGTCCATCGCGCCAGCGGTCGAAAACGGCCTGTACCTGGTTCCGAAAGTCATCGACTAAAGGGAAAGAGCCTTTCATGCATCACATGACTCTGGCCGAGATCGCCCGCGGTCTCGCCGACAAAACGTTTTCTTCCGAAGAGCTGACCAAGACCCTGCTGGCGCGCATCGCCGAGCTGGACCCCAAGGTCAACAGCTTCATCAGCCTCACCCAGGAGCTGGCCCTGAGCCAGGCCAAGGCTGCCGACGAGCGGCGCGCCAACGGTGAAGACGGCGCACTGCTGGGCGCCCCGATCGCCCACAAGGACCTGTTCTGCACCCAGGGTATTCGCACCAGCTGCGGCTCGAAGATGCTCGACAACTTCAAGGCGCCCTACGACGCTACCGTGGTCGCCAAGCTGGCCGCCGCCGGGGCCGTGACCCTGGGCAAGACCAACATGGACGAGTTCGCCATGGGGTCGGCCAACGAGTCGAGCTACTACGGCGCAGTGAAAAACCCGTGGAACCTGGATCACGTACCCGGTGGTTCCTCCGGTGGCTCGGCGGCGGCCGTGGCCGCACGCTTCCTGCCCGCCGCGACGGCAACCGACACCGGTGGTTCGATCCGCCAGCCGGCCGCCTTCACCAACCTCACCGGCCTGAAGCCGACCTACGGTCGCGTTTCCCGCTGGGGCATGATCGCCTACGCCTCGAGTCTCGACCAGGGTGGCCCGCTGGCACGTACCGCCGAAGACTGCGCGATATTGTTACAAGGCATGGCGGGCTTCGATAAACAGGACTCCACCAGCATCGATGAGCCAGTACCGGACTACAGCGCCGGCCTGAACGAGTCGATCAAGGGCCTGCGCATCGGCGTGCCAAAAGAGTATTTCAGCGCCGGCCTCGACCCGCGTATCGCAGACCTGGTGCACAACAGCATCAAAGAGTTGGAAAAGCTTGGCGCGGTGATCAAGGAAATCAGCCTGCCGAACAACCAGCACGCGATTCCTGCCTACTACGTGATCGCACCAGCGGAAGCGTCCTCCAACCTGTCGCGTTTCGACGGTGTGCGCTTCGGCTATCGCTGCGAAAACCCCAAGGACCTGACCGATCTGTACAAACGCTCCCGTGGCGAAGGCTTCGGCAGTGAAGTCCAGCGCCGGATCATGGTCGGTGCCTATGCCCTGTCCGCCGGCTACTACGACGCGTACTACCTCAAGGCGCAGAAGATCCGTCGCCTGATCAAGAATGACTTCATGGCGGCCTTCGAGGAAGTCGATGTGATCCTCGGCCCGACCACGCCGAACCCGGCGTGGAAGATCGGTGCCAAGACCGGCGACCCGATTGCCGAGTACCTGGAAGACCTCTACACCATCACCGCCAACCTCGCGGGCCTGCCGGGCTTGTCCATGCCCGCCGGTTTCGTCGATGGCCTGCCGGTGGGCGTGCAATTGCTCGCCCCGTATTTCCAGGAAGGCCGCCTGCTCAATGTGGCGCACCAGTACCAGTTGCACACCGACTGGCACACCCGCACCCCTACCGGCTTCTGAGGAGAACACTATGCAATGGGAAGTTGTGATCGGGCTGGAGATTCATACCCAGCTCGCCACCCAATCGAAGATTTTCTCCGGCAGCGCCACCACGTTCGGTTCCGAGCCCAACACCCAGGCGAGCCTGGTGGACCTGGGCATGCCCGGCGTGCTGCCGGTGCTGAACCAGGAAGCGGTGCGCATGGCGGTGATGTTCGGCCTGGCGATTGACGCCCAGATCGGCCAGCACAACGTGTTCGCGCGCAAGAACTACTTCTACCCGGACCTGCCCAAGGGCTACCAGATCAGCCAGATGGAACTGCCGATCGTCGGCAAGGGCCACCTGGACATTCCCCTGGAAGACGGCACCATCAAGCGTGTCGGCGTGACCCGTGCGCACCTTGAAGAAGACGCCGGCAAGAGCCTGCATGAAGAGTTTCCCGGCGCCACCGGTATCGACCTGAACCGCGCCGGCACGCCGCTGCTGGAAATCGTCTCCGAGCCGGACATGCGCAGCGCCAAGGAAGCCGTGGCCTACGTCAAGACGATTCACGCACTGGTGCGCTACCTGGGCATCTGCGACGGCAACATGGCCGAAGGCTCGCTGCGCTGCGACTGCAACGTGTCGATCCGTCCCAAGGGCCAGGCCGAATACGGCACCCGTTGCGAGATCAAGAACGTCAACTCGTTCCGCTTCATCGAGAAGGCGATCAACAGCGAAGTGCGTCGCCAGATCGAGCTGATCGAGGACGGCGGCAAGGTCATCCAGCAAACGCGCCTGTACGATCCGAACAAAGACGAAACCCGCGCCATGCGCAGCAAGGAGGAAGCCAACGACTACCGTTACTTCCCCGACCCGGACCTGTTGCCGGTGGTGCTGGAAGATTCGTTCCTCAACGATATCCGCGCCACCCTGCCGGAGTTGCCGCAGCAAAAACGCGAACGCTTCCAGGCGCAGTTCGGCCTGTCGGTCTACGATGCCAGCGTCCTGGCCTCCAGCCGTGAACAGGCCAACTACTTCGAGAAGGTCGTGAGCATCGCCGGCGACGCCAAGCTGGCGGCCAACTGGGTCATGGTCGAGCTGGGCAGCCTGTTGAACAAACAGGGCCTGGAAATCGACGAAGCGCCGGTCAGCGCCGAGCAACTGGGCGGCATGCTGCTGCGCATCAAGGACAACACCATCTCCGGCAAGATCGCCAAGACCGTGTTCGAAGCGATGGCCGCCGGTGAAGGCAGCGCCGATGACATCATCGACAAGCGTGGCCTCAAGCAAGTCACCGACAGCGGCGCGATTTCGGCGGTGCTCGATGAAATGCTCGCGGCGAACGCCGAGCAAGTCGAACAATACCGTGCGGCGGACGAAGCCAAGCGCGGCAAGATGTTCGGCTTCTTTGTCGGCCAGGCGATGAAAGCGTCCAAGGGCAAGGCCAACCCGCAACAAGTCAACGAGCTGCTCAAAAGCAAGCTCGAAGGCTGATAGCGCAGAACGGTCCGAGCGGGATGTCATGCTCGACTCGGACCCATGTGGGAGGGGGCCTGCCCCCGATGAGGGTGTGTCAGTCGGCACATGTATTGACTGCTGCACCGCTATCGGGGGCAAGCCCCCTCCCACATTTGTCAGGGGGATATCCAAAAAAATGAAGCGTCTACTCGGCCTGCTGGCCCTGTCTTCCCTGCTGACCGGTTGCGCCAGCGGCCTCATCGACCCCAATGGCTATGACGAAACCGGCACCGCCTCCTACTACGGCGCCAAGCACCATGGCAAACGCACTGCCAGCGGTGAAGCCTTCAACCAGAACGCCATGACCGCCGCCCATCGGCGCCTGCCCTTCGGCACTCAGGTCAAGGTGACCAATCTCGCCAACAACCGCTCTGTGGTGGTCCGTATCAATGATCGCGGTCCGCATGGCCGCGGGCGCCTGATCGACCTTTCACGCAAGGCCGCCGAGCAACTGCGTATGCTGGGCAGCGGCACCGCACGGGTGCGCGTGCAAGCCCTGAACAACTGATCGAGGCCGCCTTGAGTATTTTCGGATTGAACGCCCTCTCGCCCTGGAGCCTGCTCGAACTGGTCAGCGGCTTGCTGCTGCTGATCGTCGGCGCTGAAATCCTGGTGCGCGCCGCGGTGCGCCTGGCGGCCAGCCTCAAGGTGCGGCCCTTGATCATCGGCCTGAGCATCGTCGCCTTCGGCAGCAGCGCGCCACAGATGGCCGTCAGCCTGCAAGCCACCCTGGCCGGCAACACCGATATCGCCGTGGGCAGTGTGATCGGCAGCAGCATCTTCAATATCCTCGTCACCCTGGGTTTGTCTGCGTTGATCATTCCGTTACGGGTCTCACGACAACTGGTGCGCCTGGATATCCCGGTGATGATCGTCGCCGGCCTGCTGGTGTTCATCCTCGCCGCCAATGAGGCCCTGACGCCGTTTGACGGCCTGGTGCTGCTGGTTGCGCTGGTGGCCTACCTCGGCGTGCTGCACTACCAGACGCGTCACTCGCGGCGTCCGCGAACGCTGGCCACCGTGACCCGGGCGCCCTGGCTGAGCAGCGTGCTGTTGATGCTTGGCGGGTTGCTCGTGCTGGTGCTGGCCGGGCATTTGCTGCTGGGTGCGGCCGTGGCGGTGGCGAGCGACCTGGGCTTGTCGGAGCGCATTATCGGCCTGACGTTGATCGGCGTCGGCACCTCGCTGCCCTGCCTGGCCACATCGCTGATCGCCGCCTTGCGTGGCGAGCGTGAGATTGCCGTGGGCAATGTGATCGGCAGCAACCTGTTCAACCTGCTGGGCGTGCTGGGTTTTACCGCGCTGGTGGCACCGTCGCCGCTGTCGGTCTCGCCCAACGCCCTGGACTTCGACCTGCCGGTCATGCTCGGCGCCATCACCCTGTGCCTGCCGGTGTTCTATACCGGCTACCGCGTCACCCGCGCCGAAGGGCTGGTGTTGCTGGGGCTGTACCTTGCGTATGGGCTGCATGTGATGGCATTTACTACCGGCATGCCGCTGGCCACCCAACTTGAACAATTGATGCTGTTTTACGTCTTGCCGGCGCTGGTGGTGGTGCTGTTGTTCACGTCGCTGCGCGCCTGGCACCGTCAACACAAGAGGGAATCGCAATGACCGGTCAGAAAAAACCAGGGGTTGAAATGCGTCGCCAGGTGATGGGCGATGCATTCGTCGACCGTGCCCTGGGCAATGCCACCGAGTTCAGCCAGCCGCTGCAGGACTTTGTCAATGAACACGCCTGGGGCAGTGTGTGGAATCGCGAGGGCTTGCCGCTCAAGACGCGCAGCCTGATCACCCTCGCCGCCCTGACCGCGCTCAAATGCCCGCAGGAGCTCAAGGGCCATGTGCGCGGCGCGTTGAACAACGGCTGTACGGTTGAAGAGATCCGCGAAGCGCTGCTGCATTGCGCGGTGTATGCCGGCGTACCGGCGGCCATCGATGCGTTTCGCGCGGCGCAGGAAGTGATTGAGGCGTATCAGGCGGACCAGCCGTAACGGTCAGATCCAGCCGCCCGCCTGCAATACAAAGATGCCGATGTTCGTGGTCACCGCCGCCATCAGGGTGGTGATCACGATAATCGCCGCCGCCAGCTCATGATTCCCCTCGGCCGCCCGGGCCATCACGAAGCTCGCCGCCGCCGTTGGCGCGCCGAAGTACAGAAATAGAATCCCCAATTCCGGCCCACGGAACCCCAGCAGCCACGCGCCCAGTGTGGCGATCACCGGCAACCAGATCATCTTCATCAGGCTCGCGCTCAAGGCCATGTTGCCGCTCTTGCGCAGCGCCGCCAGGGACAAGGTGCCGCCGATGCAGATCAGCGCCAGGGGCAGTGTCGTGTCCGCAAGATAGCCCAGGGATTTTTCCAGCCAGCCGGGCAGGCCGATCTGGAAGTACGCAAACGGCGCGGCAACGATCACGCTGATGATCAGTGGGTTGGCCACCACACTCTTGAAGATACTCCACGGGTCGGACTTGATCACCGGGCTGTATACCGCCAGCACAATGGTCGACAGGGTGTTGTAGAACAGGATCACCAGCGCGGCGAGAATCGCACCGAGGGAAATCCCGTAGTCGCCGTACATGCTGGCAGCCAGCGCCAGGCCGATCACGCCGTTATTGCCGCGAAACGCGCCCTGGGTGTAGATGCCCCGGTCTTCGCGCCTGCAGCGAAAAATCGCCCAGCCCCACGCCATGGCAAAGCTCACCAGCGTGGCCACGGCAAAGTAAATCAGCAACCCCGGCTTGAGCGCCGAATGCAGGTCGGCATGGAGGATGCCCAGGAACAGCAGCGCCGGCATGGTGACATTGAACACCAGGGATGAGGCGGTATGGATAAAGTTGTCGTTGATCCAGTTGATACGCTTGAGCAGCACCCCGAGGAACAGCATGGCGAACACCGGCGCGGTGATGGTGAGCGTCGTAAGAAAAATGGCGAGCATGCTGTATTAGCCTTGAGTCCTGTTATCAGGGAGTCGTAATAATAAAGCACTGGGGTGCGCGGCTGACATTTCATTTAACAATAGGCCTGCAAATAAAATCCAGGATCGGAGAACTGCATCCATTTGTAGGATGTAACTCAGAGTTCTTGGCTAAGCTCAGCCCATCCCACAAAACGCTACACAAGCTCCTACACGCTGATAAGAATCCGCGCCTCTGCATTATCGACATCTCCCCTGAAAATCCTCCCTGTAACATTTTAATTATCCGGTAGCGAACCATCATGTGTTCGAAACACAAGGGGTGACTATGCGTAGATCCTTCAGTCAATTGCACAATGTGCATATCAGGAGCTGGGACGATCAGGACATTGAAGGCTATGCCGACCTGCTCGCTGATCCGGAGGCAATGAAGTTCATTTCGGCCGGCACTACACGGGGCAGAGACGCCGCCGCCAATGAAATTTCGCTATTCACAAAAGAACTTATCGATCAGGACTGGTCACGCTGGGCTGTAAGCCTGGGCGTGGAAGGATCATTTATCGGTTATGCAGGATTCGCAAAAAAAGAATATGGCATCAACTTCGGCAACCGTTTCCTCAGGAAATACTGGGGCACGCCCTACCCCTTTATTGCGATTCATCTGGCGCTCGAATACGGTTTCCAACGCCTGGGATTTGAGCAGGTCTACACGCTTACCAATATCCATCATCACCGTGCGCTGGAAATGAACAGAGCATTTTTGCATATGCCCGCAGTGGCGGGAGAAGTCATCGATACCGCCTTTGGTCCTCACATAAAAATTGATCTTACACGTGAGCGGTTCCAGGAAATAAGGCTGGCTAATCTCGAGCGAATCACACGGTTCTCGCGCCGCATGAAAAAGCCTGAACACACCCAGTCCGCTTGACGAAAATCACCATTGAGTATTCGCTCCCTTGAAAACACAACCGGCTCCCGCTTGCCCTTTGCAATCCGTAGCGGACCTCTGTAGTCGAGAAACCTGGGCTTATCCTAGTTTCCCCAGGCAACTTTATATGCCCTTCGGCTACATACTGGCCGTCCTTCGCATGTTCTTGATAGTTGTACTAAGCCTGTTAGCCTGGCCATTTCCACTTGCCGTCAAGCGCGTCATATACCGAGGTATTCTCTGGATAATGGGCCTGAGGGTCAGATGCGCACTTTCACCGCGACAAATCGCAACACTGACCGACGGTTGTGTGGTGGCCGCCAATCACGTAAGCGTTATTGATCCGTTCGCCATACTGGCGATGCCTGGCGCAACACTTGTGGCCTCGAGCGGCTACAACAGGGTTATCAGCCTCACGGCATTCCTTTTGATCAAGTGCGCGGGTGGCCGCGTCTGGAACGGTGCGGATAAAAAGACGTTCTCACGTAACCTGCGTAGTCTGCGAGACGCCCCCCAAGGCACCGCCCTTTACACCAATCCCGAAGCAACCATCAACAATGGCCGTGGCTTGTATCGTTTCCGCCCCGGGCTGCTGAGCCGCGGGTTGCCTGTGGTGCCACTTGCGGGACGCTTGATCCTGCCCTTTGGCCTGGTGGCGAGCCCGCTTCATGCGTCAGGTCTGGCGTGCTTTCTGCGCCTGCTGGCTATGCCCTCGATGACCGTCGAAATGACCTATCTGGAACCGCTGGAGCGCAATGAACACCAAAGCGGCCAGGCATTTTCGGACTTGATACAAGCACGTATCGCCGAGCACCTGGGCATCGCAGCAACCCAGTGGACCCGAGAAGACAAACACCACTACCGTCGCACAGATGCGCAGGCACACCCATGACAACGAGCCGCGACACCCATGTCATTTTCGACTTCGACCAGACCCTGGTGAACCACGAAAGCACCCTGGAGATCGTCAAGTCAGCCATTGGCGAAAGCCCGAACGCCCAACCAATGCTGGAGCAACTGCAACTGATCACGCCCAAGGCGTTGACGGGCAAGGCCAGCTTCTGGGAAATGCTGTGTGTGATGAAAATGATCCCGTATATCCGCAGGCATCATATTCAACGCTATGTCGACACCATCATTGGCAGCCTTGACCCGTCCCTGGAACAGACAGTGCACAACCTGCAACGCGAGGGCACGCACGTGTACATCCTCTCCGGAGGGTACACGGAGTGCATTACCCCAATTGCTCGATCACTGAACATCCAAGCCCATAATGTCATCGCCAACCGTCTTTTCTGGGCCGGTTCGCGTGCAATGTGCCCCAGGCCATCACCGTTGATAAACCCCGGCAGAGGGAAAAGTAGCATCGTGCAGCGATGGCGCAAGGAAGGCCGGCTGACGGGTCGAGCCCTGATAGTCGGAGACGCCAGATCCGACTATCAGGTGTATGCCGATGGTTGGGTCGACGGTTTCGTTTGCGCCGACTATTACACCAGGCAGCCCATGCCCGAGATGTCCGGGCACATCCTTCGAGCTGACACGCCCATACAGGTTCACGCGCACATCCAGACGTTGCTGAACGAGCGTTGCTGACGGAAACGACAGCCCTAGGTGATTGGCGCGGGGTTGAACAAGGTGATGTCGTTATGCAGTTTGTGCCGCTGCGCCCACGTCTGCTTCCTGCCGCTGGCCACATCCAGGTAGAAGTGAAACAACTCCCAGCCCAGCTCCTCGATGCTCGCGCGTCCGGTGGCGATGCGCCCGGCGTCGATATCGATCAGGTCCGGCCAGCGCTGGGCCAGTTCGGTGCGTGTCGACACCTTGACCACCGGCGCCATCGCCAACCCATAAGGCGTACCCCGCCCCGTGGTGAACACATGCAGGTTCATCCCCGCCGCCAGTTGCAAGGTGCCGCACACAAAGTCACTGGCTGGGGTTGCGCAAAAAATCAGGCCCTTGGTCTTGAAGCGCTCGCCTGGGCCGAGCACGCCGTTGATCGCGCTGCTGCCGGACTTGACGATGGAGCCCAGGGACTTCTCGACGATATTCGACAGCCCGCCCTTCTTGTTGCCCGGCGTGGTATTGGCGCTGCGATCCGCCTCGCCCTTGGCCAGGTAACGGTCGTACCAGTCCATTTCACGCACCAACGCTTCGGCAACTTCCTTCGTCTCTGCGCGAGAAGTCAGCAGGTAGATGGCATCGCGTACTTCCGTCACTTCGGAAAACATCACCGTCGCCCCGGCCCGCAGCAACAGGTCGGATGCATAACCCAGCGCCGGGTTGGCGGTGATGCCGGAAAACGCATCACTGCCGCCGCACTGCATGCCCAGGATCAGCTCGGAGGCGGGCACCGTTTCGCGGCGGCGCTGGTCGAGCTTTTTCAAGCGGACCTCGGCCAGCGCCATGATCTGCTCGATCATTTCGCTAAAGCCGTGGCTGGAATCCTGCAACCGGTACAGCCAGGGCTCGCTCAGGTCGACGGAGCTGTCGTTGTCGTGCATCACTTGCCCGGCCTGCAATTTCTCGCAGCCCAGGCTGATCACCAGGGCTTCGCCGCCCAGGTTCGGGTTGCGCGCCAGGTTGCGCACGGTACGGATCGGAATGTAGGCATCCGTGGCCGTGATCGCCACGCCGCAGCCGTAGCTGTGCGTCAGCGCCACCACATCATCGACATGCGGGTACCTGGGCAGCAATTCATCCTTGATGCGCTGGACGGCATGGTCCAGCACGCCGGTCACGCACTGCACGGTGGTGGTAATGCCCAGGATATTGCGCGTGCCCACGGTGCCATCGGCGTTGCGATAGCCCTCGAAGGTGAACCCCTCCAGCGGCGCCTGGGTTTCAGGTACCTCGGTGGACAGCGGCAGGCTGTCCAGCGGCGGCGCGGTGGGCATGCGCAACTGGTCTTCCTGCACCCAGCTGCCACGCGGGATCGGCGCCAGGGCATAGCCGATCGTCTGACCGTAGCGAATGATCCGGCCGCCTTCGGGGATATCTTCCAGGGTCACTTTGTGGCTTTGAGGGATGAAGTCCACGGTGACCAGGCCGTCCGGGAACTCGGTCCCGGCCGGCACGCCCTGGTCGTTCACCACGATCACCACATTGTCGCGCTCGTGCAGGCGAATCGAGCGCGGCGAGTCGGCATGTTCAATCAATTGCATCACATGAACCTCAGGAATGCGCTTGGGAAAGGTGGGTCAACTCAGGGCCCTTGCTTGGCGGGTCCTTGAGCACCACGCGCTTGATCGGGCCGACGATCACCAGATAGCTGAACACCGCCACCAGCGCATTGGCGCCGACGAACACCAGGGCCCATTTGAACGAGCCGGTGGTGCTGATGATGTAGCCGATGACAATCGGCGTGGTGATGGAGGCCAGGTTACCGAAGGTATTGAACAAGCCACCACTGAGGCCGGCGATTTGTTTCGGCGAGGTGTCGGACACCACCGCCCAGCCCAGTGCGCCAACGCCCTTGCCGAAGAAGGCCAGCGCCATGAAGCCCACCACCATCCATTCAACGTCGACGTAGTTACACGCAATGATACTGCTGGACACCAGCAGGCCGGCAATGATCGGCGCCTTGCGGGCGAAGGTCAGGGAATGGCCCTTGCGCAGCAGATAATCGGAAATCACCCCACCCAGCACGCCGCCGATAAAGCCGCAGATCGCGGGCAGCGAGGCAATGAAACCGGCCTTGAGGATGGTCATGCCACGGTCCTGCACCAGGTACACGGGGAACCAGGTCAGGAAGAAGTAGGTGATGCCGTTGATGCAGTATTGGCCCAGGTACACACCCAGCATCATGCGGTTGGTCAGCAACTGGCGGATGTAATCCCACTTCGGTCCATCGGTTTTCTTGCCCTGACCCTTGTCCTGGTCCATATCCACCATGGCGCCATTGGCGGCAATATGATTGAGCTCCGCTTCGTTGATCATCGGGTGCTGGCGCGGACTGTGGATAACTTTCAGCCAGATCAGCGAGAACACGATGCCAATCACGCCCATCACGATAAACACATGCTGCCAGCCGAAGCGATAAACGATCCAGCCCATCAGCGGTGCGAACAACACGGTAGCGAAGTACTGCGCCGAGTTGAAGATCGCCGACGCCGTACCGCGCTCGGCCGTGGGGAACCAGGCCGCCACAATCCGCGCGTTGCCCGGGAAGGATGGCGCTTCGGCCAGGCCCACCATAAAGCGCAGCATGAACAGTGCAACCACGGCGGTCGAGACACCGAACTCACCGACGTAGCCTTGCAGCACGGTGAACAGTGACCAGGTAAAGATGCTCAGGGCGTAGACTTTTTTCGAGCCGAACCGGTCGAGCAGCCAGCCGCCAGGGATTTGCCCGGCGACGTAGGCCCAACCGAATGCAGAGAAGATGTAGCCGAGGGTGACCGCGTCGATGCCGAGGTCTTTTTGCAGGCTGGAACCGGCGATGGCGATAGTTGCACGGTCGGCGTAATTGATCGTGGTCACCAGAAACAGCATGAGCAGGATCAAATAGCGGACGTGAGTCGGCTTGGTCGCTTGCATGTAGAAGTACTCCCACTAATTATTTTTTTTGCGGGTAATGGTTATGTCTTGCTGGGTGCTGCCTCTTGTAGGAGGGAGCTTGCTCGCGAAAAACGTCAACGAATACGCAGGCATTCAGGGTGCACGCGGTGTCCTTGGGTTTTTCGCGAGCAAGCTCGCTCCTACAGTGAAACGGGTGCTACGACCCGATGTAGCTGGTCTTTACGACGGTGTAGAACTCTTGCGCATAGCGGCCCTGCTCACGCGAACCGTAGGACGAACCCTTACGGCCACCGAACGGAACGTGATAGTCCACGCCGGCGGTCGGCAGGTTGACCATCACCATCCCGGCCTGGGAGTGGCGTTTGAAGTGGTTGGCATGTTTCAACGAGGTGGTGGCGATACCAGCCGAGAGACCGAACTCGGTGTCGTTGGCCATGGCCAGCGCCGCCTCGTAGTCGGCCACCCGCACCACGTTGGCCACCGGGCCGAAAATCTCTTCACGGCTGATGCGCATGGCCGCTTCGCTGTCGGCAAACAGCGTCGGCGCCAGGTAGTAGCCTTCGGTGTCGCAGGTCACCAGGCCGCCGCCGCTGACCAGCCGCGCGCCTTCGCTCTGGCCGATGTCGATGTACTTCATGTCCTGGTCCAACTGAGCCTGGGAAACCACCGGGCCAATGTCGGTACCGCTGTGGAGCGCGTGGCCGACCTTGATCGACTGCATGCGCTCGGCCATGGCCGCGACGAACTGGTCATGGATGCCGGCGGTGACGATCAGGCGGCTGGAAGCGGTACAACGCTGGCCGGTCGAGTAGAACGCGCTCTGCACCGACAGCTCGACGGCCTGCTTGAGGTCGGCGTCGTCGAGAATGATCTGCGGGTTCTTGCCGCCCATTTCCAACTGCACCTTGGCCTGGCGCGCTACGCAGCTGACGGCGATCTGGCGGCCCACACCGACGGAACCGGTAAAGCTGATGCCATCGACTTTCGGGCTGTTGACCAGCACATCGCCCACCACGCGGCCGCTGCCCATCACCAGGTTGAACACACCGGCCGGGAAACCGGCGCGGGAAATGATGTCGGCTAGGGCCCAGGCACAACCGGGTACCAGCTCGGCCGGCTTGATCACCACGCAGTTGCCATAGGCCAGGGCCGGGGCGATTTTCCAGGCGGGGATGGCGATCGGGAAGTTCCACGGCGTGATCAAGCCGACCACGCCAAGGGCTTCACGGGTGACTTCAACGTTGACGCCGGGGCGCACCGACGGCACATAGTCGCCAGACAGGCGCAGGCATTCACCGGCGAAGAATTTGAAGATGTTACCGGCGCGGGTCACCTCGCCGATGGCTTCGGGCAGGGTCTTGCCCTCTTCCCGGGCCAGCAGCGTGCCCAGCTCTTCTCGGCGGGCGAGGATTTCACTGCCGACTTTATCCAGCGCATCGTGGCGCGCCTGGATACCCGAGGTGGACCAGGCCGGAAACGCGGCGCGGGCGGCGTCGATAGCGGCGTTGACCTGGGCGACGTCAGCCTTGGCGTATTCGCCGATCACATCGGACAGATCCGACGGGTTGATATTGGTGCAATAGTCGGCGCCGGTTACCCAGTCACCGTTGATGTAGTTGTCAAAACGCTTGGCTTGGGACACGAATCTTCTCCTGACGCAAAAGGCCGCTGATTGCTCAGCGGCCTTGTTGATAAGTTATTGCGCGCCTTGCTTGTCGATCAACGCGGCCAGGGCTTCGTATTCTTCCGGCAGCAGATCGGTCAGCGGCGTGCGCACCGGGCCTGCGTCGTAGCCGGCGATTTTCGCACCGGCCTTGACGATGCTCACGGCATAACCGGCCTTGCGGTTACGGATGTCGAGGTAAGGCAGGAAGAAATCGTCAATGATTCTGGAAACGGTGGCGTGATCATCCCTGGCAATCGCGTGGTAGAAATCCATTGCGGTTTTAGGAATGAAGTTGAACACCGCCGAGGAGTACACCGGCACGCCCAGGGCCTTGTAGGCAGCGGCGTAAACCTCTGCAGTCGGCAGGCCGCCGAGGTAGCTGAAACGATCGCCGAGACGACGGCGGATCGACACCATCAACTCGATGTCACCCAGGCCATCCTTGTAGCCGATCAGGTTCGGGCAGCGCTCGGCCAGGCGTTCCAGCAGCGGCGCGGTCAGGCGGCAGACATTGCGGTTGTACACCACCACGCCGATCTTGACCGATTTGCACACCGCTTCAACGTGGGCGGCAACCCCGTCCTGGCTTGCTTCAGTCAGATAGTGCGGCAGCAGCAGCAAGCCTTTGGCCCCCAGACGCTCGGCTTCTTGAGCGTACTCGATGGCCTGGCGGGTCGCGCCGCCGACACCGGCGAGAATCGGCACACTGGTGGCGCAGGTATCAACAGCGGTCTTCACCACCTGGGAATATTCGCTGGCGGCCAGGGAGAAAAACTCACCGGTGCCGCCTGCGGCGAACAGCGCAGTGGCGCCGTACGGGGCCAGCCATTCCAAGCGCTTGATATAGCCCGCCTGGTGAAAGTCACCCTGGGCATTGAAATCGGTCACCGGGAAAGACAGCAGACCGTGGGAGAGGATGGACTTCAGTTCTTGTGGATTCATTATTCGAACACCCTGGGCGGAGACTTTCTGAGGAAAGCGTTGTTGTTGGTTTGAATGATGTCGTACGTCATCGTACAACTATAAACGGATTCGTCAACTGCAATTCATCAGGCCTCATCTCAAGCTCAGCGTTGAAACAGGCGATCAAGGAAGGGAGACAACCCCACGGGGTCTATGACGTCCTGGGTATACGTTGTCCGAAGACGGACGATTGGTGAGGGCGGGGTATTTATCTGCCAGGGGACTGCACGCAGACCAGACACACCGTTGAGGGGAGGAGTAACTGACTTGAACCGTCTGTCGCTACTGTCAATTCTGACAGTAGCGCGCTGTTCGCTACGCTCATAAGTTACCTCCTACTTTCAAATAGCTCAGTGCAGAGCCATCTAGAAGCACTGCGATATCGGAAAGCATGCCAACTCTCACGATTTTTGGAGGTACACCATGTCCAAGACCTGGAAAACGAATACCGTCAAGAAAGGCAGTAAAAAGCGCTCACTTGATTACGAGCCAAACATTGGTGACGAGATCTACTACGACGATATAGGGGGTAACCCTGCGCTGGAAAAAGTCGTACGCAAAATCTACGACGAGACGATTGGCGAAATTGTCATCTACCTCGAACCGTCGCAAAATCCCTATCCTTGACCGAGCGTCTACCCGCGCTGCGCTTGCGCCTCTTCATGGGCATGGCGCAGCCTCTCCCGGCTATTGGTCAAATGCAAGCGCATGGCCGCACGCGCCGCGTCCGAATCCTGACGCGCTATCGCCTCATAAATCTCTTCATGCTCGCGACTCAGGCGCCCCATGTAATGCTGCTGGTCGTCATGGGCCAGGCGCGCCGAATTCAAGCGGGTACGCGGGATGATGCTGGTGCCCAGGTGGGTCATGATGTCGGTGAAGTAACGGTTGCCGGTGGACAGCGCAATTTCCAGGTGGAATGCAAAGTCTGACGCTACCGCATCACCGGCATGGGCCGCACTTTCATTCAGCGCGTCGAGGGCGGCACGCATGGCTGCCAGTTGTTCCTCGCTGCGGCGCAAGGCGGCCAGGCCTGCGGACTCCACTTCCAAGCTGATCCGCAACTCGAGGATCGCCAACACATCGCGCAGCGTCACCACGGTGGCCGGGTCGATGCGAAAACCGCTCGGGCTCGGCGTGTCCAATACGAACGTACCGATACCGTGCCGCGTCTCCACCTGCCCCGCCGCCTGCAAGCGCGAAATCGCCTCGCGCACCACGGTCCGGCTGACGCCATGGGCCTCCATGATTGCCGACTCGGTAGGCAGCTTGTCACCACGCTTGAGCTGGCCATCGCGGATTTGTTCGGACAACACCGTGACCAATTCCTGGGCAAGGCTGCGACGCTTGCGGGGAAGACGTGGGACGGCGTTGGCGTTTTCCATGATGAGTCATCTTTCTCGGTGAACAGAAGACGCATCATAGCCCATGGCGGTTGTACGATCACCGTCCCTGTCGCGACTTTCATGCCCGTACGGCAGGCAAAAAAAAGCCCCGGCAACCGCCGAGGCATTTTTCAGGCTCGCCCGGAGGCGGCAGCCGCTTACTTCACCACTTTCAAGCTCGGCCGGCCAGTAGGGCGCGGCGGCTCGTTATCCGGCGGCGGCACATCATCGCCGCCTTGCCCTTCGATCGTTTCGTCGTCCTCGAAAGGCGACTCCAGATCGAACACCATGCCCTGGCCGTTCTCACGGGCATAAATCCCGAGGATGGCGCCGATCGGCACGAACAGCGTATGCGGCACACCGCCGAAACGCCCTTCGAAACTGACCGCTTCGTTGTCCATGTGCAGGTGGCGCACCGCACTGGGCGATACGTTCAATACAATCTGTCCGTCACTGGCAAAACCCTGCGGAACCTGCACCGCAGGAAATTCGGAGTTGACCAGCATGTGCGGGGTGCAATCATTGTCCACAATCCACTCATAGAGCGCGCGGACCAGGTAGGGTCGACTGGAGTTCATCAGCGGCTCCTTAAGCCTTAGCGCATATCGCGTTCGACACCAGACAGACTCGCCTGGAAAGCCTCACGCGCAAATTGGCGCTCCATGTAATCAAGCAACGGCTTGGCCGGCCGTGGCAGTTCAATGCCCAGAATCGGCAAGCGCCAGAGTATGGGTAATAGGCAGCAATCGACCAAACTTTGTTCCTCACTGAGAAAAAAAGGTTTGTCGGCGAACAGCGGCGAAACGCCGGTCAGGCTTTCGCGCAATTCCTTGCGCGCCTGTACGCGCGCGGCCTCCTTACTGCGGGTATCGAGAATCACATCCACCAGCCCGCACCAGTCACGCTGGATCCGATGGATCAGCAGGCGGCTGTTGGCACGCGCCACCGGGTAAACCGGCAGCAAAGGCGGATGCGGGTAACGCTCATCCAGATATTCCATCACCACGGTTGACTCCCACAACGCCAGGTCACGATCGACCAGGGTGGGCAAGCTGCCGTAAGGGTTCACTTCGATCAGCTTCGGCGGCTGACGACCCGCCTCCACACTGATGATCTCGGCGCTGACACCCTTCTCTGCGAGCACGATGCGTACTCGGTGGGAATAGTGGTCGGCGGGGTCGGAGTAACAGGCCAACCGGTTGGTCACGCCCATGGCGGTCCTC